>Ga0315293_10000172_pt1 | contig 55892 bp, 54 predicted proteins | sample YL17G13_20_MG_FD_203071 | JGI IMG/M metagenome (GOLD analysis project Ga0315293, IMG submission 203071) | Sediment microbial communities from Yellowstone Lake, YNP, Wyoming, USA - YL17G13_20 | ecosystem: Environmental > Aquatic > Freshwater > Lake > Sediment | place: USA: Wyoming | collected... | reverse complement strand
GACGAGTTTAAAACATTAGAGGATTTTGGTATGATTGAATCAAACATATTTAACAATAATTTAAACAAAAAAACACCCGCCGGGTGTCCTGCTTGAGGGCTGAATGTGCCAAGGTAGGATTATTTTAAGTATAGCACATCTCTACTTATTCTGTCAACCCCAAAAATAAAAATGCGGGGGTGGGCCGAAGGACCCACCCCCTTTGTTGGCAGCCACTTTTGCAGTGGGCTGTCCGAGGAATTAGGTATCTTTTCATGATACCTCCTTTCGTTTTTTAGGTCAAAATACCTATAATTATTATAGAAAGAACAAAAAAAATAACAAGAATGCGCCCAACCTTTAGAAGGTCCTCACCATAGAAATCTCTGTTGGACTTTTCGCAATCATCCCATACTTGTTTTAGGTTCATTTCCCCCTCCTTGCTGTTTATTATAAGTCCGATAGGACTAATAGGTCAAATAGGACTACCTGACTTTGCCTGCGCGCCAGTCTTCGTTGAACTCTTTTAATTTTGCGTTGACAATGGTTTCGCATGTTTTGGTGCAGTTTCCACATAAAATACACTTTTTAATCTGCTCTTCTATTTCAGGAATTTCCCCCTCGACTAAACTCGGGGCAAGCACTCTGTATCTGATTAAATTTTTAAACTGCCTTGGCCCGGTCTCACCTTTTTTTGCATTAATCCAGGCAGGGCATTTACTCTGACAATAAGCGCACTCCATACACGACCATTCCCCTGCTCCCAATGGTTGCATTGGAATTTTTATATTATCATAAATTTTTGCCTTATCAGTATTAAACATTGTTGACGGATTTAAGATGTCATCTGGGTCAAAAATCTTTTTGATTTCTTTCAAGTATTTCAAAACTCGTCCGCCCCACTCTTTTTTCAAATACATACTGCGGCATCTGCCTCCTCCGTGTTCCGTAGCAATCGTGCCGTCATACTTAAAAACCGCTTTATAAACTTTATCAGCGATTTTCTTGATTTTCTTAACATCTTTTTTATTTACCGCCTCAATTACCGGGTCAATATGAATTGTGCCCGTGCCAGCGTGCCCGTATAAAGCAACTTGCATTCTCAAATCTTTAAATATTTTCCTCAAATCTTTTAATAAATCGGGAATGTCTTTTATTCTCACTCCAACATCATCAACGGAAACCAATGGCTTGGTTGTTGGAGAAAACTTGGCGGTCATCGGCAACAGACATTTTCTTACTTCCCAGAATTTTTCCATTTTAACCGGGTCTTTTACTACTTCGCCGATAAGTTTAAAATTTTTCAGAGAATTATCAAATTCTTGAAGCGTTTGCTCAATTTTTTCATCAAATTGAACTATTATCATTGCCTCTGCCTCTATCGGTATTTTTAGTCCGGGAAAACAATTTCTGGTTAAATCGAGTGATACTTTATCTACCAACTCTACTCCCGAACAGCCCAGCCGCTTTACTTCTTTGATAAAATTATCAACCTGGTACAAATCAGCCAAATAAACTGCCCAAGAAACGGGCCCGCCTGCAGGCGAGGCAGGCTTCTCTATAACTTTTAATTTAATTTCCGTAAATATTCCCAGAGTGCCGATGCTTCCCATCATTAAATGAGCGATGAGTTCGTTGGTATTTGAATGTTTATCAAAAGCAAAAATATTATAAGTAGAAGCATTCTGAATATCGGCTTTTCTATTTAGAATTGCCATTGCTTCTTTATCATTTAAAATCTTTTGGCGCAGGGTTTCCAATTTTTCTTTAAATTTTTCAACTCCTTGTCCTGTTTCGGTATTTATAATGTCGCCATCAGCATCAATAAATTCAATTGCCAGCATAAAATCATCTAAAGTGCCATATTTTACTGCTCCACCTCCGCAGGCCTTTGTTGCTATATTGCCACCAATCATACAAGCGCGGGAAGAAGCTGGGGTTGGAGGTAAAAATAATCCTTTTTCCGCTAATTTCGCTTGCAATTCATCATAAATCACTGCGGGCTGCGTACGGATAAACCTGCCTGCCGGCGAGGCAGGATATTCACCAATCTCTAAAACCTGGTCAAAATACCTTGTAAAATCTAAAATAATCCCCGGACCAACTGCTGTGCCAGCTAAAGATGTTCCTGCTGTCCGGCAAGTAATTCCGATTTTATTTTCTTTGGCAAATTTAACTGTTTTTTGGATATCCTGTTTTGTTTTCGGTAAAACAACTAATTCTGGCACAAATTTATAAATACTCGCGTCAGTAGAATAAACTTCACGCCAAAATCTCTGCGTTAGCACATCGCCTTCAATTTGCGATTTTAATTCATTTATTTTTTCTTGATTTAGCATATATTTTTAAAAATGAGTTATTTTCGGAGGTGCGACCTCCGAATATTTATTAATTTAAATTTTAAGAGGTCGCACCTCCTAACATTAATTATACCAAAATTATAAATATGAACAAACCCCGCACTAAAATAAATTTTAGTACGGGGCAAGCAAAAATGAGCGAATATCGCGTGAGTGCTTTCACAGAGCGATAGTGGAAGCAAACAATTGAGTGGAAGACGCTCTTCTTATCTCTCCTCTGATTTGTCATTTAGAAGCAGATTCGAAACTGACAAATAGCAACCACTGAATTGCGATATTCGCTCATTTTTACTCCCCACTCGAAGAGTGAGGCGGCTTTTTAAAAGGATGTTTAATTTTCAGCCTGCGCTCAACATCAGCAACTTCTCGGCTAATATATTTTTTGGCAATATCAATGTCTTTTTTCAACTGGTTTTCGATTTCTTTCTCTTTTTCATTGAGTTCTCTTTTATTTCTAACCTTACTTAATTTGGCAAGCTGGTCTTTAACGTCTTCTTTCAATAAATCAAATGACCGTTTCATCACTCTATCTATATCTTGTGTTTCTTTGATTAACTTTTTCTTGAAAAGCTTAAATCTATGCCAGGTCCAATAAGCTCCAAAAACCATTAAAGCGATGAAACCAATCAACGCTATTATCGCAGTAAGATAATTAATGATAACACTGCCTATTTTGAAAATAGCAGGAAGAGCAACCAAGATAATAACACTTTCGCTGGGGTAACTTTGAGCTCCTTTGCTGTTGATTGTCACAGCAGATATATTATACACTCCCTTGGTTAAAAATTTATCATGAATGTAAGTCCATTTACCATCTTTATCAGCTTTTGTTTCTCCGGTTATCGGTTCCATCCCCTCTTTTAAAATATAAATTTTTATATTGTTTTCCGGCGCAGAAGTTCCTTTGATAACTAAATTTTCTTCTATAGATAAACGAGCAGGATAATCTGTAATTTTCGGGCCCTCAATCGGCAAAATGGATTGTTCAACAACTGAGGCAATAGAGTTCCCAGCTTTATCAAAAGCTTCAACCACTATGCTATATTTGCCCGGCGGTCGGGGAGGCAACAAAAATGATTCAGATGTTGTTTTTTCAGTATAATCCAAACTTTCTTTAAATAAGGTTGCTAAAAAATCTTTGTCAGTGTCCTCGCTTACTCTTCTATTGATTATAATTTTATAATAATCAATGCCAGAAATATCATCTCTGGTCTGAAAAAATAAGATTGGCTGAGGATTTTCGGTCACCCTATCTGGTTCAACCTCAACAACAAATGAATGGGGTGGCACGGTGTCAATTTGAATCTTATAATGGATGATTGAACCCCAGCCATTTTGATTTTTAAATTTTATGTGAAAATACCAAATCCCGTCTTTGACATTTTCATAGGTTTTGGAATCAAATAATCCATCAGAAATTGAACCAGGATTACTGGTCGGTTTTTGAGTAAATGCAATACTTACACCTATAATATCTTTTGGCAAAGACCAAGAAAGTTTAACGACTGGATTATTATACCATTTAATCTCGTCGGGATGGGTTGAAGAAGAAATTTCGGGTTTTGCCGGAGTGCCGGCTGGAGCAGATATTTCCGGAGTTTCGGGTGTCGGAGTTATTGTTGTTGGTCCCAGAGTATAACTTCCTCCGCCCATGCTGGCTAAAATATTTGTTCCTTTGCCGTCATTGGCTAAAACCGCTCCGCTCGCCCAATTTACAGCAGCGGTTCCGTTAACTCTGGCTCTAAAAGTAATCGTAATAATTTTTCCAGCTGAACCAGCATAGCCGGGATTAGGAATTCCTCCGCCAAAATCAATAGTTCCCGAAGAATTAGAATAAGTTGGCTCGGTAGTCCATAAGCTAAATATGGAGTTGGTTTTGGAAATGCCCACTACTGACAATTTATCCGGTGAAAAAGCCAGTGTTCCCTGAGTAGCGTTAATTGCCACATCGTTGGTATTAGTGATTACTCCTATAGAAAAAGTATTGCCGACTGTATAATTTCCGGTTGAGGGAGATAAATACAAAGAGGCGCCAAGAGCTTTGCCTTGAGGAATAAAAATAAACCACAGCGCCAAAATAAATAAAATCCAAAATACCCTCCTCATAATATTTTTCTGACCAATATTATTATACCTGATAATAAAATTAAAAACAAAACTCCGTAAAGAATATACTCCCAAATCGGCTTGTGCGCGGCTTTAACAATTTCCACCCATTCATTGCCAGCTTTATCCACGGCTTTAACCCAAATATCGCTGGTTAGATTTTGATTTTTTAAAACATAAGGACTAATAGCTTTTTCCCAATTCCCTTTTCCTTCTTTGACTTCATAATAATCAACGCCTGTTTCCTTGTCAGTTGTGGAAAAGATAATAAAATATTTTCCTTCAAAAATTGCCGGATTTCGACTGATTTCTATTTTAAAAGGCAAAGGGGCGGTCTTGTCTTCCCCCAATTCTTTCTGCCATTGGTCTTCAGGGGCTTCCAATTTTTTGGCCAAGACACTAAAACTTCCATTTTTAGTAGATAATTTTGCCTCTGTACCCTTGCCATCGTTTAATAAAGCTTTTGAATTATTAAGAAAATTTACTTGACCAACTCCCTGGACTCGAGCTTTAAAAGCAATCTTTGTTAAAATTCCATTCGCCCCTTGATATCCTCCAGGCGTCCCACCGGCCAAAGAAATTACTCCTTGAGAAACGGTTGGTTCTTTGACCCAAAGGGTTAAAACTGAATTTCCTTGACTCAAATCTTTAACTTCTAAAATATCAGAGGAAAAACTTAAATTAGCTTCCACCGCGTTAATGTATTCTCCCTGAGTATCAAGTCGAATCTCAACCATAAAAGTATCACCTTGATGAAATTGCCCGTTGTCAGGGGTTAAATATAATATTGCTGCCTTTGTAATTAAAGGGGTAAACAATAAAAGACACAAAAGAATTATGAATGATAAATTACGAATCATAAATTTTAGCCAGTCCAATAATAGAGCATTATTGAAAAATCAATTAAATCCACTTTTCCGTCATTATTTAAATCGGTTGCGGAATTTTTCGGCGTTCCCCAATTATAAAGAATAATGCTGAAATCAATCAAATTAATTTTTTGGTCGTTATTCAAATCGCTGGTTTGGGTTGCGGCTTCAATGGAAATAGGGACTCCTACGCCGAACAATTTTGTCTGACTGAAAGTACTCAACAAACCATCAGCAGTACTGACTTTTGCCCGGGTACTGTGAACTCCTTCTTCTAAGCGACTGGTGTCTAAATTGTAAAACCAACTTCCTAAATTGCTGGCAACAACTTTTTCGATTATATTTGTAGAACTTACATGGATTTCCACTTGGGCCTGAGGAACGGTTTGGCCTAAAATCCCTATGGTCTCTCCCTTTTTTACGCTATCCTTGTCTAAAGCAATAGTAGGCGGAAGAAAAATATTGCTAACCGTAGTGGTTGTTCCCGAAGCAACATTAACCGTGAAACTAAAAGTAATTGACCTTGTTCCGCTGTTGTCTTCGCCCCAAATTCCGAAAGTATAAATGCCAGCCACAAGGTTAGCGACTTCAATTTTAAAATCAGCTTGAGAATTGGCCTGGGTATTGGCAATCACCTGGCCATCTTTTAAAGCGGTTAAATAAGCAGCTGGCGATGCCTTACCCTGAAGAATTACTTTGGTATTGGTGACAACTGGCGTGGTGGCGCTGCCCCCTCCACCGCCTCCGCCACTGCTACCGCCTCCGGTTTGCTGTTGTTGTGCCGGAGAACCAAAAAGCGCAAATGAACTGAAATTGGTAGTAGAAAAAGTGACTTTATTGTTTGTGGTATCAACTATAGCCCCAGAGATTAATTGCCACGAAGTATCGCTTGGACCCCATCGGTAGGGAACAAGCGTACTCTCATCAAGCCCGCTTACATCAGAATCAAGATAGCTTATCATGATGTTTACAGGAACAGATACGGCAACTGTTTGAGTTTCTGACAGAGTAGTAAAACTAAAATCATAGGTTTTGCCAATAAAATTTTTTCCGGATGGAGCTGGTTTATTAGAAACAAAAAAATTATTTGCGTATGAATTTGCTTGAAGCTTGAGATCTTCGGTGTAAAAATTCTGAGGGAAATTAAAAACACTCGCAGTATTATCACTATTGATGAGAGAAACTTCTCCGCCGCTTGAGGAATAAATTGTAGGAGTCGTTGACGCCTGCGGAGTAGTAGAAATACAAGAACTCGTCTGACGCTCGCAGGCAGCACTGCAACCTAGCGTTCCACCGCTATAACCTAAGTTTGTACAACTTGTGCCTCCGAGGTCGTAACCGTCGCACTCTTCCCCACTCTCTTTTATACTATTGCCGCAGACCGTTATTTTTATTGTGGCTTGAACCGTAGCGCCTCCAGTCGCAAAAACTTTATTATTAAAATTAAAAATCCCCCTTTCTTCTCCAAGAAAGAGGCTGCAAATAATAAAAATTGCTAAGATATAAATTTCTTTTTTCATTCATCTTTTATTTTTTCGCAATCTGAAACTTAAACTTTTTTGAAAGAAACCGAATTAAAACCGCGACAAAAACCATTGCCAAAATTATGGTATCCCACGGATGATAACGGGAGTATAAAGAAATAAATCTATAGTAAATTCCCTGAAAAATATTTGCTGGCGCAACTGTAAAATAAAGTTTTGCTGCTGCTGCTACACCAATAGACGTGCCTCCAATGGTAGAAACTTTCTGTACCGGTTGACCTTGAACATAAGCGAAATAATCACCGGGAGCAATTTTAACGGGCAGAGTTAATTTGATCTGAACGACTTGGGACACGCTTGGCTCCAAATGAAATACTAATGGATCAAAGCTGAACCATTCTTTATTTGGTTTTAATTCCGTCTGCTTACTATTATAATCAATAGAAACAGTATATTCTACTGGCTCGTCCCCGGTGTTTACTACTGTTAGCGGAGGAATAGTATAAATCAAACCCGGCTTTAGTATCTGGTCAACTTGTATTTTGCCAGTTCCCACCCCAACTCCAATACTACCAAGAGTCACAAATGGTAAAATTAACATTATTATTACCGTAAACGGAATAATCAATTTTTTCATAATTATTTTTGCGATTTATTGGTGCCAGGTTGCTAGAACTTGCACTGCGGCGCTTTGTTGAGTAGCCACTCCTGATGTAGGAGTGTAAATCTTCAAACCAAACCATACTTGACCACTACCTGCTACATTTGACGCTAAAACATTGTCAGCATAATTAGTAGTCAATCCAACATACGAAGCTGGTCTAGTCGTTTCATTGGTTGAGGTGCTAAACATATGAACATATGTATTTACCCCTGGAGTTGTGATGTGAAGAGTCGTCCAATCAGTAGTAACCGCTCCTTTAATACCAAGATCGGTGGGAAGCGAACCAACCGTGGCACTTATGTTTTTCGAAGCTAAAACTCCAGTAGTATCAAAAGATTGTTTATTACTACTAAATGGCATTGTTCCATAATCAAAACTTGTCGGAGCAATTGTAACCGAAACCGTTCCTATTGTAACAGTAGCAGTTACTGTGTCGCCAGCTTCTACCATTGTTCCTATTACCATACCCACCATTCCTAAAATACAAATCGTTGCTAATAAGAATTTCATTATTTTATATTTTAATTATTTAATATTTAATTTAATTTTCGACCTTATTTTTATTTTCTTGCCCCGTAGTGCCCGCCTCTGGCGGACTACTACTGGGGTTATATTTTTATCGACCTTGGTTTATAGTTATTCACACTTTAAATTAATTATACCATTAAGGTGCGGAGGCAACAATAGTCACATCTGTAGAATATTGACTTCCGAGATTAGTTTCAGTCCCAGCAGTAGAAGGAGTTCGCATATCTAATTTAAAATTCTGAGAACCATTTGCCGTTACGCTAGCAGATAAAAGTTGGTTGGTTTTAGTTAGGGCTACCCATTCGCTACTCGGGTTCGAACCCAGCGTACCTCCAGTAGTTAAGCCAGTACTTTTAGTGAAAGCGTGAACATATTGGTCTTGTCCTAAGGCGATAGACAAGGCCCAAGTACAAACGCCATCTCCACACTTCCCTCCTTCTGTATAAGTGGCGTCAGCTCCTATTATATTTAACTTTGTGGCTGCGTCGCCAACAGTAGCCGTAATTATTGCCGAGGCCCTTGTGGTATTCATAGCCATTCCTCCATAATTCACAGATGTTGGGTCAACGCTAACAGAATAAACAACAGCTGCTGTTATCTTAGCGCATATTTTTGTAGTATAGGTTGTTCCCACATGAGCATTAGTAGCGCCGGACATTGAACCAAAAGTTGCCTCGTCTCCCGCGCAACTACCACTTCTATAAGCCACTGAAATTGTATCGCCAGCTGGAGCTGAAATGCAGGCATTATTAGCCCCGGCATAATCTCCAAGTGTATTTTGTCGGACATGGGCATTGTTGGCGCCAGACAATCTTAAGACAACGGATTTATTAGCGGCGTTGCAGTCATTTCCTAATCCCGTTACCCCGCTACAACAGACCAAATTAGGATAACTTGACCCGGTCGGCGTTCCAGCGTGACTGTTAGTGGTATTTTTCATTCTAAAAATCACCGTGCCAGAAGAACAGTCCGTTGTCACTGAACAAGAAAGCGTTCCTTCGGCACTAACAAAATTAAAATCCCCAATTTTAACTAAAACCAATCCTAAAAAAAGTATCAATCCAAATACTCCCAGAAAAATAAAATATTTTTTTCTTTCAATCATAAAAGTAAATTAAAAACTAAAAATGAAAGCACTGAGATAATAATTATTCTTGTCATATTTTTATTTGCAAATTAATTTTACATATCCGATTCCAAATAAATCTTATTGATTCCAATGGCCGTCGTAGTCACTGTGATATTCGCTGTTCCGTTGGACATTTGGACTTGCGGTCCCATAAAAATGGTATTGCGAGGCAGGGTCGTAGCGGTGCTTGAATCAACAAGAACGGTTCCAGTAAGCAAATCAACCAAGCGATAATAGATCGTCGATCCATTGGGCGGAGAATACATCGTAAAATCATAAGCATTCCCGGCAGCCATAGTTGGAACGGTAAAAGTCGCTCTGGTCGTCGTGGTATTGTCTCTGGTTATAAAGGCCATCGTGGTAATGCCATCTGTGGTAATATGCGATAAGCCCGCAAAGTCGCCGGTCGGTGAATCAGTCGCCGACATACCAGTCGTCATTGAAGTCAGGCCAGCGAAAAGACGAATAGTTGTAGCTGGAACAAGCATTGTCTTGAATCTAGTCTGAAAGAAGAATCCGCCAAGCCCTGCAGCATTACCTCTCCATACATTAGAAAGAGTTGCTGTGGAAGCAGTCAGCCCAAGTATCTGATTGGTAGTAGTTACAATATTGGTCAACTGCATAACTTTCATTTGTGTTCCTGCGTTTGTATTTGTAACAGTTGGGTGAGTAATAGTTCCAGTACAAGCAGGCCATGTATTCCCAAATCCGGTACCTACACCAGTTGTTCCCGTCGCTGGCGTCCACATAAACACTGTATTAGTACCTAACAATGGCTGTATTGCGGTATCAACACCACTCGGGGCTTTCCATTTTGGCATCATTCTTCCCGCTATTGATTTTGCATAGAGGTAAATATTTCCTGCGGAGGGCGCTGTAGGTTCATTCGTGATTGCTTTAAGCGTTATTTCTGTATCTGTTCCTCCTAATCCAAAAGTGTTAGTGGTTTTGTTCCATGTAAAATCGGCATCGCCGCCAAAAACATTGGAATCATTGAATTGAATTTGTGTATCCGCTCCTCCCGGACTTCCCCCACCTCCTGCCGGTGTTGCCCAAGTAGCGTCCCCTCGCCAAAAAGTTGTAGCCGAGGCGCCGGTGCCGCTGTTTAACTTATTTACTGGCAAATTTCCAGTAACTTGGCTGGCTAAATCAACTAGCACATCACCGATTTCTGACCAGATATGGCCCGGGTCTGGCGCGGCTGCGCGGATAATTTGAATAATTGAAAAAGAAATTACGGCAAGTAAAAAAATAGTTAAAACGATATTAAATTTTGGATGGATTTTTTTCATAAATTTTTTATGTTTAATGTTTATTTTAAAAATCTCGACTTATATTCTAATTATAGCATATCTTTATACTTCCGCGCTTTTTGTTTTAAGATCCATAATATTTTGTGAAGATTGTTTTTGAAAAAGACAACTTCGCAGACAAAATGCATGGTTTCGCTGAAAGCGAAATTTTGCCGAGAATTAGTGTGATTGCTCGCTGGAGCGATCAACACGTGTCTTTTTGAAAACAATCTGAACTAGAATCCCAGCCACAATTCCAATCATTGCGCCAGCTGCAATATCTATTGGCCAGTGCACACCGACATAGATGCGAGATAATCCGACTAATATTGCGAGAACAAAACAAACTATCCCCCACTTTTTATTGAAAAAATAAATTGCCGTAGCCAAGGCGAAAAATATTACTGTATGCCCAGATGGAAATGATTGATAATCGTGATTTTCTGAAATTAGTTTTTTTACATTATCTAAAATCAAATACGGCCTGGGACTGGAATATAATCTTTTAATAATTTCGGCAATAATATAACGGCCAAAAATTATTGAAATTCCGGTGATGATTATCATCAAACGGGTTTTCTTGATTAAAAACAAGATTACTAAAATTCCAACAATAATCCACAACAAATATTCTGCAAAAAAAACACCAATAAAATCTAATAATTTAGAATTATTGGCTAATCCATTAATTTTTTCAAAAATCCAGATATTCATAACAATTATATTTTACTAAAAATAATTACATAACGCCATTTTTTGAACTGGTCTTTGTGAAATTTGAAATTTTTGTATTTTAATTCTTTTAATAATGCTTCCAACTCCATTTTTCTAAAATGGTCAAATTCAATGTATATTTTTCCGTCTTTTTTCAAATATTTTCTGGCGTCTTTTAAAAACTTTTTAATATACAACAGCCCATCATCTCCGCCAAATAATGCCGAGTGCGGCTCATAATCCAAAACGCTTTTTTGAATCAAGTGTTTATTTCTTAAGGGAATATACGGCGGATTGGCAAAGATGTAGTCATACCCCGCCCATTGCGGGGCAAGTTTTCCTTTAATTTTTTTAAAAATATCGGATTGAATTATCTTATACCTACTGGGATTTATTTTATTTAATTTTAAATTTATTTTAATTTGCTTGATGAAATTTTTATTAATCTCTGCAAAAATCGCCCTTCGACACTGCTCAGGACAGTTCTTGAGAACTGCAATCCCAATACATCCCGAACCGGAAAAAACATCCAAAACATTAATTTTTCCCGCGTAGCGGGATCCCGCCTTGCGGGAAATTTCTCTGATGGCTTTTTTAACCCAAAATTCCGTTTCTTTTCTCGGAATCATCGGCTGCAAAGACAAATCAATTTTGCACCCAGTAAAATTAGTATAACCCTTTTGATATTCAATTGGCCCTCCTTCGTTAAAACTACGGAGGGTAAATTCGTTTTTATTCATGTCTAAATCCTTTCCCGATAATATAAATTTCTCGACTTTCTTTGCGACTGGCTTTTGGTTTATAGCGTTTAGCAAGTTTAAAGTTTTGTTCAATTTTTTTAAAAAAGTCGTTAATCCCCTCACCTTCAAAAACTTTACATAAAAAATTCCCGCCATCAACTAAAACTTTTTTCGCAATTTCCAGCGCTCGCTCCCCAAATTCCAATGATTTTTCAACATCAGCCCAATGAATCCCCGAAGTGCTTGGCGCCAAATCAGAAACAACAACATTATATTTTCCGGAAACATTAAAATCTATCACATCTGCTTTTATAAATTCTGCGTTTTCGGGAATTTCTATTTCTAGGTCTTGCACATCAATGCCTACGACCGTTGCGGCTTTTTTTGCAATATATAAAAGCCAGGAACCCGGCGCGCAACCCAAATCCAAAACTCTGTCTCCTTTTTTAATTAAACTGAATTTTTTATCAATTTCTTCAAGTTTATAAACCGAGCGAGCGGGATAATTCTCTTGCTTTGCTTTACGCGTATAATATTCATTTTTTAGATTTTTGCGATACATATCTTTACCATCCCCCTCCGCCGCCTCCACCGCCACCGCCGCCAGCTCCTCCACCGCCTCCGGCCCCGGAACTACCACCCATACTCATGGATATGCTTTGGACAATTCCATCTATATGAGAACTAAAATTATCTATATTAAAAGATGTAAAACCAGCGCCAATAAACCAGACCGGATGATAATTACTTATAAAATCTTGCCCATAAATCTGTTCAATTTTCCTTGTCCAAAGCCTGGTAATCCCAAATATCATCGCATAGGGCAGTAATTTTTCAAAAATATTCTCTTTTTCATTAAATTGCTGACGGTATTTTTCTGCGGTTTTCATATAAAGCTTAAATCCCTTAATGCGCCAATTTAATTCAGCGCCCTTTAAAGTTCTTTTCGGCATAAAAAAACCAAAAACTAAAAATATTAAGCCCGAAATGATAGAGGCGATTGGGATTATTGGAAAAAGAAAAAAAGAAAAAAATCCGCAAACTATAAAAGTCGCCTTATACAGTGTGCCCTTTTTAGTAATCAATTCTTTATTGATTAAGCCCTCTTTTGCCGCGCGCTTTATTTCTGGAATATGTTGATAAAAATTATACTTTAAGAAAAAAACTTGAATTTCCTTGGCATTTTCAAATAAAGATTCAAAAATAGCTCTATTTCCGGGGTCCAGATTGTTAATCTGTTCTTCAGTCGCCTTATTTTCCAGTATAAAATCTTTTCCTGAAAAAATTCTCTGAAACTTGGTTTTTTCTATTTCTTTTATTTGAATTAAATTATTGACTGCAAAATTTATAATAGAAGCAGAAATTAATTTAGGCTGATCCCATTTGCCGTTAGACATTAATAAGCCCATTTCTAATGGAGTCAGATTGCCTGGAATTTCAAACTCTGGAATAATGGTTTTATTAATTTTTGGATCTTTGCCAAATTTTCTCCAAGTTATAAAGCAAAACATAAAAACAATAATCGGTATTAAAATAGAGATTATAAATTTTATAATGTACCAATATTTTATCAGGAACGGCGGCTCATAAGGAATAAAAACATTTTTTGGCAAAGCAACAGAAACAGTAATTCCCTGCTGCTTAAACAGGGTTTGCGTGGAATAAAAATTCAGAATATTTGTATCCGACCATTCATATTTAGCTAAATCGGTCTTTTTCTCGCCCAAATAACCAGTATAATACCATGCCTGACTATTGTTTTGATTTATTTCTTCTGGAAAAATTATTTTTGCGTGAAAATTATCAATCTCTATGTCCCAAAAATTTCCGCTTAAATTCCAATAAAGTTCATCAAACTGCGTATTGTCAAAACGGATTGCATTTTCCATGCGGTAAGTTATTTTGTAGTAATTTTCGCCAGAAACAGTTATATTTGGGTCGCCTATTTTCCAAGTAATTGTACCTGAGTTTTTTGTGGTTAAATATTTTAATGGATTGCCAATAAAATTAGTAATACTAATCAATTTAATCGGATTATCGTATGTTTTATCCGGCGTTTCAATTTGCGTTGGCAGAATCCTGAAAATTCCGTGCTTATCCGGCAAATTTCCGCAATCAGCAATAATTTTTTCCGTAATCAATAACGAAGAATCCTTATTAACTATAATTTCTGTTTCAAAATCTTTGATATACCAATCTGTAATAATCTCCCTTGAAAAAGAAATGCAGGGAAAGAATAACGCTATTCCAATAAATAAAAATATAGTTCTTTTCATATTTTAACCCGTTTGACGGGTGTTTAATCCCTCCTTTCTAATGCGAATTCGATAAGCTTTAAAATTAAATCCGGATATTTTATTCCCGCTGCCTCTGCTGATTTTGCCATAGAGCAATCATCAGCCAAATCGGGATTTGGATTAAGTTCCAAAACATATAATTTATTTTCTTTCTCATCATAACGAAAATCAACCCGAACATAACCCCTACAGCCAAAAATTTTATAACACTTTCTGGCTGTTTCTTCTATTAATTTAGTTATTTTTTCATCTATCTGCGCCGGGCAAATCATTGGCGTTGCCTTGTAAACAATACTTTGTTTTATCCACTTTGCGCGATAAGTAAAAACTTTCGGCATATTTACCGGCATCCCCGAGAAATCAATTTCCGATACGGGCAAAACAATCGGCCTTCTATTCCCCATCAAAGAAACAGTAAATTCCCTGCCTTCAATAAATTCTTCCACCAATGCTTCCTGTTTATAGATGTTTATAATGTGGTCAATTTCTTCTTTTAATTGCTCTTCGTTATTTACCACAGAGCGTTCTCTGATACCAATGCTGCCATCCTCCCTAATCGGCTTGACAATCATCGGGAATTTTAATTCTGCATCAAGTTTGCGTTCAGCCGAGGTAAATACCTGAAATTTTGGAGTCAAAACATTGTGAAATGTTAAAATATCTTTTGCTCTTGCCTTATTCTGACACAGAGCAATGGTAAAATAATTATTTCCCGTATAGGGAATATTTAAAATATCAAACATTGCCGCAACATGCGGCTCCAACCTGATATCGCCCCTAAAACCGTCGTCACAAAGATTAAAAACAACATCCGGCTTTTCTTCTTTAATCTGCGAGTAAATATCGTCATTCAGAAAAAAGATTTTTACTTCGTGAAGGGGGGTTAATACTTTTTTAATCAATAAAGCATCATTAATATTTACCCTGCCATAACTTTCAAGTTTGTCCTCCACATTCCCATTTGCTGGTTTCACCGTATTTTCACCTGAATCTTTGATATTGCGCGTTAAAATTAATACTTTCATAAAACTTTTTATTGCCTTTTTCTGGAAAAATTAATTTTTAGTGTGATTATTTTGTCTGAAGAAAAAATCTTTGTTGCGATTAATACAAAAACCATAAAAATAATAAATTGATAAATAATTCCGTAAATAATCGGAACATATTCTCCTAAAAATACGCCCTGCGAAGCCAAAAACGGATGGGAAAAGGGAATGGCATATATTATGTATTTTATAAGCGGCGAAAGAGAATTAATATCTAAAAATAACACCAGAAGATATGGCAAAAGAACTAAAATCATTAAGGGAGTGATAACCGCTTGAACGCTTTTAATACTATCGGCCATAATTCCTAAAATCATTGCCATTGCCAATGCCACTAATATGCCCATAAAAAGAGAAAGACCTAAGAGAATATAACTTAAGGGGGTAATAACTATGCCCAATGACTGGAAAACTGATTCCAATCCATCGCTGTTGGAAATTGATCCCCCGGTAATCCCTTTCATATAATAATTCATACCAATCATATATACGCCAGCGAATAACAGCGCAACCAATCCAGCTGCAAGTAACTTTGCAAAAATAATTGTTTTTCTGTTTATCGGTGAACTCAAAAGTATTTCAAAGGTCTTGTTTTCTTTCTCACTGGCAACTGCCATAGCAACCATTTGCGCCGCTATAATAATCACTATAAATAAAATTATCGGTATAAAAGTTGTCTGCTTTTGAATATATCCCAAAACCGCGGATAGCGGAATATTGGCTTGTTTATCTCCAATAATTACAAATTCATTGGATTTTATTGGATTTTTTAATATTTCTGGTTCAATGCTTGTTTTTTTCTTTTGAATCCATTCATTGCTGTAATACGTGTTTATAACAACCATTGCCTTGTCTGGTGCTGAATATTTTGCATTTGACATAATGGAAAAATTTTTCATAATTTTATAAACCAATAGTTGTTGTGACTTAAAATTATTCATATTTTTCCCGAAATTTAAAGGAATAACCAATAATGATGGATTATTTTTTTCTTTCAATGTTGTAAGCGCCTCATCAACACTGCTGGCTTCTAAAATTTCCGGTTTGAAATTTGCAGTTTTTAAAATCTCCGATATTTTATTTCCCGCTTCCTGTGTGTCTTGATTTAAGATAAAAATCGGCTGGGGAGCAAACATCTTTGCAGTTTCTTTAGACATAATATTGCCAATAAACGAGAATAACAAAACCATAATTATCAACGGCAAAACCAGTTGTATAGTAATCAATTCTTTTATTTCTTTTTTCAGTAAAATTAAAAATTTATTCATAGGGCAATTTTAATAAAAACTTCTTCTAAATTCTGCGCATGATTTTGCGTTTTAAGTTCCTGCGGCGTACCTATTGCTTTTATTTCTCCTTTATCTATTAATGCAACTCTATCGGATAAAAATTCAATTTCCAGCATATTGTGACTGGACAATAAAACCGCCATTCCTTCTCTGGCTAATTTCTTGATAATATTTCTGATTTCGAAAGCATTGATTACATCTAAACCAGATGTTGGCTCGTCTAAAATCGCTAATTTTGGCCGGGACATTACGGTTCTTGCTAATAATAATTTTCTGACCATACCCTTGCTGTAGGTTTTAATTTTATCTTTCAACCTATTCTTTAAGCCGCTGATTTCTTGGGCAAAAGCCAGATATTCTTTTTGTTTGCTTTTATAATCGGTATAAATAGCGGCCATGAATTTCAAATAATCATTGCCGCTCAAATTTTTATAAGCACCGGCTTCTTCAGGTAAATAACTTATCATTTTTCTGGCTTTATCAGAGTTTTTAGCAATATTTTCATTTTCAATAAAAACTTCGCCACTGGTCGGACTTAAAATTGTGGCGACAATTTTTAAAATCGTTGATTTTCCCGCTCCATTGGGACCAACAACAGCAAAAATCTCTTTTTCAGATATTTCGAAACTTACATTTTTTACTGCTTGAACTTCCTTATAATTTTTAACTAAATTTTTTACTTCTAACGCTTTCACAATTATTCTAATGCTTTTAATATTTTATTTTTTAATCCCTGCGGGTCAAATTCAGCAACTTTATAAACCTCGGCTGGCGGGCCGGATTTCAAAAACTTTTTAATCCCGATTACTTTTTTCTCATAATCTGCCGGCAAAGCGAATGGATGCATAAATCCGGGCCAGCCATTATGTATGGTAATCACTCTTTGCCTGTCTTCATCGGAAAAAATCGCATTGGCTTTTTGCGGGTTGTTTTGTCTTAATTCCTCAAATAATTCCGGCGATGTAACTGCCACAATTTTTATATCTAAACTCTGCTCCAGTTCCGGCAAAATTTCCAAAACATTAGCTAATACTTGCCCGCCAGAAATTGCCAAAACAACTTTTCTTTTTCCGTTTTCAGAAAATTGTTTAAAAATATAAGCACCATTAATAGCTTCGCGCGCCGGCGGAATTGAAAATCCTGAGCCCGTCGAAGGACCCCTTTTGAATACGGGAGTATTCGGACGCATTATTGAAAAAGCAACTGGCTCTCCTTTTTCCAAAGCATAAAACAGCATTTCAATAGTTTCATTGGCGTCCAGCGGCTTGTAAACTTTAATTCCCGGATAAGCAGTAAATAATGACATCCAAAAAAGCCCATGGTGCGTTGCTCCGTCCTCGCCTGTTTCCGGACCATCATGGGCAGCGAGCATAATAAAAAATCCTTTACAAAGAGAATTGGTGGCGTTAGTAATTAAAGCCATACGCACAGCATTGCTCATAATTGAAGTAAATACTCCATAGCTCGCAAAAACACTCATTGCTTGAAATCCGCCCGGCAAAATATCCTGGGTTAGCGCAGTAGACATCATTGCCATATTTTGTTCTGCAATCCCGAATCTGATTCCCCTGCCTAAGGGATTTTTCGAATTTATCACTCCGTAAATATTTTCAGCTGCACCGGTTAAAATTGATTTCATCAAATCTCCTGCTCCGAGATAGAAAAACGCGGTCTTGCCCATTAACCATTTGAAAAATGCTTCGGTTGCTTTTCTCGTCGCAATTGGCTTGCCTTGTTCAAAAACCAGTTCTGCCGGCAAAACATCAGGACGTTTAATGGATTTATAATCAGCAATCGGTCTGCCTGCCAAAGCTTTTTTCATTTTTTCCAATAACTCATTTTCCGGCTTGATTTTCTTGGCGCCGATTTCCAAGCGCTCAATAAAATAATCAACATCTTCTTGTTTTAAATTAGATAAGACAGTTTCAATATCTTTTATTTGCTCGCCATCAATTCCCGGAATATTAAATCCCAATTTTTTCATTACTTGCACATATTCTTCATGCGGTAGGGGCGTACCATGAGAATCAGCGCTGCCTGCTAATTTTCCGTAATCTTTTCCTTTAATTGTGTGGCAGATGACCACAGTCGGTCTTTGATTGTTGAACCCGTTAATTGCTTTATTGTAAGCATAAATCAGTTCTGTAATATTGTGGCCGTCAACTTCAATAATATTCCAGCCAGCAGCAAACCAATAATTTAAATATGGCGCACTGATAACATCGCCTATCGGGCCGTCAATGCCAAATCCATTATAATCCAAGCTGACAATTATATTATCAATACCCAATGATTGGGTTAAATTCCTTGCCTCAAAACTCATTCCTTCCTCGGTTTCTGCATCGCCAGCCAAAACAAAAACTTTTGTATCAAATCCATTTGATTTCTGCAATGTTGCCAAGCCCAAAGCAGCAGAAAATCCATGACCAGAAGAACCAGTAGAAATATCTGATAAGGGATAATTTGCTTCTACATGGCCGGTTGGACCGTCGCAGTGGCGGAATCTTACCAAACATTGCGGATAAAATGCTTCCAATTTTTTAATATCAAATTTTTCTCCTTTTCTTTTTAATAATTCGTAAATCAAAGATAAAATTGAATGAAATAAAGGCGTGCAGTGGCCAGCAGACCAAACAACCCTGTCCCTGCCCGGATGATTTGGTTCTAAGGGATTAAATGCCATTACCCCGGACAAAAGCAAAGATAAAATTTGTTCAACCTTTGAAGATGAACCACCCGGATGCCCTGATTTAATGCTGTCAATTGCACAAAAAGCCAATCCCCTGACAATCTTCGCCAGATGCTCGGTTTTACCTAAGTCAATCCCATTAATCAGCTCAAGGTTTAATTTTCTTAAATCCAAATAAGCGCCGCCCTCGGCAATGTATTTAAATCTTTTTGGTTCTTTCTTCTGCAGGTCCTTTAAATCTTTTTCATTTAAAATATTATAAATTTTCTTTTTCGTTTTTTTAATCGCCATAATTTTATTTTTTTTAATTTTTATTCCTAATTTAATTATATTCTCAATTAAATAAAAAAACAAAATTCGGATGTGCCGAATTTTGTTTTTTAAATCAATATAAATATTATTCTGTTGTTTTTCCGTCAAATTCCGCTTCATGCGCTGCGGCTTCTTCTTTTGTCGCACGCACAATGCCGTCTTTATGATGCGCCGGAGAATAAATGGTATAAAGCTTTAATTCGTCGGTGTCGGAAGTATTGATGACATTATGCTGCGCGCCCGCTGGCACAACTACGGCAAATCCATCACTAATCTCGTATTCATTGCCATCAATAATACATTTTCCTTGACCCTTTTCAATGCGGAAAAATTGGTCATTATCCGGATGGATCTCCATTCCGATTTCTTCATTTGGCTTCAAACTCATCAGCACCAGTTGGCTGTGTTTTGAAGTATAAAGCACCTTGCGAAAATTCTCATTTTCTAAAGTATCTTTTTCAATATTGGAAACAAATCCACGCATATGTTTTGTTTTTAATTATTATTTTTATAAATTAATTATACCATATTTTATCTTCTTTTTTCTGCTGCTCTTACTCTATTCTCATCTAAACCAAAATGATGAGCGATTTCATGCCAAACGGTATTTTTTACTATTTGTTTAACCTGCTCATCCTGCCGAATGCGAGGCTCGCCAAGGGCGGCGTTTAATGCCGCTTCTTCAATTGGTTTCTGAAAAATAGTTATTTTATCTGGTAATGCTCCGCTGTAAAACATTCTCTTTGTCTGGGGTACGCCCCGATAAAGGCCGAAAAGTTTCGCTCTTGCTTTGAGTTTTAATTTTTTCATTTGTTCTTCGGTTGCCTCGTCTTCAATCACAATATCGACATTATCTAATTTCTCTAAAAATCTTTTAGGAATTGCCTCAATTCCTTGTTTCACTAATTCTTCAAATTTATTTCTATCCATCATCTTATGTTTATTATACCAAAAAATCGCCCCTGCAAAAACAGATAAGCGATTTTATGGAAAATTTTATATTTTAACCTTCTTTATTCACATTTACAGCGTTGGGTCCTTTTGGACTTTCAGCTATTTCAAACGTTACTTTATCACCTTCCTTAAGTTCGTTGAATTGAACGTTCTTAAGTTCGTTTGAATGAAAAAAGAGATCTTTTTCAGCTCCCTCATAAGTGATGAAGCCGAACCCACGGTCAGTGAGTCTTTTGATCGTTCCTTGCATATTTTCAATAGATTAATGAATTAAATTCTCAAACTCAGAATACTGTAGTATATAAACCCGACTACGTTCACTTTCAGCTCTAGTTTAGATAAATATACATTATCATACAATAATTATCGTGTCAAGCAAAAACTCGCACGATGGTATCCGTCTACCTATTTGCTTTTTTTAAACTTTATGCTATACTTATATTAAAGGTCTCAATAATTAAAGGTCTCGATAATAATTAACCTACCTGCCCTGACTACTGTTAGGCAGTCAATAAGCAGGTAATAAAAATAAATTTATGGCAACGAAAAGAAAACCAAATGCTGCGTTTATGAAGCCACTGAAGGTCAGCGAAGAGTTGGCTTTGGTGGTCGGCAAAGGCCCGATGCCCAGATCAGAGGTTGTGAAAAAACTCTGGGCATACATTAAGAAAAACGACCTTCAGGACAAGAAGAACAGGCGCAATATCAATGCCGACGAAAACTTAAAAGCAGTATTCGCTGGCAAAAGAACTGTCAATATGTTTGAAATGACAAAGCTCGTTTCAAAACATCTTTCCTAATTGACTTTTTAAATTTTTAAAAAATTTAAAACAAAAAATCCGCCTTTCATAGGCGGGTTTTTGTTTTTTTGCCATTTTAATTATTGACAAGAATATAAATATATGATAATCTATAATTAATTATTAAAATTCGCGAAAAGGAGGTGTCCGCGTGGCAAAAATAATAAAAACGAGAGGACTGGATGGCGAACTTTTTCCATCACCAACCGCAGTCAGTGATAATTTATATTGTTGCATCACTGGGGCAATAGAAGAACAATTCGGCAAAAAATTAAAAAGGATAACACGCAGCGCGATAGAAAAAAGATTGGCTGCTCCCGAATTCAGAAATGTTGTTTTTATTTCTAGAAAGGGTAAAACTATGTTTCTACCTGTCACTGTAACAGATATTTCGTTTCCAGCCTCCCATGAATGTGGTGTAGTAAATGCGTGCTTATTACTCCCCTTGTACGGAGATGGCCAACAAATGCAAAAATTAATAGAGGAGATAATCACGAAGATAGGATTGAAACATGCTCATTACGCCCAACACGGCATAGAAGTAGAAATTACGCTAAGTGGCGAAAGTTTACCATGCCAAGTTCTAAATCTTTCTTATTCCAAAAACGGGATGGGTCAAAGGGCGTTTGCCACAAAAAAAGAAATCTTATCGGGCTGTTCGGCGATAAGATAACCCCCCTGCATCATTGAATGCTATTCTTTGAGGCAGGGGGTTTTAATTATGGATTTAAATAAACAAAAAGGGCCGGACTTCCACGTGGAAGCGGCCCCTGGACTATAGTGGTCCTTTTTATGACTTCTAAAGAACGTTGTTCTGCGAGCTTTATCCGCCGCAGCCCTCACACTTAGGATTGCCTTTTGGCACGCACGGCGAGAAGCCATCGAGGCACATCAGCTGTTTTCCGATGTGTCTAGAGCGTGCGGACTTCTTTTGTGGATTGCGTTTCTTTCCGCGCCTGGAAGTCTTTGAAATTCTCATCGTGTTGTCCTCCTTCAGGATAAAATCTAAGTTGAATCAGTTTCTATTTAAGAAACTTTTCTAAAAGTGCACTTCACCTTTCCCCTTAGTGCTTCACCGATAACATCAACGACTTCTGCTGTGCCGCTGAATTGACATGCCTCGTATTTTAGGCGGTCGCCAGATTTTAGATTCCATTCAGCAGGAACAAAGTCCTCTACTATCTTGCCGTGAGCGAAATCCTGAAATACACCAAGGTAGATTTCAAGAACTAGTAAGTCCGTTCTAAAATTCATATTGCCTCCTTTCAATATTCGATTTATGGTTTAATTCTATCAAAAACCCCTGAAAAAATCAAGGGTTTTACTATCTCCGCAGGTAGGACGATTTTCGAACAATGAAATGGATTGATTCTCTAAAATGTCCCGAATTTATATTGACGCAGACGAAACAGTTATTGCAAAAGATTAACTAGTTATTTATGTATCGCAATAATCTGTCTGATTTGAAAGCAGCGCTTTCTCCAGCGATATATCCCGTTGTCCAACAAATCTGTAAATTATATCCGCCCGTTGGACCGTCAATATCAAGTATCTCTCCCGCAAAATATAAATTATCTATTAATTTTGATTTCATGGTTTTTTGATCGATTTCACTTAATTTAATCCCACCGGAAGTAATAATTGCCTTCTCGTGAATAGCCAACGATTTTACCTCTAAAGTAAACTCCTTTAAAAGATGTAGTAATTTTTTCCTTTCTTCCCCAGTAATAGAACTAGATTTTTTATCCGGATTAATTTTAGATAGTTTTACGATAACGGGAATAAGTTTTTGTGGCAATAAATCATTAAGACTGTTTTTAAACATCTTTTTGGAGTCCTTACGAAAATCTTCTCGAACCCTCCGGTCGAGCTTTAAAAAATCTAATGCCGGCTTAAAATCTATCTTAATTTTAATATTTTGGGGTAATTCTTTTCCAATTTTTTTACTCATATCAATAATAATTGGTCCGCTCATTCCGTCTGCCGTAAATATTGCCTCACCAAATCTTGAATCGATTTTTTTATTCTCTTTATAAACGCTAATTTCAACATTTTTCAAACTTAATCCCTCTAATTCTTCCACTATTTTTTCTTTTACAATAATGGGCACAAGTGATGGCAAAAGGTTTGTAACCGTATGCCCCAATTTTTTGACCCATTCATATCCGTCTCCCGTAGAGCCAGTTTTAGGATATGATTTTCCTCCAGTAGAAATTATAAATTTATTTGCTATAATTTCTTCATTATTTACAAGAATAATTTTTTCAATTTTATTGTCTTTTTTTATTATTTCTTTCACTTCCGAATTTAATTTTATTTTTACATTGGATTTCTTCAAATAATCAATTAATGCTTCAAGTACATCTTGTGATTTGTCGCTTACGGGGAAAACCCTTTCTCCTCTTTCGATTTTTGTCTTTAAATTAAGTTTTTCAAAAAAATTTATCGTTTCTTGGACTCCGAATCTAAAAAAAGCCGAAAAAAGAAATTTCCCGTTTTTTCCGAATTCACTTATAAATCCTCTTGGGTTATTTTCTTTGTTTGTAATATTACATCGCCCCTTGCCCGTAATCAAAAGCTTTCTTCCGAGATTTTTATTTTTTTCAATCAAAATAACACTGGCTCCCAATTCGCCGGCTCTCCCCGCAGAAATCATCCCCGCAGGTCCTCCACCAATTATTGCTACATCGTATTTCATGGCCAATTTGTTATTTTGTTGTGTTTTAATTACCCTTCTTATATACTTTTATTCTATCAAAAAACCGCCTAAATAAAAAGGCGATTTCTTAAAATTGAGACTATCTTCCTACTCGGGTTCAAGACCTATATTTGAAGGGAGAATTTGGTGTCTCGTCGGATAGAGGCGGGCCTATTTCACAAAAATAATTTTCTCGGGTGGTTTTTGCAAATTAGCGCAATAGAACTTGTTTTTATAATATTTTTAATATATAATTATAAATATTCCGCAGTAGCTCAATGGTAGAGCAGCTCCCTGTTAAGGAGTTGGTTGTAGGTTCGAGTCCTACCTGCGGAGCCAAAAAATCGGGATTTAATCCCGATTTTTTAGTACTCTTCCAATTTTTTCAACTTATGATGTTCGCGGATTTTTTGTAATGCTTTGGCTTCTATCTGGCGGATTCTTTCACGCGTAACCTTGAATTCTTTTCCCACTTCTTCCAAGGTATGGGTTATGCCATCCCCAAGACCAAACCTCATTTCCAAAATTTTCTGCTCTCGCGGAGCCAAATCAATTAAAATTTCTTCTAACCAGCTTTTCAAAAGCCGCTGGGCAGCAACCTGATAAGGCATAGTTGTTTTGTCGTCTTCAATAAAATCAGCCAGAACGCTGTCTTCTTCATCCTCGCCTACCGGCGTCTCAAGAGAAACTGTATCTTGGGATATTTTTATAATATGGCGAACCTTATCCACTTCTACTCCCATTTCTGCGGCAATTTCTTCCGGCATCGGATCTCTGCCCAAATCCTGTAATAATCTTCTTCTTACTTGATTGAATTTACTGATTGTTTCAACCATATGCACAGGAATGCGCACTGTTCTTGATTGATCGGCCAAAGCACGGGTAACCGCCTGCCTAATCCACCAAGTAGCATAAGTGGAAAATTTATATCCGCGGCGATAATCAAATTTTTCAACCGCTCTAAATAATCCGATATTTCCTTCTTGGATTAAATCTAATAAAGTCAAATGCGGGCTGCGTCCGACATATCTTTTGGCAATATTCACTACCAAGCGCAAATTGGCCTTAGTTAATCTCTCGCGCGCATCTTCATCGCCTCTTTCATTCCTTTTGGCTAATTCTACTTCCTCGTCGCCTGACAATAATTCTGTTTTTCCGATTTCCTTCAAATACATCTGCACTGAATCAACGTTTTCCAGCCCTTCCAACATTTTTTTCATTTTCTTTTTTGTTTTCTCGTCTTCTTTTTCTTCTGGTTTCTGAAATTCAATATACTCTTTCCTTTCTAAAACCTGGACATGCGCATCTTTCAAGCGGTCATAAAGCTCTTCAATTCCCTCAATATCCCTTTCTAAATGCGGAATCGCTTTAATTATTTCTTGTTCAGTAATAAATCCTCTACCCCGGCTTTGACCAATAAGCTTACGAATTATTTCATCGGTAATGAGTTTCTTCTTGTGCCTTCCCGACAAAAGCTTCGCATGTTGGCGGGCCCGCCTGCTTGGCCGTTTCACGGCCTTGCGGCGGATTTTCTTTTTTTTCATAATATTAATCACTTAATTGGTTTAATTCCTCTGCTAATTGGCAGAATTTTTTATTTAATTTTTTCAACTCTTCTTTGTTTTTTAATCCCTCTGCCTCTTTTATGTCTAAACTAATCTTGGCTAATTCTTCTTTCAGATGATTTAATTTCAATTCTCGGATGCAAAAATCCATTTCCTTTAAAATCTCTTTCTCTTCAATATTAAGATGTTCTACTTTAAAAATCAAATAATTGGCCAAAAATTTGTCTGCTTCTGATTTAATGTTATCTGATTTCAGATTTTTAACAAATTTTTTGAGCTCCTCGGTATTTAAAAGCGAGTCATAAAAATTCTTGTTTAAATATTCCAGATGTTCCGGATGCTTTAATGCCAGCCCCAAAAGAATTTCTTCTAATTCTTTAATTCTTGACCTTTCGGAAAACTGCGCTGACGGCATTTCCTCGCCTTCTTCCCTGGCTTTTATTCTTTTCAATGCCTCAATTAGGGTTCTTTCTTCAATTTTTAATTTAGAAGCCAGAACTTGAAGCCAGTGCGCGCGTTCAACCACATTAACAATATTCTTAATCGGATACAAAAGCTCCTTGGCTAATTCCCTTTTTTGGTCAACGCTTAAATTTTTCGGATATTTATTAATGGCATTTTCAAAATAGAATTCCATAATCGGCCTGGATTTTTCCAAGATTTCCTGCCATTTTTGGGGATTATTTTTAATAATTTCTGCCGGGTCCTTTTCTTCACTCGGTAAAATCGCCACTTTTATGTTAAATTCATGTTGTTGAGCCAGGGTAATTGCTCTTTTGGTCGCTCCCTCCCCGCCAGTATCTGCGTCAAAAGAAAAAATCAGATTTTCAGCGTATCTTTTTAGAAGCTGCAAATGGTCATTGGTCAAAGCAGTTCCAGAAACAGCAATTGCGTCTTTATATCCTGCTTGATGCGCCATAATCAAATCCATTTGACCTTCCACAGCAATGCATTGATTCTTTTTTCTAATTTCTATTTTTGCTTTATCCAGCCCATAAATCAAACGGCTTTTGTTATAAATTAATGTTTCAGGGGTATTTACATACTTGGCCGCCTTATCGGTTTCTTGGCCGAAAACCCTTCCCGAAAACCCTACAATCTGTCCATTCAAATCCGCCAGTGGAAACATAATGCGATTTCGGAATCTGTCATAAAATTTGTTGCCATTTTCTTTTTTAATAACAAGGCCTGCTTTTTCAATATCGCTTGATTTATATCCGAGTTCGGATAGATGGCTGCAAAGCGAATCCCACGCGTCAGAAACATAGCCAATTTTGAATTCCTTTATTGTCCCCGGTTTTAATCCCCTATTTTTTAAATACTCTTGAACTGATTTATTTCTTTCGAGTTCTTTTTGATAAAACTCCGTTGCTTCTTCGCAGATTTCATACAAAACATTTCTCTGGCTACGGATTTGCGGGTCTTCTCTTTTTAAAATTACTCCGGCTTTTTTTGCTAAAGTTCTTAATGCCTCGGGAAATTCTACACCCTCTATTTTTTGCACAAAAGAAAATATATCGCCGCCAACATTACAGGAAAAACAATGCCAGATTTGTTTTGACGGAGAGACAAAAAAAGAAGGATTTTTTTCCTTATGAAACGGGCAAAGCGCTCGATAATCTTTACCCGCTTTTTTAAGTTTGATATATCCTTCAATAACTTCAACAACATCCAGCCGATTTTTGATTTCATCAATCGGAGTCATAAGATTATTTTAGTAAAATTTAAAGAGAATGTAAACCCTATACCATAATTATGGTACAGGGTAAAGAAACGGCCGACGATACAGAAATCGCCGGCCCTAAAAAAGATCAGGTTTTCATCTCCCTCCGTGCCTTATCGTGCAAAGCGGCGAGTCCGGCAAGCAAAGTAATCTGTTGCATTGGATTATCCACATTGTGACAGGCGAATTCATATCCTCGTCCCTCTTTGGGCCCAAAACTGTTTCCTGGATGTAGACCGCAAGCATCTCCTGGGCACGAAACATTGAGCCAACCACTCTCGGATTCAATTCTCGCCCAAATGTGATACTCATTAAACTTATTGATCTTGCCAAGCATTTCTTTCTCAGCAATTTTCATCGCCTCTACCATCTCGACAAGTTCATATTCTTTCCCCCTCTGTTGATATAAAGATCTCATCCAATTACACAGTTCAACACTATATTCGCCACCTAATGAGCCTCCATGCATATCGTCTTCGGTTATAGTAAAAACTGTCATCAGTTGGGGGAAACGGGACGACGTTTCCTTTTTTGGAAAACGCATCCAGCAAAAAATTGTGGTGAAGCTGGCGGAAACGGTAAATGCCAACTTCCAATCATAAAACCATTCCTTGCCCGTACCCCCACATCGAAGACACTCATCATCACGAAGTCGATCTTTACCCGAACCCTTGCAATCTTCGCATTTTTTACCGCTATATTTTTTAATCAGAGGAATATTTACAGAAAATTCTGCAAAATCTTCCTTGACTCCCCCAAAAATAAAGCAGTTATCAAAACCAATATTTCCATCTAGTGAACCACTGAATTTACTGAATTTGAAGTCGTCCATAAACCCCGCTACTATCGGAGCGGTCTCTTTAATTGGTTCGGCATCAGCAACGAAATCTTTGTGGATTTTCAAAAGAATCGCTGACTCCTCTTTGCGAAAAGACAATTCGTACCAACACGGAATCCTTTCATAGGTAAGCATTTTTATTTCCTTCACTTTCTCCTCCTTATTTCTTTGAATTTAATATTCTTTTTATAAAGAACATTAGATTAAAATATTATATCTTTAAAATAAGTTAGTCAAGAAAGAAACAAGCCACCGGTTGTGGTGGCTTGCGAGATTCCTCCGTTGCTATTTCTGTATTTCTGCAATACTGCTAACTAAAGTGCGAATCGTTTTTATGAGCTCTTCGGCCTCAGAGAATGAATCCGCATCCAAAAACCTTAAAAGGCCATCTCTTTCAGAAAGTCTGGTTTTCAACTCTTGCTTGCACTGGGGATGACCGCAGGTAAGTTCTTTAATGTCGTCAGTAAAAACTCCACAAATAACACAGCTTCCATTCGATTTTTTCTTTGACTTATCAATCGCTTCCTTTTCCCCAGCCTTGACCAACTCTTGCTCTAGAACTTCCCTAGCAGATCTTTCTTCGCAGACCCTCCCCTCAATTTCCTTTAAATCTTCGATAATCTGATGCATCATTTTATCCCTCCTTATTTTGAAATTAAGACCAGATTATATTTTTACAGATAATTAAATAAAAGTCAAATAGAATGGCGAGGGCCTTTGGCGGCCCTCGCCGGTCGGGTTTTGATTAAACCCAGGTTTCGATGGCCCATCCTTTTCCGTTTTTCATCCTCCATTTCTTTACCAGTGCTGTCCAAGAAATCCAGATGGGTCCGTCTTCTGTGCTGTCATAAACAAGAGCCTTATTGGTTCTCACCGCCATAACCAATACGTAGTGATCTCCCCGTATTCCATTGTGATGATTGCGCGGAAAATAGAACACTGTCAATAGTCTAATCCTGTACTTAAGCGTAGTTGTGTCTTTTAGGCGGATATACCTGATTCTACTGCTAATGCCCCACTTGCGCAAATAAGCCCTAATTTTTTTGGGAGAGATCCCCTTGTTCCCGGCGGAGATAACAACTTTTGGCCTGTGATGCCTTACGCACAGCACAAGCAAAAAACACGGTGCACAACTTTTATCATCTCCTTGCTTATAAAAACAGCTTTCGCTCACGTTTTCCTCCTCCTTTCTATTTTTATTTTAACATAAAAATTTTATTTTGCAAAAAAACGGGTAAAGATTACCCGCGCTGGACCATTTGTTTTATTTAAAGAAGAATTGTAATCATGTAAAGAATTCATAAATAAATCATAATTATAGCGATGATTCTTACCATCTACCATATCCCCGTCATCATTGGTAATAAATTCTTTTTTCTCATCATCATAACCAACAATAACCATCACATGATAATATGAGCCAATTGCTGAAAACGGAATGTTTTTATTTTTTAAATCAAAACCATAATGCAGAGAAATTACTGGATGTTTGCGTATGAGTTCTCTTTTTATTTCATTTAGCGTTGGGTTGTCTTTTATGACGGCCCCATAGGAAGAATAATCATTGATGATTTTTGCGGTTTGCATTGCGTCAGTGCTGGCATTTGAACCATATAACCCGTCCTCCATATCAAACAGCGTTTGCATATATTTTTTTGCCTCTTCAATACTTACTGATTTCTCTCCTAAATAATATTTTTCCACCATCGTAATACTCGCTTCTTCGCAAGCATTTTTCCACGGACCAGTAAAATTTCCATCCGGCGCCTCGTTAACATACGGAACTTCTAAAAGAACTTTTGTTGGTTTTTCGTTATTAAGTTTAAGTAATAATTGCAGTTCTCGTTCGTTGTCCTGATTAATTTCTGTAAACCAAAAATTGATAAATACAATTCCAATCAATAAAATAATCGCATAAAAAATCACTCGTTTTGTCATATTAAATTCGGAAGGGGCGAGATTCGAACTCGCGAGCCCCTTGCGGGGCACGGCACTCCAGGCCGTTCCATTGGACCACTCTGGCACCCTTCCAGTTTCATTGCCCCGTTTATTTATTTCTTCTCTATTTCTCCCAATAACTTTCTTCTTACTTCTTCAACTTCGTGCGGGTCTAAAATATCGTCTGAATTGTGGCGCAAATTTTCAATTCTGTTTTTCAATTCAAAAGCAGTCAGACCGCCCTCCAAATCCTTAGTAAAAACGTCATTCAAATATTTTCTTTCCTGCTCCGATAAATCTGGAATTTTATGCAAGGCAGCATTAAACTCTCCTCGAGATATGTGATGAGTATCGCCGGTAAGACCAAATATAGCATCTATAATTCCCATATGTTTTTATTGTTTACCTCCACCCAAGGCGGATCAGCCCTAGGCTGACATCCCGCGCAGCCGCTTTATTCTTTCTTCAACTGGCGGGTGAGTGGAAAATAAATTAATTAATTTTTTACCTTTAAACGGGTTGGCAATATAAAGATGGGCAGTTGCCTGATTAGCAACTTTTAATTGGTTTGGATTTCTGGAAATTTTTTCCAAAGCACTGGCAAGACCTTCAGGATATCGTGTAAGTAAAGAGCCCGATGCATCAGCCAAATATTCTCTTTTTCTGGAAATTGCCAATTGGATTAATTTGGCAATTAAGGGGGATAAAATCATGAAGACCAAACCAATAATCATTAATATTACCCCAATTTGGCCTCCTCCCTCACCGTCATTTCTCCTCCTGCCAAAAAATCTTCCCCTAATAAACATATTTGCGATTAAAGAAATCGCGCCAACCAAAACCACAACAATTGTCTGGATTAAAATATCGCGATTGCCGATATGACTTAATTCGTGAGCAATTACGCCTTCCAATTCAGTGCGGTCTAAAATTCCTAAAATCCCGCTGGTCACGGCAATCACTGCATTCTTTGGATTTCTGCCAGTGGCAAAAGCATTTGGCGCGGGGTCGTCAATTAAATAAATTTTTGGCATTGGCAAGCCAGCAGTAATACAAAGATTTTCTACAATATGATATAAGTCCGGATTTTCATTGTGTTCTAATGGCTTGGCTCGGGAAATTGCCAAAACAATTTTATCGGAAAACCAATAACTGATAAAACTCATAAATATACTAATTCCAACTGCCCAAAATAAAATAATCTGGTTTTCAAAATAATAACTTAAAAACCAACCCAGGCCGATGATGATAATAAAAAACAAAGAAAACAAAATCCACGTCCTGCGAATATTAGAACCAATATGAGTATAGAGTGTCATAAAAATATTATAGCAGTTTTTTAATAAAAATAAAGAGAGCGAGGGGGCTTCCTGTCCCCTCGCTTGAAGAAACTCAATGATGTTGCTGATGAGGATCGCCACTCCGACCACAATCATTTTCCATGTGCGAGAACCCTGATGCCGATGCCTCACACTCGCACGTTCGGGCAACAACCTCGATGCAACCACATGAAAACTTTTGTTTTGTGGCCGGCCTCTTACAATTAGAACACAAAACGACTTCCGATGAATGTAATAATTGTATATGCGCCATCACTCCCTCCTTTTTGAAAAATGTTCAATATTTTTATAATAGCAGATTTGTATTTTTCCTGCAAATTTTAAAAGCGGGGCGCTGAAAGCGCCCCGCTTAGAAAATCAATAAGATTGTTAAAACTTTACCTGTGGGACTGCTTTTTCTGATTCGTCTGCTGCAAAAAACTCTCGTTTCTTGAATCCAAGCATTCCGGCGATTATTCTTGACGGGAATGTTTCAATCTTAATATTTAAATCCCTGACATTACCGTTGTAAAACCTTCGCGCTGCCTGAATCTTGTTTTCCGTATCGGATAATTCATTCTGTAATTGCAAGAAATTTTCATTGGCTTTTAACTGCGGATAATTTTCCGCAACCGCGAAAAGAGTTTTTAATGTTCCCGACAGCATATTTTCCGCCTTTCCTTTTTCTTCAATTCCCTGCGCGCCCATTGCTTTTGTCCGCGCATTGGTCACATTTTCAAAAAGCTGTCTCTCGTGCGCAGCATATCCCTTAACTGTTTCAATTAAATTCGGAATTAAATCGTGTCTTCTTTTTAACTGCACATCAATATCCGACCAAGCTTCATCAGTGCGGTTTTTTAATCTGACAAGACCATTAAATATTGCTATAATCCACAAAACTATAACAGCGATTACTATAATTATAATTGTTCCAATTGCCATAATTTTAAAATAGTTAATTATTATTTAATATTCCATTGGCGGAACTCCGCCCTCTTTTTTTTCTTCCGGAATATCGGTAATTACCGCTTCGGTGGTCAAAAATATTGAAGCCATTGAAGCGGCATTTTGCAGCGCGCTTCTGGTAACTTTAACCGGGTCAACAATTCCTGCTTCCAGCATATCAACTCTTCCCTTTTTCACGTCAGCAGAATCTGTTTTTGTAAAATCGTATCCAATATTAGTATGTTCTTTTTTCTGGATATCGTCAACAATAATTGAAATATCTTTTATGCCGGCGTTCTCGGCAATCTGCCTTAATGGAGAAATCAATGCCTTTTTAACAATATTAATTCCGACTTTTTCTTCCTCTGATAAATTTTCGTTAATTAATTCATCCAGCATATAGGCGACTTTAATCAGAGCTGCGCCGCCGCCAGGCACAATTCCTTCTTCAATCGCAGCGCGCGTGGCATTCAAGGCGTCTTCTATTTTTAATTTTTTATACTTCATTTCTGTTTCCGTGGCAGCACCAACTTTAATCACTGCAACTCCACCAGATAATTTTGCCAGCCGTTCCTGAAGTTTTTCGCTGTCAAAGGCGGAACGTGAACCCTCTATCTGTTCTAATTGTATTTTAATTTGCTTTATTCTTTTTTCAATTTCCGATTTCTCTCCTTTACCTCCAATAATGGTTGTCTTTTCCTTGGTAGAAATTATTTTATCTGCCTGACCAAGCATATTTAAATCAGTATTTTCCAATTTCAAGCCGGTTTCCTCAGAAATAACTTTTCCGCCGGTTATAATCGCAATATCCTGCATCATTTCTTTTCTCCTGTCTCCATAGCCCGGGGCCTTAACCGCCAATGCATTAAAAATTCCTCGCAATTTATTGACTACCAAGGTTGCCAATGCTTCGCCCTCTACTTCTTCGGCAATTATCACTAATGATTTTTTACCTGCTTGAATTAATTTTTCCAAAATCGGCAGAATATCATTGATTGCGGAAATTTTTTGGTCAGTAATTAAAATTAATGGCTCTTTATATTCTGCTTCCATTCTTTCGGTATTGGTAATCATATATGGAGAAATATAGCCGTTATCAAATTGCATTCCTTCAACTAATTCTTTTGACAAGCCGAAGGTCTGCGATTCTTCAACCGTCACAACTCCGTCTTTTCCAACCTCTTCCATTATGTCAGATAATAATTTGCCGACTTCCTTATCTTCACTGGCAATGGTCGCAACTTGTTCAATTTCCTTTTTGTCATTTACTGGTTTTTTAATTTTATTCAATGCTTCTATTGTGGCTTTTACTGCTTTATCTATTCCCCTTTTAATCCCTAAAGGATCGGTCCCGGCAGCAACATTTTTTAGTCCCTCTTCAATCATTGCCTGCGCTAAAACAACCGCTGTGGTAGTTCCATCACCAGCAATATCATTAGTTTTTTCTGCCACTTCTTTAATCAATTCTGCGCCCATATTTTGAAATTTATCTTCCAATTCAATTTCTTTGGCAACTGTTACGCCATCATTGGTAATATTTGGCGTGCCAAAACCTTTGTCCAAAACCACATTTCGACCCTTGGGACCGAGGGTTAATCTTACAGCGTTGGTTAATTTATCAACGCCTTTTTTAAGCTCTTGTCGAGCATCTTCATTAAATTTAAATTGTTTAGCCATAAATTATTGCCAAAATGTCCTCCTCTTTGGCGATTAAATATTCTTTATTATCTATTTTGACCTCATTTGGTCCGTATTTGGTAAATAAAACCACATCTCCGACTTTAACTGTCATCGGGATGCGGTTGCCATTATTATCAATTTTCCCCTCACCAACAGCAATAACCTTGCCTTGCTCGGGCTTTTCTTTGTCTGCGGTTTCAGGAATGACGATTCCTGATTTGGTTTGTTCCTCCTTAGAAATGGGCTCAATAAGAACCCTGTCATCTAGTGGCTTAATCATAAATAAATTTATACATTAATTATTAACCCGGAATCACCTTCCTTGACCTGAAAACCTAATATTAACATGCTCTGATTATACTTGTCAATAATTTTTGCCTCTGGAGAATCAGGGTGGAATTCAAGCTGATTATCATCGGCCATTACCCTCCCTCCTTTCTGGTTCCGCAAAGGATGGTTTTTGATGTGTTTTTTTTGAAAAAATCCCAATAATTTTTCCAAAATCGTCCCAAGAAAAGAGTTTAAAATAAATTCTTTAATTTTGGCAATGCCAGTCAAAAAAGAATTGGTTTTAATTTTTCTTTGATTGCCCAATTCCTGATAATTATAAAATAATAAATAATTGCTAATCCAATTGTTTTCTTTCTGAAATCGACTATAAATATTTCTCTCTGTTTCCAATATTGGAACCAGATGTGCATATAAATGCGCGGTATATAGGCTAAAAAGATTTATCTTTAATGACTTATCGGTAATGTAATGATTGAGACAAAACCTATTCTGGATTTTTTTGCCGTGCCGCCTCTGGCCGATGATTTGCAGAAAAAGAGTGATTAAAAATCTTGCTGTCCAGATTCTCTTGTTTTTCACCGCAATCAATAAATCAACATCACTCTCTTTTTTGGCATTATCCATTGCCAAAGAACCGCTCATTGCCACCATTCTTACATAAGGAAGAAATTGCAGCCATTTAATAATTTTCCTCGCTTTTTTCCACATTTCATCTGATATTTTTTGGCGTTCAATGCGGGTTTGAATAATTTTTTCTCTTCCTTTTAAAAAGTAGAAACCATTTTTCTCGCTGATATATTTTTCTAATGACTGGCTTTTTATGGTTTTCAAAACACCCAACAATGTAATATTGCCGATGGGCTCGATTTCACCACTCGGTCCGATTCCGGAAAGCGCAGTAATATGGACAGGATTGATTAAGTATTTAAAAATCTCAAATCCCGTCAATGGATAATCCAGGACATCATAATACACTACTGTCGCAATTATCGCTTTTTCGAGAATATTCAAATTCATGCTTTTATTATATCAGCATTAATCTCCTTGCCCAAATATTTGAATTCTGATACAATAAAACTATGGATAAACCGATAGATGAGTTGGTGGAAAAAGTGGAGGAAAAAATTGAACGCAGGGAGAAAAAGAAGAAACCGAAAATGAAAGTTTCGGGAAAACGTGTATTCCAATTAAAACAATTAATTAAAAAAATATGAAATGGCTTATTAAACTTATTTTACAAATCTTGGCAAATGCTTTGGCTATTTTCTTGCTTGCCAAATACGTGCCGCAAATAAAATTTACCGGTGATTTACTGGATTATCTGCTGGTCGGCTTGATTCTGTCTTTAGCCAATTTAATTGTCAGGCCAATTTTAAGAATCATTTCCGCTCCCCTGATTTTCATTACTATGGGATTATTCATGATTGTGATTAATGCCATTATTCTTTTCGGGGTTGACTGGTTTGTGCAGGAATTAACCATTATCGGCTTTTGGGGATATTTCTGGGGTGTAATCGTTATTTCAATCTTAAATGCCGCAGTTCATCTCGGCACTAAAAAACATGAGTAATATTCTAAATATAGTTCAAATTGTCATTGCTGGATTGCTTTGTATTGCAATTCTGCTTCAGCAAAGAGGGGCCGGACTTTCTTCTGCTTTCGGCGGAGAAGGCGGCGTTTATTTTAAGAAACGAGGCGCAGAAAAAATTATTTTTATCGCTTCAATTGTCTTGGCAGCGCTCTTTGTCCTTGGCACAATCGTGCGAATGATAATTGTTAAATAATTTATCATAGATGCCACAACTTATAAAAAGATTGTTTAATAAATTTCCTTCCTGGCACCAGTGGCAAAAAATTCCCAGTGTTCTTAATCAAAAAGAACGTTATTTTATAATTGCTTTATTGATTTTGACGATATCTTCTCTAATGGGATGGTTGATTTTCCATAATTTAAAAGATACAATCGTAGCACCGAATTATGGCGGAAGCTTTTCCGAAGGAATTGTCGGCAGTCCAATCTATATCAACCCTGTTCTTAGCCAGGCCAATGATTCCGACCGGGATGTCAGCGAACTTATTTTTTCTGGATTGCTTAAATATAACAGTAAAGGAGAATTAGTTCCCGATTTAGCGGAAAAATACAACATCGGTGAAAACGGGAAGGTTTATGAATTTTTTTTAAGAAAAGACATAAAATGGCACGATGGGAAGCAATTTACTGCTGATGATGTAATCTTTACTATAAATACTATTCAAAATCCGGATTTTAGAAGTCCGTTAAGAATTAATTGGGTGGGAATTGAAATAGAAAAAGTTGATGATTATAAAATAAAATTCAAACTTAAAAACGCTTATGCTCCATTTTTATCCAATACAACAGTAGGAATAATTGCCAAGCATATTTGGGAAAAAATCTCTCCGGACAATTTTTCTTTTGTTCCGGAAAACCTTGAACCCATTGGCACCGGCCCTTATAAGTTTAAAAAGGCCGAGAAAGATAAAGACGGCTTTATTTCCCGCATTGAACTGACAGCATTTGGCGATTATGGTTCGGACAAACGACCATTTATAGAAAAAATTAATCTTAATTTTTACCCCGATGAAGAAAGCGCAATTAAAGCATATAACCGAGGGCAAGTGGATAATTTGAATCTTTTTTCAATCCAAAGCAAAACATTACTTAGAGGACAAACCAGGTCAAATATTTACGAATTAAACCTGCCACGCTATTTTGCTGTTTTTTTTAATCAGACAAAAAGCAAGCCTCTTTCTGACAAAACAGTAAGAATGGCCCTTAATTATGCAACCAATAAAAAAGAAATTATTGATAAAGTTTTAGGCGGCGAAGGCAGACAAGTGGACTCACCCATTCCTGACGGGGTGATGTATCACGCCGATGACCTAAAAATTTACGACTGGGCGCAAGAACATGCTAATAATATTTTAGAGGCAGCAGGATGGAAAGATATTGATAATGACGGAATCAGAGAAAAAGATGGAGAAAAATTAGAAATAGAATTAATAACTACTGAATTAAAGGAGCTTCAGCAGGTAGCTAATCTCCTTAGCGAGCAGTGGGCGAAAATTGGGGCGAAAATAAATGTAAAACCAATGGAAATCGGGGTAATTCAGCAGGAATACATCAGGCCGCGGGAATATCAGGCACTGCTTTTCGGTGAAGTTTTGGGATTAGACCCCGACCCCTACAGCTTCTGGCATTCATCACAGAAAAAAGACCCAGGATTAAATTTAGCGCTTTATAATAATAAAAAAATTGACGACCTTCTTAGTACTGCTCGGCAGATTTTGGAACCGAATCTTAGAACTGCAAAATACAAAGAATTCCAGCAGTTGGTTATTGATGATGCGCCGGTTGTATTTCTTTACAGTTCTTATAATTTATACTTGGCTACCAAGAAAATTAAAGGCATTACAGTTGAGAATATCGTCCTCCCGTCAAAAAGATTTGCCGATATCGAGAAGTGGTATATAAAAACGCAAAGGGTCAAGAAATAGAAAAGTGGCCCGCCTCGACTCGCTAGGCGCGAGCCGACGCGAGGCGGGTACATAAAAACTCAAAGAGTGAAAAAATGATTAATTTAAATAATCTAAAACCCGGTATTAGATATTTGGAAGATATGAGAGAAGTGGCTTGGGATAAGCAATGGATGAAAACAGCTCCGAATTTGGAGCTGTATTATATATATCGCGATATTGCGGAAAACCAAGTAGATTGGATGAAAATCATTAAAAATGATTTGCGCTACGACACTACAATTTTAACGCCGCATAAACTGGGTAAAGAATTCAATAAAACCATTGGCCACGACCATCCGCTTGTTCCCGGCACTACTATCACCTATCCTGAACTTTACGAGGTTAAAGAAGGTAAGGCAATTTTTCTTTTACAGGATTCGGATAATGAAATAATAAAAGATATTATCGCAATTAAAGCTGAGGAAAACGACAAAATTATTGTTCCGCCGAATTACGAACATCTGATAATCAATATCGGAAAAAAACCGCTGAAAATCTGTAATTGGATTTGCCGCAGGTTCGCATCAAATATTTACAAGCCATTTCGGGCAAGAAAAGGTTTTTGTTATTATGCCTTAAAAGGATTTTTCGGAATTAAATGGATAAAAAATGAAAATTATCAATCAATCCCCTCTTTAAAATTTGAAAAACCGAATTATTTTTATAATTTTAACTTATCAAAACACCAGCCGATTTATTCATTAATTAATAATATTAAAAAACTGGATTTTCTCAAAAATCCGCAGAATTATCAGTGGACCTAATGCCGAGGTGGCGGAATTGGCAGACGCACTAGCTTCAGGGGCTAGCGAACGCAAGTTCGTGCGAGTTCAAATCTCGCCCTCGGCATAAAAATATTGTATAATAGAGTTATTATGATTTCTTTTGAAGATTTTCAAAAACTGGATATTCGTATTGGAACAATTCTGGAAGCGGAAAAAATAGAAGGCGCGGATAAGCTGCTGAAATTAACCGTAGATATTGGTCCCTCGAATACCTCGGGACAACCAGAATTACGAATTCTGGTTGCGGGAATTGCCGAAACTTATCAGCCCGAAGATATTATCAATAAACAAATTCCGATTTTAACCAATTTAGAACCGCGAACCCTACGCGGAGTTGAAAGCCAGGGAATGATATTGGCTATTGATATTAATGGCAAAGCAACGCTGCTTCATCCCGAAAAAAAAGTAGCCAATGGCTCTAAAGTAAAATAAAAATATGAGAATACTAAGCGGAATACAACCAACCGGAACGCTCCATATCGGAAATTATCTGGGAGCAATCAAGCAATGGTTAGAATTACAAAAGAAAAACCAATGTGTTTTTATTGTTGTTAATTTGCATTCCATAACAATCCCATATAATCCGAAGCAAATGCAGAAAAATATTTTTTCGGCAACGATGGATTATCTAGCCACAGGAATTGACCCGAAAAAATGCATAATTTTTGTACAATCGCAGATTAAGGAACATACGGAACTCGCCTGGCTTCTAGAAACAATAACTCCAATCGGCGAATTGGAAAGAATGACGCAGTTTAAAGAAAAGGCACGGCAACACAAAGAAAATATCAATGCCGGCTTATTTGCCTATCCTGCTTTAATGGCAGCTGATATTTTATTATACAAAACCAATATTGTGCCGGTAGGCGAAGACCAAGCCCAACACGTGGAATTGACAAGAACCCTGGCAAGAAAATTCAATAATAAATTCGGCAAGGTTTTTATTGAGCCGCAAACGCAATTATCAAAATTCGGCGCACGGATAATGTCTCTTGATAATCCAGAAGTAAAAATGAGCAAATCTCTGCCCAATGGCTGTATTTTTCTTACTGATTCGCCCGATGCAATCAGGCAAAAAATAAAAACCGCAGTCACTGACTCCGGCAAAGAAATAAAATTTGACGAAAAAAATAAACCCGCGATTTCAAATCTTTTAACCATTTATCATCTGTTTTCCGACAAACCAATCCAAGATGTTGAAAAGAAATATCAAGGCAAGGGCTATGCAGAATTTAAAAAGGATTTAGCCGAAATAATCATCAAGGGATTAAAGCCATTTCAAGAAAGAAGAAAAAAATTAGAAAAAAATCCCCAGCTCGTAGAAAAAATCTTAGCCGAGGGAGAGAAAAAAGCCCAAAAAATCGCCCAGCAAACAATGAAAGAAGTGAAAACTAAAATGGGATTAATTTAACCAATTCCTTCTTTTTTTCTTCTAATAATTCTTTTGTATCTGCTTCAATTGTCAAGCGCATTAATGGTTCGGTATTGGAAGGACGGAGATTAAACCACCAATCAGAATATTCAATAGTTAAGCCGTCAATTTTATGAATTTTGGCGGTTTTATATTTGTTTTCCAATCTATTGATTATAAATGTTGTCTGGCCCGTATTCTTAACTGGGATAGCAATTCTCTCCTGATAATATCTTTGAAATTGACTAACTAAATCCGATAAGGACATTTTTGTTCTGGATATAATTTCCAGAATTTTCAATAAAACAATCAACGGAGATTCAAGAACGTAATTATTTCTAAAATAATAATGCCCTGAAGATTCAGCGCCAAAAATAATTTTTTCTTTTTCCATTTTTTCTTTTATAAATGTGTAGCCAACCCTAGAACAAATCGGGATGTTGTCATTTTTTTCGATTTCTTCTTTAACTGTTCTGCTGGTAATCACCGTATAAAGAATCTTGCCCGCATTCCTGAAAAAATGGTGAATTAATAGGGCTGTAATTAAATCGGGGTTTATGTTCTGTTTTTTTTCGTCAATAAATAAAATTCTATCTCCGTCTCGGTCAAAATTTATTCCCAAATCGGTTTCTTCTAAAGGGAAGGTTGTCAAGCTGACGGGAAGATTCTTAAACAGCTCCGGAATTACTTGATTAGCCGTGCCGTCAGAATAATCCGCAAAAACCTTTAATGGTTTTATGTTTTTCAAATTGATTGATTTTAAAACATCTTTAATATACTCCCTTAAAATCTCTCTTTTGCTGGCATTCCCCCGTTTTTTATCTTTAAATCTTTCTTTTTTTATTAATTCTTTAATCCTTCCCAGCCCCGAACGTTCCCCTACCGATATACTCCCCTTTTTTACAATTTTAAATCCATTATATTCGGATGGATTATGAGAAGCGGTTATCATTATTCCTCCTCTATAACCATATCTGACCGTCGACCAATAAAGCATTGGACTAATTACTAAACCAATATCAATTATATCAATTCCTTCGTCTTGAATTCCTTCACAAAGAGATTTAAACAAATCATCTGAAGAAAGACGGTTATCCCGACCAACAACAATTTCTTTGGCCTTTAAAAACCTGGCTGTTGCTCTGCCAATTTGATAAGCTGTTTTCTCATTTAGTTCATCTGGATATATACCCCTTACATCATACGCCCGAAAAATTTTATCCAATTTATCCATATAATTTTATTATAAGCGAAGCTTCTAATTATTTCGTTCGGTCAAAATAAAAACTTTGTTTTCATTTTCCCCTCACTAATAATTATAGCATATGTTATAATGATGGTGTATGAATTTTTCTGTGGGGATAATTGGATTGCCGAATGTGGGAAAATCAACGCTGTTTAATGCCTTAACGCAGCAGGAGGTTAATATTTCCAATTATCCTTTTTGCACCATTGATCCAAATGTAGGCGTGGTCCAGGTGCCGGATGAACGGCTGAATAAAATTGCCGAAATTGTAAAGCCGCAAAAAACAACGCCGACGATTATTGAATTTGTGGACATTGCCGGGCTGGTTAAAGGTGCGCACAAGGGCGAGGGATTGGGTAACCAATTTTTGGCTCATATCCGAGAAGTTGATGCGATTGTCCACGTTGTCCGCTCTTTTACTGGTGAAGAGATAAAGCATGTCGAAGAAGGCATTAATGTACAGCGGGACATTGAGATTGTAAACACGGAACTGGCGATGAAGGATTTGGAAACAATCGATAAGCACCTGATAAAACTGCGAAGCGACATAAAAGACCCGTCAAAAAAAGATGTAAAACAGGAGCTAGAAATCACTCAAAAAATAAAAAAAACCTTGAACGAAGACAAAATGATTTCCCAAATTGACTTAAATAAAAAAGAAAAGGAAATTATAAAACATTTGAATTTCCTGACCAATAAACCGGTGATTTATTTAATCAACAGCCGAGGCACTGACAAAGAATTGGAAGCATTAAAATATCTTCCGGAAAATACCATGCCTTTGGACTTAAAATTGGAATTAGAATTATCCGAACTTTCTCAAGAAGAAATAGATGAACTCAAACTAAGGCCAAGGATTGATGTCTTAATAAAAACTTGCTACAAAATCTTGGACTTAATAACTTTTTATACGATTACGGGCGGCGAGGAAGCACGAGCATGGACAGCCAAGATGGGAACATTAGCTCCCGAGGCTGGCGGGATTGTGCATACTGATTTTGAGGAAAAATTTATCCGCGCAGAAGTAATAAATTACAAAGACCTGATTGAATGCGGATCATGGCATGCTGCCAAAACCAAGGGATTAATCCGGACCGAAGGCAAACCCTATATTATCAAGGACGGAGACATACTTGAGTTTAAAATTTGACTCGTTCTTATCTTTCTGATAATATACAACCATTATGGAAGAGGATCAGAAACAATACGAGCTCACCTGTATTTTAAGCCCCCATCTTGAGGAGGCGGATTTAAATGGCTTCAAAAAAGAATTTGAAGCAATGATTAATAAGAAGGGAGGAAAAATTATCTATTTCCGAGAAGCTGAAAGAAAGGGCTTGGCTTATCCAATTAATAAACAAAAAGAAGGAATTTATCTTATCAGCCATATAGAAATAAAACCGGAAAATATCGCTGATTTTTTAAAAGAACTAAAAACAAAAAAGGAGATTTTAAGATATTTAATTATTTATCTTGAGGCGCCGAAGCAAGAAGCTGATAAATTTAAGACCCCGAGAAAAATCGTGAAAATTAAAAAATCCCCTGCCACAAAACCAACAGAGAACAAGGGAATAAAGTTGGAAGAAATAGATAAAAAATTAGACGAATTAGTGGGATTATAATTAACAAGCTAAAACATTATGAATTTAAATAAAGTTTTTTTAATCGGCAATTTAACTAGAGACCCAGAATCAAGAACTTTGCCCAGCGGACAAAGTGTTTCTAATTTTGGATTAGCTACAAACCGAGTTTGGTTTGATTCAAACACCAAAGAAAAAAAGCAGCAAGCAGAATTTCATAATATCGTTGCCTTTGGGAAACTGGCTGAAATCTGCAACCAATACCTCAAAAAAGGAAGTTTAGTGATGGTTGAAGGCAGAATCCAAACCAGAAACTGGCAGGGTCAGAACGGCGAAACCAAATACCGAACTGAAATTATTATGGAGAGAATGCAGATGGGACCAAAGTTTTCTGGTCACGCAACAGAAAAAGAACCATTAGAAAAAACTGGGGAAACAGCACCGGAGTTGGAAGAAATTCAGATAGAAGAAGAGACTCCTGCTGATGAAGTGAAAACCGAAGATATTCCATTTTAATTATGAGAAGAGATTGTTATTTTTGCAAAAACAACATTAAAGAAGTTAATTATCAAGACGCAGATACGCTGTCCAGATTTTTAGACCCCTTAAAAAAAATAAAGTCCCCGCGATACACAGGAACTTGCGCCACTCACCAACGCAAACTCTCCAAGGCCATTAAGAGAGCAAGGATAATCGGGCTGGCCTAAGACGGTTAATGGGGCTGATCAATCTGATCAGTCCTTTTTATTTTTCTCCTTTTGCTGCTTTTTGGATATCGGAGAGAAGTTGTTTGGCAATGGGACGGTTTTGTCTGAGAAACTCTTTTACTTTTTCTGTGCCCACGCCAAGTTTTTCATCTCCATAGCTTAATGTGGAAGCTGTTTTTTTGATAATCCCGTATTTGAGTCCTGCATTTACCAAATCACCTTCATAAGAAATTCCTTCATTAAACATAATATCAAATTCAGCTGACTGAAATGGCGCTGCAACTTTGTTTTTCACAACTTTGGCTTTTACGCGGTTGCCAATCGCCTCTTCACCTTTTTTAATCTGGGCAGTCCTCTTTAATTCAATCCTCACTGATGAATAAAACTTCAATGCCTTACCGCCCGGGGTTGTTTCGGGATTACCAAACATTATTCCAATCCTCATTCTGATTTGATTTATAAAAATCACGATGCAGTTGCTTTTGGCAATTATGGAATTTAATTTTCTCATTGCCTGAGACATAAGTCGTGCCTGCAAACCAATAAACTGATCCCCTATTTCGCCTTCGATTTCTGCTTGTGGAGTCAAAGCGGCAACGGAATCAATAACCACCACATCAATTGTGCAAGATTTTACCAATGATTCAACAATCTGCAATGCCTGTTCTCCGCTATCCGGCTGGGAAATTAATAAATCATCAATTTTCACTCCGATTCTTTTGGCATATTCCGGGTCTAAAGCATGCTCAGCATCAATAAAAGCTGCCATGCCGCCTTTTTTCTGCGCCTCAGCCACCATGTGCAAAGCTAACGTGGTCTTTCCCGAACTTTCAGCGCCAAATACCTCAATTATTCTGCCTCTCGGCATTCCGCCCACGCCCAAAGCAATATCCAAAGAAGGAGAGCCGGTGGAAATTACATCAACGTCAACTCTTTTGGCTTCGCCCAATTTCATAATTGAGCCCTCGCCGAATCGCTGTTTTAGTTCGTCTACTGTTTCTTCAAGGATTTTAGCTTTATCCGATTTATTGTCCATTTGATGGACTGGTTTCTGTTTTTTCATAAATTATTCTTCTAATAATTATATTACTTTTATTAAATCTGTTTTTTGCTTCTATTTCAATTTTATTAATTCCTTCTTGAAGACTTTTTTCGAATTTAAAATTGCCATCTTTATCAATATATATTTCCTGATCATCAATTGTCAAATACGCAGTGGGTTCTGTTTTGCCGATAATTTCAAAATCTTTTTGAGTGGTGGTAATATCTGCTGGCGGCTGGATAATTTCCAATTTCGGGGCTTTAACTAAAAAAGATATTTGTCGCCAGAAATATATCGCCACAAAAATTAAAAAAATAGCAAAAATAATTAAAGAAAGTTTCTTGGGAGTAATAAATAAAAATTTACTCCTTTTCATCGGCATAATCGGCTTATCCTTTATTTCAATCTTTATCTTCTGCATATTTTAAAACTCATCTTCCTCCTCCTTGTCCGCCGTAGCTTCAGCGGAGGCGGATTCCTCTTCCTCGATTTCTTCCTCTATTTCCTCTTTTTCATCCTCTGATACATTTTCTTTAACGGTTTCGTCCAAATCGCTTAGTGGTTCCCCTTTTAAAACCTCTCTTGGCTTGGCGCCGTCCGACGGACCAATCACTCCTTCCATTTCCAGCATATCCAGTAAGCTTGCGGCACGCGCATAGCCGATTCTAAACATTCTTTGCAAATAAGAGGCTGATGCCTTGCCGGTTTTAATCACTAAATCTTTTGCCTCTTCCAATAACGGGTCGTCAAGCGCCAAACTACTACCTACCATACTTCTTTCTTCCGGCGCTTTGGTAATTTCTTCTTCATACTCAATTTCGCCTGCTTCTTTTTTCAGGAATTTAACAATGCGCTGAACTTCTTTTTCTGAAACATAAACTCCTTGGATTCTGCGCGGCTTACCAACATCACCAGCCAAGAACAACATATCGCCATTGCCCAATAATCTATCAGCGCCTCCCATATCCAAAACTGTCCGCGAATCCACCTGAGAAGCAACCTGAAAAGCAATTCTGGAAGTAATATTGGCTTTAATCAAACCAGTAATTACTTCCACTGAAGGCCTCTGCGTGGAAACAACTAAATGAATTCCCACTGCTCTGGACATTTGGGCTAAACGCACAATTGAACCCTCAACTTCTTTGCCATGAGCAGCCATAATATCAGCCAGTTCATCAACAATAATCACAATATACGGCAGAATATCAGCTGGGGATTTTCTCACTATTTTTTCATTATAAGAGGCAAGGTCTCTTACTCCGACATTAGCAAGTAATTTATACCTTTCTTCCATCTCTCTGAGCGCCCATTTAAAAGCATTGATTGTTTTGTTTATTTCAACAATCACCGGAGTGAGTAAATGCGGAATGCCATTATATAATGGAAGTTCAACTCTTTTCGGATCAATCAAAATAAATTTCAATTCCCAAGGAGATTTTTGATAAAGCAAAGAAGTAATAATCGTATTAATACAAATACTTTTTCCGGTTCCAGTGGCACCGGCAATCAAAAGATGAGGCATTTTAACTAAATTAGCCCAGACAGGGTTGCCAGCCACATCGCGACCCAAGGCAAAATTCAAATGATGACCGTCCCTTTTATAATTATACCCTTCCAGCATATTTCTCAATCTTACCAGGGTAGCAACTTTATTCGGAATTTCAATACCCACTAATGAGCGGCCGGGAATCGGGGCTTCAATTCTAATCGGATGAGCAGCTAAAGCCAAAGAAATATCGCGATGCAAAGCAGTAATTTTGGAAAGCTTTACTCCTCCAGCTGGTCTTAACGTATACTGCGTTACTGTCGGACCCACATTCACTTCTGCCATTTCTACTGGAATGCCGAAATTTTCCAATGTCTTTTCAATGATACTTTGATTAAGTTTGATGTCGCCACTGGCAGGATAACCTTTGTCGCCCTCCATTAAATCCAAAGGCGGAAAAGTATAATCTTTAATATCGGTCGGCATTGTCGCCAATAAGTCGTCCTTGTCCGCCGTAGCTTTAGCGGAGGCGGATTCTTCGTCCATTTCCTTTATATTGAATTTCGGCTTAGAAAATATATTTTTAACAAAACCGGCCATTTTTTTTTCTGTGGGTTCAAAGCCGACTCCCCTAATTTCTTTAGAGAGCTTTTCCGCAACTATTTCTTCCTCTTCTTTCTCTTCTTTTTCTTTTGGCGACCTCTTTAATGGAATATTAAAAGCAATCAAAACAGAAATAATTAATCCGGCAATAAAAACAACCAAACTCGCCCATAAACCAATGAATTTCAAAAATGGCCAACTCATGATATAACCAAGCCAGCCAGCTTTATAATTTTCTTTTTCAATAAATAAAATATGGACAATGGCAAGAAAGCTTAAAACAAAAATAGCCATTCCCAAAAGAGTGGATAAATAGACGTTTTTATGAATCTCTTTAAGAATGGCTATTCCAGCGGCAATAAAAGCAATGGGTATCAACCAAAGACAATTGCCAAAAACAAATTTAGCGGCTTTTAGGATATATTCTCCCAAAGTTCCGCCTACTCCCTGAAAACTTAAAATAAAAATTATGGCTATAGCAAATAAAACAACCACAATCACTCCTCTCTTGGTTTCAGGATTGATATTTAAATAAACTTTTTTTTCTTTTTGCTCGTTAAATCTCTTTTTCGATTTCTTCTTTTTCGCCATACCCTTATATTGTATCACAATTTTTTTGAAAAGAAAAAGCCCCACAGCTGCGGGGCCTAATAAGTCAGATAGGAATTATCCTTCTCTTTTTTTCTCTTCCAACATTTCTCGATACCCTGTTCCAGCCGGGATGAGGCGGCCAATGATAACGTTTTCTTTTAATCCTCTTAATTTATCAATTCTTCCTTCGCCAGCAGCTTTAATTAAAACTCTCACTGTTTCCTGAAAAGAAGCAGCGGACAAGAAACTCTCTGTGCTTAAAGCAACCTTGGTAATTCCCATGACCAATTGCACAGCAGTAGCTGGTTTTCTTGCCTTGCTCGCCTCGCCGCGAAGCGGACCGGCAGGCAGGTTACCTGCTTTTTTAATTTTATCGTTTTCTGTTAAAAATACGTCTTTTTCCATAATTGCGCCAGCCAATAATTTTGTATCGCCCGGGTCTTTTACTCTGATTCTTGAAAGCATTTGGCGCACAATTAACTCTATGTGCTTATTGTTTAAGCCCTCTCCCTGAATACTGTAAATTTTCTGGATTTCTTTAATGACATAACGTTGAAATGTTTCCTGGCCAGCTAATTTAAATAATTCCTTCAAATCAACTGGTCCTTCGCAAATCTGCTGACCCTGAATAACTGTATCGTCTTTCTGAACCCAAATTCCGATCTGCGGAGAAACAATATATTCTTTGACCATTTTCTTGCTCTTTTTGCCCTTTAATTCCTGTTTTCCTTCGATTCTAATTATTCTCTGGCCTTTGTGTTCTTTGATGCTCATTACTTTTCCATTTAATTCAGAAACAGATGCCTTGCCTCTAGGAATTCGGGCTTCAAAAATTTCTTCTACTCTTGGCAAACCTTGAGTAATATCAGCGCCACCAGCAACACCACCGGTATGGAAAGTTCTTAAAGTTAATTGGGTGCCTGGCTCACCAATTGCTTGCGCGGTAACAATCCCCACTGCCTCGCCCAAATCAATTAATTTATTCCTGCCCAAATCATAACCATAACATTGCTGGCAAACCCCAAACCTGCTCCTGCAAGAAACCACTGACCTGACTCTGATTTTTTCAATTCCTGCTTCTTCTATTGCGTGAGTTTTTTTCTTGTTTAATAACTCATTTTTCTTGGCAATAACTTTCCCTTTTACGGAAACTTCTTCTAAAATCACGCGTCCAGTCAATTGCGAGGCAAAAGAAATTCCCAAATCCTCCAAATCTCTTTTATGAATAATAATCCCATCTTTATCTTTGCAATCCGGCTCCCTAACAATTACATCCTGGGCAACGTCAACCAGGCGCCTGGTTAAATAACCAGCATGGGCAGTTTTCAAAGCAGTATCAGCTAATCCTTTTCTGCCACCATGAGTAGAAATAAAGTATTCCAAAACATTAAACCCTTCTTTAAAACTGCTGATAATTGGCAATTCAATAATTTCTTGGGTAGGGTTTACCACTAAACCCTTCATTCCAGCCATCTGGGAAGTTTGACTCCAAGAACCACGAGCACCAGATGAAATAATAGTATAAACCGAGCCATTGGCATCCAGAGATTGAGGAACCAAAGCAGATACCTTACTAATCGCTTTCGACCAAACTTCAATAATCTTCGAACGACGTTCAGCCCTGGTTAGAAGTCCTTCACGATATTGGTCTTTAATTTGTTCAACCTCTTTCATTGCCTCTCCAACAATCTTTGGTTTTTCGGGCGGCAAAACAACATCATCCATGCCCCAACTGATCCCTGATTTAGTTGCGTATTCAAATCCCAACGCTTTAATTTTATCCAAAATTTCCGGAGCTTTTTCAATACCTAAAACATTAATGATTTCTTCAGCAATGGCTCTTAAATCTTTTTGATTGACTTCTTTATTTTTAAAACCCAATTCTTTAGGAACAACTGTATTAAAAATTAACCTGCCGGCTGAAGTTTCAACTACTTTCCCATCCATTAAGGCCTTAATATTTGCTTGTAAATCAATGATTCCGCTTTGATAAGCCATAATCACCTCGTCAATACTGGAAAATGCTTTTCCTTCGCCTTTTAAACCCTCTCGGGTTTTAGTCATAAAATAACAACCCAAAGCAATGTCCTGGCTAGGAGCAACAATCGGATCACCGGTAGCTGGCTTAAATAAGTTTAAAGCAGAAAGCATAATTTGCCGGCATTCTTGCTGGGCCTTATCCGACAAAGGCAAATGAACAGCCATTTGGTCGCCGTCAAAGTCAGCATTAAATGCCTTGCAAACCATAGGATGAATTTGGATTGCCAACCCCTCAATTAAAACTGGCTTGAATGCCTGGACACCCAAACGGTGCAAGGTTGGCGCTCGGTTTAATAAAACATGATATCTCTCAGTTACTTCTTCCAAGATTGCCCAAACTTCGTCAACTCCTTCTTCAATCAATCTTCGGGCGCCGCGGATATTGTAAACAATTTCTCTTTCAATTAATTTATTGATGATGAAGGGCTTGAACAATTCCAAAGCCATAATTTTCGGCAAACCACACTGATGGAGTTTTAATTCTGGACCAACAACAATAACTGAACGGCCGGAATAATCAACTCTTTTTCCAAGTAAATTCTGTCTGAAACGACCCTGTTTCCCCTTTAATTCGTCTGCCAAGGATTTTAATTCTCTTTTCTGACCAGTTGCTGCCATTACAGCTTTTTGCCCTCGCCTGGCAGAATTATCAATTAGGGCATCGATTGCTTCCTGCAACATTCTTTTTTCATTGCGGCAAATAACTTCCGGCGCGTTTAATTCCAATAATCTTTTCAAACGATTGTTCCTATTGATTACTCTACGGTATAAATCATTAACATCGGAAGTAGCATAACGGCCTCCGTCTAATTGAACCATTGGCCTCAAATCCGCTGGCTTTACCGGCAAAATCGTTAAAAACATCCATTCTGGCCTGATTCCTGCTCTTTGGAATCCTCGCACCAATCTTAATCTCTGGAGAATTTTTCTTTTCTGGATTGCCTGGGTTTTTTTAAGCTGTTCTTCCAATTCATTGGCTAATTTTTCCAAATCAATTCCTTTGCAAATATCCCTTAAAGCTTCAGCGCCAATGCCGGCATTGAATACTTCGCTGTATTTTTGGGAAAGCAGACGGAAAGACAATTCAGAAATAATTTCCATTTTCTTTATTTTAGATAATTCATCTTTAGCTTTATCTTTAGCCATTTTCAATTCTTTTCTTGCTTCCCCGCCTTTGGTTGTTTTTAATTTTGACCTGTATTCTCTTTCAATTTCATTAAAAGCTTTTTGCCGGGCATTCTCATCAACCTTAGTAATAATATAAGCAGCAAAATAAACCACTTTTTCTAATTTCTGCACAGAAACATCCAAAAGCAAACCGATTTTTGACGGCACGCCGCGCAAAAACCAAATATGCGAAACCGGCACAGCTAATTTAATATGCCCCATCCTTTCTCTCCTCACAATTGAACGGGTGACTTCAACTCCGCAGCGGTCGCAAACAATTCCTTTATATCTGATTTTTCTATATTTTCCACAATAACATTCCCAGTCCTTTTCCGGACCGAAAATTTTCTCGCAGAATAAACCGTCTTTTTCTGCTCTTTGGGTACGGTAATTGATTGTCTCTGGCTTGGTTATCTCGCCGTGGGACCAACTCAAAATTTCCTCCGGACCGGCAATTTTAATCTGGAGACCATTGAAATCTTCTAATTTTCTATCTTCAATTTCCATATTATTTTCCCGACCTCTGTCGGGATCCCGACTGCGGTCGGGATTTTTCAATTGTTTTCTTTTCTTCCTCGGTTTTAACCATATTAATAGAAAATCCAAGAGATTTGATTTCGCTTAACAAAACATTAAAAGACGACGGCAAATGAGGACTTTGGATTGGCCTGCCTTTAATAATTGAATCATAAGCATTTGCCCGGCCAACCACATCATCGGATTTTATGGTCAGCATTTCTTGTAGAGTGTGCGCTGCGCCATAACCCTCTAAAGCCCAAACTTCCATTTCACCAAATCTCTGACCACCGAACTGGGCCTTTCCACCCAATGGTTGTTGAGTAATTAATGAATAAGGACCGATGGAGCGCATATGAATTTTGTCTTCAACTAAGTGATTTAATTTCATCATATAAATATAACCCACAGTAACCGGCTGAATAAATGACTCGCCAGTCCTTCCGTCATAAAGAACAACCTTGCCGCTTTCTGGTAAACCGGCCTTTTTCAATTCTCCTTTAATTTCTTCCTCGGTTACACCTGAAAATGGCGGGCTGTAAGTTCTATATCCTAGGGTCTTGGCTGCCCAACCCAAATGAGTTTCAAGAATCTGCCCGAGATTCATACGCGAAGCAACCCCTAATGGATTTAAAACAATCTCCACTGGAGTTCCATCAGCTAAATACGGCATATCCTGTTCTGGTAAAATTTTGGAAATAACTCCTTTGTTTCCGTGCCGGCCAGACAATTTATCGCCGACAGTAACTTTTCTGAACTGGGCGATTTCCACTCGAATGCTTTTAATCACTCCTGCCTGCAATTTATCGCCTTTTTCTCTGGAGAAAATTTTAATACCCACCACTCTTCCGCGCTTACCGTGAGATAATCTTAAAGAACTATCTTTAATGTCCCGCGCTTTGTCGCCAAAAATTGCCCGCAATAATCTTTCTTCGGCAGTTAAATCTGTTTCTCCTTTTGGGGAAATTTTACCAACTAAAATATCGTCCGGACCGACTTCAGCGCCAATACGCACAATTCCCTCTTCGTCCAAATTTCTTAACCTGTCTTCACCAACATTAGGAATGTCCGGAGTAGTGATTTCCGGACCCAATTTAGTGTCTCTGACATCGCAAGGAAATTCTTCAATATAAATTGAACTGAAACGGTCGTCCTTAATCAATTTTTCAGAAATTACAATTGCATCTTCAAAATTTGCTCCTGACCAAGACATAAAAGCAACTAAAAGATTTTGCCCTAAAGCTAATTCGCCATCTTGAGTAGAGGAACTGTCAGCTAAAACGTCTCCTTTTTTAATACGGCGACTTCTCCTGACTATTGGTCGCTGATGAATACAGGTATAATCATTTGAACGCAGATAATTGTTTAATTGATAATTTTTTAATGAACCTTTTGATGAAATCACAATGCGCGAAGCATCCACATCTTTTATTACTCCATCGTCAGGAGCAATTAAAACCTGTCCGGAATCTTTGGCTGCCCTTGCTTCAATGCCGGTTCCCACCAATGGAGATTCCGGCCTGACCAAAGGAACTGCCTGACGCTGCATATTTGAACCCATTAATGCCCTGTTAGAATCATCGTGTTCAACAAAAGGAATTAAAGCAGTGGCAACACTAATGCATTGATAAGGAGAAACATCCATCCAATCAATTTTTTCTCTCTCAACTATTCCGGGTTCTCCATGAATTCTTGCCTCCACTCTTTTATCTTTTATCCGGCTTTCTTTATCTAAATTAACTCCGGCATGGGCAATGTTGTATTTTTCCTCTTCAGAGGCATCCATATATACAATTTCTTTAGTCACTCTGCTGTTTTTTACTTTTCTGTAAGGAGTTTCAATAAACCCGTAAGCATTAATTCGGGCATAGCTGGCTAAATGGCCGACCAAACCAATATTCGGGCCTTCTGGTGTTTCAATCGGACAAATTCTTCCATAGTGGCTGGGATGCACATCGCGCACTTCAAAACCAGCTCTTTCTCTGGTTAAACCGCCCGGGCCCATGGCAGACAAACGTCGCTTGTGCTCCAGTTCCGACAAAGGATTATCTTGATTCATAAACTGGGATAATTGTGATGAAGTGAAAAATTCTTTTACTGCTGCCATTAAAGGACGGGCATTAATCAACTGGGCTGGCGCAAGATTATAAATATCCAAAGTACTCATTCTGTCGCGGATAATTCTAATCATTCTTGCCAAGCCAACCCTGAATTTATTTTGCAAAAGTTCTCCCAATGACCTGACGCGCCTATTGCCCAAGTGGTCAATGTCATCGCCGACTAAATCAGGATTATTGTTCAATTTGATAATTTCCTTAATTGTGGCGATTAAATCTTCTTTTCTTAAAATTCTGTGTTCCGGGTCAAGCGGGGTCTGAATTCCGATTCTTTGATTTAATTTATATCTCCCGACTTCGGATAAATCATAGCGGTCAAAATTCTTAAACATGTTTTCAATCAATTGTCTGGCATTGTCTACTGCCGCCAAATCTCCTGGTCGGATTCTTCTATAAATTTCAATCCAGGCATCGTCAGGAGTTTTGGTCTGATCCCTGGATAAGGTTTCTTTTATGTATTGGGTTTCAAGATTATTATCAACATCCTTAAATTCTTTTAGTATCTGCTCGTCTGTTTCCAGGCCGAAAATTCTCAATAAAGAAGTAACGGGAATTTTTCTCTTTCTGTCAATTCTTACCACAATCGTATTATTTGCCTCAGTATCAAACTCTAACCACGCGCCACGATTGGGAATAATTTTTGCGCCGTGAACTTTTTTTCCTCTGATATAGCCGGTCTTAAAAAAAACACCCGCGGACCTTATCAACTGGGAAATAACGACTCTTTCCACTCCGTTGACAATAAAAGTTCCGCGGGGAGTAATCAAAGGAAGATCAGTGAGAAAAATCTCCTGCTCCTTTGTTTCATTTGCCTTTTTATTGACTAATTTTAATTTTACTTTTAAGGGTGCCTCATAAGACAAGCCATTTTTTTTGGCTTTCAATTCATCGCATTTCGGCTCATCTAGATAATAATCCTTAAAATATAAAGCAAGGTCCTTTCCGCCGTAATCGCGAATAGGAGATATCTCGTCAAATAATTCCCTCAATCCTTTTTCTAAAAATAACTTATAACTATTTAATTGTATTTCTACTAAATTGGGAAGAGGGTGTAAATGTTTTGGATAGTTTGAAAAATATTTAATCATAACGAAGGAGGACGTTTAGATTAAGCTAACCAGAGTAATAAAAGATATAGAAACTGACCCTAAAATAGGGCTTCTATACAGCTCTTCTATAATAATTTATTTATATTTCCAAGTCAAAGTTTTGAAAAGCTTAAAGCTCGAAGCTGAGGGCTTTTGCTATTGCTTTTATTATCCTCTGTGAGGTTAGCCCTGCTTCTTTGTGAGCTTTAATTTTAATATCTTTTACTGACTCTAATTTAATTTTACTCTTTTTTAATAGCGTGTCAAGTGCTGGCAGCAAAAAATCCGTATTTTCAACGATTTTCACATATTTTTTGCCGTTATTATCCAGCACTATTTCAATCGGCGATTTCCCATGTTCTTTGGCTTTTTGGATTTTAAAAACTATCTTTGCCATAAATAAAATATAACAGAAATTTTTCTTTTAGGCAAATAAAAAACGGCCCGAGGGATGCCTCTCGGGCCGGGTTCATTCCTTTTTTGCCTTCTTTAACAAATACCTTTTTACGATGGGAATAACTTCCCTGCACCAGAAACCGAGGCAGAGGTTTTCGATTTCATCAAGGGTGAAAAATTTCACCTTTTGTCCTTCGCCGAGTTTGATTTGTTCTTCTTCGAGGTTAAACGGGATAAGAAAAAAATGTTCTTCGGTTTTTGAGTTGGGATAATGAATGACCAGTATCTCTTCCATAGACGGCGGGGTATAGCCGAGCTCCTCTTTCAGTTCCCGTATACAGGCCTGCCTCACTGTTTCTCTGCCTTCAAGCGTTCCGCCGGGAAAAACCCAGGAATCTGGATATGGAATGTTCGGCTTCTTATCCCGCAACATCATCAAAATCTCCGCGCCTTTCAGTAAAATCCAAGTGCATCCAATTATTTTTTTCGTTTTTTTCACTTTATCCTCCTTAAGGTACAAAATTGTATTTCTATTTTATCAAAATCCCCTGATTAATGCAAGGGCGAGCCCTTCGACTATGCTCAGGTTAAATAAAAAAAACCGCCAAGTGCTTTCGCTACTTAGCGGATTGAGGAAATGGGGACAACGGTTCTAGCTCAAAAGACGAATACGCCCTGAAGCTGCCGAACCTGGCAATACTTCCCGCCATCGTACTTAATGAGAGCTTTCTGATATTTCTCCCTCAGCGATTGCGGTGGCGCAAAGGGCTGGGTTTCGCCTCGATCTGTCATTTCGCCGATGACTTTCTCGGCCTCTCCCAAGAAATCCATCCAGAAGTCCCGTTCCTCTTCGGTCATTCGAGCAAAAGCTCCATCATCAAGAGGAAGTCCTTGCTGCATAACAGATCCTCTGCACATATTTATACCTCCTTGTCTTTTTGGAATTTACAAACTATTATAAGTATAGCACTCTTTTAAAATTGTGTCAATAGTTCACAGAAGAAAATAAAAAGGGACGCAATTCTTAATCTGCCATAAATTAAGTGATGCGTCCCAGTCGTTTGGGGTTGCCCGGGAGGCCCGAAAGGCTACCTCCACACGGCAGGGGTTTGTTAGCCCCTTTGTCGACGTGGGAGACCAACGATGATCTCCACACAACAACACTATCATTATATCATACCCACAGGATTTGTCAAGTGTTTTGGGTAATGTATACACACATATTGCACTTTTCTGCTAATCTGGGAGCATATGAAAACTATGCCCAAATCAACAAAAGAAGAAAAGTATCGATGGATTAAACCCATTTTGGATGAAGAAATATCAATTAA
>Ga0315293_10000164_pt1 | contig 56953 bp, 63 predicted proteins | sample YL17G13_20_MG_FD_203071 | JGI IMG/M metagenome (GOLD analysis project Ga0315293, IMG submission 203071) | Sediment microbial communities from Yellowstone Lake, YNP, Wyoming, USA - YL17G13_20 | ecosystem: Environmental > Aquatic > Freshwater > Lake > Sediment | place: USA: Wyoming | collected... | reverse complement strand
ATCGGCTGAAATAGATCTTACAGAACAGCCTGAAACAAGATCGGATGTACAGCAATTACAGCATAAATTGCAGCTCGATAAAGATAAAGATGAAAATCGCAAAGAAATGCGTAAGCAAATACAGGACAATGCCTTAAGTGAGGAATTACAAGATCAAACAAAGGAGCCAACTCTTCCATCGCAACCGACTCCTACGGCACAATCCGCAATGCTAACCCCTCCGACAGAGCCTGCCGAAGAAGTATCTCAAGTTCCAACACAATTAATACCATAACCAATGTCACTTAAATTACTCCTTACCTTACTGGATGATGTTGCCACCGAAAGCGGCACCTCACAACCCCTGATTGTGGGAGGGCTCGTCCGCGATCGAGTTTTAGGGAATTTACAAAAATCATTTAATGATATTGATATTACTACTGGTGATAAGACTGTTTTTAATTTAGCGGCATCATATGCGATGGAATTGCGCAAGCAAATGCCAATCTTGGTTAAGAATACGCGCCCGCGTGATCATGCTCCGGAAGATCCTGGACATATATCTATTTATTTAAAAGATTTTAAAATAGATTTTTCCAGTAATTTTAGAACACCTAATATAGTTCAAATATTGCAAATAATGGGAATTGAAAACCCAACTGAAATGAAGCAAGAATTATATAGTAGGGATTTCTTTTGTAATACGTTATTAATGTCATTAGATTTTAAAAGGGTTAAAGATATAACTGGTCAGGGTATTAAAGATTTAGAAAATAAAATTATAAGAACTTGTTTAACTCCAAATTTAACATTTAAATATAATACTAACCGCATTATTAGAGTAGTATATTTAGCAGCTAAATTAGGTTTTGATGTTGATCCTAAAATTATTGAATGGATTAAACATAATCCAGAATATATTATGCAATCAGAAAAGTCTTATCTATCTAAAAATATTAATAAAGCTCTTTCCCTTGATGCAGATAGGGCTGTTTATTTAATAAATAAAATGAATATGTGGAAATTTATACCTATTACCGAAGCATTAGTGCCATATTATTCTAAAATTATGTCAAAGAGGATTTTATGACAGACAAAAAGAAACCGCGTAATCATCTAATTACATTACTGAAGTCTATTATAGGTCCTGATTTTTTATCAGAAGATAAGGTGCAATCTTGTGTTGGAGATTATTTATCCAATCAGCGCGATGATAGGATGAATATCGGAGATAGTTATTATTATAGCGTGGTTGCTTACGAAGCAGTGGTTGATGCAATGAGTGAGTTAGGTTACTTCAAAGATGAAAATGGAGATTTTCGTAAAATAGATATTGATAAAAAAGCTCAAATCCGCAAGAACTATGATTATGGCGAGGGTCTTTATCAAAATTTAGATAAATATAAAAGCGTATCTGATTTTCGAGCAAAAAGAAGAAAGAAGCGAAAAAAAGACATAGATAATATACTTAATTCTCGTCCAGATAAATATAAGGCTAAATAAAGCAAATGTTTAAATTATCGGTCATTAGAAACAATGAAGATGCAAAGTGTCCATTTGGTTTAAGCATTGCGTCAGCTTGCCATACAGCTGGTGATGCAATGGATGAAATGCAAGAAATTGATCCAGACGCTGATAATAACAATGATATTGTTGCACACAATATGGATATTTTAGACAAGAATGTAGAGCCTAAAAAATGCAAATATGCAGCTCATTTGTTCAAGAAACGTTCTAAAGTAGTGGATTGCAACTACGGACAGTCGGATGCCGGAATTGCACAACAGATAAGTTTCAACGGATCTCCATATTACTCACAAGTGGGAGAAGGGCTTGGTATGGGTGGAACAAATTCTTATCCTATTACTTACTATACTGATGGTCAAGAATATCGTAACCTTTACTATGGGATGACTAATTGGGCAACAAGAAAAGAAAGACTATTGAAAAGAAAAGTTATTTTAAATCAAATAGTTGGCACTTTGTCGATATAAAATAGGTATGCTAAATACTAATATCTGGGGAAAAGATAGATATAAATCAAATTTTAATATTACAAAAGTGATATTTTTGCATATTTTTGAATTTTATCAATAGGATTTAAATGTCAATGTATAAGGGTGCTCAACTTAATTTAGCCAAGGATATGATAGTTGCTCTTCCAGTAGAGGCGGAAGATGATAATGAGGTCGTTCTCTATGATAATATGCCAAGCGCCGAACAAGTTGTAGAAATGCACGCGCCAGAAGGCGAAGCAGGCATCAAAGCCGAATTATCTTTTACTTTACCTTTTTTGCCAGGAGCCGATGATTTGGTCGAAGTTCTGGGCGATGATTTGGTGGTAGAAACAAAAGGTGATAAGGAAGATAAAAAAGAAGAGGATAAGTCTAAAGCCGCCGATCAACCCAAAGATTTGCATTGGGTAAAAGATTATTTAAATAAAATACCCAAACATAAAGGCGAAACGCTTGGCATTGAAAGAGCTAAATCATATTTGGGTAAGGGATTAGGTCTTTTATCTAAAATGCTACAAGACGATCACGAAGGTAAAATAGATATATCACACGCCGAAGATGCCCGCATTTCAATGGAAGATGGTATGGGGCGTTTAGATAAAGAATTAGTGAGACGTAAAAAGAAAGCCGCTCTAAATTCTGGAATTACCAAAGAAGCTCAAAAAATTGCTAGTATTGGTGGAATTATTGTAACTGTGCCTATTTTTATTTCACGTATTGCAAGAGTATGCATCAATGGCACAATATCTGGTGGTAAAGATATAGAGGATTTATTTCGACGTCAAGCAGATAAGTGGAAATTAACAGATAGAGAAAAAGTAGAAGTTATTCAATTAATACAAGATATGGGTTACCCAATGCCCCGTTCAGATAGAGGGTTTATGGTTGATGATAAAGAGCCATACCAACGTTCTTCTGAAAATAATTTTGATTATCCACCCAATTATAACGCCTAATTAGGAGCTTAATGTCTAATAAATATTCACGAAGAGCATTACCCAGTGTAAGTAGAGATGATTCTTCTGCAGAAAAATCTGCCAATAATCCTTCTTGGATTGATGATTTTATTGGTAATTTAGAAAAAACATCCGTCCAATCTCAATCGCAGGCACAACGATCCATTTATGATGATATTTCGGCTATCATAGGTAATACCAAATCTAAATTTTCAAATGTAGATGAAGCTGTTAAAGATCTAAAAGAGCGCACCGGATTAAATGCATTATTGCGAGTAAAAGCTTCACTAGATAGTGAGCCAGAGAGTTTTAAAACTATTCCAGAAATGAAAGTTTTTATTGATAATTATGTTGCAGATCGTCCCGGAACTTCGGTTGAATCCGTATGTCATGAATTAATGAAATTAGATGATGTGCGCAATAAATTACCAGATAGAAGCGATGTAGATGACGGTGTAAAGGCTTATATAAGTAAAAGAATTGGTGAAGCTACAATGCAGCAAGCCGATCATAATAAAGTAGATTTACATCTTGGCAAAGTCGATCAGTCGGCGCCAGCAACAACAGATGACCCGTTATCTATTTGTGAGCCTTTTAAGCAGCAGTAATTTTACTACAATTACAGTTATAACATAAAACTTGCAAACCTAAATTTGTGAGAAAATTATTTTTAATAAGCCATTATATGTCAGACCAAATATTCAATAAGATACGAGATTCATTATTAGCTATGGATCCAGTTGCGTGGTCAGAAAAATATTTAACTCTTGATGGTAAGCCATTTAGATTAACCGCCAGCGGCTATAAGCCGTTAGTTGATATTTTTAGATACATAGGTGTTAAAGCGTTAGATAGAGATGGTAAGCCAGTAGTATGGGTTAAGGCGCGCCAGGTTGCCGGAACAACGACTGCATCTGCATTAGAGATGTATTTTATGGGTTCTGGATTATTTGGCACGGCTAATAATCCTCCTATGAGAATTATTCATAATTGGCCCACTTTGGATCGTGCAGCAGCATATTCAAAAACAAAATTAGCCTCTATGATTGAGTCCTCCATTTTAGTTAATCTTACTAATGGTAAAAAAGGACAAAAACCATATATGAAGTCATTGATTGATACTTCATCACAAGCAAATGATAATATGGGATTTAAACAATTTATTGGTGGTAATCATTTATGGATTGAGTCGGTTGGTTTAGAGGGTTCCAGATTACGTGGAAAAACGGCTGATGTTATGTTCTTTGATGAATGTTTTCCATATGATCAGTATGTTGAAACTACTGATGGAAAAGAAAAAATAGGAAAATTATATGATAATTTCCTTTTAGGAAAAACAACCCCCCTTATTAAATCATTTAATGAAAATACTGAACTTTTTGAATATAAAAAAATAACAAATGCTTGGAACAAGGGAGAAAGGCAATTATTAAAAATAATATGTGGTAATAAAATAATTAAATGTACTCCAAATCATAGGTTTCTAACTGAAAATGGTTGGAAAGAAGCTAATAATTTAACTGTCGGAACTTTATTAAAAACATCAAATGGAACTAATCTTTGTATTCGAGCGGTTAATGATGATCAAATGCAAATTATTTTAGGATCATTTCTTGGAGATGGTCATTTATCCACCTATAAAAATAATAGATATAGATTAAATATTATACATGATATAAAACAAACAGAATATTGTCAATGGAAAGCTGAACAATTTAATTGTAAAACTATAAAAATACAAAAAAATGGTTATTCTAATAAAGAAGCAATTAAATTTTGCACCAAAACATTTGGATTACAAGAAGAATTACCTCTTACTAAAACTACTTGTCCTCAATGGATTTTAGATAATTTAGACGCTCGCGGGATAGCAATATGGTTTATGGATGATGGTAATAGAAATACTTGGAATACTGGGTCTAGCGGATGCATATCTACAAACTCCTTTGATGAAGATAGTCACATAAGATTTGTTGAAAAATTTAGATCATTAGGTATTGAGTGTCATTATAAATTATATAAGGCTTCAAATAATAAAAAATATTTTTCACTATTTTTTAATAAAAAAGGATTTAGCGAATTATGCAATATTATACGACCATATATTCATAAAAATTTATCATATAAAGTAAGTAACTATATTAATAGTGACTATATATGGAATAATGATTATAAATCATATAATTTTACAGTAGTAGATAGTATTGAACTATGTAATACATTGGAAAATGTTTATGATATTGAAATTGCAGATAATCATAATTTTGTTATTGCTCCTTCGAGAAGAAGTAAGAATAGTGGCGGACCAATAGTTCATAATTGTCAAGAAATGCCGCCAGCGGCATTATCTAATTCAACAAAAGTTTTAACTAAAGCACAATATGGAATGCTTGGCGAAGGCGTGCAGGTATTTTTTGGCACACCATTGCAACGGGGCTCTGAATTTTGGCATTTATGGCAACAGTCTTCGCAACAATTTTATCATTTAGGCTGCGAGCAATGTAAAAAAACTTTCCCCCTTTATACGCCTGGATCTAATGATTGGGAATCTATTTGGATTTATGGAAATATAGTTAAATGCACTCATTGTAATTATGAACAAGATCGGTTACAAGCCATTGATCGCGGCAAATGGATTCCATTAAAAGATCCAGCAGAGGCAAAATTCGTTGGATTTCATTTAAATCAATTATATTTGCCAGAATTTACCAAAGAACAGATTATGGATAAGAAGCCAGGTAATTCGGCAATTAACACCGAGCGATCGTATCAAAATGAAATTTTGGGAGAATTTTTTCAAGGTGAAGCTGGAATTATTACTCCAGAAGAAATTCGCATCAAATGTGGCGATCCAGAAAGAAAATTTAGAGGGGCTGTCGCTCCAGGCGAAGAAGTTATCACATTTCTTGGAATAGATATCGGCGCTAAAGCCGATCTGGAACAGTTGGTTAATTCTGATAAAATTAGAGGACAGGGACAAAGTTATAGCACTGCGGTAGTTTTATCCCTTACGGGTCCCGGAAAATTATCTATTGAACACGCTTTTAAATTTAAAAGAAATGATTTAGCGAGTAAAAAAAGCGTTTTAGATGAAGAAATGAAAAGATATAAATGCAAATTAGCAGTTTGCGATATTGGATATGCGCACGATTTTAATGAAATTATGCAAACAGAATATGGTGATAAATTTCTTGCCTCTCAGGCAGCAGGTAGAGTTACAGAAAAAGTTAAATATAATGCAGATATCTTTCCTAAAGTTATTACATTTGAAAGAGATTTTTGGATTATGGAATTATATGAGCAGATGAAGCAAGGTTTAATTAGATTTCCGCTGGGCAGTTATGAACAAATAGCTTGGCTCATTCAGCATTGTGCTAATATGGAAATTAAACCAAGCCTTTCGCGAACCGGAGAAGTGACTCCTCACTATATTAAAGCAGGCGTAAATGATGGATTTATGGCTTTATTAAATGCTTATATAGCATATAAGTTCTTTTTATCTCAAGGTTTTCAAGTAAGAAATTCTTTATTACAAAATGATATTGGAAAGAAAAAACAAGCATCAGTGATGGCTGTTTATTCTTCTAGATAATATTTGTATGATATATATTAAATGACATAGGTTTTAAATGGCAGACAATAATAAATTAGCACCACCTGTAACTCCCCAAATGTATAAAGCTGTTTCTCAATATCGCAGAGAACAACTAGAAGGTGAGGTGCAGCAGGGAACTTTTCGCGATGGTACGGCGAGCAATTCTCGAGGTACTGCATTAGGACCAGCATCTTACGCTGTTAGTGGCGTAAGTGAATTCCAAAAATACGCACAATCTGCAGGAGATTCTGCGGCAAATTCCTTTAAAGGAAGTGTTAATAACTCTACTTATCAAAATCCAGAAGTTTATTCACCGTTATGGCTAACAAGTAATTTAAATTTACCTCGCGATCGAGCTACAATGAATGCTTGGTGTCGCAGCTTTTATGCTTTAAATCCCATTGTGCAAAATGCAATTAATTTGCACAGCACTTATCCTATAAGTAAGCTTAATATTAAATGTCCAAATAAAAAAGTAGAAAAATTCTTTAGTAATATGATTGAAGAAATTGACTTAATGAATATTTGTTCGCAGGCAGCTCAAGAATATTGGCTATTAGGCGAAGCGGTTATCTATGGCGAATTAGATGAGAGAAATGCCAAATGGTCTCGGCTGCATATTCAAAATCCAGATTATATCGTAATTAAACGTTCGGTTATAGCAAGCGAACCGGTTATAATGTTACGACCAGATGAGAGTTTGCGTCGTATTTGTATGTCCAATTTGCCTGCCGATATTGAACAACGCAAACAATTAAATGATACTATTATTAATTATGTGCGCCGCGGACAAAATATTCCATTAGATAATTTATATGTCTCTCATTTGGCTCGTCGTATTAGTCCTTATGAAGTGAGAGGAACCGGATTGCCGGTAAGTATTTTTCGCTCTTTAATGTTATTTGATATGATCAAAGAGTGTAAATTTGCACAAGCGCAAGATATGATCAATCCTATGAGAATTGTTAAAATAGGCGGCGGCACATCTGATTATCGCGCTAGTCCGGTAGATTTAGACGCTTGGCGTGAAGTGTGGTCAGCCGCAACTTCAGATAAAAATTTCAAAATTTTTACTCACGATGCTGTAACTGTTGAAACAGTAGGCGCCGGAGCCGGCATATACGATACAACTAATGACTTTGCGCAGTTGTTAAAAGAAATGTATGCCGGTCTTATGATTCCTCAAATTGTTATTGAGGGTGGCGGTGATATTAGCTATGCTAACGGTGGAATATCATTGGATGTTTTGCGTCAACGCTATATGCAATTTAGAAATATGATGTCAGCCTGGTTGCGAAAAAAGATTTTTCAACCCATTGCTAAACTAAATGAATTTTATGATTATGTGGATGGTGAAAAAACTTTAATTATTCCAGAAATTGATTGGAATCATATGAGTTTATTTGATCTTGAATCATATGTTCAGAGTCTAAAAGATTTAACCGGCGAACAAAAGAGAGTCTCGGTTCATACTTTATATCGCTCATTAGGCTTAGAATGGGAGGAAGAGCGCCGTAAAATTCGTAAAGAAGACATAGCGGATGCTATTCGTGAAAAAGAACAAGCATCTCTAAAACAAATGAATTTAAATGAATTGCGCACTCTTAATGAAGAGGATGAAATTCCGGAAACCTTAGACGCTCCTCTTCCAGGCATGAGTCCTTACGATGAGCCCTCTGGCGGCGGTGGTGATGGTGGTGGTGGTGGTGGAATGCCTGGACTTGAAGCGCCCCCAGGATTACCTCCTCCCCCTGAAGCTGGCGGTCCCGCATCTCCGCCCGCACCATAATTATTTAAGCTTCAATACTCCATAATTTTGCATTCTTCTGAATTATAGTCTCTTGAGGTTTTTAAATGGATAAGTTCGCTCAAAAACGATCATTACGTAGTAGGGTTTGGGAAACGGCTAACCTTTCAGGTAAAGCGTTAGAGTATCGTAACGATGAATTTGCAGCAATAATGCAAAAGATGAGAGATGTTGATAAAGAAATTAGAGATATAGCTGCAGATGTTAGACCTCTTATTAGATTTGCAAAATCCAACGTACGTCAACGTGATTATTTAAATGCAGCTCATCAAATTACCGGATTTCATGCCCGCGTAAGAACCATTGCTCATATTTTAGAACAATTTTATAAAAATATTGAAATAGGCAATTATGATTACTTTTTAAGTGATTTTGAAGGTCCGGAGCAAGAAGAATTATTTCAATACGATCCTGATGCCGCTATTAAAGAGGCTTGTGAAGAGTTTGACGCTTTAGTTAAAGAAGCCGGTATTCTTGATTGGACGAAAGAGAAATTTTTATCAGGCAAAGATATAGTTACAGATACGGCGGCTAATATTTTAACTGGCAAAGGTCTCTCACGTCGGTTGTTAGAAAAAAGATTCAATACTGATTTCGTTAAAAAAATTAAAAATTTAACGACAAATTTAGTGCAAAAATCAGATAAAATGTTAAGAGATCTTTTATCAATATTTAGCGAATTAGAGAGTGGCGTATCTCGACGCAATTCAACGCTTTATATTGCTAAATCCAAAGACTTTGTGGCAAAATTTAAAGCATATCATAAGGTTTATACACATTATCGTGCAGAAGTTATTGAACCGTTGAAACAACATAAGGCGGCTAAAGCGGCACAAGCCTTACAAGAACAACAGCAAAAACAACAAGACTATAATACGCGCACACCTCAAACATATGATGATTTTAATATCAAACAAGTTGAGGAAAATGATCGATATGAGCAAAGTATTAAAGAAAAAACTCCTCCAACGCCTCCAACACCTTTTGTTGCTCCACCGCTACCAGGACAACCTGTAGTGCCAAAAAACCAAATAAATGAATTGTCTTTTGAAGAGTGGAAAAAGCAACAGCCGAAACCGCCGGAGAATGAAGAAAAAACTAAAAAATTAGACGAATTTGAAAAAACGCAAGGTCCAGTGGATGAATTCACTACAATGGATCTGCCTCATCCGGTTACTAAAAAAACACATATGGCATTTCTTGATCAAATTTCTATTTATGCAAATCAAAATAATTCATCATTATTTGTTAATGAATTATTAAAATATTCTGCACAACTAGAAGATACTAATTCGGAGGCAAGTGCCAAATTACTCACCATAGCCCATAACGTTATAAATAATTATAAGACTGCGGGCATTTTTGATTTTTTAAAATCAAAGCCGGCTGTAACTAGTCCGGCAGAAGAAGCTGAATTGGGAAAGACGCCTCCAACAGGCACTCCTCAAGTTCAGCAACCGATGCGATCCGGATTACAATATGTTGCACCAAAGCCACAAGAATTAGTTGAGGAAAGGCAAAATTTTTTACGCCCACCTACGCTTGATTTGCCTGAAGGGCGCATAGATAGATCATATACTGATCTTGGTTTATTAAGAGCTATTACTCCTGATAAAATGAGAATTACACCAGAGACAACAAGAACGGTCATAAAAGATTTTGCAACACGTTTGGGTATTGTTCAGAGATTTACTAGTTTAGAACCCTACATAGAATCTATAGAACAAAATTTAATTCCACTAATGAAACAAGCCATATATAATGGTTGGGTTACGCACTCCGATCCTGTAATGGATGAATTTAATCCACGAGATAAGTCTATAGAAATATATACAAGAATTAATTTAGCTGATATTAATACATATTTATCTGGTGTCGCTAAATTGCATATTAAATGCAGAGTTTCGGCTACAAAAGGTATGTTAACTATTCGAAGTATAAAAAGACAATTTGGAATAGAGGCAGCTAAAATTCCACAAACAGATGAAGAATTAGAACAACCCGAGGGTGTTGGCGATGAAGATTTTTCAGATCAAATCGACCAATATAATGAAGACTAATGGCAAACCTAGGTGCAAATTTTTATCCCAAATTGGTGCAGATTGCCTCTGAAGTAGGCATGAAGCCGGAAGATATAATTGCAATTATGGCTTCCGAATCAGGAATTAATCCTAATATTCCCAATCAAGCCGGAGCCCACGTAATTGGATTAATTCAATTTTCAGAGGGAACTCTAAAAGGCTTAGGATATGATAAAAATTGGAAAGAATTTGGAAATGTATCAGCCATAGAGCAATTAGATTATGTAAAAAAATATATTCAAGCTCAAGCAAACTTTAATGGCAGACCACTTGAATCCGCAGCAAAATTTTATATTGCCACATATTTGCCAGTTGGATTACGATTACCAGGCATACAGCGCAATGATCCTGATGCAATATTTGTTGAAGAACATCCAGAAACGATTAGAGTTGGTAATCGCGTATGGAGTAAAAAGTATTATGATATTGGTGTTAAACTTGATCCTAATTTTGAATCAAAAGCATATAAAGAAAATAGCTTATTTCACGGCTCAATGCCCGGAGTTATTCGATTAAGAGATATGCAAGCTCAAGTCGATCGAACCAAATCAAGATCTACTTATCAAAATGCTATAAAAGCCATGCATAATGCTACCGGCGTACAAGTTAGTGATACCCATGCGCCATCGGCAGCAGTGCCAACGCAATTACAACCCCAACAATCATATTGGGCATCTTTTATGAACAAATTAATGGCACTAATGAGTAAATTTATTTCTGCATCTGAAAGTAATAATTATTCAATATTAAAGAACTCTTCATATCCTTATACTTCAAAAGAGCTGATGCGCGTCGCCTCGCGGTTTGATTTACATTTACGAGATAAAAAATGAGTAAAATAAACGCATTATTACCAACCTTAAAAGAAAAATTATTAGAAATTTCCATTGGCGATGATTACGAAGAGCTGGTAATGAGCGATCACGTAAAAAAAGTTAACGGTGTAATTTATGGGTTTTTAAAAGATATAGTAGATGACTTTATAATTCTTGATTGTTTTTATATTAATAAACAAAATGAGATAAAATCTGGTAATATTATTTATATAAATACTTGGGCTATTAAAGCCTTTACAGAAGTAAATAGTAGTGGTAGTTTGAATGATGTATTGTTGGGTTCTGGGCATACAAGAAAAATTAAAGCAATGTTAGGGTTTAATGATTAATACACTGTTAATCCATAGCTCATTATTTGAAGAGCTGTGCAAAACAGACGCCATAGGTTTATCTAAAATAGCTATTATTAAAAAAATACCCAAAGGCTATTGGGGAGTATATTCTAAAAAAGGTAAGCTTTTAGGTAAATTTAAAACTAAAGCGCAAGCCGTTAAACGATTGCGTCAAATTGAATTTTTTAAACATAAAAAAGCCAATATTACTAATGAAGAGATTACTTATTCTTCACTTATTAGACAAATAACTGCTAAATTTCCACCAGAAATATTAAAACAATTTAAACAAATTTATAAAAATGTATTTGATAATGCATTAATAGAGGAAGAAAGTAATCCAGAGGAATTAGCATTACAAGAAGCATTAAAATTTATAGATAGTTTAGAAGATAATTTAGCTAAAGTAGCATCAGCCATAGAAATGGGAGATCCGTCTTATGCTGGAAAATATATAGCCGAAATTATCAAATTTCTTATGAGACGCATATCTCGAGAACGTCGAGAAAAATCTATTAATGGGCTAAAGAAAAAAATATATATGTTAAATGAATATAATATTTCTAATAAAAAAATCCCAGCTTCTGCCAGTATTGGACAAGCAATATCATTAACTAAAAATATTTTAATGATGCATTCTCCAAATTATGTAAGAGCTGTATTAAATAGTATAGTAAGAAATTTATAAAATGAAAAATTTTCATCAAGTTAAAACTAATCTTTTTAGAGGGGGCAAGCCCTCTTTATCGGATATTGTTGCCTTGAAGAAAAAGTTTAATATTAAAAAAATTATTTCACTTGACGAGCAAGCGGGAGAATTTATTAAACCACTTTGTAAAAAATTAGATATTGAGCAAATAATAATTCCACTTAATTGTCACGATAAAAATAGTGTTAAATATTTATTAAAACATAATATCTATAATTTAATAGATGAGAAAGTTCCAACTTTTGTGCATTGTCTTCACGGCAAAGATCGTACTGGCTTATTTATTGGATTAGTGAGATGCTTATTAGATAAATGGAATTGTAAAAAAGCAATTAAAGAAGCCAAACATTTGGGTTTTGGAATGCGTATTGATAACAAGATGGAAAAATTTTTTATAAAACTTATTTGTCAAGCAGATAAAAATATTGATACCAATAATGCTTATGATATTGTAACTAATACGCACGATGGAAATGAAACATCAAGAGATTATACTCTTGATACGCAAGAAAGAGGGTCTTGGGCTCCTTATGCGGACCCCACTATTAGAACATATCCATTAGCTTTTACCGATACTTATTATACTGATAATCCAGAACAGACCAGAGAGAATTACGGCTTAAAAGACATTAATGATGAAGAGATGAAATCTACTCAAATTCCAGCAGTTGGCGTTTTTGATCAGAATACGCAAATAACTAATATGGTTGGACCATCGGTAATAGGCGGAGGATTTGTATAATGTTTAAAAAACAAGCCTATAATTCAATGCTGACGTATCAGATTTCTGATAGTGAAAAAGAGCGAGCCGAAAAAGCTATGCGATGGTTTAATCATTGTTTAAAGATTGTAGAACAATGCGATAAACATTTAAATCTTATTTATAATCCATTTAAGAAAAGCCCAGATACTACTCCAGAAGTAATTTTTAAACATCGTGCTATGTTACGTCGTTATAGAGATAAGGTTGTTAATAATTTTAATAAATTTAAAAAAGCAGCCTTTAAAGCCTATGTTATAATGCAGCCTTTTACATCTGATACACAAACTGAAAAATTATTAAAATCATTTGTTGCTTCTATTGAAGATATTGAAATTCAGGTAAATAGATTTGTAGATTTGTTTGACAATTTACAATCAGAAGATTTCTCTAAAGGCGTAATTACAGCCATTGATAATATTAAAAAAGAAATAGTTCAATTAGAACAAATTGTTAATGAAAGAGTTAAAAACCATTTACAAACTAACATTTTGGCAAGAAATTGGGTTGATAGTATAAGTAATGAATTACAAGAAAAAGTAGAAAAAAAATCGCCACTTGTAATGCAATTAGTTGAAGATCGTGTGAAAATGCGAGACGAGTCAAGGCATTAAGGTAATATTTACCTATTTTAGGAGAGACATTATGATAATTAAATATGGCGATGTTGAAAATATTAATGTTATACAACCTCTTGATCTAACGGATGAAGAGACTCTAAAGAAATTAGAAGATCTTAAAGGCGAAATGAATAAAGAACAACCACAGCAAGTTAACCAGGAACAAGGATAACTAATGTTTATCAAAATAGGCGAGTTATCAGAGATTACTTCTAATAATGTTCAAACAGTTGAGTCAGTATTGGCAGAGCTAAATGATACGGAAATTAACGAGCATTTTAGAAAATTTGCTACGCAATTAAAGCGTATTGCTCCCAAAGCAGAAGATTTTCTTTATTTTTCTGCCGTTATGATGACTGCCGCAGAAGCGTCGTCGCTTAATACAGATGGTACGACTAAATTAACTAAAGACGGTTCTCCTGTTGCGGTCAGTTGGGATATCTCTGCTAACGGCTCTTGGAAGTGGGTTTCTAATGATTCGTCTATTAAAGCATATAAAAATCATAATGGTGATATTTTTGCCGAAGCAGAATTGCTTAAAGCTTATAAAAAATGGGTTGGTAAGCCATTATGCGTCGATCATAAGTCCGATCAGGTAGACTCTATTCGTGGTATTATTCTTGATACCTACTATGATCGTCTAAATAAGCGTGTAATCGCACTTTGTGCTTTAGATAAGGTTTCATATCCAGAATTAGCCAGAGGCGTTACAAGCGGCTATAAGACCTCCGTATCGATGGGCACAAGAGTAGGTAAAGCTATCTGTTATGATTGCGGACAAATTGCCACCACAGAGCGTGAATTTTGTCAACATATGCGTAATAAATCTTGCTACGGCGAAATCAATATTGATCTTGATCCAATCGAACTTTCTATTGTTGTAAATGGCGCAGATCCACAAGCTAAAATTCGCACAATATTAGCCGCTGCTAATAATTTACGACATAATCTTGAAGTAAAAGAACAAGAATTAAAAAAATTATCAATGGATGAAACATCTGTTTCTAAATTCAAAGAATTAGAAGATGATTTAAAATCCATATCCGAAAAATTAGCCAATTTAAAGGCTAATTTAGAGAAAACTGACGTTAGTGAAGCAGATACTGCCGCCTACGGTCAGACCGGTGATTTAGCCGTAAAAGAGACGGATCTGCCTAATACTGATGCAGCTCTGAATACTCCGGCACGATTTGCATCTAATAATAATGCATTAAGAAGTGAATTGCAAGATTTGAGAAATTCTATCAATTCAAAGTTTCAAGATATGGAAAAGAGTTTAATAACTTTATCGCATAAAATCAAAGAGGAAATTATGTCTGTTAATTCAAATAATGGGATGAACAAAGAGGGCTACTTCCAAGGTGCTGGTGGCGTAAACGAACCCACCCCACACCAAGTCAAATATCCCAAAGATCCAAAGAACGAAAAGGATCGTAACACAGAGGACAAGCATATGCTTGGTGCCGATAGTATGGGACCAGTTGATGGAATGCATCCCGGCGATAAAGAACGTAAAGAAATGGTGCAACGAGCTGAGATAGAAGAACGTACGTTTCGTCGTACGTCCGCTCTACAAAGAGCCAAGGAGAACCTGATGAAATCTAAAGAGGCATATTTTCAGGGCGGTGGCGAAGGTAATGAGCCTACCCCAGGAAAAGTTAAATATACAAAAGATCCACTTAATGAGAAGGATCGTAATAAAGAAGATAAACAAATGGTCGGCGCAAAGCCGTTCCCAGGTGTTGGCGCCGTAGACGGTCTTTATGGCGACGATCTAAAAGTGAAAGAGTTGCACAGCCGTGCATCTCTCAAAGCTAGATTTGTTCGCGTGGCGAATGAAGATGGCACACAAGATTTAGGTCAAAGTGGTTGGGAGGTTTCACGTGATGGTGAGGCTCTCTTTACAGCTACGGTTGACGAAATTACCGGTGGTAATGTTGACGGACTCTACGAAGTAGTGGCAACTAAAGAATTTGCTACTAAACTTTTAGAAAAAGTCTATAAAGTCGGCGCCGAAAAAGCAGCTTCACTTTATAAAAGCTCACAAGCTGTCGCTGGTATGGGCGCAATGCCCGAAATGCCACCTGACGCCGGTGGAGCTGCCCCAGCCCCTCCAATGATGGGCGCAATGCCTGATATGGGCGCTCCCGCTGCCGCTCCTGGAATGCCAGAAGACGCAGAAGGCGATCCTAAAGAAATTGCTCTTAAACTTGCTACAGAAATGCGTGATCGCGCCTCTGATCTATTAGAGGCTGTTCGCGTATTAACCGGTGAACAAGCTGAAATGGGCGAATTAGAAGGCTTAACTGAAAAAGCAGCTTCTACCGAACTTAAGCCTCTTGTTAAAATGAAACGCACTCTTAACGCATCATTAATTGTCGGTATGAAGAAAGCTATCGCCGAACTTAATGAACATCGTGAAGAGTTAAGTCTCATCTCTGACATTCTTGATGAGGGCACAGTAAGCAACGATTATACCAATACCGTTGTTGAAGAGGCTTTTGTTGATGCCAAGAGTGCACTTGCCGATGTTCATAACCTGATGGGCGCATTTGTTAAATATGCCCGCGGTTCAGAACAACTTGCAAAACAAGCGCAACTTGCTCCAGTTAATCCCGGACTTCCGGCTCCAGGACCATCAAATGCAGCTGACGATGAAAATGATGCAGCATTTGAGGAAATGATGGCTGCTGATTCAGATCCGTCAGATTCAGATCCATCAGACGGAGATGACGAAGATGGTAGTGGCGAAGTTGGCGAAGGCGAAGAGGGCGAAGAGGGCGAAGAGGACGAAGATATGAATGATGTAAATGTCGATCCAGAGAAATTGAATAAATTGCTTGCATTTGACGTATCTACTAAAGAAGCCCGCGCTGAAACGCGAGCCAAATTAGCCGCTCAATCGGTTAACTTTAATCCAGTTCTCAATGATGCACATAAATTATCTGACGGTCAGACACAATTAGATGTCAAGCCCTCCGGTGATCTTGGGTATGTTGAAACAATTGAAGAACGACACAAGGCTATGTTAGATGTTGCCGAAGCCGGACCAAAAGTTCGTAAAGAGGCGGCTCGCCTTAATGAGCTTATTGTAGAGGGCAAAGTTGCCGCATCTGATCTTGATCAGCTTGTTGCACAAGGGCTCGATGCTGCAGTAGCCAAATACTGGAAGTCATTTTATGGCGAGATGGGTAAAGAGGGTGCAGAATTTGCCACCGATCTTCTCAAAGAACACGCAAAGGCTCAAATTGAAGAAGAAGTTAATACCTTCAAAGTCAAGATTGCCCGCGCATACGAATTAACCAATGAAATGGTTCGTCGTGGTCTCGTTGCCGATGAGCGCTCAGCCATTACAGCACACGTAGAAGATATGATGTCTTGGAATGATGAGGGTTTTGAAGCAATGAAACGCGTTGTTACAAAACACCCACTTCGTAAGTCTGCATCCTTTCCACAAGTTGGAATGATTGGTTCCGGCGATACAGTGTCGCAGCTTCAGCCTGAAGCAACTCTTCAAGATGCTTTAGACCAGGCATTCGGTAATCGTAGATACTAATAAAGTAAATAATAGGAAAACTATGAAACAGAATAATATGTATGATATTGCTTCTAATATGGACGCAATATTAAAAGATCCTGAATACAAAAGTATGTTTTCATCGTCTGCTGTTCTTGAAAAGTTAGCTTTTAAAAGAGTTGCAGATGAAGATCAACCTACCGAAATCGAAGTTGAACTTTCTGCCGAATTAATGGGAGAGCCATTAGAGGTTACAGCTGCTAAAAAATGTAAAGTATGCGATAAGCCGATTAAAGGCACTTGCAAATGCGCTAAAAGTGGCTGTGAGGGTAGTTGCAAAAAAGGCTGCACTTGCGGATGTAAAACAAAAAAGGCTGGGGTTGAAATGAATGATATGTTAATTAAATCTGCATTTGATTCTTTATTAAGCGCCTCTTCTGATTTAGAAGAAGCTGGTTTGGAAAACTTATCAGCTAATACTCTCATTCTTATGAATCATCTTATCGTTGAGGCTAAAAAAGCCAAAATGAGCAAAGAAGATAAGGCAAAAGCAAAAGCAAAAGCTGATGAAGCAAAAGCCAAAGTAAAGGCAAAAGCTGAAGCAGAAAAAGCCAAGAAAATGAAAGCGGATGCCAAGGCTAAAAAAGATATGAATGATGCCAAAGATGCGAAAGCAAAAGCCAAAGCAAAGATGGAAGCTTTGCGGGCACTTAAAGATTCAAAAAAAAAGTAAGTAATGCTGCTGGTGATGCCACCAAAATGAAATTGCCAGCAAATTTTAATGAAATATTTGAAGCTTTTTTAAGGGAGAAAAAATCATTTAAGCGAGCAGAAGAGCTTACTGGCGAAACAGGGATGTTCGAAACTTGTATGTTAGAACAATTGGAACTTGAATCTGAAGGTAGAGATGAAGTTACAAAAAAACAATATTATCCAGGCTGGACGCACAAACAGTTGAAATTTTTGCTACAATGCTTAAGAGCTCAGGAAATTTAATGTTTATTAAAAAATCTTTTGTTGATGAAATTGCTAATTCTATGGAACGTCAATTAGTTGATGGCGTTATAAATAAACGGGCTGCACAAGAAGAGCAGCTTGTTAAGGCGGCAAATTATTTAAATGCTGCAGCGGAGATTTTTGATGAATCTGGATTGGGCGTTCACGCCGAGCTAATCACTGCAGTATTAGAGTCATTAGCTGCTAAAAAATCTAAAAAGAAGAAAAAAGATAAACCAAAAGCCAAGTCAGCCCCCAAAGCAAAAAAAGCCCCTTCCAGCGAGAAGATGGTTAAAAATTTAAAAGAAAAAGGCTGGGTTTTTGACGAATCTGATGCAAATGATGCAAACTTCATAGATGATAACTGCGCCTTATGTGGCGATATTTCATATTCTAAAGATAAAAAAAGAGAACACTGGCATCTAGATAAGCCAAATGATCCTAATCATACCTCTAGATTTACTGGTTCTAAAGAAGAGTTAGATAAACGTTTACACGTTACAGAACCATTTAGTGGTAAATGGAATACTCACGGACCATATGAATCTCACGATGAGTTGGAAAAAAAACATTATCCAAATTGGTTTAAAGGCGATGGGTCAATAAAAATATATGATGATTCTGATGCTAAAGACACCGACGAACCGGTAGATGAATCAGAATTACTGTCTATGTTAGATGATTTTAAAACTCGTTCAGGAGACGAGGATTTTGAAGATGAGGATTTAAACGATCCAGATACGTTTTCAGAAGAAGCATATCATCCAGATTTTAAATTGAATAAAGTTGATTTAGAAGATGCAGCATATCCAGATTTACACGAAGAACCTATGCAATTCAATGTAAGACGCGATCCTATTCAACAAAAACAAAATGAAGAATATCGTCGTATGTTGGATGATGAAGATGCTGAACTCGACGATCTTGGCGGCGCGCTAACGCATCAATTAAGACAAGATCGACGCAAATCTATGGGGTTACCTTTGGCTCCCCGCCCATCCGGCCCGCGCGGCTGGGATACTGAATAAATTCAATATTTTTCATTTATAAATTGTTTAAGGACCAAAGAAACTGCATCGATTTTATTTCTTTTTAAAATATTTTTAACTGATACATTAGAAAGAAAACCACATTTTCGCGCAGTTTCATTCAAATTTTGACAAGAATGATAGATAGTTATTACAATTTGTTCTTGTTTTTGTGAAAATTTTACACTCATATGTGATATATAATAAGTAGTATAGTGGTATTGTAAAGTAAGGAATTATATGCTTCGTTTAATTAGTGTTGGCAATAGTCTTCCATATAGTTGGCCAGTTGATATTAGTGCAACGTTTACGCCTGGGAACGTGGCTCAATTAACAGCATCAGGCAATGCAGTTGTAGCTACCGTTTCTAATGGAACGGCTCCTATTGGTATTATAGATGATATCAAAACCAAGGCTTTTACCTCCGTATCTTGGGATGAATTGGTTGTTGTGCCCGCCGTAGGCGTTCCTGGACCCGGTGGCACATTAATTACAGATGTTGAAATTAAAGCAGAATTACGCAATCCTAACATCTCTCCGGATAGCTTTGTCTCTATTCCGGTTAGCGTTCAATTAATTCCCCGAAATGGTGTAGTTATTTTCCCAGTTGGCACCACATTAAATCTTGACGACGGCGGCACCGGCACTTTTAACTCCATTAAGACTAACGTTAGATATACATATCAAATTCCAAATATTATAGGCGATGATTCTACGCAAGGATCGCATAGAGTTACTGTATGGTTTCAGCGTGGCATCTATCAAACAGATGTATTTGATACTGCCGCCTCATATCCACTAAATGCAAATTTGTTTGTGAATGAAAAAGGAATGTTGACAACGACGCAACCTACGCCGAATCACCCTTCAGTTGGATTGGTTACAAGTCCTCCGACCCCGCTTTTTTCGTGGTTGGAGTTCCTTTATTTGTGACTATACAATATTTTGAGTGATATAGTAGTGTATGGCCTACAAATGTCCCTATCTCATATAGGTCAAAAACATCCCGCAGAAGTTGTCGAAAAACGTAAAGCATCTCTTAAATTAACCAACGATGCTAAAATCGCCGAAAAGCTACAATCTGGCGAACTTAAATGTAACGCTCCCGGATGTAAAATAATTGGAATTTATAGAGATTATCTTATTGTAAATGATATTAGATATTGTGCTAAACACGGATCACGTATTAAAAGAAACGGAACTTTAGAAACCAAACCAGCATTTAAATATAGTGAAAGTAATCCTATGCCAGAAGATGTAAGAAAAAAATGTGGAATTGCTAACATTGGAAAAAAAGCTCATAATAGACACGAATTCACAAAAGAAGAAATTTATTCTATATTGAATGATAAAAAACCAATTGCTAAAATAGCACGAGAGTTCGATGTAACCGATAAAGTAATCTTACGAGTTCGTAAAGAAAATAAACTATAATCCCATCATTTAGCATTATTTTTGCATTCCTTCGAAGTCTGTCTCCGGAGTTAATTAATGACCTTTACACTTAAAGATATTCGGCATTTAGAAGTAATGGCTGATTTGGCAAACGCCACGCCAGCGCCACCCTCTAAAATTAATATTAAATCCTTACTTGCCTCCAATGTGAGCCAAGAAATGGGAGTTAATGAAAAAATTCTTTCTCTTTGTGCCAAATTAAGACAAGAGGGATTTGCCAAACAAGCCGATGGGTTAGAATCAAAATTTCTTACCTATAAATCTGCCGCTACACATCTCTATCGAGTTATAGATGAAGATGGCGAAGATTTAGTAAATGCCGCTCATCCCGATGGAGATAACGCTATCTGTGATGCGGAAGATAGTTTGGGTACTGTAGAAACCGTACTCTCTCGTCATAAAAAAATGGTTGATGTAATAACTAAAGAACCCAAAGGTAAATTAGCTTCACGATCAGCTTCTAAACTAATTAAAAAAGCTGACGTAGTTATTGCTGAAATAGGCAAAAAATTTAAGTATATGGCTGACTATATACAAACTAACGCTTTAACGAATGTACCAGAAGGTGATTCGTTGAAACCAGAACAAAGACGCTTTTATGCTGCCGCTTCATTATGGCATCAAGCTGCTACTTTAATCGCTACTGAATTAAATTCACCAGCATCATTGCCGGAAAGAGAAGTTGTACAGTTAGTTAAAAATAGATTACAAAATGATCCAAGTGTTGTTATTAATCAACACGCCGGACAAGTAAATTCTATAGCTGATATTGATCAATTAATTAGTAATGTTTTATCACGTGTCACAGATAAAAATCCAAATAAATTTGCAAGCAAGCTTTTAACTTATGTTGGTGATTGTGCAGAAATATTAAATTGTGCAGAAATATTAAAAAATGCACAAATAGGTTGGGTTGCTGGTCCTATTGGCGCCGGCGCAGAAGCTATTTATAAAATATGGCAATCACTTAAATCAGTATTTGGTGATGTTGCAGATAGTGCTGAAATAATGAGAGATGCTGTAGCAGAATTTCTTAAAGATAAAGATATACAAAGATTTACAGCATTAAAACAAATGTTGCAAAATACAACTCTGCCTAATTTAAATATAGCTATTAGTAGTAGTCAATTAGTTAAAGATTTAGAACTTAATACTAAAAATAAATTACCACAAATTACACAATATAAAGATTTCTATACTGCTTTACAATCTCATATTGTTGAATTAAAAGCTGAAATTGAAAAAGATCAAGCTTTATTTAAAGCACAACAGAGCGCATCATCTAAAGCATATAATGCAGTTTATAATGTTTTTATTATGAGTAATGCCAACAAAGTAAAAGGTGCAGCCACTGCATTATATTCTGTATTAGCCGACGCACTTCTTTTACTTGGACAAGCAGAAACAGATTCTCAAACAGCCGGCGCCGTCGGTCCCACACAAACTAATACTTTATTAAAACCATTATTTAATGGAGGTACGGAAGGTGCCACATCTCAAACAGCTGATGCTGGCATCGCGCAATTAAATGGCTTTCTCGCTATGGCATCCGAACCACAAAAACAAAAATGGGAACCGTGGATTCAACAGCAAATTAAGAAATTTAAAGATAATGCAAATAATCCAGAAAAAATTAAAGCATTATTAGCAGAAAATGAAGTTGTCAAAACTCGAATGGGATTGAAGTAATGTTAAAGCGCGCACAAAAGCCTACGGCTGAAATACCGATGCCAGAAGCGGATATACCGATGCCAAAAGCAGATATACCCGCGCCGGCTGCGCCAGCCGCGCCTGCTCCGGTATCAGCAAAACCAGCATCGCCCTCGCCTGCGCCAGTTGGCATTGCGTCCCCGATTACACCATCATCATTACCAGATGCCCCAGCCGCCGGAGCACTCTTTCAGCAAGGCACTGTTCCCATTAAAACAATGCAACAAGAAATGATTAATTTTGCAAATATTCTTGTGCATATTTTAGACGATACTATGAATCGTCCTCAAAGTATTAATGAAGGTATTGGGAGAAAAACAGATAAAAAGTTTTTTGAAAAATTATTTTTTAATAACCTCTCCTCCTCACAAAAAGATAAAAAGAAATCTTATGAAAATATTATAAACGAAATTACAAATATTGGATCAGCCAATAAACCATCAACACCTGACGGTATATGGGGCGATAAAACTAATCAAGGATTGCGTAATATATATGATACGGCTATCGCTGTAACTAAAATACAATCTGATATGGGCACTCCCACCACTAAATATGAAACCGAATTAAAACAATTTGGCGAGTTAATTCCCGCCGAACACGCAAAATTACATATTAATCAAAAAATAGATTTAGCTACAAAAATTACTTTACAGTTAAAGAAAATGGCAGAGCTAGTAAATGAATTTAAAACAGAATTTTTAGATAAAAATAAAGATTTACTTAATCAAAATGAATCAATGATAGATTTTCGCTCTATTAAAACATTAAATGAGCAAGAGAAAAAATTTCTTCAAACTTATAATAAAGAAGTTATATCAACGCTTAATAAAGTAGATATTACGCTTGGCGATTTAGAACATCCAAATAAATTAAATGAAAAATTAAAAGCAGCGGGTATTGATATTACTGATGTGGCAAAAGTTAAAGAAGCTATTAATAAAATAAAAGCTACCGCAAATACAGCTGTTACGCCAGTTCCCGTATCACCTCAACCAGAGAGCATATAAGATGACTTTTTTACACGAAGATTATACTCTTCTTAATTTAATTTTAGGTTCTAAAATTTTAGATAAAGATTTAGTTAAATTTGCGCAATATGATTCCCTTGTTCTTGCGCAAATTAATAATTTAGTTAATAAATTAACAGATCGATTACACGAGCAACTTATTACAACTGTGCCAGATGCAAGCCTACCAGAAGGCGAAGATGGTCAAATTTTTACAGGACAATTATTTTTACAAGATTTAGTTGATATGGATAGTTTTGTTGCATATTTAGTGCAAAATGTTACAAAAGTTAATAGAATACCTGTTATTACTAAACAGCCAAGCCTCGGCGCATCTAAAGAATATCTTCAATATGGCGAATATCATATTTATAAAGATGGGTTACTTCACATTATGGAATATGTGAAAAATTTTGCTGCACAGTCTGGCAAACTACTTACTGTAAAAACCGTCGATCGTCTTATAGCAGAAATTAATTCTAAATTACCTGCCGTACATATTAGTCCAGTCGAACAATCCGGCGGCGCCGGATACGATGATGCGGTCGATGCTGCGGCTAAAGCCGTAAAACGATACCAATCAGCTGTAGAATCTGCAGGCTTAATATCGAATAAAACAACTTCGCCGGCAGTAGGAGGTGCGACCGATAAAGCCGATAAAGCAAAAGCTGATAAAGCTAAATCTGACGCTTCCTTACAGGCTAGCTTACAGGGTATTAAAGCAAATCCTCCGCTCGATCCAAGCAGCTTATCTATTAGTCCTCTTCATATGCATGATTTTATTTTAAATATGTATAATATATTATCTGCCGGGTCCGCCTCCCGCTCAACTTTGCCCGAACCACAACTTACAGATCCTTGGCTAAAGCCCTCTACCGCATCATTACAGCGTTTTGCTGATGATTCTACATTTTTACTTCAGCAATTTGCTCAATTTAAAGACGCTATAAGTGGTAATTTTAATGCTTGGCAAAGTTTTATTAATGACGTAGCCACAGAGCATCCAAATGTTCGAATATTTCGTGATGTTGTTACTTATAATGCCGCCAGACCCTGGAATAGTTTGGAGGCTAATTTTCCGGGCGGCGCACAAGATCCGTCACTACCGCGTGGTAGCGCACCTCGCGGGCACGCCATACAGGCTGCAGCCAGATTGCGTCAAATGGTTGATGTAATACAGGCGTCCCTAGTAACTATTGCACAATCTCCTCAATTAATGAATTTATTAGGTAAAGATTTTGTATCTAGTCAAAGCGCCAAAGCTCGCGAGCGTTCAGACGAATTAGAACGAATTAAATAATTATGAATAAAGCAGATCTCAAATTTCTCCAAAGCACTTTAATAATGGAACGCTTCCTTGGCGGAGATCCATTCTATAAGTTAGCGCAAGATAATACGGGAGGAGCATTTGGGAAAGTGCAAAGCGAAGTTTCACAATTATTAGCCAAAAGTAAAGAACATCCTGTTGAAAGTATATTGGCATTTATTGGTCCGGGATTATTGTGGATATTGGGATTTAAAAAAATCTCCGCAGCTTTTGCTTTAGCAGAAGCGCTTGGATTTAATTGGGAACATTTTTTTGAATCGATTAAAGAAAAGCTTAAGCCATTGCTGACCGACATGCATGAAGGTAAACATAGAGATAGTTCTGAAGTTCAAGCTATCGTTCAACAAAGTGGTGAGGAAGCTTTTTCGGGACAAGGAGATCCCAAAGCGTTACAGGACGCCGTTGAAACATATGGTTCTTTAAATAATATGTTATTTATACAAAAGTTAGCCGATAGATATAAGCAAGATCCGGCTGTAACTAAAATGCTACAAACAATGTTAGGCTCTGTTGGCGGTAATACTATACGTAAGGGTATGTTAGGGTTTATTGTAAGATTAGTAGGCTGGTTAATTACAGCAGTTGTTATTGCCGCCGGATTTAAAATTATTGGCAAAGGCGTTTCTCATATTTTAGGAATTAAAAAAGATACACCAGAAGATAGCGAGACTCCCAGTGATAGCGGCAGTGATACGAAATCTGTTGCAACTCCTAAACCCGCTCCTCCGCCAGAAGATTTAAATATTAAATTATATCGTAACCCAAATGCAAGTCCTGAACTTTTTACCACCACTTTTAATGATAAAGATCATATATGGTTATTACATATGAATATTGCAGATATTCGTAAAAATTTAATTAAATGGGCACAAGATCTTTATCCTCAATTAACCGATGAAAGTGCATTTGATGCTAGTGACGCTTTTGCGCAGACTTTACGGGCATTTACAGATCGTAATAAAGATACTGGACAAATTGACATATTAGCGGTGCCAGCAAAATATCATTCTATAAATGAAATTGTATTAAGCTTCGCTTATGATGTGGCTACACATATGAAAAAAACTTCAGACTCACGCAATGTATAAAGGAAACTATAATGGCACGTTTTAAATCAGAAATGTTGGAAAATTTCAGTAAAATTGCTGATAAAAGTGGGCTAACCAAATTAGCTGAAGACAGCGCTGAAATAAAAAAATACAAAGATGATGCCGAAGCTCGCGCAGGTAGTGACAGTATTTCTACTATTGAAGCGCTATATGGCGTCAAGCCTGATGGGCAAGATTATAAATTTAATATTATGGAACAAGCTCACCCTAATTCCGTAATCATTGCTCCATCTTATGATAAAATAAATGGTCTTGTTGAAAATAATATAGAGCGTGCTAATATTATGCACAATCTTGTTTTGAAACAAAATGTTGGAAATCATACGAATCCCAAATATGCAGAGCAAGAGTTGGTATTAGAGTTGGTAAGAATTGCTAATGAGATGGATAATAAGAACAAAGATGAATTGTTCAAACTTGCAGATAGCTGTCTCATTGACCTATCTGCCTTTAAACAGCAAACCCGTGTAAAGCAAGCTTTTCCCGGCTCTATAGATGAGATTACACAATGGCTTAAAGAAAAAGCCAGAGATACCGGAGCAATTAGTGAAGGTGTGCTTGGGGGAGCCGCTGCTGGAGCGGCTACTGCCGCATTATTGGGAGCTTGGAGCGGTCCCGGAGAAATTGGCTTTATTCCTGCCGGAGCCCTTGTTGGAGGTTTGGTGGCTGCTTTTACTAAAACAGCTCCACAAGTTAAAAATGTCGAAGATAATGCGCATATAGTTTCGACGCAATTACAAGACTTACATTCTATTACAGAGCAAAAGAGTTTTTTTGATGAAATTGAAAAAGCTTTGCAAGATTTAATCGCCTCTTCGCGACAATATCAAGAGATCTTGAACAGTATAAATCAACACGCCATTCAAGGTGCTGCTCGGGCAACGGAAGATTCAGAATTACATCAAGCTGGCGATATTGCAAAGAAATTCTTAAAAGATACAGATACAATTAAAAAATTCCATCAAGAATTTGATCGTCGTGCTAAAAGTGGAGCGTTTGCAAAAGCAGATCCGGCTAAAATATTAACTCCTCTTTATTGGTTTATGGATAATAATGTTGAAGATGTAAGCAAAGCATTAACCTCATTAGAAGATGCTATCGTAAAATTACAATTATCTACTAAAAAGCATACAGAAGAAGCTGTGGCAGAAGGTCCCGCAAATAAGTCTGATAAGTCTGATAAGTCTGATAAGTCTGATAAGTCTGATAAGTCTGACAAGTCTGACAAGTCTGACAAGTCTCCCTTTGATTCTGATAAAGAAGAGGGTTTTTTCAAACACTTATTGAATTTTAAATAAATTAACTAATAATATAATATGTAATTAGACTTTAGTAAGACCCAGATGCAAGAAAATAATTTAGGATAATAAAATGGCTTTAGTACTTTTAGGAAATACCGGACAACCTTTTGGACAGTTCGACGGTTATGATGCGTTACTCACAACGATGCTTGGTGGCGAAGTTGCAACCCTAGTTGGTTATGATATTACCGGCTCTGATAAAAAAGCATCAGATGTTAATGACGGTTATGTCAAAGCCAATCTTGGCGGCGGCGCACAGAAATTACGCCCAATCGTCACAACTACATTAGGTGGCACCGAATTGCCACTCTTCCTTACCGATGATGGTACGGATAATTACGGAACTCTTTTTGGTTCAGTAGTTGGTGGATCAGTTGGTCAGGTTGTTTCTGGTGGCACTTCTCTTGGACCCAGCTCAATGGCTGGTTCTGGCAAAGTAACACTCTGGATGAACCCAGGGCTATACGGTGTTACGGTTGATGCGCTTGATGCAACACTTGCTGCCTCAATAACATTAACTGTCGGAGCTCAACTATTCTTCACGTCAGCCGGCAAACTCTGCTTAACTGCTCAAAAAGTTGGTTCAGCCCCTTGCGTTGGTCGCGTAGTTGAATTCTCAACAGGCAATACGTTAGTAAATACGCCCCGCTCTCTAACCAGAGTTGGCGTTGCTGGTGGAACTCTACAATTCAAGCATCTCGTTATTACTTGGAACCCACCCGTTTCATAATTAACTGAATAGTCGAAAGACTAAATAGTTAGCTAAAAGCTCGAGCAGAAATGTTCGGGCTTTTTGCTTTTATTATCAATTATTTCCCATTCTTGTATGTTAAGTTCTTTTAAAAAAGCTTATTTATATTTTATGGCTTGTCGGACCATTCTTGCCGCACCAGCAGAAAAAAAAGTCATTGATTTAAGTCAAAAATTACAAGAAAAAAAAGAACAGCGCGAACAAGATAAAATTAAAGAAGAGCTTACTCACTCTTTACCTACGACCAATATACCTACAAGCAAAGATCAGTTAAGCGAAAAGCGAGAACAAAAATTCTTACAAGATGTAGCGCAAGAGGCTGGCGTTTGGATGCATCGTTTTTCTGATGTAAGACGTGATAGTCAAGGATTTTATATTTTAAAAGCTGATAATCCTGCAGGTAATAAAATGCACCTGGGAGATCAATTAGCCGATTATGCTATGAATATGACGCCTTACTGGAAAGTAATTGCTATTGTCGATCACCGCATTAATTTAGAACCAATTAATAGTAATCCTTTTAAAACTGGCATTGGTGCTGGTGGAGCTAAAATTACAAAACACGATGTGGATGTTTATACGGGAGAGAATGAGCGCAAGGCAGTTGAAAGAATTAACCAATCTATTGAAGCTGGCAATGTAGATGTAGATAAAATTAAGTATATTTTATTGGGCACCGTGCCGTTGCGTTTTGGACCTAATGGAGCGGAGGGCGGCTGGTATAGTGCATCCGATACTCGTTCAAATCGTGGTGGAAATAAGGGATTAAGTGCTAAAGATATTATGATAGCAGATGCTAAAACCCTTCAAGACCACGGCATTCCGGCTCCCTTAAAAGCTTTAAATGGCAGTATGGATGTATATGATTGGGATAAGTGGGTAGGTGGTTCGGGCTCAGAGCACGGCTATTATCCAAAAGATCTTGATAAATATGTTGATTTTTCTCGCCAAATGTCCCAGCGCGGCAAATGGCGTATGGATGAAGCCTCACTTGAGGAAATGTATCGCAAATATGATCCCGCTAAATTAGAAGCATATTTTGAAACCATATTACAAGATGTGACAAAACTTTCTAAAGAAGAGTGGGATCTTAAATATCCTTACTATACAAAAAATATTGAAACAATATCATCAATGTATGAGAGGGCGGTGCGTAACCAAGAGAAGACGCGTAATGAAGCATTAGAATATTTAACAGAAGGCGAAACGCCCGAGTTAAGTAGTATTATGAGAAATGTGTTCTCTAAAGAACGACGCGTATCAAATCGTAATATTTTACAGTTAATTGAAATGTGCAAAGAAGATATAAGTTATTTAAAATATTTGCATGATATTATTAATTTGGGAGGTTCCCCAGATTATATTACCAATGAGCATATTATTAAGTTTTTTAATCTAATAGATGATATTGATGGGCTAAAATTAGCCGCAAGTAAATTACAAAATTCTGATAATATTAGATATACTTTATCTTACCTATATGAGCAAGGCGAAGGAGATGTGGCCTTATCAGAGCTTACTAAACATACAGATGATTTAGAGGTGGTTAATAGTTTATTAGGAGCTATTGATAGGGAATATGGAAAGAGCGAACAGCGTAAAACAACATTTGGAAGAAATGAAAAGTTATTAAAATTCGTTAAAGATAATAACATTATACAAAAAATTCGAGCAGCGGTAGCTAAAGGAGATGCTTTTAGCAAACACCATTCATCAGAGCTATCTCATCGCATATTAGGAGCATTTGGACCCAATACGGTTTGGACTCCGGGTGACGAAGAGATGGTTGCTGAACTTAAAACTTATAGGTAATATATGGCTAAATGGGATATTTTTGTTTATAGTTATGTATCTCGTGATGCCATACAATCCATTATGGATGACGGATTATATAGCGGCAAGGCTCTTTTAAATCGTCCTGATTTATTAGAATTAGCCGCTAAAAGTAGAAACATATCTTCTACGAAATTAAAAAATAAAATAAATAAAGCTCTCAAAGATAATTTTTCTCGTCCAGCCGTACTTGGACCCAATGCAGTATTTCAATTAATACCAAATTTAAATATGGTATCAAAAAAACATCCAGTTTTTAAAAATAAATTAATTCCTATAAAAATTAATCTTACCCAACTATTAGCAGATCATCCAGATATTTCCATTTTTGGAATGGAATTAAAACCATATCAAGAAGGTATGCAAGATGGTGAAAGGCATCATTATTTATCTAATAAGGAATTAAAACAATATTTAGCAATGTCAGCTAAAGAATTATGGAAATTATACAATGATATTGATGATCGGGGGCTGTATGCTCCAGACGTTCCACATATCAGCATTCATACTAAAAATGGTATTATTCCGCCAGAATATCTTAAAGAAATAAAAAAAGCCAATAGTAATATGATAAGTAATTTATTAAAATGGTCTAATACATTTTATAAATTAGCCTCTGAATTATCATCTTTAGAAGCACGAAAAATTCTTGGAATAGAAGAGAATGATAAATTAGAAGATATTAGACAGAAATATAAAGCATTAAGTAAAAAACACCATCCAGATGTGGGAGGCGATCCTGCTATACAATCCAAAATTAATGAAGCTTATAAGATCATTTTATTAACAAATCCTGAAAGAAAAAATTTGGATGGTATTCTTGTTAATATTAATCAAAGCGATCCGTCCGCGCGCGATCATAGGATGACAGGATTTAGCAAATCATTTACTAATCCGGTAGAGGCTCGTAATTTTATTATAGAATATGTAGGAGATCCTCCTGCAGATTTTGGTAATTTTGGCAGACCATATGCTGTAAGCGAAGATGGGCAGACGAAAGTTACTATTGATGGCATTACCTGGAAAGACTTATTTCCTAATGAAAGCTTTTGGTGGACCGAAGAAGATTTTGAAGTATTTGAAAAAGAATATGAACAAGATCGTCATTCATTTAATACGATGGTAGAAAATAATCCTGGAGCATTTTCAGATGAAATGGCCGACGAACTACAAAGACTAAAACAGGAAAGAAAAAATAAAATCCCTAAAAACAGAAGATTGGAGGAAATCGCCGGAGGCGCCTCCGAACGAGAAATCATGAATCAAAGGCACCGATTAGAAAAGGCACGTTTGCCCCCAGAAGAAGATGATGGAATTCTGTTTTAGATAATTTATTTATTTTTTCTTTATTAACATATTAGCATTATAGAACTGTGAAGAAATGCTCTTCTTTTCTTTCCAGTTAAAACTATCATCATCATATTTTTTACTTTCTTTATCTTCTGTCCAATCTCTACTTAATGGACCATAACCAGTGCCAGCCGGATTAATTTCAAGCTCATCATCCTCATCTTGCTCATTTTCTCTATGCCAAGTTTCTAATTCTGGCTGAAAGCTTGGATGGTCTGGATGTATATCTTCTTCAAGAATTTGATCAACATCAGTATCTACCTGTTCTTTCATTCCCATTGGTTCTACTGCAAAATGACGTTCCATAAATTCGGATTGCCCCATAGATTGATCGGCTATTTTGGTAATGTTTTCTTTTAATTCATCCAACCATTTAAATACACGCTGATCTAAATCTTTAAATGCTTCTGGCATTTTTTCTGTTGCGGGTCTAACAAGATTGAGTACCATTGCAATCATTGCGACACTTTCGGCAATGGTATCTAAAATGCCGCTTTCAGTATTTAATACAAATTCAAGTAAATGGGGATCTTGTAAATTTGTTTCAATGTCTTGAAGTTCAAATAAAACTTGTTCGGCTAGCTTACAACCCAACTCTCTTTTTTCACCTGCAGCCATTTCACAGGTTTGCCCAAAATCCATAAAAACACGTTGCATTAGAATAACTAAATGCAAGCTATCTTTAACTATTTCATCTAATTCTTCGGTCATTTCAGGGTCAATATATTGTTCAACTTGACCCGGATGTTTAAGTAATGGATCGTGCTCATCGCTCTTTTTTAAAATTGATGCAAATTTATGAGCAATGCGAATAAGGTGGGACATATTTCTCTCTCTTATAAATGTGTTATAATTGGCAAATACGATTTATTATAAATATAACTAATATTCAGATATAGTTTCAAGAATACCCTTTCGAGGGTGCTGGTAATACTGGCAATTAATTCATAGGAACCAACAATGTCTAATTTAATGTTTAGTAACTCGGGAGAACTTAACGCATCAAGCGTTAAAGATGCTCTTTCAACGATTGCAAAGCTTGCAGCTACTCTTCAAGAGAATACTCCCGCTAATACGGGATTAACCTCTTCAGTTACATCTGACGGTCGCCGTGATGAGCTTATCTCACGCGCAATGATGACCCCAGAGGGTAAAATTGCTCTTGCCCAGGCAATGGCAAATCCAATTCGCCGAAATTTAGATTATCACGGAATTGCACGTCGTGCACTTGTTGTTGATCCCTTGGCTCAAGGTGCATTGCCAACATATGACCGCGATATCGACGTTTCAGCCGTCGTTATCTCAAGCAACGGCTCAGGTCCAGAATCACGCGTTTTCGGTGAGCGTATTACGGTTCCAGAATTTGAAATCTTTTCAAATCCCACGGTCCGTATTTCAGAAGTCAAACGTCGTAGATTCAATGTCATCGACCGCGCAGTCCAAAAGGCTCGTCAGGAAATTATGGCACAAGAAGATGCGAACGTGTTCGCCGCTCTTGATGCAGCAGCCGGCGTTGATAACGTTCTACAGGACATTGCAGATGCAGGTCTCTTAAAACGCGATCTCATCAATCTCAAACAACAGGTTGATCAATGGGACTTGGTTACGACCAAGTACTTTATGAACATCTCTGAATTTACAGATATCCTCAAGTGGGGCTCTGGTGGTGGTACTGCGGGCGAAGTTGATCCCGTTACACAACGCGAAGTTCTCCAAACGGGACTTTATGCTCGTATCTGGGGCGCAGACATCCTCGTCAGCAAAATCGTTCCACCCGGAACGGTGTATGCAGCAGCTGACCCCGAGTTCGTCGGCGTGATGCCAGTTCGTCAAGATATCGAAGTCCTTCCAGCAGATGAGCCCAAGCAATTGAAGCTCGGTTGGGTTGTGTCGGAAATAATCGGAATTGGTATAGTGAATGCTCGCGGAGTTTCTGCTGGGCGTAAAAGCGTTAGCGTAGCCTAATACATAATCTACTGATATTTAAGTAGTTTAGCAAAAGAGCCAAGAGAAATCTTGGCTCTTTTTGTATTTATAGTTACGACATTTCGTTAGAGGTTATTATGACGGAGATGGTGGGGTTCGCTTTCAAACAACTGGAGGTTCAAGTGCACAAGCCCGAATCATTAGTTCAAATGATTTTTCCAATAAGATGTCTCGCATTATTTATGAACTCTTACAGATCAAATCACATAATACTTATCATAAACACGATATGATTAGAATAACTATTAGCGGCAACCAACAAGTCAAAAAATTTCTTGATTGGATATATGTAGATTCTACAATTCATTTAGATCGTAAATATAAGCTATATCAGGAGCTATTATGTAATATGAAATCAAATACTCGAACAAGAAAATAATTTGGATTACACGAATATATAAACATTTTATTGAATAAATGTTGAGATTAAAATGCTTCCATATGGAACGAATAAAAATTATTTAGATTGGGATGATAACGAAGCCTGTATTGCCGCCGCTCGTCGAGAAAATAAAATTATCATCGAAGAAAGTCTTGAAGAGATGGAAGAAGATAAGCTCCTAACTTCTATAGAAGAAGATGAGCGTCGTTATGGTTGTAGTGACTACGATTGTTTTGAAGATTTATATTGGGAAGGAAGTCAAGAACCTACACCATTAACATATCGTTTAATTTAAAAATCAAAATCTTCTTCATCAAGCGTAAGAGGATCTTGTATTACTACGTTTGGCGTATAATTAGGAGCGTGTTTATGTTTTAATGATATAGCTTTGTCTTCTTCTTGATGTTTTTTATATTGTTGAAATTTATGATCTTCATTAATTTCATCTTGAATTTTAGCTATCATTTCTTCTCTATTAGAATTTCTAAATACTATTTTACTATATTCTTTATTTTCGTCTATCCATTTTTGTGCCCAACTTGGCAAATCAATATTTTCTTTTTTCCATTTTTCAAATTCTGGAGTTTTTCTAACATAATTTTCAAGCGCTTCAACTTCTTCTTCGGTTGATTCGTATTCGTCAATAATATTAGAAAATTTATTAGCTAATTTAATTAAGTCATTCATTTTAATCTTTTTAATATATTTTTGTAATAAGTAGGATCTTTTTCAATCAAGATAAAATTTCTACCACATTCGCGTGCAGCTGAAGCCGTCGATCCCGAACCGCCAAATAAATCCAATACATAATCATTCTTTTTAGAAGAAGTATTAATTGGAATTTTTAATAGTGTTACGGGCTTTTCTGTTGGATGTATTTTACCTTGAAACAATTCTGTAACTGTCCATACATTCGTTCTACGAAGATATGGGCTTTTTGCTTTATATTTAGCATTAAATCCCTCGTAGCCACGCAATTTATCTGTTAGTGGAATATTAAATACTCTCGGACTATTATCGGGCGCATTAACAAGATAAACACATTCTTCTCTTGTATAGAGGTAATTTTTCTTTGTACCAAACGCTCGTCTTTTATTCCAAGTAATATAGTTTGCAATAGTTAGCTGTACATCTGGCTCGTGTTCGATATCAGAGCAAAATACAAAGAAAGGTCTGAATGCCGGTACACCCGTTCCACCCCAAATATAAAGAGCGGCACCCGGATACATTAATGGAAGCCATAATTTGACCCAAGACTTCATCCAATCAGACGTTTGTTCTTGTGACATTTTTGTTTGATCCCACGAAGTATCTTTGCCTTGAAATGTTTTATCAAGCACAAAATAAGGAGGATCGGTATGCATCAATTGTATTTTTTTACTTTTACCTTTTAAGTATTTTTGTACAAAAGCAAAAACATCCGGGTCGGTACAATCACCATTAATAACGAGACCATCATCAAATTCTTGATATTTAAACGATGGTTTGGCCGTTTTAAATAAAAAGCTATCCGCTAGTATTGATAAAAGTAATGAACGCATAACTCTAAATTATGCAATTTAATTGATTTATTTTTCTAGTATCGCTAAAGGTTCTAATATATAACGCGCTCTAACTCCAGCCAATTGTAATTTTCGATATTGTTCAGATTTACCATCTCTTATAAGATGATGAATTTTAATCCAAAATCTTTTAGAATGAGTACGTAATTCTTCAAATGTAAATTAATTTATTAAACATTATTACCTATCATTATACGATAATTATAGTTTTACATTATAGCTTTTACGATGCATTGAAGATAGTCCATATTTTCTAACAGCATCTTTATGATCTGGTACAATATAGCCTACGTTTTTATCCCAACCATATTCTGGGTTAAATCCGTGCCCCAAAGTAATCATTAATTCATCACGATAATATTTAGCAATAATTGAAGCTGCCATTACAACCGGATATTTATCATCTGCTTTAACTACAGACTTCATATTTTCCATATTAATACTTAATCCATATTTTAATAAATGTTTAGGATTAAGATTACCATCCAAAATAACTTGATCTGTATCTTTATATAAACGAGAAATAGCCGTAGTATAGCACATTTTTGCTACAACGCCTAATCCTAACTTATCTATTTCATCATTAGGTGACATAGAGGTTGTAAAATCTATAATACCTTGGTCTCGCTGTTGGTGAAGTTGTTGGGTTAGTTCGGCTCGTGTTTCTCTGGTAAGTTTTTTAGAATCTTTTAAGCCAGGCATAGTCCAATTAATAGGAGCACGTACGCCACCTATAATAATTGGTCCAGCCCAAGCGCCCGTTCCGACCTCATCTATACCTATTATATGTGTCATTGTAACATTATCACTTTCTGAACTTTATTTATAATCTCTTCTGGCGTACAAGCCAATATATAATTACGAGAAGTTGGCATTCGCAATTGAGTTCCTAATTCTTGAATTTCTGCAGATTTTATTATAATATCAAGATTTTGTACGATAAAACGTTCCGAAGAAGGTGCAAATGTATTACCGTCAAACCATAAATAATAATGTGTTTTGGGACAAATGACATAAGTATGATCGATTTCCATAAAATGAATGCTGGGAGGAGATTGTTGCAACAAGTCGCATATCGACGGTACAGCAATAGTATTCATATTAGAACCAATTTCTTTAGTAAAAATCATAGAATCATATTCTGGTTTATCGGGAAAGTTCGCAAATACCGACGATGATTGCGCTCCTTTGAAAGATGTTTGAAATTTTCGTATCAATTTTTCATTACAAATAGGACATTTTACTTGTATTTTGAAAGAATTGAGAATTAAATCAAGAAATTTCATATATACTTTAATGGTATAATAGTGGAGATTTTATTTTGCAAAACTCTTTATTTGATATTTATGCGATTATTTGCGAATTTAATGCAAATAGTAATATGCGTACTATATATTCACAGTTTAGACACAAATATCTTACTCCAATATTGGTTAAAAACGCTTTTGATACAAGGCGCATTAATCAAAATACCGAATTTAATCCACGTAGAAACTTACAATATTATCAACGTAGTGAACCATATATTGATGATAAAACAGCCGAGAAAATTAAATTATTTTTTAAAGTCAAAGTAGCAACAGATGATATTCGTAATGAATTTATTGGAGAACCAGATTGGCTCGATTCATATACGCGTATTTTATGTAATGCTGTAGATCAAACATTGCGTATAGATCAGAAAGATTGCGATTATTCTGGAACACAATTAGATTATTTATCAGAACTATTATATGTCAGATATAGATTAGAGCCATCCGATATTTTAAATGCTTCACCAACAATACTACGCCAAACATTTTTGAATAAAGATGAAAAATTATTACGAAGAGGAATTTTCGTAAATTATAAAGATGACTTACAAAAAAATAGTAATTTTTATAAACAAAATGTTGTGCAAAATGATTCTTTGGCAGACAAATTATTTGGAGATGTTAAAGCAAATAAAGAAAATAAAGAAGTGGAACGTTCTGTGACTATTACAATTAAAGATAAAATTATTGATGATATAAAAAACTAAAGGCAGTTATGACTAATTTAGTTAAAAAATGTCCGGATTGTGGTAACATTAAAGAATTTAGTGAATTTCATAAAAATAACGCAACAAAATGCGGCCGCGCCGTGTATTGTAAAGTATGTGCTAAAAAAAAACAAGACAATAAAATTATTGAATATAAAAAATATCAAAAAGAATACAGAACAATAAATAAAGAAGAATTAAAATTAAATAAAGCTAAATATTATCAAAATAACAAAGAAGAATTATCAATTGAACAAAAACAATATTATGATGATAATAAAGAAGCACATGCAATTCGATCCGCTATATATTATCAAAAAAATAAAGAAGAAATAAAAAATAGAGTAAAAGAATATCAAGTAAATAATAAAGATAGCAAATTAATGGCTGTTAAAAGGCGAAAATTATTAAAAAAAGGTGTTACAGTAGAAAAATTTGAAAAAATAGATATTATTAATAGATATGGTAGTAGTTGTTTTTATTGTGAATTCGGAAAATTCGAACATATAGATCATTACATTCCTTTATCAAAAGGCGGAATGCATTCGTTAGCAAATGTAAGACCTTCTTGCGCCTCGTGTAATATGCGTAAAAGTGATAAATTACCAGAAGATTTTATTAGATTATTAGGTAACAAATGACCGACTCAGCTACACAATATCCTTTTAATGATCCAATTAATGGTTGTTTTATTGTGATGAATGTGATTACAAATAGTAATAAAACAATTCGTATATTTGATTATCCAATCCCCGTTGGCACGACAAGAGATTTGTTACGTATCCCAGGCATTGATGAAGCGGAAATTAGAGCTTCCCTTCTTAAAGGAACATTAAGAAATAAATTGAGAGCACAAGAAATTAGAGTTATTTGTAGCGATATCGATCTATTACAATTTAATGATACTCAAAAAACATTTTTAATGCAAGCCGGAATTACAGATGGTCTTGAAGTAACTGCAATAGGATCTGGAATAACAGAAACTCAACACGAAACGTTGAGACAGCTGATCCATTTAGCAGATGGAGTTGGCGGACCACTAGAGGGTTTTGCTTCTGGAGCCTACAGGGAAACATTGCCATTAGATAATCCTTTTCCGACATCTATTACCTGGTGGGATTCAAGCTCTAAATCACTTAAAATTGTGGAGAAGAACTTATCATATGATGCTAATAAAAGAATAACCGTAACTGTCTGGAAAGTTTATGACGAAGGCGGTATTTTATTGGCGACGGTAACGGATACATTTGCTTATAATGGAAGCTCTCCATTTGAATCATCTAGAACGAGAGTAATTACCTAATGGCAGATTCACCTGCGGCAATTCTGTTTGATGTAAATGGCAATCCAGTTGGAACCGTCATTGATGGTGTATTTTATCGTCTTCAGGTTGAAGCAAAATTAGCACCGGGCACGAGCACCATAGGTAAAGTTGATCAAGGCGCACCAAATTCCAGCATAAACGCTTGGCCAGTTAGCATTCAAAATGCTACGATGCCAAATATTCAAAACCTATCAATCGAAACTAATTTGGCAGTAGATGGTTATAATATTAATGCCGGTATATATTCTGCAAGCGTAACATTTACAAATGACGCTTTATTGGCGGCATTAGAATTAAGATTCTCAACAACGGCATCTCGTAATATTTCTGTGTCTATAGATGGTGTAACTATACTTTTTTCTGAAACAGCAAATACATCGCTACTTTTAGAACTGGATTTTGAGGATTATGCTATTGATACTGGAACAATAGTAACATTAACAATATCACAAGCCGGAGCGGCGTGCCTTGCTGATATTACATTAACTTCAAAAGTTTCAACGCCAGTATCTGGAGTTAATCCAATATTAGGCTCTGGAACAAGTCATATAGGATCCATCTCTATAGATTCAAATAACTCTGGATCCACTGATGCTTTTGGAAGATTACGCATTTCAAATTCACAATCTCTTTTTGAGGTTACACATCAATATGATTTGGCTCCAAGGCTAATGGGGTTGCAGCGACAAGATGCTAGCACAAGTATTACGCACAACTCCCCTGTCGCGACGCTTTCGGTACCCGCCACTGCTGGAAGAAAAATAGTTTATCAGTCACACCAACATATAATTTATCTTTCAGGTAAAAGTCATTTTATCCGTATGACGGGTACGCTTGATGGCGCATCAGCTATTGCTGGCATGGGGTATGGTGATGGTTATGATGGCATTTTCTTAGAAAATAATAGCGGCACAATGCGGCTTATATTTTTATCATCTACAATTGCAAATCAAACAGTAACTCAAGCAAATTGGAATATAGATAAGCTTGACGGATATGGCACTAGTGGTTACACATTGGCAACATCTGTAGCTTATCATTTGGTTATTGATTTATCGTGGCTTGGTGTAGGTAGAATTCGTGTTGGTTTAGATATTGGCGGAACACTTATATATGTGCATCAATTTATATTTTCAAATGTCGTAACAACCGCTTATATGCGAGCTGGGAGCTTACCAATTCGATGGTATCTAGAAAGCACCGGGTCGGTAGCCTCTATGCAGTGCATTTGTGCGTCTGTGTCTTCCGAAGGCGGACACGATCCATTAGGAATTACATATTCTGCTGCTAGAACGACAGCAAAAACTACATTAGGTTTAGGAACCAGAACTCCATTAATTTCATTAAGACCAAAATTAACTTTTAATGCATTGGTTAATAACGTTCATTTAATATGGAATAATATATCATTTTTAGCAACAACCGCAGATAATCTTTTTATTGAAATAATTATGGGAGGAACACTTACAGGGGCATCTTGGACATCGGTAGATGTTGATAGTCATTCCGAGTTTGATCAGGCGGCTACAGCCATTACAGGCGGGCGGGCAATATATCAAGATTATGTATCATCAACGACACGAGGACCATTAAGTGTTGCGGGGCAAATTAATTTAAAAACATTACCGCTAACATTAAATGCCGATGGAACGCAAGATAATGTTACCATTTGCGTTACTAGAATTGGAAATAATAATGCTGACTGTTTTGCCGGATTTAATTGGCGAGAGGTGCATTAATGAAAATCCGTAGAAATGGAATTCTTGAAACACAAGTGATCGCCGGCGCTGGCGCTAGCGGCTCATCAATTAATTATAATCCGGTTCTTATATCCGGATCTGATGGTACCAATGCTAGAACATTGCAATCAGATAATTTGGGTAATTTAAGAATTACTAATAGCAATAATTTAACTTATTCATCAAGCAATCCGGTGCATGTTACAACGAGCACCGTCGTAGCATCCACGAGTTCTTTAGCTTATTTATGGCATCCAAGCGCTAATACTAAAACGATTGAAATTATTAAAATAATAATTTCATGGAGCAATGGTAAAAATGGAGAATTGGCTATTGGTGGTAATTTTATTACCGCTGAAAATGGAACTCCAGGAGGAATAAGTCAAACTATTAAGGCGTTAGATAATGCCGATACGGCAAGCACACTAACATTTAGAACGGGAGCGAATGCTCCAACAAGATCGGCTGGAAATTTATTTGGATTTAATATTTTACCTGCGGTTACTACTAATGATATAGTTATTTTTGAATCTAATATAAATATGAAACCAATTAGATTAAGATCTTCAATTAATGAAGGGTTTGAGATATATTCTACTGTAGCTTCTACAATAGTAACTGGGGTTAATATAAAAACTTCATTTTTTTGGAAGGAGATATAATGGAAGAACTTCAAATAGATTATACTACTTTTAAAACTGTTAGATCAAATATAAATGGCACCATATATTATTTTCAAGATACCGTAGGTCCAGATTCATATTATTTAGTTTTAGTTTTAAATTCGGATATTTTTACCACTTTAATTACGGCAGGTGGCGATATTACTGATTTTTTAACTAATTTAAGCGAGGTTTCTTTTGTAGCAAGCAGCAAAAATGCAGCATTAGCTTTAGCAATTTCAGCATCTTACTCTAAGAGTATTTTTAAAGATGGTGGATATAAAGAATTATACGATTTAAGCGATAATAATACATATTATATAGGCACCGCGCCCATCGATTCATTAACTAGTGCAGCCGTATGGACTATAAAAAAAGTTATATTATCTTCGGGAACACCGGTTAGCACCCAATGGTCATCTAAAAAAGCAATATGGAATGATCGTTTGACAGAATTATACACTTAAGACAAGTAAATGGCATTAACAATAACAACAGATTTAACGGTCATAGCCAGTGCCGACACTCTTACTGGTTGGACAAATTTTGGTGCAGGTGGTACTGGAACTGAAGCATTAGAAACGGACTTTTTTATTCAAGGAACCGGCTGTATTTCACGTGGTGTTACGGGTGTTGGCACTGAAAAAGGAATGTGTTTCGATGCTACTACCGGTCTTAATTTTACAACAACTCATGCCGGAAAATTAATTTATATTTGGATGAGAACTAATGTAGTTCAACTTTGTGATACTCGTGCAAACGGAGGAATGCGCATTGTAATTGGTTCCGGCGCAACGGCGCCCGCTGCAGCTGCTGGAGTATGGAGTGCATGGAACGTAGATGGATCTGACACCATTACTGGTGAAACTGGCTGGAAATGTTATGTTATTGATCCTACTCTTCTTCCAACTTCAACATTCGGAGGCGGCGTTGATATGACATCTTTGCGCTGGTTCGGTGGAACTATGAAGACCACAGCTACTGCTAAAGGTCAAAATTTCGGAATCGATCAAATATCTTATGGTCTCGGTGAATTACGTTGTAGAGGAACGAACACCACCTCCGGCGCCGGTTTTACAGAAATGAATACTGCCGATTATGGTACCGTAGGAAATCGTTATGGTGTTCTCTCCGATCGCGCAGGAATTCTTTATGTTAATGGCAAATTGGTTATTGGCGACGGCGTATCAACAAACGCTACTACTTTTACAAGTGAAGATGAAATTCTTGTTTGGGAACGTCGAACATATTACGATGGAACGGGTGAGCGCGCGAGCGTTAAAGATCTAAATCCAAATACTGGATTACCGTATCATGGACTTGATTTTCGTGGTAATGGTACTGGAGACACAATCATAACCTTTGGACAAAAGGTAGGCACTGGCACAACAGCCTCAGGACGTAATGGTCCATTATTTACTGGTCATCGAGGGACCGTCGCATTTGACTTCGATGACGGCTCGGTTGAAGCAACAAAAATATATGGAACTACATTTAAACAAATTAGAGGTGGAATAGATATGTCCGCCAACGCCGCCGGTGATGAATTTATTGGAAATACGCTGGTTGGTTGTGGCTCTTTTCAAGCAGGACCTGTCACAGTTTTAGCTTGCAATTTTATCGCCAATACGGGTGGAGCTAATAAAATATTTGAAGATTTTATTAATGACGCTGCCGCCGCCGAGGCATTAGCGGTTGCTGATCCAATGAAGTCTTGGCTAAACGTTGCAGCAGGTACATTTTGGAATTGTCCTGTAAAAGTTAATTATGTAGAACTTCAGGACCCTGGAGGCGCGGACACAAAAGAAGTAGTTCAATTAGAAGCTATTGATTCTGCAGCATTAACAGTAACAGTGGCGGCAGCGGGAGGCACCTATACTCGTTCTGCTGGCTCATATATTACAGATTTATTCCGTGTTGGACAGACTGTTACGTGGTCTGGATTTACCAATGCTGGCAATAACGCCACAAAAGTTATTCTTGCCCTATCGGCTACGGTTATGACTACGAGTACAACCGGTCTTATAAATGAAACTGGTAATGGCGATGAGCGCGTTATCGATTCGTCTGGCGTCGGCTCTGATGATCATTATGCGGAATGTATTCTTAGATGGCCAAGTGCCGGATCATTGCAAGGAGCAATGGGACCAACTATTCGCGGCGCCGCAGCAACAACAGCAAGCTATTGGTATCTAAAGTGTGATCTTAGAAATAATCAAATTACATTGATTAGCACTACGACTGGAACCGATACGACCGTGGTAGGTCCAACTACATATACGTTTGCAGAAGATACTGATTATATGGTTCAACTTATTGGACGAGGTACTATTATCGAGGGATTTGTTGATGGTTACAAGATGGCAACAACCTCTGCCACACATCAAACAAATCGTCGCGTTGGTATTCGTGGAGACGCGAGGAACGATCAAGTAGGCGCTACAGGAGAATTGCCGCGTCTTCGCTCTTTTGCTGCCGGACCAATTACAGATAAGCTAGGCGCGCTTGTTGTACTATCCGCAACGGATAGTTTTGGCACTAGCAATTTTATCAATAATGCTCGTGCGCTGGGTTTGCAAACAACCGGCACATACAGTTCGACAAATAATAATTTTTCTGGTAATTTAGTTGATATTCGCGATGATTCTAGCGGAGCAACTACAGTAAACGTTACTGGTACGGGCGGAGCACCACTTCTAACATCAAGTGAAGAGGTTGATGATGCGGTTACCACCATTAGCGCCTCAGTTACCATTACTATAACGGTTAAAAATAGCGTTGGAGTCGCAATTCAAAATGCCCGCGTAGCCGTTTATAAATCTTCTGATAATACTGAATTGATTAATTCATTAACTGATGCGAGCGGAATAGTTACAAATACATTTGCTTTCGCTTCAAATACTGACGTTTATATTCGCATTCGTAAAACTAGTACAGGGACAACGCGATATATTAATAATGATGCATCAGGAACAATTACTTCAGCCGGATTAACCGCAACTTATACATTATTAACTGATACGATAGCATCTGTTTAATTAAATTAATTAAACTACTACTACTTTTTACCTATTATATTAGAGATCTGTTAAATTACTGGAGAGATAAATAATGAGTGATACCATCCTTGGCGGCGACTTTACAGTTTATTATTTAGCAGAAACCCGTCAAAAACGCGTTGTTTGGACCGGATCTGCCACTGGAACCAGAACAACCAATCAATTATATTCTGCTTTAGCCGATCTTTTAGATGAACTTAATCAAATGGACGATGGTTCGGCTATCAGCGCTCAAACGCCTACCGAATATACTATTGGTATTATCGATCCTTCCGATAAAGATCCTTGGTTTATTGATAAAACGTCGGTAGAACATCTTTATGGCGGTGCGCTTAAATCAAGCGGATGGCTTCGTGCAACTGGAACGAACACCGGAATTGTAAGAATTACCTATACTATTGGTACTGATTTTATTACGGGCGATATTGGTAAAACAGTTACAAATGCAACCAGCACCTCTACTGGTACTCTTCTTGACTTTGCTACTTACAGTGGCGTAAAGTATGCTTGGATTCGTCCAGCAACTTTTGCTGCCGGTAATGATTGGTCAGGAACAGTAGGAACAATTACTGTAACCGGCGGTTCTGCTGCCTCCGTAACTCAAGCAACAGCCGCGGTTTCTGGAGAAATGCTTTGGGCTAATATTTATAACACAGGTATCGCTACCTTAGTTTCTAATACCGAACAATACGTTTATCAAAATGCAGTTAAACTTACAGCATATAAAGGAACGTTCTCTTGGTGGCCAAGCGGCACTCTTGACGTTCTTATTCCTGTAACAGAAATGGGTACATCTATCGATGGCGGTTTCGTTACCGTGTTCGCTCGTCAAGCCGATCAATCATATGCGCACTTCACTTCTGGTCTTTCTGCTGGAGGTCGTAACCCTATCCCTCTTCAAACAGGATCAGACCTTAACAATAGTCTTCAAGGCTATAGAACCTTTACATCTACGGCAGGAACTGGAACGTTCGTCGTCGGTGAAATTATTTATACACCAGCAGCTGGCGCCCTATCAGCCGCAACGGCAAAAGCCGTTCTTACGGCAGTTACGGGCTCTCCAGGAACAACACCAACGCTTACCTATTATTTGATAGGGGACCTTACCGATTTCATTAATACGAATACTATTAAAGGTAATACATCATTAGGTACTTGTACTTCTGCCGCTCCAACAAGCACGGCAATCGTAACATATACATCAACCATAACCCATGCCGCGGACGTAACGCAAGACGTGACAGAAAACGGTACAGTTGAGCCTTATTCAATCGCAATCGATCTTGTATCTACCTATTCGGTTCTTCAAGGCTATCAATGGTCGCAGTTTTTAACTCGTCGAGGCGGAACTACAACAACTGCCACAGATGGTATTGAGGGTGAGCGTTATATTGGTTCTGACTACCGTATGACTTACACTGCATTAACAGGATCTATTGCAGAAGGAACCGTCGTAACCGGAGTAACCAGCGGAGCTACTGGAACTGTCGTAGCACATCATACCGGTTTAAAGATTTTAGTTCTTCGTAATTCAAGAGGAACATTTTCTAGCGGTGAAATAGTTAGACGCATCGCATCTAATGAAGTTTCAGCAGCCGTTCCAACATCTATTACTCCTATCAGCGCCGCTCCATTTGGAGCTTTCGCCGGAGGAACTTGGTTCGCAGCGCCTGGCGTTGTTCTTAAGAATTATCTTGTCGGAGACGTTAATAAGTTCCAGCTTACCGATGATACTGGAACTACGGTCGTCGCACCTACCAAAGTTACTGTGCAGGTATCGAACACTAGAGTCGCTGATCGTGTCGCCGTTTTCAGATTAGTTGCTGCTGGTGGAATCATTAACAAAGCAGAGTATTTTGGAACGGTGCAATCTGCTGGAGCTACCTCGCTTATTGCCGGATCTTCGATCACAAATGATACTCCTGGAAAAACTGCTGGAGGCATAGTTCGAATCGTTGATACTAGCGCAACCACGGAATATCGTTTAAGATATGATAGTTATGCAACCGCTACATTTACACTATCTTCACGAACTGCTTTAACTGCAGACGCAACATCAACCAGCACATCACTTTTTGATGCTGCGGCAACATTCGTTACCTGGGGAATTAAAGTGGGAGATCTTATTAGAAATACTACTGAAGCTGTTATAGCATATGTAACTGTAGTTGTTTCTGAGACGACACTTACTACTACGCCAATTGTCGATTGGACTGGCGATTCATATGAAATAAATACATTGCCGGTCGCAACTACGACATCAGATACAATCTATGTGCCAATTCTTGACTCTTATGAAACTGTTGGTACTGGCGGTTCTCCTGGTAGCGAATCGGCAAGCGTTACATATCTTGCCAACGTGCCGGTTGTTGTTCGTGCGCGAAAAGCAGGAACAATTCTTCCTTTCGAAACAGAATCGACAATTACTACCGCTGGAATGAACGTATCGGTTATTAGAACAGCCGATCCAATCTTCACCTAATATTTAATGTGAGCGCAAAATGGATAAAGAGAAGAAGAAATATACTAACACCAAAGGTCCTGGAAGTCCCATTGAAACGCCATTTAAACATGGCGATACCAGGTTAATCAAAATTAATGAAGAAAAATCTTTCGAAGAGGTTATATCATCTGATGAAGAGTCTTTATTGAAGAAATAATATGATTAATTTAGAGCAAGAAGCAAAAAAATATGATTTATCCTCTCTTATAAATTTGCAAAATAAGAGAAAAGAAAATATTGATATTTTTGAGCAATCAATTAAAAATGAACGCGTAGCTTCTCAACAAGAGGAGTTCATGCAATCTACTCTTGAAAATAAAATAAGAAATCATGATTTAAACATCGCAAAGTTATCTGATACAGAGCGCGAGTGGATACTTTCAGATCTTCCAAAGATTAAATCGACAAGGGAGAGTCGTAATGCAACAATTACTCTTTTAAAAAAAGCAATTCTTGAAGAGTATGATAAAATGGATCATGAATCCAGCATGATTATGTTTCTTAAATCTAAAACAAATGTAAAAGAGTAAGTTATGACAGTAAGAGCAGACGTTACGATAAATTGGGCGACATCCCCACGCATTTTAACAGTTCTGTCTCCTTCTGTCGAAATTACTATTCAAGATTTATTAGATACTTGTCGTGAATTAGAAGATGATATGACTAATTTACAGTATGCTACTTTGGCATCTGCCGCAGGAAAAGAAAATTTAGGCGGCGGCGTTAAAGTAGGAATAACGCTGACTCTTTTAAATGCCGTTTTAGCCTTTGAAGCTCGTCCGGGACCTACCTACGTGCAATGTCGCGTCTCTGGAGGCAATCTTGTCGCAGTAGATGGGGTTGGTGCAGATATTTCTCCAATTTATCCTACTGCATTTACGCAGGTAGTAACTACCGCCTCTAGCTCTGCCACCATTCAAGAGCAAGCAGATATTCAATATGCTTCTTTTGGCGGTGCCGTACATTTAAGCTTATCATCATCTTATTCTGGATCAACCTTTCCTGTTGGAACGCCTCGACAACCAGTTAATAATTTTGCTGATGCTATAGCTATTGCAAATGAAAGAGGATTTACAGAATTTAATATTATGGGCAATGCAACTATCGACTCCGGTTTAAATTATAATGGAATTAATTTTGTTGGAGAAAGTCAAACAAAAAGCACTTTAATAATTGATCCTGCGGCTAGTGTGTTAAATTGTGAATTTAATGATGCAAGTATTAGCGGTACGTTGGATGGAGGATCGCATATCAAAAATTGCCTTATTACTAATCTCAATTATGTTGATGGATTTATCGAAGATTGTGTTCTTGCCGGAACAATTGTTTTAGGAGGCGACGCTCATATTTTAAATTGTTGGAGCGGGATCCCCGGAGCAAGCACGCCCATTATAGATTTTAATAATGTTGCGGCTGCCCTTTCTCTTCGTAATTATAACGGCGGAATTACTCTTAAAAATAAAACTATGGATGGTTATGTATCTATTGATTGTAATAGTGGGCAAATTATTCTTGACAGCACCATTACGGCTGGATCTATACTTATTAGAGGTATTGGAAAACTTACCGATAACTCAGCTGGTGCGACCATAGATGCCACTCACCTTATTCGTCCATCAATGATTGCTACATCTGTATTAGATGAGCCCAAAACAAATCACACAACCCCCGGCACAATAGGCAACGATATGGCTACTAAAAAAGACATTATCTCAACAGCTATAGTATTTGGTAAATAATATTTTCGTATAGATTTTGAGAGTTAAATGGTAGATTATCGCATTACTAATCAATTGCCCCCAGATTTTTATAAAAAAGTTACAGTATCTAGTACTGCATTTGGAAATCCAAATGACGGTTATCGTCAAGATATTTTAATTCCATTTTCTACATATGGACTTATCATAATTAATGAAGGTCCTTCTGTAGCTGTTCAATTAAGTTATGATGGATTTAACGTTCATGAAGAGCTTTCCACAGCAATTGGACTATCCCAAGTGACTTATTTAAATAGGGTGTTATCTAAAATTTGGCTTAAAGTAGGTTCTAGCTCTGCGGTAGTTTCTGTTAGAGCCTGGCAAATACGTTAATAATAAAATACAATTCGGTGATATATAAGATATAGGGTAAGAATGTCAAAGAAAATTTTATCAGAATACGAAACGCGTAAAAATATGTTAGAAATCGCCCGTAGTTTAGGCTGCGAGGGTGATGTCATAGAGCTATTTGCTAAATATGATAAATTAATGAATAATTGCACCAATGTGCAAGAATTACAAGCTATTAGTGTAATGGGTAATATAGAAATACATCGCTTATTAAGTAGTGATCCTGGTGAATTAATTGTTGGTAATAAAATAATAAAATAAAGGTAAGAGAATGAGTAAGATTTGCAGCTCTTGTCAGCAAGAAAAATTAATTATTCAATTTAGTTGCGATAAATCATCAAAAGATGGTAAAATGAATAGATGTAAGCCTTGTATTAAAGAATACAAAAAACAATATTATATATTACATCGACAAGAAATTTTAAATAAAACAAAAAAAAATTATAAAAATAATCCACTCCCAAATTTAGAAAGAGCCAAATCTTGGTATATTAAAAATACAATTCATAAAAAAGAATATGATAAAGAATATTATATTCTTAATAAAGATAAGAAAAGTCAGCAATCTCAACAATGGTATATTAATAATAAAGAAATTATTATAGAAAATAATAATAAATATGCTGCTAATAGATATATAATAGATCCTGTATTTAGGTTACGAAATCAAATATCTGGCGGGATTAATAAAGCATTACATAAAAATGGCGCAAGAAAAAATAATCAATCTATTTTTAGATATTTGCCATATTCTTTTATTGAATTATGTAAACATTTAGAATTATTATTTGAGCCGTGGATGAATTGGGATAATTACGGGTCATATAGACTTCATAAATGGAATGATAGCGAGCCGGCCACTTGGACTTGGCAGTTAGATCATATTATACCACAATCAAGATTTATATATAACTCTATGAGTGATTCTAAATTTATAGAATGTTGGAAGTTAAGTAATTTACAACCACTTTCATCAAAAGCAAATTTATTAAAAGGAAATAAATAAAATGGAAGATAATAAAAAAGTGTATCAGGGTATAGTGATATGGTTCAACAAGCTGGGAATAGGCTTTATTGATTGGAGTAAAGATGATATCAAACAAGTTGATCTTTTTTGCCACTATTCAGATTTAAGTATGGAAGGCTTTAAAATGTTACATAAGGGGCAAGTAGTATCTTTTGAAATTGGCACCAATCATAAGGGGCAGCCAAAAGCCACTAATGTTAAAGTTTTAGAGCAACAAAAATAATTATTTATGACTTAAAAATAACTGTATAATACCAACTATTGCGCTGATACCAATACTGCTTAAGGCAATTACTAATTTAAAGAGATACCTATCTATCTCATCTATTTTAGTTTTACAATGAACGAGATGCTCTAAAATTTCTTCATATTGTTTTTCAACTTCAAGGTGAATTTCAATAGCCTTTTTATTTACTTCTAAAATAGCTTGCAAATCTGCTGATGTAAGTTTAGCAGACGATGTATCGTAATCTTTATTTTTATCAGTAGCCATAAGGATTATTTTACAAGTTTAACGAGCGCTTTTCGTTTATGAATTTTAATAATTGTTTGTTCAAGTTTTTTATTTAATTCCTGATAGTCCTTGAGCAGCTGTTCTGGAACCTCCACATCAGGCTCATCAGTATTCGATATTTCTTCTGTTACTTTAGCTTGTGTCATCACTTTACCTTATTTGGGTGGATAATTTTCATCAGTTAAGTCAGCCGATTGTTCGGCAAATAAATCATCAGATAAATCTAATTCTTCATAGCGTATATTTTCTATTTGCACAATAGAACGTCTTCGAGAAGGTACGACCGCATTAAAATCCACTTCTATTATTTGTCTTCTTTCTATAATGGGTGGAACTTTTCTTACCTTTAATTTACTATTTTTCTTAAAAAGTGAGCCAGAAGTAGCGGAGAGAATCAATTCGTCTTTACTAAATGAATAGTGTCTTTTATCTAATAAATTTACAGTTTTATGAGCAGGTATAGTTAGCCCCAAATCTGTTAGGCTAACGTTCATATTAGATATATTAGATATCCAAAATTGTTCAGAAAATCTTGATTTTGTCATATTATTAATAATTTAGAAATAAATATTTCTTACCTCTCAAATTATATCATAATATGATAAAATTACAGTAAATTTTGATTTTTGCAGCGATTCTATCATATAATTGTATATCATAGAAGATTGATGGAGCACTAATGTCTAAAACCAATACCTGGGAATCAGATTTACTTTTATTAGTATTTAATAACACAGCATCCACATTAATCGGAGATGCGGCAGGCTTAAGAGCAACTACTACCGCAGGTTCCATTTTTATTAGTTTGCATACTGCCGATCCGGGTGAAACTGGCATTCAAACAACTAGCGAAACGGCTTATACCAATTATGTTCGTGTTGGAGTGGCTCGTTCTGGCGCCGGTTGGACTATTTCAGGTACCGCTCCAACCCAAGCGGCTAATGCTGCTGCCGTCACATTCGCACAATGTGGCATTACAGGAGCCACAATAACGTATGTTGGAGCAGGAACAGATTCATCTGGCGGAGCCGGTAAATTACTTTATTCTGGAGCTTTATCGAGCCAGTTGATTGTTAGCGCGAATATTACGCCATCATTTGCTATAAATCAACTTGCCTTCACGGAAGATTAACAGCAATATCATATACTTAGCCGATATATTAAAATTTTGGAAAGAGTTAGCTAGACAAGGCGTATCTATGCAAACAATAGCATTAAAATATAATTGTTCGGCACCGACCGTTAAACGAATGATAACTAAATCATAAAGAGATCATTATGCATTATCACGTTATGTCAGGACCTAGACGTAAAACAGCTGTCACCTCTCTTAAATTTCAAGATAAAATGGAAGGTATAACCGCCTTTATTAATATGGCTAAAGTTATTTGGGCACATTTAGAGACTCCGCCGCCTCATAAAGAAATTAAAAAAAGTAAAACCGTGTCAATTATCAGAATGCAAGATGAGATAACAAAGCTTGTCTTCGTTTATTGTGCTCGTGATAATTGTGATGAATCTGATAATTTAGAATTTAAAATACAGCTCTAAAATTAGTAATATTCGGTGAATATTTTGCTATTATCTTGTAATCTAATGGAGAGGTAATGGCTGACGGAACTAGATTAAATACCGGTATCGGCGGCGATCTTATTCAAGATGAAGATATTCGCACCGGTCAGGGCGTTGGTGGTGGAACTAAAGTTCCAGTTTCCAAAATATATATTGGTTCGCTTGACAGATCTGATGGTCCGGTTTCTCAAGAAAATCCATTTCCAGTTTATGCTCAAAGACTTGAAGAACTGTTTGTTAAACAAAATAAGATTTTAGTAATGATCTTGATGGCATTAGATAATACAGTTAATGAAGACGACTTAGACGAATTAGAAGATTCGTAATCTTAGGAGAATACTATGGGAATGGAAATGATCGCAAAGATACGTCGTTTTGTTGTTGGCAAAGCGGGAGTATCTCCAATTACAGTTCGTGCTACCGCAACAGAAAGTCTTGCCGTTGCTATGGTAGAATCTGAGGGCACAGAAATGACTCGTGCTGGAAGACGATTCTTTTTAGGAAGAAATGCGGCTGTCACTGGAATTGCCCCTGTTGCCGCTCAAGTAACAACTGCCGCTCAATGGGTTATTTGGAATGCCGATTCAAATAAATCATATGTCATTGACCATCTTGGAGCCGTTCTCGTTTCAGGAGTGGCAGCTGCCGGCGCGATACTTGATGCCTGCCTATTTCAAGCTCCAGTAAGTTCTGGGTCGAGCGCGACGGGCATGAGCGTGGCATCTGCCTCTAACGGAGGACCTTCGAGCCGCGCCATCGTTACAACGAACGTTACCATAACTGGACCTACGGCTCCGGTATGGTTTACGGTAGCCAAAACAGATTCTACTAACACCGCAGCACTTTCAGTTTCTATGGCAAACTATGATCTTAGAGGTCGTATCGTCATTCCACCAGGACAAGGATTAGGCTTAGCCGTATATTCAGGAACTGGCACATCTCCATTATTCGCTCCAACCGCTTGTTGGAATGAAATAGAATTGGATTTGGAGTAATACAATGGGCGTAGAAATAATCGCAAAAATTAGACGTTTCGTGGCAGGTAAAGCCGGAATGTCACCAATCGTTGCTCGTGCAACTGGAGCAGAAAGTTTAGCTGTCGCGCAAGTAGATCTATATCATAGTGAAATTACTAGAGCCGGAAGAAGCTATACCGTATCTGTTGCCGGAGCGACCACCGGACGCGTTTCTGTTGTTGCCCAAGTTACTACGGTGCCACAATGGTCAATTTGGAATAATGATTCATCAAAAGCATATGTTTTTTCTGAGCTTGGAGCAATGATTACTTCAGGCGTTCTTACGGCAGGATCTGGAATTATAGTTCAGGCTGCATTTTTTCAAGCGCCCGCTCGTGTTGGAGCTAATACAGCAAATATGGTAGTTACATCATTGTCAAATGGTGGTCCGGCAAGCAAAGCAATTGTACAATCACAAGCTACAGCATTGACAATAACTACTCCCGCAGCGCCAGTTTATTATACCGTCACCAAGAGTGATGGGGCTAATATTGGCGTTACCACAAATCCAACTATTGCCGCTATAAATGAAGATTTGGAGGGATGTTTAATTCTTCCTCCTCAATGGGGGCTTGCAATTAATGTTTATACTACTGCGACTGGTACTCCATTATTTGTTCCACATGCAGTCTGGCAAGAAATAGAATTGGATTTGGAGTAATCAATGGCAATAGAAATGTTAGCAAAAGTTCGGAGATTTGTGATAAGCAAAGCCGGACTATCTTTAACTTCACTTCGTGCAACCGGTACAGAAAGTCTTGCTATCGCGGTCGTTGAACCAGAGCATACAGAAATAACTAGAGCTGGAAGAAGATTCTTTTTAGGACAAAATGCCGCGACGACCGGAATTGTTTCTACAGCAACTCAAGTAACAACTGCGCCACAGTGGGTTATTTGGAATAATGATACGAGCAGATCATATGTTTTTGATCATATCGGAGCTATAATGACAAGTACCGGCGCTTTAACGGCTCCTGGTGGTATTATAGTAGATGCCTGCATCTTTCAGGCGCCCGCACAAGTTGGTGCTCCAAGCGTTGCAGGCACGGTCGTGCAAAGTTGTTCCGCCGGAAGTTATACAAGCAAAGCAATAATTAAAACTGGCGTAACTATTACGACTCCAGCCGCTCCAACTTGGTTTACAGTTGCTAGAAGTGAAACTACAAATACGGTTGCTTTTACAATCGCTTGTATCAATTATGATCTTAGAGGTCGCATAATCGTTCCACCAGGTCAAGGTCTTGGAATAGTTGTTTATGCAACGCCAACGGCAACTCCATTATTTACACCAGTAGCAATGTGGTCCGAATTGGATCTAGATTTAGAATAAAGGAATAAACTATGGGAATGGAAATTTTAGCAAAAGTTCGCAGGTTTATAATTGGTAAATCTGGATTATCTGCAATCAATATCAGAGCTACTGGACTTGAAAGTTTAGCTGTGACTTGCGTTGAATCTGAAGGTACAGAAATGACCCGAGCAGGAAAAAGATTCTTTTTAGGACGCAACGCGGCAGTTACCGGATTAGCTCCTCTTGGAGCTTTGGCAGTTTTAACTCCAAATTGGACAATATGGAATGGCGATGCAACCAAATCTTATGTGTTCGATCATCTTGGAGCCGTTCTTGTTTCCGGAGTCTTAACAGCCTCTCGTGGATTTACTGTTGCGGCATGTATTTTTCAATCTCCAGCTTTAACCGGAGCAAATAATGCAGGTATGGTCGTTACAAATGCATCAAATGGCGGACCTAATAGTAAGGCTATCGTTAAGACCGGCGCTGCAATTACAACTCCAGCAACTAATGCTAGGTGGTTTCAGGTTGCTCAATTTGATGGAGCAAATATAACCGCACTTAATTGTGCAGCAATTAATTATGATGTAAGGGGTCGTATTATATTACCACCAGGACAGGGATTAGGAATAGTTGTTTATGCTATTGGAACAGCACCATTATTTACGCCATATGCTTGTTGGAATGAAATAGAATTGGATTTAGAGTAAGGAGATGCCTGGGGTACGATTGGCTTCTTAAACAATAATAAAGGAGTAGTATGCCGGGTGGTCTTGGTTCGTTTAGCTTATATACCTTTCTTAATAATGATGTAACGCAAATAAGCGCTACAATCAATGGTATTGCTACTTCTGATGCCACCAGCATAAAAGGTACTGGTGCGATGGCGTGTGTCATCGCCGGTTCATCTACGATTACCGCCAATATAAATGGATCTGGTTCAGTTGCCTCAACAATTACAAACGTTTCGACAGCCTCCGCAAATTTATTGGGAGCAGGCGATGTCGCAAGCGTTGTTGCTAACGCATCCGCTACAACCGCCAATTTACTTGGCTCCGGCACCTTTGCAAGTACTATTGCGAGCGCGGCTTCTATCTCTGCCGATCTATTTGGTAATGGCGCTATAACAAGTATAATTTCCGGATCAGCCATAATAACAGCAGATCTTGCTGATGTTGCTGATCCAGGAAGTATTGCGGCTACAATAAATAGTTCTGCGACCATTACCGCTAACTTACTTGCAACCGGAAATATTACTAGCACTATTTCTGGAGTATCAACAATTACTGCGGCTGCCTTGGGAGCTGGAGCAATATCGGCAACGTCCGCGTCCGCAGCTACGACTACCGCTAATTTACTTGGCAGAGGTCTTGTCACAAGCACCATTGCTGGCACTTCTACTACAACAGAAAATCTTCTTGGTACTGGAAACATTGCTAGTACTATCGCCGGTATCTCTACGACTACAGCCGATCTTACCAATGCTATTAATGCTACGATAAGTGGTGTTACAACTGTCGCCGCAGCCTTATTAGGATCTGGCTCTTTTGCTTCAACCATTCCTGGAACTGCTACGACTGCCGCGACTCTTCTTGGCAACGGAATTTTCTCCAGCTCAATTGCTGGTACCGCAACTGTCGCCGCAAATATTCTTGGAGCCGGAGCGATTGCAAGCACGATCACAGGTACATCAACTGTCCTCGCTACACCGGCTTCAACCGCTATAGTTACATCATCATCAACCGTATCTGCTAATTTATTTGGCGCTGGCGCAGTTGCAAGTATTATTGCAAGCGCTTCTGCTATCGAAGCTAATGTTTATGGTACAGGCGACATCGCAAGCACAATAAATGGTACCTCAGACGCTTCGTTTATTATAAGTATAAGCACATCATCATTATCATCTGGAAGTTCAACCATTAGCGCAACATTAGTAGGTATAGGTGATCTTGCAGCTCAAGTGACAAATGCTGCAACTACATCGGTATCAATAACAGGTTTCATTGATATAAGCGCAACGGTAGAGAATACATCTATTTCAAATGCATCTATAACTGGTGACGCATTCATTACGGCACAAATATCTTCTGCAGCAACCGCGTTTGGATTATTAGGAGGTAATGGTCCATTATTCTCCATATCCAATGGCGAAGCAAATATGATGGCTAATCTTAATGGTTTTCTTACTATTTCAGCCACCATAAACGGAATATCTATAACAAATGCTTATATCGTAAATTATTTAGGAGATAAGTTAATAGTTAATCCTCCGCATTTAATGGATTCCGGCATAGGGCTTGCCGAACCGATACGACCAAAATTAATAACGGACTCTAATATTCCTATATTGCCAGAAGAACTTCCTCTTGTTATACCGTCCGAAATATTCATTCATCCCGCTATTATGAGATCTGGTAATCAAATCGCCAGCGCAATTGTGCCAGTTTTAATACAAGCAATCGTTCCGCCGCCTCCCGAACCAGAACCCATACCTGAAGTGACGACCTCGCCCGCCATTGGAAAATCTGGAACAAAATTAACAACACCTATAAAACCTATTAAAATAATAAATTCTGGACAATCAGCTAACTAAAATATGTGATAATTAAGCATTTAGATATGTTGCAAACTTTATCTTATTCGCCCGGTCAAACTGCGACTATATTTTTAGAAATATTAGATATTAACGGCGAACGAGCAGATAATACATTTTTAGATGGTTATTTTAATGGGTCCGACGGTTATGCATTTGGAGCCATCGACGGATACGTTGCGGCATATATAGATGGTTATCTTGTTGATACCGTTGTTAATACTTTTATATCTCAAAATATAGATGGATATGTTAATGCCAATATAGATGGGTATATTACTAGTAGTCATTACCCCACAGTAACTCGACTGGTATTTCCAGATCTTGATTTAGCTACAGGATATCCAGCACGTATGGTTAAATTAGATGTAGGATTATATTATTATCAATTTGTATTACCAACAGGCGCTGTCGCAGTTGGAAGTTATTTGGTTGATATTTCTTACACAGATCCAAGCACTCTTTATACTAAAACGTCTTTATATCAAATAGCAGTAAATGCTCCATATAAAAATTTT
>Ga0315293_10000163_pt1 | contig 57139 bp, 44 predicted proteins | sample YL17G13_20_MG_FD_203071 | JGI IMG/M metagenome (GOLD analysis project Ga0315293, IMG submission 203071) | Sediment microbial communities from Yellowstone Lake, YNP, Wyoming, USA - YL17G13_20 | ecosystem: Environmental > Aquatic > Freshwater > Lake > Sediment | place: USA: Wyoming | collected... | reverse complement strand
CTTTGGGCACCTCGTCGCCGCCCACGTGGACCCACCGCCCCGGGAAGGCGTCGACGACCGCGTCCAGGATGTCGTCGACCAGGGCTGCAGCAGCGTCCGACCCTGGGCAGAGCGCGGTGTCGGCCTGCACGCCGAACCGGGTGGGGACGGAGCGCGGACGCGCGCGCGCGCCCGCGCAGCCGGCCTCGGGGTGCGCGGCCAGCGCGGCGCCCGCGTGCCCGGGCAGGTCGATGCCGGGCACGATGGTGACGTGGCGCGACGCCGCGGCGGCCAGGATGGAGGCGACGTCGGCGGGGCTGTACACGCCGCCGTGCCGCGCGCCGTCGCCCTCGGTCTCGCCCCGCCACCCGCCCACATCCGTGAGCTTGGGCCGACCCGGCACGGTGAGCCGAAACCCGTGGTCGTCGGTGAGGTGCCAGTGCAGGACGTTGAGTTTGAGGCGGGCTGCGGCGTCGACCGCGCGCGCCAGCGCGGCGGGCGGCAGGAAGTGGCGCGCCGTGTCGAGGAGCAGGCCGCGCCAGCGCCAGGCGGGATAGTCAACGATGGTCAACGAGGGCAAGGAGGGAAGACGAGTGGAGGAGGGGCCGCGCCAGCGCACCAGTTGCCTGACTGTTTGCACCCCCCAAAACGCGCCCGCCGCCGCCACCGCCCGCAGCTCGCCCCGTCCAGTGCCTATGTCGAGTTCGTAGCCTTCGTCCAGGGCGGATGCTGGGGCTGCGGCGGCCAGGGCGGGCGCTTCGGCAGGGCCGACCCGGACGACGAGCGCGGCGGCGGGCGACTCGCCGCCGTCGCCCAGGGCGGCATCCACGCCGACTTCCTGGAGTACAGCGGCTAAAGCGCGGGCCGCCGGCTCGGCCGCGGGGGACGCCCACGCAACCAGCACCGGCCCAGGGCCGAGAGCCAAGGGCGGCGCGGGGCGCCGCTCCAGGGCGACGGGGGCGGGAATCAGGGGTAACGGGGGATCCGGATCCATGGCCGCGGCGCCGGCCGCGAGGCGGCCGGCGAAAGAGTGGAGGGGCGAATGCGGCGACAACCGCGCTTCACTCTCCGTCGGCGGCCGCCCTCGGGCGATCCCACTCTCGCCGCGCCCGTCCCCGAGCAGCAGCTGCGCCACCGCGGGCGCCGGGCGCCGGCCCCGCATCTGCGCGCCGCCCGTCGGCGGCGGCAAACGCGGCGGTTGAGCGCTTGCCCCCCCCGTTCCCGCCCCAGCCTTCCTCCCGCCATGTCGCCCTTTCGCATGGTGGACATCGAGGACGACGTCGTCCTCCCCCCCGCCGCCCTGGGCCGCCCCCTCGCGGAAGCGGTGGGCGACGCCCTGGACGCCGCCTTTGTGAACAAGGTAGAGGGAGGCGGGAGGCGGAGGGTGGGTGGCGGGAGGAGGGCCGGTGGAGAGGGGGACGGGGTCGAGCGGCCGAGGCGCGGCCGTTCGCGCGGCGCGCGCCCCGCCCCCCACACTCACCCCACCCCAGGTCGTGCACGGCGTCGGCCTCATCGTGTCGATCGCCGCCCTCCTCTCCGCGGACGGCGGCTTTGTACACGCGGGCGACGGCGCCGCGCTCTGGCGCGTCCGCTTCCGCGCGGCCGCCTTCCGCCCCGCGCCCGGCGACGTGCTGACAGGGACGGTTGTGAGCGTCGACCCCGGGGGCGCGCGCGTGTCGCTGGGCTTCTTCGACGACGTTTCCCTCCCGCGCGACGGCCTCCCCCCTCCCTCGACGTTCGACGCGGCCCGTCGCGCCTGGCTGCACACCCCGCCCGACGCGGCCGACGGCGACGAACCCCTGGACGTCGCGCCCGGCGCGGTCGTGCGGGTGCGGGTGCGCGAGGCGCGGTTCGACGCGCCGCCGCCGGGCGGCGGCGCGCCCGGGGGGGCGCCGCACGCGCCCTTGGTCGTCGTCGCGGATTGTGGGGGAGTTGGGATGGGGCCGGTCGCGTGGTGGACGGATTGCGAGGAGGTGGCGGCCGCGGGCGACGGGTGAGAGCGAGGGACGGGGCACGAGCGCGCGGCGCGCCGCTGTCCTTCCCGAGCCAGTCCCCCTCAATGCCCCTCTTCTGGTGTGATGCAAACTGTTGGAGACCACACAGCGTGCCGTGCACTGTGTGGCCCAACAACGGCGCGGCGGTTGCCCCCACCCTCCCCTTCCCTCTCCCTGCTCCCAAATCCCTCCCTACCCCACTTCGCGCCGCCAACATGGAGCGGGCGCGCGCGAGGTGGGCGGACGGCGGCGGCCGAGCCTTGTTATGTTATTCTTCGGCGTGCGGCGTGTGTGTGCGGCGACGGACAAAAGGGGTCGAAATGCTTACCAGAAAAATGGGGTCGTTGGTTGGCCGTCGAGGGGCTCGCACTAATGGTCCGCGCGGCGGCGGCCGTCACTCACACCAGGGGCGACGCCAGCAGGGCGACGTGCGGCGAGCCAGAGGGCAGCGCGGCCTTGCCGGCGGCCGCCTCGACGACCGCCTCGACCAGAGCCTCGACCACCGCGCCCTCGCCAGCAGCAGCCACCTCGCCCTCGTCGTCCCCACCTTCCAGCACCGCCTCCAGGCCGCCCGCAACCGTCGTCGCGGGCGCGAGCTGCGGCGGCAACGACGGCGTCCGTAGCGGCGCCGACAGCGCCGGCAGCGGCGGCGGCGCAACACCCCCCGCCGACCGCCACGACGCTCGCAACGCGGCCGCCAGAGACTCTTCGTTGGACGCCAGAATGCCGCGCAGGACGGCGGTGAAGCGGACGCGCGCGCGCGGCGCGCGCGGCGCGGCGGCAAACGACGGCGCGAGCGCTGCCGCCGCCGACGGCGGCAGCGCGGCCTCGGCCGCTGCCTCGGCCGCGCCCGCCGCCGCGGCGGCGAGGAGCGCGTTGGTCGCGGCCTCGGCCTCGGCGGCCGCCGCTGCGGGCGGCGGAGGCGCCGGCACCGGCGCGCCAAACGAGGGCCACGCGCCGTCGGCCGACGCGCGCGCGCGCGCGGCGGCGGCCGCCAGTTTGCGGGGCGCGGGGCGGGGGGCCAGGTAGAGGCGAGAAGGAGCGGGGGCGGGTGGCGCGGCGGCAGCGGCGACTGCGCGCGCGCGCGCGGCCGTCGCCGCCTTGGCCGCCTTGGCCGCCGCCTTGGCGTCGGCTTGTGCGCGCTTGACGACGTTGGCCATTGCGGCCGCCACCAGTCTGTGCACGGCCGCCGCCTCGGCGCGCGCGGCCGCGGCCGCTGCGCTCGCCGCCACCGCAGATCGCGCCACGGCCTCGCGCTCGCGCGCGGCCGTCATGGCGGCCTCCAGGTACGCGTCCTTGCGCGCGGCGGCGCGGCGGGCGGCGTCGGCGGATGCCAGGCGTTTGGTGGCGGCGGTCGAGGGGGGGGGGGGGCGGGGCGTGGTGGCCGGGAGGGGGGGTGCCGCCACCACCGCGTCCTGGACCCTGGGCGTCGCCTCGGCCAGCGCGTTGGTCGCCGCTTCCACCCAGTCGGACGGCCCCGCGACGCCGGGCGGCGGCGGCGCGGGCACGCGCGCCTGCACGGGCGCCGACGGCGGCCGCGTCGGCAGGGCGCGCGGCGCCGGCTTCACGGCCGGCAGCGGCGCCACTTTGCCGCCGCCGGTCGCGGCTGCGAGCGCGGCAAAGCGCCTCGCGAGGGCGGCGACGCGGCCGGGGCGGGCGGCAGTCACGGGCGCGCGCCGCGCCGTCGCGCCGTTGACCCGCAACCCCGCCGGCGGCGGCGGCAGCGAGGGAGGGGTGGCGCCCGCGGCGGCGGCGGCCGCCGCCGCCGCCGCGGCCAGGCGGCGGGGAACGCCGCCTTCCAGCGCGGCCGAGCGCGCGGCCAGGCACGCGCGCCGCGGCGTCAGCGGCGGCGTGCGGAGGACGCCGCCGCCCCAGAAGGCGCGCTCCTTGACTTTGGCAAAGATACCTTCCACCAGCTTGCGCACGGCGATCTGGTCGGGCTGGAGGGAGGGGGGAGGGCGTCGAGGAGGGCCGTCCCCCGACGTCCCCGCGGGCCAACCGGCGGGGACCCCCTGCGCGCGCCGCGCGCCCTCCGACGCTCCGAGCGCCGTCGCCTTAGCCATCCTGGATCAAGAAAGGTTCAAACGAGGGCAGCGGCGGGCGCAAACCTTGCCTCGCCGCCCCGCCATCCCGCGCGGCAGTCAGGGGGGCGCTAAGCCGCGGGGCATGCCTCTCCTCACCGTCATCTCCTTGTCCCGCCCCTCGCGCTCCTCCTCCTTGATGTGGGCCAGCATGACGGCGGCGCGGACGCGCTTGAGGCGCAGGCCGAAAAAGTCGTCCGCGGTGTCGAGCGCATCGCCGGGCTCGGCATGGCGCACGGGTTCCGACCAGTAGGAGGCCGCGGACGCGGGGCGGGAGGACATCGGGGACCGCCCGACGTCGCCCCAGTCGGAATCCATGAGGCACGGAGGCGCGGCGGTCGAGGAAACGGCGGCGGTAGTGTTGGGCGAGCACGGCGTGCGCGTCTGGCGCACTCTCCTGTGCGACGATGGCCGCCCCCCTGCGCACGCCACCAATTGCGACACCCCATCGTCGCCACGGCCAAGCTTTACGTGGGGCCGGCACGAGGGTTGCTCCGGCATCGCGGCGCGCATGGGCGCCGAACGGCCCGCCCGGGACACGCCTCCCACTGCCCGCCCCTCGCGCGTCGTCCTCCGATGAACCCGCATCCATTTGGGAGTCGGACGTGGTGCAGCGAGAGTTCGACGTCCTGATGCGCGACTTCCGCGAGGTGAGGGATGGGGGACGCGCGCCGCGGGGCTCGCCGCGTCGCCCGCGCGATAAGCGCACTATGTGCGCAGCGTCCTGGAGCGGCGGTAAACGCATCCGACGCCCACCCCCAACCCTCTCTTCCTCCAGCTGATGCAGCTCCAGCGCAAGTTCCCCGCCTTCGACGCCGACGGCAAGGACATCTACCTGACCAACCTGGACGGGCTGGCGGAGCGGATGGCGGTGTTTGTGGCGCGGATGCGGTTGGCCAACGACCCCGCGAGCCGCGCGTGGCTCCACACGCTCAACATTCAGTTGCTCGAGGCCGGCCTCTCGGTCGACACCCTGCAAGCCGGCCTCAGGGGTTCGACCGACGCGATGCGGTCGTGGGTCGAGGAAGAGCGGCGCGTCGCGGGCGACCCGGCCGCGGCGGCCGCGCTGCGCGCGCGCCTGGACGCGCACTTTGCCGCCGCGCCCGACGTCGCGGCGCTTCTGTCCGACCCCGAGGTCGGACCGGCGCTTTCTGATCCTCTCGTCCTGGCCGCGGTGCGGGACGCCATCGCCGACCCGGCCGCGGCGGCTGCCAAGTACGAGGCCAACGCCCGCGTCATGGCCGTCCTGCGCAAGCTGGGGCAAGGGCGGGGTGGCGGGTGATGAGGAGAGAGGGTTGGTTTTTTGGGGGGTGCGCGGAGCTGGAAACAGAGGAAAACAAAACGACGACCCCATCCTGTCTCTCTCACCGCCGCCTCGCCGCCGCCGCCGTGAGCGCGTCCACCGCCGCCTGCTCCGCCGTCGCCGCCACCCGCCCAGGCCCGGTCGGCAGCAGGGCCAACGCCGCGCGCTCCCCCTCGAACGCTTTCGCGGGGTCGGGCGGCCCCGCGCCAAAGGGCCCGCCGCCGCCGCCCCCGCCCATGGCCGCGCGCTGGGCGGCCATGTCATCGACGGCGGATTCCCGGAACGCGAGGACAAAGAGGCCGCGCGCGCCAAAGAGGAGGAGGATGTAGAGGGACAGGCCGGTCATGTAGGTGACGTCCAGGGAGGGCAGGTCCACGCCCCGCTGCAGCATGAGCCGGAACGAGGGGGACAGGGGGAACGGGACGCGCCCCAGGATGAAGCCCGAGAAGAAGAACGAGACAAACGTGCCCATCGCGACCTGCGGCACGATGCCCCCAAGCGACTGTTTCAGCATGCCGGTGACCGCGTCCGGGTTGGTCATCATGGCTTCATGCGCCGACTTGGAGGCGGGCGTCGCCCAAAAGACGCCGGTGTCCTGCAAAGCGGACGAGGAACGTGGGGGTCGGGGTGCGGGGCCGTGACCGCCTTCCTCCGCCGCCCTCCACCCTCCGCATCTGCCTACCTTGGCCGCAAAGTACGCCCTCCGCTGCGCCACCCCCGCGGGCGTGACCCAGTCGGCCGCCGCGCGCAGCAGGGCCGACCGCGCGAGCGCGGTGCGCTCCCGGGTCTCCTTCAGGTCGGCCTTGGCGGCGGGCGGGGCGGCGAGCAAAGTCTGGGATGTGGAGAGGGCGGGAGAGGGCGGGACGTGTCGGCGCGGGCGCGCGATCCCGGTGCCGGAGACCTCGCCCACCGCCCACCACCCCACCCCACCCCTCCCCTCTACTCACCGTCGCGTACTGGCGCGCCAGCATCATGAGGCCGATGCAGAGAGTGAGCGGGACGAGCACCCAGTCGCGCACGCCGCGGTCGAGCGCGATATCGGCCTGCATCCCAGGGGGAGGGTGGCGGGTGGAGGGTGCGCCGGGTGGAGGAGGGTCCGGGCGGGGAGGCTGGCCCGCGGCTGGTGTGTGTGTGCGGCGGGTCGAGCGCGCGGCCCGGCACTCGCCCGCCGAGGCCCACTTCCCGCTCCCCGGCCCGCCAAATTCAAGCTACAGTGTCAGCCCTTCCAGGTGGGCCGCGTCGTTGACCCGCAGCACGTGCCACGCGTCTCTGTTGGCCACACGACCATCGTGCGCCACTTCCACGATGCCCGTGTTGGCCAGCCCGATGTTGCGCGCGGCGAAAGAGTCCACATCGGCGTGCAACACGCCACGGAGAAAGCATTTGATGGCGAGGCCGTGCGCGACGGCGACGCCGGGGGGGGCGCCCGGGTCGAGCCCGCCCATGATTCTTTTGACGCATGCCGCCACCCGGGCCTCGACCTCGGCCTGGGACTCGCCGCCGGGGGGGGCAAAGCCGGCGGGGTCGGCCCGCATCGCGGCACGGGCGGACTCAGTGTAGCAGCGCGACCGCTCTTTCCCGCTCCATTCTCCCATGCAAATCTCCTGCAGGTCGTCGTGAATCGACACACCGTCGTGCAGCAGTCCGCGCGCGGCCGCGATTGCGGCCGCGGTGTCGACCGCGCGGACAGCGGGCGACGCGTGCAGCGAGGCAATATCGCCGCCGCCACAAAAGCCGCTCCCCGCCAGGCGCTCCCCCAGCGCCCGGGCCTGCGCGCGCCCCAGATCGGTCAGCGGGCTGGCGGTCGCGCGGCCGCCGACGTGGGTGCCGAGCGCGAGATTCATCTCACACTCAGCGTGGCGAATCAGCAGCAAGCGAACGGTGCCTGGCGGGGCGTGCGGCGGGGAGGCCATCTCGTCTCGGGTCTCGGGTCTCGGAGCGGCCCAGGCGCACGGGCAGCACCGATTGTGGTGACGCGCGCCGCACGCAGTCGGCCCAGCCCCGATGCCGCCCCGGCGATCCCGTTCCCGCGGCGGCGACGACGACGGCGACGACTACGCCCTCGCCCGCCCCAAATCGCCGCCGCCGCGCTCTCGTTCCCGTGTGCGCGCTGGCTCGCTGATCGGCGACGTCGACCCCGCGACGCGCTTCCTGTACGAGCCGCACACGATCACGGGGCTGGTCATCGGTGAGTGGCGATTGGTGGGGCGGGATTGGGCCCGGGATTGGGCGCCGCCGCGGGCGCGCCAACCCCTTTTTTTTTTCAGGCGCCGCCCTCCTCGTCCTCTACACCGGCGCCCTCGCACCACCCCCCGCCACCGAGCCCGACCCCGGGGCGGGCGTGCGGCGCGGCCTGGCCGGCGTGGCGGCCGCGTGGGGACTCTATTCCCTGATCCAGGGCCCGCCCCTCATCCTCGCGCGGCCGCACCCCGCGCCCTGGAGGCTCGTGCACGGCGCCGCAGTGGCGTACCTGTTGGCCTTGGTCTACGCCGCGTGCCAGACGGCGGCTGGCGCGCGGGCGGCGCTGGCCACCGTCGCGCCGAGCCTCGGCGCGCGGCTCCCCGAACGGTCGTACGGCGGCGACTGCGCTTTCACCACGCCGTCCCGCGCCATCAACTGGGCCGGCCTCAAGGCGACGCTCGTGGACGAGTTTGTGGTCGCCCACGTGCTCGGCTGGTGGGCGAAAGCGGTGCTGCTGCGCGACCGCGCGCTCTTGTGGCCGCTCTCGCTCGCGTTTGAATTGGCGGAAGCCTGCCTCGCGCACGCGCTCCCCAACTTCAACGAGTGCTGGTGGGACTCGTGGGTGCTGGACGCCGCGCTGTGCAACGTGGCGGGGCTGGAGGCGGGGATGGCGACAGTCGCCTGGCTCGACCGGCGGACGGCGCGCGCGCCGCTGCAGGGCCTCTCCGCCACGCCCGGCGCCCTGGCCAAGGCCGCGCGCGCCGCGCACCAGTTCACGCCCCGCACCTGGACCCGGTACGACTGGCGGCCGACGCAGGGGGGGAAGCGCGGGGCGGCAGCCTTTTTCCTCGTCGCCATTTTCCTGCTGTTCGACTTGCACGCCTTTTTCCTCAAGGCCGCCCTCTGGGTGCCGACGACGCACCCGCTGGTGACGGGGAGGATCGTGCTCGTGTTCCTGCTGGGCGTGCCCGCGGTCAAGGCGAGCGGGGGGAGGGGGAGGGGGGGCGGAGGGGGACGCGGCGGCACGCGCCCGCCCTCGCCCACACCGCCTCCCCTCCCCTCCCCCCCCCAGGAATACTATGAATTTGCGACCGCCCCCCTGGGCTCCCGCGCCCGCCTCGGCGGGTGCGCGTGGCTCCTCCTGGCGGTCGCCGCGGCGGAAGCCGCCGTGTGCGTCAAGTTCGCCGACCCCCCTTTTCGGCCTGCCACGTGGCACGGTCACCTCGCCTGGCTTGTGTCGGGCGCGGCGGCGGCGGGGCTGGCGGTGGCGTGGGGGGGGGGGGTCGACCGGTGGCGGCGGCGGCAGGCGAAAGCGCAGCCTCGCGGGCGGCGCCCGGCGCGTGGGGGGGGTCGGTGACCCGTGGCGGGGCAGCACTTGCAACCGGAGGGCGACTGTGGCGGTCCAGGGGCGTGAGGCGGCGGGCGGCGGCAGCTGCGCCTGCGACCGCTGTCGGCGTGCGGCGCGCGCCGAGCCCACCACACCCCCACCACCCTCCGACCGCCCACGCTCCCCCCAGTCAAGGTGAGCAACAAGCGTGCCCCCCCGGCGCGTCCGCCCGCATCGCCCGCGCGCGCGCCGGGCGTCGGCGACGCCGATCGCGGCGCCAATTTGAGCGCCAGCCCTCCCGCGCCCCCCGCGCCCGCCCGCCCGCCCCACCGGCGGGCCGGCGCGAGGTGGTAACGTGCGCGGCAGCGCGCCGGCCCCGCCGGCCGCCCGCGCGCGCCGCGGGACAGCGGGCCGCCGCGCGCGACGGATGGCTGCCGTGCGCGCGCCGGGCGCGGGGGGGGCGGGCGGCGCCCGCCCTCGGCGCCGCGGATCCGTGGGCGGCGGCCGGCGTCGCCTGCGGGCGCCGGTCGGCGTCCGGGAGCGCCAAGCGCGCTGCTTGACGCGCGCGCGCTTTCCCTCCATCGCGCGGGGCCGCCTTCCTCCACCCGCCCACCCCCGCCCCCCTCTCCCACCACCAGATGTCCGACGAGACCTTCCTCTTCACGTCCGAATCGGTCAACGAGGGCCACCCCGACAAACTGGCCGACCAGGTGTCGGACGCCGTCCTCGACGCCTGCCTCGCCCAAGACCCCAACGCCAAGGTAGGGGAGGGAAAGAGGGAGGGGTGGGGGGCGGGGGGCGCCCGAGGCGCGCAGACACCGCCGACCCCCTCCCCCCCCCCCCCGCCCCCAGGTCGCGTGCGAGACCGCGACCAAGACCAACATGATCATGGTCTTTGGCGAGATCACGACGACGGCCAAGGTGGACTACGAGGCGGTCGTCCGCAAAACGGCGCGCGACATCGGGTTCACGTCGGACGACGTCGGCCTCAACGCCGACACGTGCAAAGTGCTCGTCCACCTGGAGGAGCAGTCGCCGGACATCGGGCAGGGCGTGCACGGGCTGGGCACCAAGGCGATGGAGGACATCGGCGCGGGCGACCAGGTGGGGCGGTGGGCGGCGGGGCGGCGCGCGCGCGCGCGCGGCCGGTTGGCCCGCCGCCACCACCCCACACACCCCGCCCACGCCCCCCGCAGGGCCACATGTTTGGCTACGCGACCGACGAGACCGAGGAACTCATGCCGCTCACGCACGTCCTCGCGACGCAGCTCGGCCACCGCCTCACCGTCGTGCGCAAGGACGGCACCGTGCCCTGGCTGCGCCCGGACGGCAAGACGCAGGTCACGGTGGAGTACCGCAAGGAGGGCGGGGCCATGGTGCCGGTGCGCGTGCACACGATTCTCATTTCGACGCAGCACTCGCCGGACGTGACCAACGAGCAGATCGCGGCCGACCTGCAAGAGCACGTGATCAAGGTGGGGGAGGGAGGGAGGGGGAGGGCGGGTGGAGAGGGTTGGTTGCGGGCCGCGAGGATCGGTGTGCCCGTCCTCACCTCGTCCCGCCTCCCCCCTCCCCCCCACCCCCAGCCCATCGTCCCCGCCAAGTACCTGGACGACAAGACCATCTTCCACCTCAACCCGTCCGGCCGCTTCGTCATCGGCGGCCCGCACGGCGACGCGGGGCTGACCGGCCGCAAAATCATCATCGACACGTACGGCGGCTGGGGCGCGCACGGCGGCGGCGCCTTCTCCGGCAAGGACCCGACCAAGGTCGACCGCTCGGGCGCGTACATCGTGCGGCAGGCGGCCAAGAGCATTGTCGCGGCGGGGCTCGCGCGCCGCGCGCTCGTCCAGGTCTCGTACGCCATCGGCGTCGCCCAGCCCCTGTCCGTCCACGTGGACACGTACGGCACGGGCACGGTGCCGGACAAGCAGATCTTGGCCAAGGTGCTCAAGGCGTTTGACTTCCGGCCGGGCATGATCGCCAAGGCGCTCGACCTCAAGAAGCCGCGCTACCTGCAGACCGCGGCGTACGGCCACTTTGGGCGGGAGCCGACGGACGTGTTCACGTGGGAGAAGACTATCGACCTCACCAAGTTCTGAAATGGAGGAAGAGGGCGGCGCAGGGGAGGGAGGTGGGAGGGGCGGGGCGCGCGCGGGGGCGGTGGCCACCTCCCGCGGCCGCCGCCGCCGCCGGGCCGCGGCCCGGCGCGACGCGTGCAAACCGCACACATGCAGGACGCGCACATAAGGGGGGGGCGGGGGCGGGTGGAGCGCGGGGCGAGACGGCGGCGCGCCCGAACAAGTGCTCACAGTCCACCCGCCTCTCCACCCCCTCTCCTCTCCTCACACTTTGCCCACGTGCCGCACCCCGGTCTCCCACGCGGCGCGCAGCTCGGTGAGCGCGGCGCGCGCGGCGCGGCCGTCGACGGCGCGGTGGTCGCCGCGGTTGCCGCGGTTGCCGCGGTCGCCGCGGTTGCCGCGGTCGCCACCCCCTAAAAACGCGTGCACGCTCTGCGCTTGGGCATCGGTCAGCGCACCAAACACGGCGGCCGCGCCCGCAATGGCAGCAGCGCCGCCGCCGCCGGCTAGCGCGCCCGCCGGCCGCGCGGTCGCGGCCGCCGCCAGCGCCAGCGCGGCGTCGGCCACAAAGTGGGACACGTATGGGCCCGACCAGGCAGTCGACGCCGCCGCGACGGCGGCCAGCAGGCGGCCCAGGTCGGCGGCGACCGCGCGCGCGGCGCCGCGCGGCCGCGGCGCGGCCAGCCACGCGCCGGCGCGCCGAGCGATGGACGCGACCGGTTCCGCGCAGCGCGCCACGGCGCGCGCGCGGTGGCGCGCGACGGCGGCAGCCAGCGAGACGCCGGCGCAGGCAAGCGCGGGCGCGGCGCGGCCGCGCGCGGCGGCACGCACCGCCGCGTCGGCCGCGTCCAGAGCGGCCGCCGTGAGCGCGGGCGGCGCGCCGGGGTAGGCGCGCGGGCGGGCCAGCACGGACTCGGCGACGCGCAGGCCGGCGACGACGGCGGAGGCGGTTGCGGGGTCGGCGTCGGCGCGCGGGCGCAGAGCCAGCCGCCGCACCGCCGCCACAGCGGCGGCCGCCAGCTCGGGGCCGCCGGCCGGTGGCGCATCGGGGTCGGCCTCCAGGGCGGCGAGGGCGGTGTCTAGCAGGGCCGCAAGAGTGGCGGGGTCGGACGCGTCGGCGGCCGCGACCGCGGCCGCGACCGCGGGCAGCAAGCCAGCGTCCGCGGGCGACGCTGCCAGTGCTGCCCCCGCGCTGGCCAGCAGCGCGCCGCGCGCGCCGGCGTGGGGTGGGGGGAGGCCCACGCCGCCGGGGGTCGGCGCGGGAAAGGCGGGGGCGCCGCACGCGCGCAGCAGTTCGACGTGCAATGACGCGACCGCGATAGCGGGTCGTGGGCGTGCCGCCAGCGCGGCGCCCAGGGCGGCCGCGGCGCGCGCTGCGGCGAGCGGCGGGCCACACGCGAGGACGCCGCTGTCCGCCAGAAACGACGCCGCCTCGTCCGCGAGGGCGGCGGGCGGCGTGGGCGCGGTCGCCGCGGCGGCGAGGCGGGTGGCGGTCGCCAGCAGGGAGGCCGGCGACGGGGTCGCGCTCGCGGCGGCAGTGCGGCGCGGCGGCGGCGCAACAACCCCAGCGCGCGCGGCGGCCAGCGCGACTTCGGCCGCGGCCGCGTCGCGCGCGGCCCCGGCCGCCACCACCGGCACGGCGGCGCCCGCGGCGAGCAGGGGCGCGAGCAGCGCGCCCGCGGCGGCGGCGGCGGCCGGCTCGCCGTCGGCGAGCGCCGCCGCCGCCGCCGCGCACCACGCTGCCGCGTCGTCCAGGGCGTCCACGGCCCATCCGCAGTCGCCGGCCGCGACGGCGGCGGCGGCACGCAGGCAGGCCGCGGCCTCGGGCCGGGCGCCGAGCCGAGCGGCGGCGCGCACGCAGGCGGCCGTCAGGGAGGCCGCGTGCGGAGCGGGCGGCAAGCAGGTGGACGCGCCCGCGGTCACGACGTCGGCCAAGCGGGCGAGAGGGGCGGCGGCGGCGGCGTCAAGCGAGGAACGCGCGCTCGCCGCGGCAGCCAGCCCGTCGCCGGGCCGCCCGCCCGACGCCTCGTCGAGGGCCGCCGACGCCGCCATCGCCCACCCCGCGGCCATGGTCGCCGGCTCCAGGCAAGCGGGCGACGCGGCGGCCGCGGCGGACGCCGGGCACCCGCGCGCCGCGGCAGCCAGGAGAGGGGCTGCCGCGGCAGCGGCATCAGCGGGCTTGGCCCACGGGCCGACAAGGGACGCCGCCGACGCGCCGGCGGGCGTGGCCAGTAAAGGCGGGGCTGGGCCGGCGGAGCCGACCGACGCAGCCGCGCGGCAGAGCCAGGCGGCCGCCGCGACCAGCTCGCTACCGGCGGCCGCTCCAGCTGCGGCCGCAGCGCGCCGGGACTCCACACCCGCCTCGCCGTCGGCGTGCACGGCGGCGCCCGCGTGCGCGGCGCGGCCGCACAGCGCGCGAGCGCGCGCCGCGACTGCGGCCGCGCCGGCGGCAGCAGCGGCAGGGGATGGAGAGTCGCCCCAGGCGGCCGCCAACACCTCGTTGAGTGAAGGAGCACCATCCCCTCCTTCAGCAGCGTCGAAAAAGCCGCCGTCGCCGAGCGCGCCGTCCCCTGCCCCCGCGCCCGGCAGCGGGTCGAGCGCGGGGTCGGCCCCCGTGCACGCCCGGTGCAGGTCGACCGCGATCGCGTACAGGAGGATGGCGGGTGGTGCGGCGGGCGAGGCGGGGGGGGTCAGGGCGGCGAGGGCGACGGCGCCGGCCACCGCGGCGACTTCGCGGGCGGCGGCCGCGACGCCCGCCGCGGCCGCTGTCTCGGGCGGCGGCGCCGCCACGGCGGCGAGAACGGCGCCCAGAGTGGTTGAAGCGGGTGAGGTGGCTAAAGCCGGCGCGGCGGCGGCGGCGGCTCGGACGAGGGCGGGCCGCGCGAGCGGCGGCGCGGCGCGCGCGGCGGCCGCGAGCGCGGCGAGCGGGCAGTCGTCGCCGCCGCCGTCGCCGCCAAAGACGGACGCGGCAGCATCCGCCGACATGCGTCCATCGCTGAGCGCGGCCGCCAGGGCGGCCACGCCGTCGGCCAGGCGCCGCGTGTCGGCGGCGGCGGCGACGACGGCGCGCGCCGCGCACCGCGCGGACGCGACGCCGTCGCGGTCGGCCGCCGCCGCCCACACCAGGGGCCAAAGCGCGTCGGCCGCCTCGTCAACGACCGCCCGGTGCTCGGCGGTGAGCAGGGCGGCCGCGCCGCGCGCAGCGGCCGCCGCGCCGCGCGCGCCGCCCGCGCCCGCGGCGGCGGGCGGGAGCAATGCGGTGGCCACCGTGGTCAACAGGGCGTAGCCTTTGCCGTCGGTGTCGTCGGTGGCCGAAAAGATTTGGGGCAGGGGCGCGAGCAGGGCGGCGACCGCAGACGCGGCGGCGGCAAACGGCTCGGGCGCCGCTGTGCCGCCGCGCGCCCGCTTGGCCGGCGGTGGACCACCCGCCGCCTCACCAGCCTGCTGCAGGCGGGCCACGGCCGGCTGGGCCAGCGCCCACCAGAGGGCGAGCGCGCGCGCGCCGCCGCCGCCGGCCGCCGCGGCGGCGCGGCCGGCGAGCCAGGCGGCGCCGCCGGCCAGGTCGGTGATGGCGTCGTCAGTCGCCGCGGTCAGTGCGTCGGTCAGCGCGGAGACGAGCCCCCACTCGTGCGCGGCCGCCGCCGCCGCCGCCCCACTCCCCGCCCCCGCAGCCGCCACCAGCGCGCCCGCGTGCCCCCGGCCCAGCAGCACGGCATCCAGCGTGCGTCCCAGGGCGTCGACCAGGCGGGGGGGGGTGGCGGGGGCGGCGAGGGCGGCGAGGGCGGGGAGGGCGAGGGAGGCTGAGACGGACGCAAAAGGCTTTTTGGGGGTCGGGTGTGCCAAGGCGATGGCGTGCAGGGTGTCGAGCGTGAGGATGGCCAGGTCCAGGACGGAGGGGGGGGCCGAGGGCGCGACGGCAGCGGCGACGGCGGCCGCCGCGGCCGCCGCCGCGTGGTCGACGCTGGCCGCGTCCAGCCCCCCCCGCGCGCGCGCGGCGTGCAAGCAGGCTGTAGCGGCGGCGGCCGTGGCCGGCCCGGCGCCCGCAGCCACCCCCACCGCCGCCAGCAAGGCAGCGTTCGGCGGCGGCCCGCGCGGGTCGAGCGCGAGGGCCGCCGCCGCCGCCGCCCACAGGCGGGCGTCGGCGGCAGGGGGGGGGTCTGACGTCGCGCCCTTGGCCGACCGGCAGAGGGCGGCGACGGCGGCGTCGGCCAGGGCGGCGGCCGCGGCGGCCGCCGCGCGCTCGGGGAGGGCGGCGAGTTCGGGGCGCGTCGGGGTCACCGAAGCGCCCGCGGCATCCAGAAGACTCACTAGGTCCTGACGGCGGGCGGCGGCCGCCAGGGACGCCGCCAGCTCGAGCGCGGCGCTCGCTCGGCTGCGGGCGGGCGAGGGGCGTCGGCCGCCGGCGCATTGGCGCCCCCGCCACCACCAAACGCCCTCTTCCCACGCACGCTTCATGCCCCGCGTCGGGCGCGGTCGCCCGCCGCAGCGCGGCGGCGGCCTCGGCGGCGGCCATCGCCGCCGGGCGTGGCGCGGGGCGCGAGTGTGTTGCAGTCTTCACGCCGGCGCCGCGCCCCCCTCGACCACCCTCCCCCGCACCCACACCGCCCGCTCCCCCGCCAGCCGCAGCAGCGCGCCGTCTGGTGGCGCGTCGGGCACGCCCGCGGCTTCGGCGACGGCGGCCGCGACCGCGGTCGCGACCGCGAGCGCCGTCGCGGCGTCGGCGCGCGCGGCGTCGCCCGCGGCGAGCGCGCCCAGGAACGCGTTGCCGCACCCGGTGTCGTCGATGAGGGTGAGGTGTGCGACCGCGGGCGCGGTCCAGGCGGGGCCGGAAGGGCGGGCCAGGGTGGCGCCGTCGGCGCCGGAGCGGAGCACGATCTCCCCGCAGTCGCCCGCCGCCAGCAGCCGCCCCAGAACGCCACGCACGCCTCCATCGCTCCCAACCAAACTGGCCGCCTCGCGCGCGTTGGGCGAGAAGCGGTCGACAGGCGCGAGCGTCGACGCGAGCTCCGCCGCGGTCGGCCGCCGGGCCGCCTCTTGAAAGGTTTCTGCTGTCAGGCGGGTGGGTGGGGGGGCTACAGCCCGCAGAGCGCGAAGCCAGGACGCGTGGGCGGGGTTGAGGGGGTCGACGCCGGCGTGGTGCGCGCGCGCGGCGACCAGGGCGGCGTCGAGCGCCGCCACCGGCGGCAGCAGCGTCTCCGCCAGCGGCGCCCTCCCACCCCGCCACTCTTGCACGCGCACGCCGTCCGCGCCGCACCGCTGCCACGCGCGCGGCGTGGCGTCCGCGCCCGCGAGCCCGCGCGCGTCGGCGCCCAGCGCCGCTAGCCAGGCCGACGCGGGCGCGGGCAGGTCGGGGCCCACGCCGGCCGCGATGGCGAGGCGGGGGGGGTGGGGGGGGGGGCGGCGAAAGGTGGAGGCGAGGATCGACGCGGCCGCCGCGTAGCCCCACGCGCACTGCGGCCCCGACCCGCCGAGCGCGCCCTCGACGAGCGACCCGTCGGGGAGCACGATGTCGTCGATGATGATGGTGTAGGCGACGAAGGACAGAGACGGGGGCGGTGGCGACGAGGAGGCCGGCCCTGCTGGGGCGGCTGTCGCCGCCTTCGCGCCGCCACGCTTTCGCCCGACTCCCGCCCGCGCGCCTGGTGGAGAGAGTGCGGGATCAATGTGTCACGGACTTGCAAAAACACGCGGGCGCGCGTCACCGCGCGCCGCCCCCAACCGGCTCACCCGCGCCGCCGCCGCCGCCGTCGTCGCCGTCTGACGGCTCATCCTCCGGCTCCGGCGCTACCACCTCCGCCCCCCCACCGCCGTTGGCGCGCCACAGGGCGATGAGCATGGCCTCGGCGCGCCCGTGGTCCTTCTTGCGCGCGAGCGACGCGGCCGCGTCCCCCCCGACGACCGCCAGCGCCCGCACCCGGCTCGCCTCCTTGTCCGTGCCGTCCAGCCCTGACTCCGACTTCCACGCGCGCGGCGTGACGAGCGTCGTCCGCACGCCGTGCGCGGCGAGCGCGCCCGACCAGAGGCCAAACGTGTAACCCGCCGAATACCAGGAGAGCTTCCCGTTGATGTGGTTTGGGGACGGGCGCTCGAGCGCGGCTTCAACGGTGCGTCCGGCGCCTCTCGCCGCCGCCGCCGCGTCCCCGACGACCGCGGCGAGCGCGGCGGGGTCGGGGCGCCGCCGCAGGGTGCGGCCGACCATCACCTGGGTCGTGGGCACATCGTGCACGGCGTCAAAGGTGTGCGGGGAGGAAGGGGAGGCGCGGGAGAAGACCGCGAGCGCGCCGCCAGAGTCGGGGTCGATGCCCAGGACGACGTCCGCCACGTCGGCAGGCTTTGGCGGCAGCGGGTCGGCTTTCGACGCGAGGGACGCCTTCTTGCGGCGGGGGGCGGGCGAGAGGGCGGCGACTGGAGTGAGGAGGAGGAGGCCGGGTCGGGGGCGTGCGCGCACGCGCGAATCCTCCTCGACCCCCGCCTCTCTCCTTCCCGACGCCTCCCACGCACCCACAACCCTCCTCATCGCCGACGCCCGCATCGCGGGGTGGCGCGCTGGGGCGGACGCGCGCGGCGCGGCGGCGCGCATCGGCCGCCCAGGCGCCGAGTCGCGCGCGGCGCGGCGCGCGGTGGCGCTGCGGTGGCGCGCGCGCTGTCGCGAGAGGAGGAGGGAGGGAACAGCGGCGCGCGGGGTGTGCGGCGGCCTCTGCTTCGCGCAACCCCTTCTCACAACGCCACCCCTCCCTCCACGCCTCCCTCTCACGCCGTCGAGTACGGCGTGGGCCGCGAGCTCATCTTGACCCGCCGCCGCTCCGGCGCGTCCGCCGGCCCGTCGACCACCGTGACCCTCAACCCCTCCACTTCCACCGGCTGCGCCGCCCGCCCCCCCGCGCACGACGCCAGAAACTGGTTGAGCCGCGACGCAAAGTCGACGCGGTCGTCGTCCGTGCGCAGCGTCGCGCCGTCGTCGGGGTACTCCACGAACTCGGTTCTGATCCCCCTCCCTTTGAGCGCCGCGTTGAACTCGCGAGCGGCAGAGACCAACGCGGCGTCGTCCTGGGCGCCGACCGCCTGAAACACGGGCACGCGCACGCTGTCCACGTGCGTGAGCGGTGACACTGCGCGCGCCGCGTCCTTGTCCTCGCGCGCCTCCCGGCTGCCCGGGCGCGGCGCGGGCGAGGGCACGTACCCGGGCGGGTTGAGCAGGCGCGCCGACTCCAGGCGGGCGGCGCCGCCGAGGGACGCGGCGCACCCGGTGACGGACGCCGCCTGCGTCGATACCGCGTCGAGCGCGGCGTAGCCGCCGTAGGAGAAGCCGAAGATGGAGACGCGGGCGGGGTCGGCGATGCCTTGGGCGACGGCCCACGCCGCCGCGTCGACCAGGTCGGTCGTCATGCCTTTCCCCCACTCGCCCGCCCCAGCCGCCACCCACTTTCTCCCAAACCCGGACGACCCGCGGAAGTTGACCTGGAGCACGGCGTAGCCCCGGTTGGCGAGGGTTTGGGTCGTCGGGTGGAACCCCCAAAAATCGCGCAGCCACGGCGCGGCACGCACGGCGATGAGCAGGGGGAGGCGGCCGCCGGTGCCGGTAGCGTTCCAGGTGGGTGGGAGAGGGGGGAGGGTGAGGTAGGAAGGTAAAGGGCTGCCGTCGCGCGCGGCTGGCGTCACCGCCTGCATCGGGCAGAGCTGGACCCCGACGAGCGCCGGCAGCTCGTCCACCGTGCGCGTCACGGTCCCCGCGCCCACGTCGAACAGGTGGTACGACGGCGGGGCGACGTCGGAGATGAGGCGCAGGATGGCGCGGCCGGACGAGGCCGACGCGACCGTGTAGTCGTCGGAGCCGTTGAACGCTGCCCGTATCACCGCGCTGTTCTTCTCCGCCTCCGCGTTGAGCGGCACCCACCGCCGCCGCGCGCGGTCGGTGGCGACGGCGACGAGGGCGCCGGTCGAGTCGTCGAACGCGACGTCGACGACGTCCGCGTCCGCGACGGCGTCGGAGAGGTTGGTCCACTCTTTCCCCGCCACCGTCGGCACTTTGACCAGCCGCACGTAGTCCCCGCCCACGCTCGTCAGCACGTAGACCGACGCGCCGGCGTCGGTGAAGGCAAAGGAGTGGCCGGGCGAGGTGACGGGCAGGAACGTGTCGGCCGCGCCCCACTCGGCGACGCCCACCCACTCGCCCGTGGCCGGCCCGTCGTCCGGCGCGGCCGCATCGAACGCGTCGCCCCGGCCCCGGCCCACGGTGCGCACGCGCAGGACGCCGCCGCCCGCGGGGCGCAACGCCTTGGCGCCGCGCACGCGCAGAAACTTGTCCGGGACCCAGGACGCCACGTCGCCCGGGTTGACGGTGTCGACCGTCAAATTGCCGGTCGTGTAGTTGAGGCGGTAGACGTCAAACAGGCTGGAGGGTGGGAGGGCGGGTGTGTGGGTGTGCGGGCGACGCGCGCGCGCGCGCGCGCCGCCAAACCCTTCCCGTCTCTCACCCCGGCTGCCGCACATCCAGCGTCACCAGCGCCCCCCCGGGCACCCGGTTCGACAGGTAGAACTCGCCGATGTTGATGCCGGGCGTCGCGAGGCCGGGCGGGAGGGTCGCGCGCGGCGGCGCGGCGCCCGCCGCGCGCGGCGCGGACGCCAAGGGGACCACATCGACCGCCGCCCCACCTCCTTGCACCGGCACCCGCCACACCCGGTACCGCGACCCGGCGTCCGGGTCGGCCAGGTAGAGGATGGAGGCGGAATCGGGGGTCCACTGATATTGGCCCGGGCCGACGTCGGCGCGCGTCGCGTTGGTCAACCGCCGCGGCGCGGGCGGCTTGCCGCCGGGGCCGGGGCCGACGGGAATGAGGTAGATGTTGAGCGTGGTGGTCACGGGCTCGGGCGCGAGGTAGGCGAGCCACTTGCCGTCGGGCGAGAGCTACAGAAAAGGAGAGAAACGCGGGCGTCGCCGTCGGCGTTGACACGGCCGCATACCCCGTCCAACGCTCTCCCTCCCTCCCCCTCACCTTGGGGTCGGTCGCCACAGGGTTGGCGTACATTTCCTCGAGTTTGAGAAAGGGGACGTCCTTCAGGAGGGCCTGAAGAGAGGAGAAGAAAGGTGGGGGTGCCGTGTCGCGCCGCGGCCGCTCGGCGCCGCATCCGGGCGCGCACTGCTCCGGTCCTCCCTCCACACCCCTCTCTCTTACCGTCATGTTGGCGCCGCGCGGCGGCGGCGCGGGCGCGGGCGCGCCTGGCGACGGCGCCGGCGACGGCGCCGCGGCCGCGGCGCCCGCCGCCAGTAGCAGCAGCGCGGCCAGCATGGGCCGCATCGTCGGCAGCGGGCGGGCTCTCGGGGGCGGCAGGAGGGGCCGCGGCCGCGCAGTGGCGCTGCGCGTCGGCCAGATGCCGTGCGGCTCTCCCGACTGCGGCACTCTCGCTCCTCCTCCCCTCCTTCGGCCCCCGTCCATGCCCCTGACGCGGTCGCCCGCGCCGGCTAACCCGTTCATCGCCGCCGCGGCATCGGTCAAGGCGGAACCGCCGCCCGCCGCGGTGCCCCGCTGGCCCCCTCCCCACGATGCGGATGTCGCCGCCGCCCTGGCGGCCAGTCCACTCGTCATCATGCCCCGCATGACCCTGACGAAAGAGGAGCTCAAGCTGGCGGCGGCGGCCGTGCTGTCGCTGGCCGCCGACGCGGTCGACGCGGCGCGCGGCGCGGCCGACGCGCTCGCCGCGCTGCGCGAGACGCTGCTGGAAGTGCGGGACGGCGTGGACGAACTGGTGGTGCTGGCGCGGCGCGCGGCAGCGACGGCTGGGGGGGGGGGCGGGCGCCGCGGCCGCGCCGCGCGCGCGGCGCCGCGCCGGCGCGCCGCGTCCCCGCCGCTCGGCGTGCGCACCCGGGCGCGGTCGCGGCGCGGTCAGTGGTGATCGAGAGATGAATTTTGTAAGGGTCGAGTCACTGCAACCGCCGCGCCGCGCCTAGGCGCGCCGCGCCGCCGCGCGCCGCCGCGTCGCCACCCCCTCGACCGCCACGGGCGCGCCCGCCTTCTTCCCCGTGCCCAGCCCCCACACAAGGGCGGCCACGGCGCGCAGGACGAGGGTGACCCAGAAGACTGCGGCCGCGGCGACGACCTTGCGCGTCCCTTCGTCGGTCGCCGCGTCCAGCCGCGGCTTGGCCACCAGCAGCACGCCGCAGATGGCGATGGCGACGCCGCCCGCGGTGGACACCAGCTTGGCCGCCAGGCTGATGGTGGTGGGAGGAGGATTGGGGCGTCGGCGGCGCGCATCCCGCGCGCGGGCGCGGGCGGCGGGTCGCGTGCGGCGGCGGGAGGGCTCACTTGGGCTGGCCCGCCATGACTAGGGGAAAGGAGGGAGGTGGGAGGGTGGCGGGAGGCGGGGAGGCGCGCGAAGACTGAGTAGGGCGTCGCGACCCGCCACTAGCCACTTCTCCTCTGCCTTGCACGCCGCTGCCCCCAAAGAATGAGCCCCTGTCACGCCGCCGGCGCGGCCGCCGCGCCGCGCGCCGACCCGGTGCGCGTCACGCCGCCACGCGCCGGCGGCGGGAGCGCGGCCGCGGCCTTGCCGCCACCCTCCTCCCCCCGGTACCCGAGCAGGTTCAGCGCCTTGATCTGGTCGCGCACATGGTGCGGCACGAGCCCCTCCCAGTCGGGCGTGCCCGCGCGAATGGATTCGGCGACGAGTTTCGACACGTCGCCGTGCGACAGCAGGGCCGCGTCGAAATGGGTCACGGGCACGATGCCGCCCCGCTCCAGGATGTAGTCGTACAGCTTCTGCACGTGGGGCTCGACCTGGGGAAAGAGGGGTGGGGTTGGGTGGGCGGAAGAAGGAGTCGCGAAAAAAATAAAAATAAAAACTCCCATTGTCCCCTCCCCCTCCCACCTTCAAGTCGCTCGCCGTGACCAGCTCCCCCGACCGCGGGTCGACCGTCGGGTACACGTAAATCTTGAGGTCAAACTTGAGCAAACGCCCGAACCCTTCGAGCAGGCCGCCGTCGAGGTCGGCGTAGTGCTTTTCTTTAAACAATTCGCGCAGCGTCGGCACGCCCATGGCGATGACGATCGCCTCCTTCGTAAAGGTGGACAGGTAGGCGGCCAGCTTGAAGTAGCGGCGGTAGTTGGAGATCATGACTGAAGAGAGAGAGGGGTTGGAGGCGCGCGCGCGCTGCGTGCGCGCCGACCCGCGTCCCTTTCTTCTCTCACCCGTGTAGCCCATCGTCGACAGCGCCTCCACCCGCTGCACGAACACGTCCTCCCGGATGCCCGAATTGGACGTCCAGTCGAGCAGGTCGCCGCCCTGGGGAGGGAGGGAGGGGGCGGGGGTGTCGGCGCACGCGCGGCCGCCGCGCGCCGACCACCCCACTCTTCTCTCCTCCTCCCCTCCCCACCTCCATCATGTCGCGCGTCGTCATCTCCAGCAGGACGATGGTGTCCGCACGGTACACACATTCGGCGTCGTACGCCTGCGTGGCGCCGTCGGCAAAGGCCTGGGGCGGAGGCACCGGCGCGCCGCCGCCGCCGCCCTCGGCCGGCTTGCCGCAGAAAAACTGCTGCGCGGCCGCGATGAGCATGTCGTTGTGCAGGTTCGTAAAGGGGCGGAAGCGGCCGCGAACGGCGAGCACGTTCTTTTTGCGCAGCGCGTCGTGCGGGACCAGGAGCGTGCCCGACGGGTCGAAGAGCGCCGCGTCGCACAGCTCCTGCTGCACCAGCCGCAGCGCGGCCACCCGGTTGTCCGTCGCGGCGTACAGGGGGCCGGCGAAGTCGATGAGGTCGACGGACGCGCGGGAACGGTTGAGGTCGTGAAGGAGGCCGCTGATGACCGCCCGCGTGTCGGCGCCGTGCGTCAACACGCCGTGCACGAGGTTCACGCCCAGCACGCCCAGCGCTTCCTGCTGCTCTTGCGCGGTCGCGTCGTGCATGCGCACGTGGAGCATGACGGTGGCGGGTTCCGCGTTGGGGTCCGGCTGGAACTTGACGCCGAGCCAGCCGTGGCACTCGTTGTCCCGGCCAAAGGCGCGCGCGACGACGGTGTCGGCAAACGCGAAAAAGGCGGTGGAGTCGCCGCGCTGAGGGACGACAAAGGGGGTGGGTGAGCGCCGGGGAGTCGGCGAGCGCCCGCCCACCCCTCCACCCCTCCACGCCCTTGCCTGTTTGCGCAGGTTGAGCGAGCACGACAAGTACTCATACTCCAGCATCGCCTCGACCCGCTCCCGGGTAACGTAGCGCGCCGCGGCGCCGTACATCGTGTCGGAGATTGTCATGTCGTACGCCGACACGGATTTGGCAATCGTCCCGGCCGCCGCCCCGACGCGGAAGAACCAGCGGGCGACCTCCTGGCCGGCGCCGATCTCGGCAAAGACGCCGTACCTGGGAGGGGAGGGGGGGAGGGGGTGGGGAGGGGTGCCTTCGGCCGCGCGGCGCCCCCCCACGGCGCGTTTGTGCGACGGGGCACCGACGCCCGCCCCCCCCCCCCCCGCCGACCCTCGGCACCCCGTCCACACACCCCACGCTCCCTCCGCGCACCACTTCGGGTCCAGGTTGATGGCGAGCGCCTTTTTGGCGGTGCCCGCGAAGCGGTCGCCGCCTTCGGCCTGCAAGGGGGGGGGGGGGGGGTCGGCGGTTGGGCGCCGCCGCCGCCTCTATCCGCCTCCTCTTGTGCCTCCTCCGCGCACCTGGCACACGACGAAGCGGGCGCGGCCGCGGGCGGGCGGCGCGGGGGCGCGCAGCGGCGCCAGCGGCGCGATGGGCGGGGGGGGGCGCACGGCGGCGGCAGTCGCAGGGCGCGCAGGCACGCGCATCCAGCGGCCGCTGGAGGACGCAGGCGTGGCGGGCGCGCCGGCGCGGGGGCGGGCGAGCAGCGGCGCCATTGAACGAGCGCGGGACTCTCGGCGCGGCGGCCGGCGGGGCGGGACGCGAGCGCGGAGGGCTCGGTCGAATCGCCGCCGGTCGACGGCGGCGGCGGCGCCGAGGGGGGTGGGAGTGGGGGAGGGGGTGCGAGCGTCGACTCGAAAGCGCGCCACTCTGCCGACCGCCGCCCCCGCGCCGCCCGCGATGGCGGGCGGCTTCGGACAGGTGCGACATCGCGGCGCGCGAGCCGCGCGCGAGGGCGGCCGCGTCGCGGCGCGATGGCCGCGCCAACCCCTCTCCCTCCTCCCAACTCTCCCCAGCCGCCCACCTGGGGCTCGGCCTACGGCGCCGGTCGCGGCGGCGGCGCGTTTGGCGGCGGCTACGCCGGCGGCGGGACCGCCTTTGGCCGCGGCGGCGGCGGCGGCGCGTTCGGCTCCGGTTTCGGCCGCGGGGGCGCCGGCGCGTCCCGCTTCGGCCAGGGCGGCGGCGACGGCCGTGGCAACGCCCCCGCTGCGCCGACGCTGCCGTGGCGCGACGTCGTCCGCAACGACGCGGTCGCCGAGCGCCCGGTCTGGGCCGCCACCTGCTACGCGCACGAGCGGTCGGCGCCCTGCGATTTCGAGGGCGACGTGTCCCCGGAGGAAGCGCGGTGGGACCAGGTGCGGACGGGGGCGCCGCTCACGTCGCTCGCGGCGGCCGCTGCGGCCGCGCGCGCGGCGGGCGACGCCGCGTTCCAGGCGCTGCTGCGGGCGACCACGCCGCCGTCCAAGGGCGGGCCGATGCTGGTGGTCCAAGCAGGCGGCGCGGGAGGGGCGTTTGGGGGAGGGGTGGCGGCGCCGTTCGGTGCCGCGACTGCCACGCCGACCCCGTTTGGCGCTGCGACCGCGGCGCCTGCGTTCGGCTCGACAACCGCGTTTGGCGCTGCGACGACGCCGTCCGTGTTTGGAGCCGCGGCGCCCGCGTTTGGCGCGGCGGCCGCGGCACCGGCGTTCGGGTCCGCGGCGCCCGCGTTCGGGTCCGCCGCCGCGCCCGCCTTTGGCGCCGCCACCTCCACCGCATTTGGCGCTGCCCCACCCACTCCTGCACCGCCCGCGACGCCGTGGGGTCAAACGGTGCCCGCCTTTCCGGGCGGCGCGGCGCCCGCGGCCGGCGCTGGCTTCGGCGGCGCGGTCGGCTTTGGCGGCGCCGCGGCAGCTTCCAAGCTCGCGTTTGGCGGCGGCGGCGCGGCGTTTGGACCGGCGTCGCGCGCGTTTGGCGCGGCGCCCACGCCAGCGTTCGGCGGCGGCTTCGGTGCCGCCGCCGCGCCGCCGACCGCCAAACAGGCCGCCCCTCTGCCCGGCGCGAGCGGCGCGTCCTTTGCTCAGGTGGCGGGCCTGACGGCGACGCCGCCGGGCGCCGCCGCCGCCGACGGGTCGCCGTGGGCCGCGGCCGAGTTCGCCCCCGGCGCCATCCCCGAGGAGCCGCCGCCGGACGAGGTCTGCCGGTGAGGGGCATGCAGTGCAACAAACGACAAACGACACTCTCTTCTCGCACACTCTCCGCCCCCCTGTCTCCTCAACCGCCGCCACCCCCGACCGCCACGCCCGCCACCGCGACGCAGCCCGCCGCGGCCAGCGCGGCCGCGGTCCCTCGCCGTCCCGCGGCGCCCGCCAGGGCGGCGGGCAGGAAGAGGGCGACCACGGCGCCCGCCGTGCCGCCGACGACCGCTATCGCGTCCCCCGAGTCGGGCCAGGCGACGGCGACGCTGGTCGCGGCCGTGCATAGAATGCAAGTGGCCGTGACCAGGGCGCGAGGCGAGGCGGCGTCGGTGGGCGACGGGGCGCGTCTCTCCCCGAGCAGTGGCGCCTCTCCCCCTTGCTCCGCCTCTCCCCCTTGCTCCGCGCCACCCCGCCAAACCATGCCCAGCAGCGCATCCCGCGCGGCCCAATGCATGAGCGGGTAGGAGGCGACCATGCAGGCCGCGACCGCGGCGCGCACAGCGGCCGCGGCGGGCGCGGCGATCCGCGCGGGCACCAGGCCCGCCAGCGCGCCCGCCGAAAAGTTGCGCACCGCGTCTTCCTGGACGGTGGACGCGCCGAACAGGGCGTTGGTGGCGAGGGAGACGGTCGAGTAGAGGGCGGTCGCCGCGGCGACGGCGGCGCGCGCCGCGTGCGACGCGCGGGGCGCGTCGCGAAGGCCGCAATCGGCCGCAATGGCTGGGGCGGTCATGTGAATCACGTAGCCGTTGAGCGCGGTGGCAAAGGCTCGCGCGAGGGCTGAAGGCGTGACGGGGGCGGTGCCAGAAACGGACAGAGGGTGCAGCCTGCCAGCCGCCGCCGCCACTCCGCACAGCGCGACACTGGCCACGCACCACAGCCCAATGGCGCTCATTCCGAGCGCAGCCGCTACCGCGGACGCGGAGATGGCTCGCGGCGCGGAGAGTGGCGCGAGGAGGAGGGTCAGCGCGACCGAAAAACCCACCCGCGCGACCGAAAAACCCACCCGCGCGACCGAACGCCCCGTCCGCTCGCCTCCTGGCCCCACCAGATCGGCCACGAGAATGGTGTAGACGCACGTCATGCCCCATCCAAACGCGAGCGTGGCCGCCGCCAGCGCCGCTCGCGCCCGCGGCTGCGCGTGCGGCGGCAGCGCCGCCGCGAGCGCCGCGCCGTAGCTGCCGCCGCCGCCCGCCGCCCGGGCGGCGTCCAGGACGATGTCGGTGGAGACGGCGGCGGCCAGGGCGACGGACGCGAGGACGAGCACCGCGGCGGGCCAGCCTAGCCGCGAGCACACTGCGGGAAGCGCTGTGATAGTCGCGCCGACGGCTGCTTTTGTGAGCAGCAGGGTGGCCCGGGCGACGCCCGGTGGAGGCATGGCCGGCCGCGGAGTGCGGTCCGCCACACTCTGCCCCCCCCTCGTCCCTTTTCGATGCTGGCCGCCGCCGCGCGCGCGCCTGCAGTCGCGCTCCGCCCCACCAGCGTCGCCTGGGCGCCCGCCGTCGCCGCATCGGCCCCAATCCCGCGCCGCGCGACCCGCCGCGCCCGCCTCCCCTCGATCCGCGTCGCCGCGATGGCGACCAAGGACGCAACGGTGCGAGATTGGGGAGAGGTTGGGCATGGATCGCGCAGAGGCGCAGCGCTGGCCGACCCTCCTGGAAAACCCTCCCACCCCCTTCCAGCCCTTCACCATCGTCGGCGCCGGCCGCGTGGGCGACGCCCTGGCGGCCATGGGCACCAACGATGTAAGAGAAGAGAGGAGGAGAGGGGAGGAGGAGAGCTGGCGGCCAGCGCGGCCGACCACCCTTCCATCTCTTCCCCTCTCCAGACCGTCGTCCGCCGGGGCGACCCCATCCCCGCGTCCCCCCCGGGCCCCATCCTGGTCTGCACCCGCAACGACGCCCTGGACGGCGTGGTGGACGGCACGCCGGCGGAGAGGAAGAAAGATTTGGTGTTCATCCAAAACGGCATGCTCGCCCCCTGGCTCTCCGCCCGCGGCTTCGCCCCCGGCGCCGTCACACAGGTGCTGGTCTACTTTGCGGTGGCGGCCAAGGGGGAGGCGCCGACGGACGGCGTCACCGACCTAAACCCCGAGGGCCTGACCGCCGCGGCGGGCCCGCACGCGGCCGCCGTCGCGGCGCGCCTGCGCGGCGCGGGCCTCGCGTGCGCCGTGCTCGAGGGGGACGCGTTCGTGGCCAGCATGCTCGAGAAACACGTCTGGATCTGGTGAGAGGAGAGAGAGATGGGGAAGGGGAAGGTCGGGGGCGCGCGCGGCGCGGCGCCCGAACCACCACGCCCTCACCCTCCTCCCTCCCTCTCCCCCGCCTCAGCGCGTTCATGCTCGTCGGCGCCAAGCACGGCGGCGTCACGGTGGGCGAGGTGGAGGCCGCGCACAGCGCGGAAGTGGAGGCCCTGATCTCCGAGCTCGGCGCCGCGGGCGCGGCCGCCCTGGGCGTCACGCTCGACGCCGCCACCCTGCCCGCCCGCCTGCGCGCGTACGCACGCGCGGTGGCCCACTTTCCGACGGCGGTCAAGGAGTTGCCGTGGCGCAACGGCTGGTTTTGGGCCGCAAGCGTCGCAGCCGAGGCCGAGGGCGGGCCCGACCCCACGCCGCTGCACAGCGCGCTGCTGCGGGAGGTGGGCGCCGTGTGAGGCGCACTGGCGGCTGGGGCGTGAGGGGCGGACGGCAACGGCCGGGCTCTTGCCGTCCCTCTCGGGTGCTCGCCCGCGCCGCACCACTCTCCCCACCCGCCGCCCGCGCCCGCCCACCCCCAGTCGCCCGCGTCCCACTCACTCCCGGGCCCCGCCCCGGCCCCGATCGGCGCCCCGGGCGCGCATGGTGACGCCGTCGCCCGCGCCCCCTCCTTCTTCCCTGACCGCCCGCGCCGCCGCCGCCGCCCGCCGTGCCGCCCGCACCGCCGCCGTGGCCGTCCTGGCCGCTGGGCCGCTGCCGGGGCACGTCGCCTTCATCATGGATGGCAACCGCCGCTTCGCGGAAGCGGCGGGGCTGGCGCCCGCCGCGGGGCATGAAGCCGGGTACAGCAAGGTGTGGAGAGAGAGAGGAGCTGTGTGGGGGTCGTGGGGTGGGCGCGGGCGGCCCCTCTGCCACGCGCGGGTTCCCTCGCCCCTCTCGACCCGCCCACCCTCCCCCCACGCCGCCACCACAGCTCTTGGATGCTTTAGAGTGGTGCCTGGACCTGGGCGTGCGCACGGTGTCGGTCTTCGCCTTCTCTGTCGACAATTTCGCGCGCCCCGCGGCCGAGGTCGCCTCGTTGATGGCCCTGGCCCAAGTCAAGCTCGCCTCCCTGCTCGGCGACGCCGACCTCGTGGCCCGGCACGGCGTGCGGCTGCGCGTGGTGGGCGACGCGGGGTTGCTCCCCGCGGGCGTCGCGGCCGCGGCGGCGCGCGCGGAGGCCGCGACGGCCGCCGCCACCGGGCCCACGCTCAACGTGTGCCTGGCCTACGCGTCCCGGCACGAGCTGGCGGCGGCGGTGGGGCGGCTGGGGGCGGAAGCCGCGGCCGACGCGGCGGCGCGGCCGCCGTCGCCGGCGAGAGGAGGTGGAGGACGAGGGGCGCCGCCCTCCCCCTCCTCTCTGCCCTCCCTCGATGGCGCTCTATACACCGCGGGCTGCCCCCCCGTCGACCTCCTGCTCCGCACGTCGGGCGAAAGCCGCCTCTCGGATTTCCTGCTCTGGCAAGCCAAGGACGCACACCTCTCTTTCTGCTCCCGCCTCTGGCCTGCGCTCTCGTTTGGCGACCTGGCGCGCGCGGTGGTGGCGTACCAGCGGGCCGCGCCCGCACTCGCGACTCTGCGCGCGGCGGGCGGCGGCGACCGCGCGGCGTGGCGCGCGGGGGCGGGCGGGCTGTTTGATTCGGAGACGGGGGCGGCCGGTTCGTTGGCGGACGTGCTGGCGGCCAACGGCGCGCCGGCGGGCGAGGCAAGGGCTGGCCCGCCGCCGCCGGCCGACGCCGCGCCGCCGCTGGCCGCTGCGCCGCCTCCCCCGCCGCCTGGCGTCCCGCGCCGCAAGCGCGGCGCCCGCGCCGACCCCTTGGCCTGCGTCCCCGAGTGGGCGGCGCGCCCCGCACCCCCCGCCGACGACGGCGACGACGGCGACGACGACGCCACAGGCCGCCACCGCTTCGACCCGCAATGCGTCTGCTGCATCGCGCCCCGGCGTGGCGGCGCCAACGACGGCGGCGACATGCCGGCGGGGGTGCGGGAGGCGATGGACCGGAAAAAGGCGCGCGAGGCGGCGGTGCGCGCGGCGGCGGCCGCGGCGCGCGCGGCGCGGGACGAGTGATGGCGAGGGCGGGAAGAACGAGCGACAGCGAGTGAGCAGGAGAGAGAGAGGTGGCAGGCGCGAAGCGGGCTCTGTTGACTCCCCAAAAAAACACGCGGCGCGCGGGCCGCCCGCCCCTCTCTCCCCGCCGCGTCCCGCCGGGCGCGCGGGCCGCCCGGGTGGGCGCCATGCTCGACGCGGGCGACCCGCGGGTGGAGGACTGGCCGCGGCCGGCGGCCGCGTGCCCTGCCGCGGCTCCCGCGGGCACGCGGGCGTCGCTCGACCCCGCCCCCGCGCCGGCCGCCCTGGCCTGCCTGCTCCCCGGCCTGCTGGCCGCGGCCGCAGCGCTGGCGCGCGCCGGGGAGCCGCCACTGCCGCCCGGCGTTGTGGCAGCGGCAGTCGACGCGGCTCGCGCGCGCGCGCGCGCCGCGCGCGGCCTGGCCGTCCCCCCCTTTTCCATGTGGGGCGCGGGCCCCCCTCCTCCCCCGCCCCCGCGCGAGCTCGAGGGCGGCGCGCTGGCGGCCGCGCGCGCCGGGGCGCGCGAGCGCGCGGACAAGGCGCTCGCTCACCGGCGCCGCGCGGCCGCGGTGGCCCGGCGGGCGGCTGACGCGGACAATGTTGAAGTCATGGGCGTGTCGGTCGAGGGGGGGGCGGATTTTTCGTGGCTCGACTGCCGCGTCGAGTGGAAGCCCGCAAGCGCAGTGGTCTGACGAGCGCCGCCCATGTTTCTCCAATTTCTTGACCCGGGTGTGTGGGCTTTCAACATTGCTACCTTCACAGGCCGGCGGCCGCGGCCGCCCCCCTCTTGCGCGCCCGCAGCCCCCCAAACAAAAACACGCACCCCGCGCCCGCGACAGCGGCGAGCGAACCCGCCGCCAGCCCCCCAAACGAGGCTGGCGACGGTGCCATCAGCGCTGCCGCGTAGGACAAGGCGCCGGCGGCGGCTTGGAGCGAGGCCTGGACACCGTTGACCGCGCCGAGGGCCTCGCGCGGCACCCGCTCCTGCAGCGCCTGGGCGGCGGCCAGGTCGAAGAGCCACAGGCCCATGCGGGAGGCGGCCAAGGCTGCGGCGAGGCAGCGGGCGCCGACGGCGGACGAGGGCGCGAGACCGAACGCGGCGACGCAGCCGCCGGCGAGCGCCGCGGTCTGCAGGCCGAGCCCGACGCCGCCCGCACGGTCGAGACCCAGGCGGGTGTGCAAAGGCGGATACAGTGCCGTCGCCGCCAGGCCTGCCAGGGCGCCCGCGCCGCGCCACGCGGCGAGCTCGAGCTCCCCGACGCCGCGCGCCCAGAGGAACGCGGTCGCCAGCGGCCCAAACGAGAGCACGGTGCAGTAGAGCAGGGCCAGGGCGACGCCGGCGGGCGCGGCGTCGGCAGCTGCGTAGGCGGCGAGGGCGGAGAGGCGCGCGGGCGGGTGGGCGCCGCACGGCGGCCGCGCGCGCGGCTCCCCGAGCGCCGGCGCCCTAAGCGCCGCCCGCCCCAGCAGCCACATCTGGGCCGGCCACGCGGCCGCGCTGTAGGCCGCGACGGCGGCGACGGCGGCGAAAGGGCCGCCGGCGCCGGGGAGCGACATCAGGGCGCCTGCCGCGGCGGGCGCGAGGATCAGGCACACCAAATCCACGCGCCGCATGCCCGCGTTGAGCTGGGCCAGGGTAGAGGGGTCGCCACACGCCAGGACCGCTGTCCACTCGCGTTCCACGGTCAGGGTGTTGCCCTGCGCGCCGACGGCGGCGACCGCGGCGAAAACGGCGGCGACCGCACCGGCCGCCCCCACCCCCGTCGCGCGCGCCACCAGCACCGCCCCCGCGGACGCGAGCGTGGCGAGTGCCTGCACGCTGACCAGCGTCCGCGCGGCGGGCAGGCGCGGCGCGCCGTCGGCCCAGCGCCCGACAGCCGGCCCGGCGGCCGCTTGGGCCGCGGCCTGCGCCAGGCCGAGGACGGCGACCAGGGTGAACGTGTCGCGCGCGCCCAGGTCGAAGAGGGCGAGGCCGGCGGTGAATTCCCTGGGGGGAGGAGGAGGGAGGGACGCGGGGCGCGACGGTCGACGGGTCGAGGGTTGCCCGCACCCGCGCCCTCCCACCTCCCCTCCTCCGCCGCACCACATGCGCGCGCCCCACGCCGACAGGGCGTGCGCGCAGTAGAGTGTGCGCGCGGCCGACCGAGGCGGCTGCAGCGGAAGAGGCGCGTCGGCGGACGCGCGAGCGACCGCCAGCGGCCGCCCGGGCGATCGCTCCACGTCCAGCGGCAGCAGCAGGGGCCGGCCCTCGCCGTCGGCGGGGTCGCCGGCGGCGTCGTCGGCCGCCCGCATCGGGCGCCGGGCCCTGTGGGCGACGGTGCGACGGCGGGCGAGCCTGCAGCAGAGGCGTCGACCGAGCGCGGGCGGCGCCCGCATGGGCGGGCGGCGCCGCGCCTCCTCGAGAGTATGGGAAGGAGAGAGAGCGCGCGGCGCCCGCCGCTCCCACCCCCACCGCCGCCCGCGCCCTCTCCCCGCCCCCCAACGAATCCGGCGGGTCGCACGCGATTTTGCACAGCAGGCGTGGGGCGGGTCGCGGGCGGGGGCAGCCCCGGCGCGGGCGCTCGGGTCTCTCAGCGCGAGGGGCGGGAGCAGGGTTGGGGGTGCAGGGCGGGGAGGGGGGGGGGCAGGCCGGCCCGCCCAGCGGGCGGGCGCGGCCTGGCAGAATCATAGGGGGGGAAGGGTAGAGCAGAGGGCGGAGAGGGCGGGGCGAGAGGCGCGCTCCCGGCGGCGGACGGCCGCGCCCGCCGCTCGCGGCCCTCACAGCAGCGACCCCGCCGCCGCCGCCGTGGGCGGCGGCGGCGATGGCCGCGGCAGCGGCGAGAGCGGCGGCCGGGGCGGGAGCGGGACCGCCCCCACCCCTTCCACCAGCCCGCCGCGCAGCATGCGCCGAAAGTCGGCCGCCCCCGCCGCCCCCGGTGGCGCGGCCAGGGACGCCGACCGCCGGTCCAGGGGGGACGAGCGGGAAGGGGGGGGGGCGAAAGCGCGGAGGATGGCGTCGTCGAGCGAGTGCCGCCGCGCGGCCGCGCCGCGGTCGGCGGGCGGGGGGAGCGCGGGGCGGAGCAGGGCGTCCCACGCTTCCAGGAGGAGGAGGGAGTCGTCCTCAGGGATGTTGGGCGGTTGGGAGGGGGGGGCGGGGCGCGGGCGCTTGGCGGCGGGGGGGGGAGCGGTCGCCGCGTCCGGCGCCGCGTCCCCATGACTCCTGCCACCGCCGCCCGCCCGCGTCGCGGCCGCCGCCGCCCGCTTGGCCTTGCGCCGCGCGTTGTGCGCGTCCAGCTTGGCGCGGCAGGAGCGCCGCGCGCTGTCGAAGTCCGAGACCGGGTGGAAGCGGCCACACTGCTGGCAGAAGCGGGACGTGACGCCGTGCAGATCCACGGTGGGGGCCTGCATGTGCATCTGAAGAGGGGTGGGGGGAGGTGGGGGGAGGTGGGGCCCAGGGTCGAGGCAGAGGGCCTCGAGCGCGCGCGCGCGCGCGCGCTCGCCGCGGCCGCGCGCGTCCGCCCCGATCACCCCTTTTCCCACCCCACACACCCCACCTCCCTCTTACTTGGCAGACGCCGAACCGGCGGTAGTAGGCCTTGTCGTCCGCGAGCACCGACCCGCACGCGGCCACCGTGCACAGGCCCGCCGCCCGCCTCGCGGCCGCCGCCGCGTCCATGGCGGTGCGGCCGCGGCCGGCGGCGGCGGGGGGGGCGGCGGCCGCGCCGCCGAGCGAGTGGAAGGCGAGCGGGGGGGGGTGGGCGGGGGGCTCCATTGGGGGACGAGGCCGCGCCGCGGGTGGTGCGAAGACTGGCGGGCACGCGCTCTCGCGCGCGGGCGGCGCCCGAGGCCGGCGCGGGCGCGGCGCGGACGCGCGCGCGACGCTCGCCACGTCGGCGTGCGCCGCGCGCGGGCGGTCGACGGCGCGGGCGGTCCGCGGCGCGGACGCCGAGGGTGCGCCACGCGTGCGCGACCGCGGCCGGGGCGGCCGCGCGCGGGAACGAGGCCCGGCGCGGCCGCGGGCGCAGTGCGCGCGGCGGGACCGGCGCGGCCGCGCCCACTCTCGCCGGCCGCCCGCCCGCCATGTGGGGCGGCCACCCTGCCGCCAGCTACCCCGGCCAGCAGGCGCGCGCTGCTGCGGGCGGGGCCGGCCGTGCCGCCGCCGCGGCCAGGCTGCCGACGCGCCCCACCTCTTCCCCAGCCGCCGCCGCCCTGGCCGCCGCCGCCCTGGGTGGCCGGCTACCAGTACGCGCCCGTGGGGTATGGTATGCCGCCCCCACGCCACCCCCTCCCCCCCGGCGCCGCGCTGCCGCATGCCGCGGCCGGCTGGGGCGCGCCCACCGCCGGCTGGGGCCCGCCCGCGCCGCCGATGCAAGCATCCCGCGCTCCCTGGCCCGGCGGCCGGGCCGACCGCGGAGGCCAAGCCTCCCGCGGCGCCCCGCGCCCTCCCAAGCGCGCGCGGTCGCCGTCGCCGCTGCCGCCGCCCGAGCCGTTCACCCGGGTGCTGACCGACGCCGAGAAAGCGGACGCGGAAGCGTGGCGCGCCGCGCGCCGCGCGGCGTGGCCGCGGGAGGGGAGGAAGAGCGACATCGGGGGCGGCGCGAAAGCCGAGCTGGCCGCCGTGCTCGCGGCGCAGGCCGCGCTGGGCCTCACCAAGGCGGCCGGCACCGAATTCCTGCTCGGGGGAGGAGGGCGTGGCGAGCGTGGGCGAGGTCGCGGCCGCGGCCGCGGCCGCGGCGCGTCCGCCGCCGACGCCCGCCCCCCTCCCCCGCCGCCCGCTGACGGCCTGGCCGAGCTGGCGGGCGCGTACGCGTCAGATAATGATGACGACACGCCCGCTGCGCCGACGGCCGAGGCCGGCCGCGGGCGCGGCCGCGGGCGCGGGCGCGGGCGCGCGGCCGACCGAGGCCGCGGCCGCGGCCGTGGCCGCGGCCGCGCCCCCCCACCCCCCCGCCCCTCGCTCTTCGCCGCCCTCGCCGCGCGCGACGTGCGGCGCGGGGCGGCCCGCGTGCTGCAGGCCCTGCGCTTCTTTCGGGCGAACGGGTGGCTGGCAGAAGGAGGAGGCGGGGGGGCAGAGGGCGGCCGCGCGTACCCCGCGGGCACGCCCGGGGTCGCCGCGTGAGGGGAGGGGTGGCGGGCGAGTGCGGGAAATGAATGTGAGCACAGTCGCAGGTCTTTCTCTCGGCGCGCCCCCGCCCCTCCCCCCTTGTCACCCTCCTCCCTCGCCCGCCTCGCCCACGTCGAACGTGGCGACGTTGCCCGCGACACTCCTCTCCCACACGGCGTGCAGCGTGCGCTCAAAGTCGCGCGTCCAGCGGGGAGTGTCCCAAAGCCGCGAGGTCGCGCGGCCCGCGACCAGTTTAGCCCTCAGGGCCTCCAACGCCCCCGGGTTCGACCCCAGCCGGACAGCTTTGTCCACGTAATCGTCCACACTCGTCGCCACGCACTCGGGGCCGACGCCCGCGGCGTCCACGATCGAGGCACAAACCCGCGATGCCATCCCCCCCCCCGGAAGCGTCACGATGGGCGCCCCCGCCCACAGCACGTCGCACGCGGTTGTGTGTGCGTTGACGGGGAGGGTGTCGAGGTGGAGGGTGGCGAGGGCGGAGCGGGCGACGTGCGCGTCGCGCGGGGCGACGTCCGTAAAGACTAGGCGCTCGCTCCCAATGCCCCGCGCTTCCGCTTCGGCCCTGAGCCGCGGCTCGGCCGCGGGCGGGAAGCGGAGGAGCCACAGGACGGAGGAAGGGACGGCGGCTAGAACGCGCGCCCACGCGTTGAGCGTTTGGGGGTCGACCTTGTACGCCTGACACGCGCAGCCAAACACGACGGTCGGGTGAGGAGGTAAGCCCAACGATTTCCGTGTCGGTGGAGCGGTGGCGGCGGTGGCAACGGCGGCGGCGGCGGCGGCACCGCGCGTCCCGCTCTCCCCACCTCCACCTCCCTCCCCGTACGCCTGCCGGTAGTCGTTGACAAAGTAGCACCCCGGCATGCGCGCCAGCGCGTCCCCGTACCAGGGGGCGGATGCGTCGGGCGAAGCGATTGAATCGGTGATCAGCCAGGGGACCGCGGGGTCGGCCAGCGTGCCCGGAAACCCCATGTAGCTCACGGCGGCGGGCGCCGGCCGCAGCGCAAACACGTCGCCGCGCGCGCCCTTTGTGTAGCCGTTCAGGTTGACGGAGACGTGACACCCGTCCCGTGCGATTGCCGCAGCGACGGCCGCGGCGGGCCACCCCGACACATCCGCAAAGTGCTCGGCCGCTGTCTCGATGGCCGCCCGCCAGGGCGAGCCGTCGGGAGGCGCGGTCGCGTAGAAAAAGGCTTCGACCTTTCCTCCCGTTTTGAGCAGACCCGGCACCGAGGCCATCAGGTGCGTGAGCGGGTGGTTGCCGAAATCGGACGACAGGAAGGCGACACGGAGTCGCGTGCCCGGTGGCAGCGGGGCGAGCGCGGGGCGGGAGGGCGGTGGCACCCACCCGGCAGGGCCAACCGCGGCGGCCGCCGCGGCGGCCGCCGCAGTGGCGTGCGCCCGGGCCAGCGCCACCACCAAATCCGCCGGCCACGGGTAGGCCATGACGTGAAATGGTTGCGCGGCGGGCGTGACGCCGGCCGCGAGGTCGGCGCGCGTCGACGCGGCGAGCGCGGTGAGCGCTTCGGACCGGCCCGACCAGTCCGCCACACACCCCGCGGAATGCACCAGGTGCGCCAACGCGCCCGGAGTGCCGGGATCCAGCGCCAGCGCTCGTTTGTACGCGTCCACGGCGGCGCCGTGGCGGCCGGCGTCCTTGAGCGCGGCGCCGAGCGACGCGGCGGCCGCCGCGCTCGCGGGCGCGAGCAGGGCCGCCCGCTCAAAGGCGGCCACCGCGTCGTCGCCCCGGCCACAGGCGCGCAGCGCGTTGGCCATGTTGGTGTAGGCGGTGGCGAGGCGCGCGGCGGCGGGCGAGGACGAGAGCGAGGGGGCGGCCGCGAGCGGCGCAAGCGCGGCCGCCGCCAGACCACCCCCTGCTCCTGTCGGCGCCAGCTGCAGCCTCAAGCACGCGTCGTACGCCGCCACCGCGTCCCCGGGGCGGCCCGCCTCGTGCAGCGCGTTGCCCAGGTCGTTGAACGCGTCGGGCGACCCCGGCGCGGCCGCCGCCGCCGCCTGCGCGGCTGCGAGGGCGGCGGCCGCGTCGCCGCGCGCGCGCGCGACGGCGATGGCGGCGGCGAGGGCGGCCGGGGAAGAGGGGGACGCGGCGAGGGCGGACCGCGCGGCGGTTTCGGCTTCGGCGTGCCGGCCGAGACTGGCCAGCGCGCAAGCCAGCCCGGCGCGCGCGTCCGCGGACCCGGGATCAGCCGCCACCGCGGCAGCGTACGCGGTGGCGGCCGCCGCTTCGTCGCCAGACGCCGCGGCGAGCGACGCCGCGCCGGCGAGCGCGCGCGCGTGCGCCGGCGCCGCCGCGAGCGCGGCCGAGTAAGCGGCAGCAGATTCGACAGCGGGCGATTCTCCCGGTGTCGTCACCGCGGCCGCGCCGAAGGGGGAGCGCAGGAGGTCACCGAGGTTGGCCGCGACGTCTGCGACGGCAGCGGGGAGGGGCGGCGAAGGCGGGGCGCCGCCCGACACGCTCCCTTGACCTCCCAAAGCCGCCAGTGCGGCCCTGTAAGCAATCCCGGCCGCCCCGGCTGCGCCGGCGGCGGCCAGGGCGGCGCCCATGTTGTTCAGGGCGGCGGGATAAGACGGGCGCAGCGTGAGCGCAGACCGGTAGTAGAGCAGCGCCAGGTCCAGCCTCCCGCCAGCCGCTAAACAGTCTGCCAATGCTGCATGCGCCTCGGGCAACCGCGGCGAGGCCGCCACGGCCGCGTCGCAAAAGGCGGCCGCTTGGCCCGCGGCGCCCGCGGCAGCGTGCGCGGCGCCCACCAACAGGAGCACCGCCGGCGCGCCAGAGGCTGCGGCGTAGGCGGGCACGATTGCGGCCAGGGCGGCGCGCGGGTCGCCGGCGGCGAGGGCGGCGGCGGCGGTTGTGAGCGCCGCCGCGGCCTCGCCCGGCAACCCTGGCGGCGGCGGCGGCGGCGCGGCCGCCGCGGGCAGCAGCGACGGCGGCGGCGCCACCGTCGCGGGCGGCCACCCGGCGGGCAGGAGCCTGGCGTGGGCGGCGGCGAGAGAGGAGGCGCCGGGCGGGAGCGCGGCGAAAGGGGGGGGAGGGAGCGGCCAGTGGGGGGGCGGCGCCAGGGCCGCCGCCGCTTGCGGCATCGCAGCGACTGGCGTGGCCCAAGGGTGTGCCGCGACGGGCCAGGGCGCCGCGTGGGCGGGCGAGGCGAGCCAAGGCGCGACTGCGGGGCGAGAGGTGGGCGGTCGGGCCTTTTCCCCTCTCCTCCCCACTCCCTCTCTACACTAGACGCGCCACCACGACCCCACACCTGTGTCTCCTCCCGCGCCGGCGTGCGGCGCCGCGCCCGCCGACCATGCGGGCGCGGCGGGGTCGGCCATGGCGGGCGCCGGACGCAGGGTCATCGGCTGTGGCCGCGAGGGGGCGGTGGCGCGACGGGGCGCGGCATCGGGAGCAGGAGACGCTGGCGGCGAGTGTGCGCGCGGCCGACCGCCAGCGCTGGCCGCACTCGCCGCAGCCGACCTCGACGGCCCGCGTCACAGTCGCCACCCCTCTCCCGCCCTCACCCCTCGCTCCGCACCTCCTCCGTCACCGCCCACCCCGGTCGCCGTGCTGGGGCGGCCCGCGGCCCCAGAGCGACGACGCCGGCCGCCGTGTCCAGCGCCGCTGCACGCCGCGCGAGCGCTCCCGCGCCCACGCCGTCCAGGGGGCCGATAGAGGCCACGCCCAGCCACCGAGTAGACACCATCGCCACAGTGACGGGGCCGGCGCCCGGGCGGGCAGGGGTCAGGGTGAGGGCCAGGTGCAGGGCGACTGTGGCGACGCGGCCAGACTTCCAGGCGTCGCCCTCCGTGCGCGCAGCGTGTGCGAACAAGGCGCCCGGGACGATGGGCGGTATTGGGGGCGGCGGCAGCTTGCGCGTGGCGCGCGGCGGCAGCGCGCGCGGGCCGCGCGTGGGGGCGCCCGGCACAGGGGCCAGGGTGGGGGCGAGCGCGGCGGCCGACGGAGACCAGCCAAACGTCTCATACGCCGCCGCCAGGCCGGCCAGCGGCGGCCGGGGCGGGGCTGGGGTCGTGGGGGCACGCGGGCGCGCCGCGCGCGTGCGAGCTGCCAGCGCGCCCAAGCCCGCGACGCGCGCGGCCGACAACGTCCAACCGTCGGTGACGTCGACCAGGACGGTGCAGGCAGAGGCGGGAGGAGGGGCCAGGGGCGCTCTCGCCGCCGCCGCCGCCGCCTCCACGGCCGCCACCCTCGCTCCCTCCTCCGACCACCCGGCCGGCGCCGGCCTTTCGGGCGTAAACGCCTGGTCGTCCAGCACGCGCACCGGGCGCCCAATGCGCCGCGGCCACGCGGGGAAGCCGGCCGCGGCGGCCGCGGCAGCCTGCGCGGCGCGCAGAGCACGCAGCAGCGTCGAGGAGCCGGGGCGCGGCGCCGAAGATGGCGGTCCGCCATGGAGCACCTGTCGCGCCAACGCGTCCATGGCGTGCGCCGGCCGGGGCCGGGGCGGGGCCGGCGGCGCGGGCGCGGCGCCCTCCCCCGCACCTCGTGCCCACCCGTTGAGCCCCGCCCACGCGCCAAACCAAGGCGGCAGCGGCACGTGCAGGAAAGCGTCGGCGCACACTTCAAAGGTGGCGCCGCCGGGGCCGGCGGGCGTTGCGGTGCGCCACACACCGTCGCCCGGGTCGATTCGGACGCCGCCAGCCGCGAGCGCGGCCCACAGGGCAACCCAGCCGCGGGCGTCGCTCCCGGCCGCCAGATCGTCGCGCCAGACGAGGCGCGGGGCGAGCAGGCCGGCCTCGGCGAGGCGGCCCGCGAGCGCCGCCGCGTCGCCGTCGACCAGGGCCCGCCGCACCAAAAACGCCACCCGGCGCGCGACCGCACCCCCTGCATCGACCTCCGGCGGCAAATCGGGCGCGGGGCGGACGTCGGCCGTGTCGGCCAGGCCCGACGACGCCGCGGCCCGGCGCAGCGCGCGCGCCGCCGCTTCCGCCGCGCCCGGCGTCGCGGTCGCCGCCAGCCGCTCATACTCGGCGCGGCCGGCGTCGGCGCGGGCGCGGAACGAGGGGCCGGGCTCCGGGGTGGTGCCGGCCACGCGCGGGTCGGGCGGCAGCCTCCCCCCCGCTTCCAGCGCCGCCACCGCCTCGGGTAGCCCCGCAAACCGGTCGGGCACCTCGCCTACGTCCAGGTGTGCGTGCTTGCCCCGGCCAGGGGGAGGAAGGAGGCCGCCGTGGAGCGCAGACCGAACCTCTCGCCGCGCCGCTCGCGGCAGCGTCGCCGCTTTCAACTCCAGCGCGGCCGCCGCCGCGTCCAGCTCCAGCCGGGCGCGCCGTAATCGATGGGCTTGGGCGATGGGGTCATCCAAGGGCGCGTCAGGCGGGGGAGGAGGGCTCGCGCCGGCGCCGGCATGCGCCGCCCGCGGACGCCGCCCCGGCGGCGGCGGCGGGCGCTGGCTGGCGGCTCGGTGGCCGCGCGCCCGCATGGCGGGCGCGCGAGTGGCGAGGGAGAGCGCAGCGTCGACGCTCACACCCCGGCCTCGACCCCCCGAGGAGAGAAGACGCACACACACAAGCGCCTGCCGCTTTCACACAAGCGGGCGCTTCCCCAGTAAGCATCCAACAAGACAAGCTGCGGCGAAAAAAGACCCTAAAAAAACCCTCCTAAAGAAACCCTAAAAAGGGCGGCCGCCGCGGGCGGCGGCCCAGCGCGAAAGGGTGTGCGCAGGCCACCGCCCGCGGGCGGGCCGCGCGGGGGTGGGGGACCGCGCGCGGTGCACTCGGCCTAGATCGTCGGGGCCCACACATAGAGAATGAAGTAGGGGGAAAGGGGAGAGGGGAGGAGGACGACGGGGATAGGGGAGGAGGACGACGGGGATAGGGGAGGAGGACGACGGGGAGAGGGGAGGAGGACGACGGGGAGACGGGAGGCAACGACGGAAGGACCTCGCCCCGACTCTTGCTCAAGTCGAGTTCTCGGAGCACGCCGAGTCAGCGTCCCCGCCCATGCACGGCGGCGGCGAGACCGGTCCCGGCGCCGCGACGGCCGACCCGGACGGGACGCGGCAAAAGGCCGACCCGCGCGCGGCGCGCGGCGGCGCGGCGGCGGTCGCGGTCGCCGCGCCAGACAGCGCGCCGGGCGGCGTCTGCCCAGTCGCCTCGCCCGTGTCAAAGTTGGCGCCGAGCGCGCCGTCGCACGCGGTCGTGGCGGCGCGCTCACGCTTGCGGCCGCCGCACGCCGCCGGCCCCGACGCTGCCGGAGAGTGGCCGCCGCCGTCGCCCGGGTGCCCGCACGAGGGCGGGCGGGACGAGACCTCGGGCGCGGCCTCGTTGGCGCCGACAGGCGCGGCGGCGGCGGTCGCAGCAGCCGCGCCGGCCGCGGCCGCGGCGACGACGCGGGGATCAACCGCCGCGCCAAACACGGACAGCGGGTCTTGCCACCAGCGGGGAGGGGGGGGGGCGCCGGGGGCCAGCGGCGCGGAGGCGCCCGCACGCGCGGCGGCCGCAGCCAGGTGCGCGGCCGCGGCGTCGGCGGCAGGAGCGACGGACGTGGAGCCAGGCCCGCCAATCGCTGCGGGCGGCGCGAGCCAGCCGCCGGCCGACGCGGGCGTCGGCGCGGGCGTTGGGGGTGGCACGCAAGCGGCGGCCGCAGCGGCGCGCGCGGCAGGGGTCGCGGTCGAGCCGCCAGAGCCAGAGCCGCCGGTGACGACGGGAGGCCGCTTGGCGGCCGGCTGCTGCGTGCCCACGGCGGGCGTCGCCGACGCGCGCGTCGCGCCGCCCGACCCACGGCCCGCCGACCCCGAGCCACCACCGACCCCTCTGTTGCCGGAGCCGTCACCGCCGGAGCCGCGCTCGCGGGAGCCGCCGCCCGAGCCACCGGCCGCCCTGGCCACGCAGCCGCCGTCGGCCGAGCCGTGCGCAGAGCCGCGGCCAGGCGCAGCGGCCACCGCGGCGGCCGCCAGTTGGGCGCCGTCGGCGGCGGCGGCGACGGCGAGGGACTGGCGCGCGACGGCGCGGTGGAGCGCGGCAACCGAGACGAGGGCCGCGTCGGCATGGGCCAGCATCACGCTCCGCAGCCTGGCGTGCAGGTCCGGGCCGAGGATGGCCGCGGCGCGGGCCCGCAAAGCAGGCCCTCCCAGCCTGGGCGGCGCGGCGGGCGCGGGGGCCGCGGTCGGGCGGTGCGGCGCTGCGGGCGGCGGTTGGGCCTCGGGCGCGTACGCGGTGTCGCCACGGAGCAGGCGAAGCAAGTATTCGTCGAAGAAGGGGGCTGCGTCGGCGCCGGCTGGGGGAAAAGGGGGGAAAAGTGAGGGATAAGTGTGGGATTGTGGCGGCGCGCTCCCGGGGCCGCGCCCGCCGTTTTCCGCCGCCGAACGCCCGCTCGGGATGCACGGAAAATACTTCCGCGCGGTGTCAGGGGGGTGGCGAGGATCGGCGGGCGGCAGGGCGCGCCCGCGCACGGCGGCCCGCGCCGCGCGCCCGCGCGCGGCCGGCCCGCGCCATGCGGGCGCCATGGACCCCCCGCGGCGCGCGCATGGCCTTCACGCGACGCTGGGCGGCGGCCGCGGCGGCGCAGGCGCCGACGCAGGCGCCTGCGCGGCCCCAATGCCTGGCGTGCGCGGTGTCGCGCTGGCCCCGCCCGCCCTTCTCCGACCCCGCCGCCGCCTCATTAGGCTAGCTGTAACTTACCACTGCCATAAAAGGCGGTCCAGGAGTGCTGCAGGGACGACGCGTCGATCACAGACGGCGGCGGCCCTTTTTCACGCGGCGCGGCGGCCGGCGCCGCCGCCGCCGACGGCGCACGGCCGTCCATGGAAAGAGACATCGCACGGGTGTCGCAGGCGTGTCGCGGCGGGGGCGGGCGCGGAACAAGAGTGCGCACTGCTGCACCACGCCGCCCACCGCGACTCACACCAGTGCGCGCCGTCACACGCCGCCCCCACACCGCAGCCGCGCCCCGCACACACTCGCCGCCGCCGCAAACAGCGCCCCCACGACCGCGGCGCCGACCCCAACCTTGAGCCGCGCCGCGCGCCACCGCTCGGACCGGCGGAGCGCAGTGGCGCGCCGGCCAAACAGCGCGGCCGCATCCGACAGGTTGTCGGTCGCGGCCACGAGGCCGGCCACCCTGTCGCCGCGGGCGAGGGCGCGGTCGATGTTGTCGACGGCGGCGGCGCGCGCGGCTTCCAGCTCGCGCGCCGCGCGCGCGGCTGCGCCGCCGCCGGCTGACGCGGCCGCAGCCGCGGCGGCGCCCAGGATGGGGGACAGGGCGGCGTCGAGGGCGTAGGGCGGGAGGGAGGCAAGGGACGCGCCGGCCGGCGCGGCGTCGGCGGCCGCGGCCGACGCCGCGTCCAAGAATGCGGCCACCGCCGACCTCGGCGCGCCGGGTGGCGCGGCGGCAAGCACGGCGAGGCCGGCCTGGACGGACACGGTGAAGGCGAGGCCGCCCTGCGTAAACGCGGCCCGACTAGAGGAGAAGAAAGGGGGAGGTTGGCGCCCGCGCACCGCCTCTTTCTCTAGCTATATCCCCATCTCTCCTTTTCTCATACCCGTCGCGCCCCCAGTCAACCGCGTCGCTGAGCACCGCCTGCGCGAGCGCGGCCGGCACCGGCGCGCCCGGCGCCGACCAGGCGGCCAGCGTGGCGCCCTCGCGCGCGACGGCGGCGTACGCGATGACGAGGGGGTCGGGGTCGGGCGGCATGGCGGTGCGATGGGCGCGGAGTGGGGAGACGCGCGCGTCCGCGCCCTCACGACACCCCCGCGCGCTCCCCGCGCGGCGCGCCCGCCGCCCGCCAGCCGGCCGCGCGCCTGCCAACGGCCACACGATGGCGTCGCCGCCGCCGGCGCCGCATGCGGCGGCGCGCCTGCGGGACGCGCTTGCCGCCCTGCCCCGCCGCGAGCGGGCCCGCCTCGAGCAGGTGAGAGAGGCGGTGGGATGCAGGAGGTGGCGGGAAGCGCCTGGACCGCTTCCGACCTCCTCCTCCCTCTACCCTCAGCTCGCGCGCGCCAAGGCCCACTCCCGCCGCGCCCTGGCCTTCACCACGGACCCAACGCGCGTGCTGGGCTTGCTGTGTCGAACTGCGGCGGCCGGCGCGGCAGCGGCGGCGGCCGCGCCAGCAGCGCGCGCGGTCGCGCTCGCCGCCGCTCTGGCCGCCCTTTTCCCGCCCCTCGCCACCGCCTTTGGCCTCGACCCCCCCTGGCTCGACCAACTGCGCCTCACCGCCTCCTACGCCCTGTGGTGGCTGGGCCTGGGCGTGCTGTCGAGCGTCGGTCTCGGCGGCGGCGCGCACACCGGCGCGCTCTTCCTCTTCCCACACGTCCTCCGCGCGTCGGCCGCCGTCGCGGCCTGCGGCGCGGCCGCGGTGGACGCGCGCCGGGATGCGTGGTGGGCGGGTGCGGGCGCGCTGGCTTGTGTGGCGCCGCCGCGGGGGGCGCTCTCGCGAGCGCTCGGCCTCCCGCCGCCGCCTCCCCCTCGATCGTCCTTTGCCGACGCCTTTGCCAAGGTCGCGCCAGCGGCCATGCTCTGGGGCGTCGGCACCGCGATCGGGGAGGTGCCCCCGTACGCGCTCGCCTTCCACGCCGCGTCGGTCGCGGCGCGGACCGGAGGGGTCGACGCGGGCGCCGACTCCTCGCACCCCACCACCACCACCTCTCCCCGCCCCTGGGACCGCATTCTCACATCCGCTGCCCACGTCACGACGTCCCTCGTGCGCCGGCACGGGTTCTGGGGCGTGCTCGCGCTCGCCGCGTTTCCAAACCCGCTGTTTGACCTAGGAGGCATCGCCGCCGGCCACTGTGGAGTCCAGTTTGCGACTTTCTTTGGCGCGACGCTGCTGGGCAAGGCAGGGATCAAAGCGGTCGCGCAAGCGGCCGCGCTCGTCGCCTTGGGCATGGGCCCTTCCCGGCGAGCCGCCCTCGCGGCCGCCGACCGCCTCCTCGCCCGCCTGCCGGCCTCTTTGCGGCCTTCCACCGGCCTGGACGGGGTCGCGGCCGCGCTTGCGCGCCCGGCCGCGGGCCCGGCCGGCTGGTGGCGCGCGGCGGTCGGCCTCGCGCTCGCGCGCGTCGTCGCGGCCGCGGCGCTGCAGGTGGCCCGCGGGCGGGCGGCGGACGAGGATGCGGAAGAGCTCCTCGCAGAGGCGCGGAAAGAGGGGTGAGGAGGTGGGGCCGTTTGGTTTTGTGGCGTGTCGACCCCCGCGCCACTCTCTCCCTGCCCTTGATGCGCGCCCTCGCCGCGCTCGCGCTGGCCGCCATCGCGGCAGCCGCGCCTGCGCCGCCCATCGTGGTGCGGCTGCGGTCGGGCGCGGTCGGCCCTGCCGGCGCGTTGACCGCCGGCCGCGCGCTGGCCGAAACCGGCCTCGCCGACCCGCCGCCACCCCTGCCGGCCGCGAGCGATCCCCGGTGGGGCCCTCTCGTAAGCTCCGACCAGGTCGTGGTCGCGATCGCGGCGGGCGGCGTCGACGCAGCGCGCGCGGCAGTCGCCGCGGTCGGCGGGCTCGTGGAAGCCGCCCTGCCGGATGCTGGGCTGCTGACCATCGTGTCGAATGGGAAGATGGACGCCCTGGCGGCGAGCGAGGGTGGGTGACGAGGGCGGAGCGGGAGGTGCCGGCAGAAGGGTCGACCCCCCCGTTTGACTCGTCCCTCCCGCCTCCTCCCCACCACCAGCCATCGCCTGGGCCGCGCCCTACGGCCCGTCGTTCATCAAGCTCGCGCCCGAGTGGGGGGCGGTGGTGGTGGAGCCGGCGGCGGGCGCCAACACGAGCGCCCCCGCCCCCGACTCTTCCCTCAACCCTTACATCGTGCCCCGCGCTGACGGCTCGCCCGGTGTGGACGTCGTGGTCTCGTTCCCGGCCCTGTTGCCGGAGCCGGGCGGGGAGCGGCCGGCCGGCGTTGCGGCCGACTATGCTCCCGCCGCCGCCGCCGCGGCCGCCTGGGCACCCACCCTCGCCGCCCTCTGCCCCACCTGCGCCATCAGCCTGGCCTCGGGCGATCGCCTGGTCGTCGCCGCCCCGGCTGCGGCCGCGCGCCGCGTCGCGCTGTGGGCGGCGGCGTCGCCGGCGACCCACTGGGCCGCGCCCCGCGCCCGCCGCGGCGCGCGGAACTTTTACGCGGCGTCGATAATCCAATCTGGGACCGCGGGCGCGGCGTCCGTGCAGCAGGACGGCACCTGGGCCGGCCCCGCCCCTGCCTCGACCCCGCACTGGGTCGCCGGCCTGCGCGGCCAGGGCGCCGTGCTCGGCATGGGCGACACGGGCGTCGACATAGACCACTGCGCCTTTCGGGACGACAAGGAGAAAGTGGTGGTGCGGGCCGGCACGTCGTCCGTCGGCGGCGCCCCCGCGTTTGCGTCGGCCACGCACCGCAAGATCGCGCTCTACCGCGCCCTGGCCGACTCGGTCGACGCCGCGGGGCACGGCACGCACTGCGCCGGGACGGCGGTGGGGGCGCCGGGGGGGGCGGGCGGCGGCGCCGCGCTGTCGCCGCGGCAGGGCGGCGCGCCCGCCGCGCGGCTCGCGTTTACAGACATCGGGTCCGGCGCCGGCGGCGAGCTCGGCGTGCCGATGGATCTGGTGGCCAACTACTTTCCATACCACTACGACCGGTGAGCGAGAGAGGGACGAGTGAGGAGAGGGGAGGCCGCTCGGCGCGCGCGCCGCCCACCCCGCCCCCTCCCCCCTCTGCAGCGGCGCCCGCGTCCACTCCGACTCGTGGGGCACCGACTCCCCCGCGTACGACGACCTCGCTCTCGACTTTGACCGCTTCGCGTGGACCCACCCCGACTTCCTGCCCGTCGTCGCGGCGGGCAACGCGGGCGCCGCGGGCGCGGACGCCACCGTCACCTCGCCCGCCGTCGCCAAAAACTGTGTCGCCGTCGGGGCGACGCTGACCCCGCCGTTTGACGGGTCGCCCGAGTGGGAGTCGGCGGCCGAGCGCGCGCCGGGCGAGGTGGTCGCCGTGTCGCTCGCCGGGACGACCGCCCCGCCCCACCGCGCCCTGGCCGCCTCGTTCGGCCCGCCCGCCGCCGCGCTCGCGTCTTCCTCCCCGCTGCGCCTGGTGTCGGCGTCGCCGGCCGACGGGTGCGGGGGGGCGCCGGCGTGGGCGGGCGCCGCCGTGCTCGCGTGGCGCGGCAACTGCTCCTTTGCCGCCAAGGCCGCCGCCGCGACCGCCGCGGGCGCGGTCGCCCTCATCGTGGCCAACACGGGTCCCGGCGGCCCGGTGCGCATGGCGGACGACGCCGGCGGCGGTGGGACGGTGGGTGTGCCGGCGCTCGGCGTCGGCGCTGCCTCGGGGCGGGCGTTGCAGGCCGCCGCGGCCGCGGGCGACGCCCGGGTCACGTTTGCGCGGGAGACGCTGCCGGAAGGTAGGGGGTGGGGGGCAGAGGAGCGCGGAGGAGAACGCCGCCACCGCGCGCCCACGACCCCCCCGCCTCGCCGCTGCCCCTCGTCAGCCCGGTTCGAGTCCCTCGCGTACTTCTCCTCCTCCGGCCCCACCCTGGACGGCCGGCTCAAGCCAGACGTCACGGCGCCGGGGACCACGGTGTCGGCTTATTCAGACGGGTGGGAGGGGACAGGGAGGAGAGGGGCGGGCGGGCGTCGTGCGCGCGCGAGCCGCGCCCACCCCCACCCCCACCCTCTCTTCCCTTAGCGACCCCACCACCAACAACTGCGGCTACGGCATCGACCGCGGCACCTCAATGGCCACGCCCGCGGTCGCGGCGGCGGCGGTGCTCGTGCGGCAGTACCTGGTCGAGGGGTGGGCAGGCGGCGGCGGCGCGCCCAACGCGTCGGCGTCCGTCCCCTCTCCGTCCGCCGCCCTCGTCAAAGCAGTTCTCCTCGGTGGCGCTGCCACCATGACGGGCCTGCTGCCGACCGCTTCCGGCGGCGGCGACGGCGCGCCGCTCGACCCCGCGCCGAGCACGCGGCAAGGCTTCGGCAGGGCTCACCTGGGCCGTTCTCTCCCACTGGCCCCCGCCTGGGCCGCCGGGTGGCGCCTGGCCGTGGCCGACGGGCGGGCCCTGCGCGGCGGCGGCGTCGACGCGCTCTGCGTGCGCGCGACGGGGGCGGCCCCGGTCGTCGCGACCCTCGTCTGGACCGACCGCCCGCCCTCGCCCGCGGCCGCCGTGGCCCTGGTCAACGACCTGGACCTCGTCGTTGTCCCGCCGGGGGCAGGGGCCGCGCCCCGGCTGGGCAACGGGGGGGCGGCGGCCGACCGCGTCAACACGGTCGAGCGCGTGTCGTTGCCCCCGCCCGTCACCCCCGGCGACGTCCGCATCTCCGTCATCGGCCGCTCCATCCCCTATGGCCCCCAGTCCTACGCCCTGGCCGTGCACGGCGGCATCGAGGGCGGCCTGCGGACGGGCGGCAGCTGCCCGCCGCCGCCGCCCGCCATCACCGCGCCCCCGCCCCGCGTGACCAACGTGTCGACGGTGATAATCGGGTTTGCTGCACCCGACGGGGGCTCCGTCGAGTGCCGGCTGTCGAATGAAATCGGCGCGACCACCCCGCGCCCGCTCTTCCCCTGGAAGGCGTGCACATCCCCCTCCACCCTCACCGCCCTGCCCGACGGGTCGTATCTGTTTGCGGTGCGCGCAGCGGGCGCGCCGGAGAGCGGGGCGGTGAGCGCGCCTTTCTCGGTCGACACGCGGCCGCCCGCCGCGAGCATCACCGCCGCGTCCGCCCCCGCGGCCGGCACCCGGCGCGGCGCCTATTTCGAATTCGGGGCCGCCGACGCGTCCGGCGCCAGCTTCGAGTGCAGGCTGGACCGAGGGGCGCCAGCGGGCGCGCCACCCTCCCCGCCCGGCCGCTCGCGCGTGCTCGGCGCCGCGACCCTCGGCGCGTGGGAACCCTGCACCTCGCCCCGCGCCTACGGCTCCCTGTCCAACGGCGCGTGGACGTTTCGCGTGCGGTCGGCAGACGGCGCCGGGAATGTGCAGGCGGCGCCCTACGCGGCGCGCACGTGGCGCGTCGCGCTGCCGCGCCACGCCGACCTGGACGGCGGCGACGCGGGCGCGACCGTGGGGCAGGGGGGCGCCGTCTTTTCGTTCAGGGCGGTGGACGAGGATCCGACCGCGGTGGGAGGGGCGGGGGTCGGCGCGGCGGCGGCGGTCGCCGCCGACCCCTCGTTCACCTGCTCCCTCGCCGCCTGGAACGCGACCGCCGCCGCCTACGTCCCCGTCGTCGCCGCCGAGCCCTGCACCAGCCCCAAAGCCTACACCGGGCTGGGGCCGGGCCTCCACCTCTTCTCCGTGGCGCTCGCCGGCGCGGGCGCCCCGGACCTCGCCGCCGTCGCGACCGTCTCGGTCGACGTCGCCCCGCCGTCCGTCACCCTGACCGCCACCCCTCCCCCCTACACCGCCGACGGGTCCGTCACCGTGGCCTGGACCGCGCCCACCGCGGCGGCGGGCACGGCGTGCGCGCTGCAGGGGCCGGGGACCGACGGGTCGGCGTTTGCGGCGTGCGCGTCGCCGGCCACGCTCTCCAATTTGCCCGACGGCTCCTACCAGTTTAAAGTGGTGGCGGAGAGCGCGGCGGGGGTGCGCGGGCCGGCGGCGACGGCCGCGTTCGTGGTCGACGGCGCGCCGCCCGCCGCGCCGACGGTCCGCTTCGCCGACGCCGAGAAGGCGGCCACGCCCCGTCCCTGCGGCGCCACCGTCCCCCCCCGCGACCTGCTGGCCACGATCATGTCGACCGACGGCTCCCTCGGGTCCGGCGTGGCGGCCGTGCTGTGCCGCGCGGTCGCCGCGGGCGCCGACGGCTGGGTCGCGGCCGCGTCGGCGAGCGCCGGCCGCCGCGCCGGCGCCGGCCTCGTCGCGTCCCTGCGCGCGAACAAGACGACCGCGAGCGTGGTCCCGACCCAGTTGCAGCTGCCGGGGGGCGGGCCCGCGTTTGCGCCGTGCGGGCCCGCGTTGCGAGTGTCGCCCCCCGCCGGCTCCCCTCTGCCCGCCACCCTGGCCCTGCAAGCCGTCGCCGTCGACGCCGCCGGCAACACGTCTCCCCTGGCGTCGTGCGCCATCACGTTTGCGCGCGGGCGGCGGCTGTCGACGGCGGCCGCGGTCGCGGTCGGCGCCGGCGTCGTCGCCGCGGTCGCCGGGGTGGCGGTGGTGGTGGCGCGGCGTGGGTGGGCGGGGCGAGGGTGAGGCGCGATGCGCCATTCGGGTCGCGGGTTGCAGAGGGGCGGAACAGAGCAGACAAAAAAAAGGCGCCACCCCCGCGCCCTCACCGCTTCTCGCGCCGGCACGCGGCCAGCACCGCGTCCGCGTCCCCCACCCCCGGCACCCCCCCAAAGTCCACCGACAGCCCGCCGCGGTCGATGTCGACGCGAGTGGGGGTCAGGTAGCGACCCACGGTGAGGACGAGGCCGGAGGAATCGCCCAGCTCGTACACTGACTGGATGAGGCCCTTGCCGTACGTGCGCCCCCCCGCGAGCGGCGCCCGGCACGCGTCCCGGAGGGCGCCGGCCACGATCTCGGCGGCGGACGCGGTGCGGCCGTCGACGAGGACGACGAGGGGGAGGGAGGCCGCGGCGGCGCGCGCGCGCGCGGGGGTCGCGCCGCCGCCGCCCCCGCCGCCGCCCGCGACCAGGGTCCGCTCCGCGTCCGGCTTGGCCCCCTGCGTCACCGCGACCGGGGTGCCGGGCGGCAGGAAGAGGGAGGCGACGGCGACGCCCTCGGCGACGAGGCCGCCGCGGTTGCCCCTGAGGTCGAGGACGAGCCGCCCCGCCCCCCGCTCCACCGCCTCACCCAGCGCGGCTTCCACGTCGGACGCCGCGCGCGCGTTGAACGAGTCGAGGCGCACGGTGGCGGTCGCGGGCGCGCCGCGCGCCGCCGGCGCGAGCGAGAGCGACGCGGGCGGCGCGGCCGCGCGCGCGGCAGGCGCGCGCAGCGACGCGGTGACCCGGCCGCCGCCAGGCTTGACGACGGACAGTGTCAGTTCTCTCTCGCGGTCCCCGGAAGGCGTGCCGGCGGCGGCGATGGCTTGCGCGACATCGAACGGGGCGGCCCTCGCCGAGACCGGCGCGCTGTCGACCGCGTCGACCCTGTCGCCTTGCGCCACGCCCGCGGCGGCCGCGGGGGAGCCGCGCACGAGGCCCACGACCCAGACGCCGGCGTCGGGGGCGGCGGGGGAGGAGGCGGGCGCGCGCGGCGCGGTCGCGCCGACGCGGCGCGAGAAGTCGTCGCCCGTCCCCAGGTTGAGCCCGACCCCCGTCACGTCGTACCGCGCCATGGCCCGAAATTCTTCGGGCGACAGGAAGCGGGTGTAGGGGTCGGACAGGGAAAAGGCGAGCATGGCGCGCGCGGCGCGCCGCGCGGCGGGAGGGTCGCGCGGCCGCGCGGCGAGCGCCGACTCGAGGGCCGCGTCCCACGCCGCCGCGTCCAGGCCGTCGCCACGCGCGTCCAGGTAGTGTTGCGCCACGACGTCGTGCACCTCCCGGAGCAGGGCCTCGGCGGCGGCGGCGGCGGCCGCCGCCGCCCCGGCGTCGCGCGCGCCTCGCGGCAACAGCGACGCCGCCGCCCCCACCAGCGCGTCCGCCGCGGCGTCAGCCTTTTTGGACGCGCCCAGCAGGGCGTCCCCGGTGGCGGACGCGAGCAAGGCGGTAAGAGAAGAGGGAGGGGGAGAGGCGGCGACGGAAGGGGGGGCGAGAGCGACCAGGGCCGCTGCTGCCACCGCCGCCACACGCGCCTGCCAGGGCGTGGGCGGCACGTCGGGCGGCGGAGCCTGCGGCCGCGGCAGCGCCGGCCAGCCAACGCGGCGCGCCGCACCCATCGCGCGCTGGGCGAGCGCGGCTGCCGCGGCCGCAGCCGGCAGGCTGCGAGGTGGGGGCTGCCGGGGCGGGCGGTCCATTGGACGAGGAGAGATGTGCGCGCTGTCGCCGAGCCGGCCGACGCTGGCCGCGTTCCAACCCCCAGCCCGCGCCTGCTACCCACTTTCTTCCCAAGCCCAAGGTTTGCAGCTCTCCCGTGACACACGCGCGCGACGCGCGGGCGGCGCCCCAACGGCCACCCCGTGCGCAAAAAAACACGCGCCACCCTCTAGTCTTTCTTCTCCTCCTTCTCCCCTTCATCCGCGCCCGCCTTGAGCTCCGCCTCAAACTCCTTGGCCGCCGCCTGAAACGATTTCGCGGTTTTGCCCAGCTCTTTCCCGATCGACGGCAGCTTCGACGGCCCAAAGATGAGCGCAGCCACGCCCGCGATGACCGCCATCTCGGGCAGGCCCAGGCCAAAGAGGCCGCGGCGGGCGACGTCCTAAGGAAAGAGAGAGAGAGTGAGGGTCGAATGCGGCGTCGGCGGCGGGTCGAGCGGCGGCGGCAGTGGGCGCGGCCCGGCCTCGCGTGGCCCGTCGCGGCAGCGCCGGCGTTGGCGCGCACAAATCCAATCTCACCCGGCGCAGCGACGACCCGACCAGCCCCGGCGCCGACGGCCGCCGCGCGGGCGCGAGCGGGGCCGCCCGCGGCGCGCCGCCGGGCGCGGCGGACGCGCGGGGAGGGGCAAGGATGGCGCGCGACGCGGACGCGAGGGCGGCCATGGGGAAGGACGGGGCGAGGGAGTGGCGCGGCGCTGGCCGGCGCCCGGACACCACCCGCCCCTGTCCAGCTCGGCCCCGCCCCCAGAAACGGCCGCCACCGGCTCGGCGGACGCGCCACTCGATCGATCGCGTTCCAGTGCGATGCTGCTTCTGCCGGCGCCGCCGCCGCCCCCCCAACCGCCCACCGACCCGGCGTCCGCGCTCGCGTCGGCGGCCGCCGCCCTCGGCGCCGCCGCCCCTTCCAGCGCCACCATCGCCGACCTGAACGCGGCTGGCGTCGCCGCCCGGCGCACGGGCGACTGGGCGCGGGCGGCGGCCGCGTTTGGGGCCGCGGTCGACCGCGCGCTGCGCGAGGGCGTCACCCGGCGCGACATGTACATCGTGCACACGTGAGGTCGGGTGGGATTGCGGTAGTGGCGCACGGGGTCAATCGAGGCGGGCCCAAAAAACGAGAAAAAAACGGACGCCCCGCCCCCCTTCTAGCAACCTCTCCACCGCCCTCGCCCACCTCCCCCTGCCCGCCGCCGCCCTGGCCGCCGCCGACGCCGCGCTGGCCGCGGTAGATGGGTGTGTGACGGCGCCGGCCGGCGCGCGCGCCAAGGCGCTGGCAGCGCGCGGCGCGGCGCTCGCGGCGGCCGGGGAGGCGCGCGCCGCGGCTGACACGTTGGCCGGCGCGCTGCGGCTGGCGCCGGCCGATGTCGCGCTGCGGGAGCGGCACCAGGCGTGCGTGCAGGCGGCGGCAGAGGAAGTAACCGCTCCGGCGGCGCTCCTGCCGGCGCCGCGCGCGACCCGACCTCTCGCCCCGCTCGCGCGCCTCCCCCCCCGCGCTGCGCTCACCGCCTCGTCCGCCTCCCCCGCCCTGCCCGATCGCCTCCTCACCCTGACCACCCTGCGCCACGCGCCCCACTCCCGGGACGCGCACGCCTTTGCCGAGGTGCGGGGCGACACGGCGGCGCCGGCGCGCGCTCGCGACGCCGCGCGCGACGGACCCAGGATTCGGGCGGCAGCCGCCGGCGCCGCGGCCGCCGTGCGCAACGTTACAGCAATGGCCCTGACCCCCATCGTGCTCGACCTGGGCGGCGGCGGCCTCGCCGGCGCGGGCGCGGCGGCAGCCGCACGCTCGGGGGCGACGCGGGCGGTTGTCGCCGAGCGATGGGCCTATTCAGCGGCCACCACGCGGCAAGTGCTGGACGCCAACGGGTGAGGAGGAGGGTGGGCAGGGCTTGGGGCGGCGCCCGCAAAGCAGCGTGCGCACCCACCACGACCCCTCGCAGCTTTCCCGCCGTCCGCGTCCTCCACGCCCGCCCCGACGCCCTGCACCCCGCCCGGGACTCGCTGCCGCCCGCCAACGTGCTGCTGGTGGGGGGGCTGGTAGATGCAGGTGGGGGGGGAGAAGTTTTTGGGCGAGTGTTTGAAGAAAGGTGTCAAAGAGACATCGCGCACACTCTACTAGGCACCCTTCCCTCCTCCACAACCCTCCCCCAGGCCTCCTCACGTCCGGCCTCGTGCCCGCCTTGCGCCACGCCCTGGCTCAGCTGACGACGGCGGGCGTGCGGGTGAGAGAGGGCGGGGGTGGCGGGCGCGGCGCGCGCGCGCGGCCTTCCGCCGACACCCCCAACCCTCTCTCCCCAGGTCGACCCCGCCACCGCGTCCATCGTCGTCGCCCTGGTGGACACCACCCCGCCCCCGTCCGCGTCGTCGGGCGTGCCGCTGGCCACCGCGGCGCGCGCGTTCGCCTCCCCCGCCGCTGTCGACGAGGCTCCGCCGCCTCCGACGCCCTGGAAGCTCCTCACACCCCCCGTGGTCGCATTTGAGTTTGATCTCGCCTCCCCGCCGGCGTGCGGCGCGGAGCGGGTGGTCGAGGTGGCGGCGACCGCGGCCGGCGCGGCGACCGCGGTCGCGGCCTGGGTCCGCCTCGGGCACGCGGGCGGGAGCACGTGGTCGTCGGGGCTGGACGACGGGGCGGAGCGCGAGGAGGGCGACGGTGCGGGGGAGAGTGTGTGGGGCGGGTGAGGAGGGCGGTGGCCGCTGCCGTTGCCGACCCCCTCCTCTCTCCCTTCAGGCCCGCCCTCACTCCACCCGGTGCTCCATGCGCTGCCCGCGCCCGTGCCGGTGACGGCAGGAAGCATCGTGTCTGTGCACTGTGGCCACAACACTGTCGCCTCCCGCTTTACCGTCCTAGCCCCCGCCCCCGCCCCCGGCCCGCCCGCCGCCTGGACCCCTGGCCTCGCCGCCTGGCACGGTGCGTCCCTGGTCGATGGCGCCCGCAACACGGCGTACGAGGCCGCGATCCGGCGCGCGGTGGCGGCCGCGCGGTCGCGCGCCGCCGCGCGCGGCGCGGCCGACCCCGCCGACCCCGACGCCCTCCGCGTCGTCGCCCTGGACGCGGGCGGCTCCGCCGGCCTGTTTGGCGTGCTCGCGACGCGCGCGGGCGCGGACGCGGCGGTCGTCGCCGAGCCGGTCGCCGCCGTCGCGGCGCTCGCGCGGGACCTGGCCGCCGGCGCCGGCGCCGCGGGCCGCGTCACCGTGTTGCACAGGGATGCCGCGGACTTGACGGCCGGCGGCGGCGGCGGCGGCCCGCTGCCGGCGCTCGGCGCGGACGTCGTCGTCTTCGACGCGTTCGACGCGTCGCTCCTCGCCACCGCCGCCCCCGCCGCCGCCCACCGCCTCCTCCTCCGCCTGGCCGCCCCCGGCGCCGCCATCGTGCCGCGCGGCGCCACGCTCTGGTGCGCGGGCGTGTGCTTGGCGGCGGCCGCGCCGCGCGGGTCGCCGACGCCGGTCCTCGCCCCTCTGGACGCCTTTTGGTGGGCGCCCGGCGCGCCGCGCGCCGTGGACGCGGCCCGCCTGCCGCTTACCGTGCTCACCAAGCCGGTGAGGGCGTGGCGGGGGGACTGGGCGGCCGCCGCGGCGGCGGGCGGCGGCCCGCCGCGCGTCGCGTCGGCGCCGCTCGCCCTGGAGGCGACGGCCGCCGGAGAGCTCAACGCCGTGCTCGTCTGGTTTGACCTGGACATGGGGGACGGGCACGTGCTGACGACGGGTGCGGGTGGGGGGGCGGGGGTGGGGTCGAAGCGGCGGGGCCCGCGCGCGACCGCGCCGACGCCCCCCTCCCTCCACGCAGCCCCACCCTGGGCCGGCCCCGGGGGCGCACTCGACTCCTCCACCCCCACGCCGCCGACGCACTGGGGCCAGGGCCTGCAGGCGCTCGACCGGTGGGCGCGCGTCGCGCGCGGCGACCGCGTCCGCCTCGTGGCGCGGCCAGCCGAGACCGGGGGGCTCCGCTTTGCGCTGCGCGCGTCGCCACCGACGGCGGCGCCGGCCGGGCTGCCCTCCTCCCCCTCCCCCTCGCGCTGGGCGCCGCGCGCGCCGTGGACCGAGGCGTGGGGCGGCGGCGACGCCGTCGAGAACCCTCACGTTGCCCGCGTGCGCTACACGGACTTGCTCCTCATCGAGGCCGCCCAGCGCGCGCCGTGCGGGCGGTGGCCGAGCGTGGTGGGGGACCTGCGGCCGCTGCTCGACCACGCGGGGTCGCTGTCCCTCGACCCGGCGTCCACCGCGGCCGCCCTGCGCGATGTGGCGTTGAGGGAGGCGCTGGCGCGGGAGCGGGGCGGGGTGGGGGTGGAGCGCGCGGCGCGCGCGCTCGTGCGGCGCGCCGCGTGATGTGAGCGAGGGGGGGGGCCGCGGGCGCCCCCCCCCCCCCCCGGGGGGGGGGGGGGGGGGGGCGCGGGGGGGGCGCGGGGTCGGGGGGGGGGCGGGGTGTTGTGTGCGTGGGGGGGGGCCGCGGCCGCCACACCCCCGCCTCACCCCCCCCCCACCCCGCCCCACCCCGCGCGTCACCCCCCTCCCCACCCTTTACAGCATGAAAGCTCTGATCCTCGTCGGCGGCTTCGGCACGCGCCTGCGCCCGCTGACGCTGACGTGCCCCAAGCCGATCGTCGACTTTTGCAACAAGCCCATGGTGGTGCACCAGATCGAGGTACAGGGAGGGTGGGGGTGGCGGAGCGCGGTGGCGGCCGCGGCGCGGCGTCCGCGCCGCGCGCCGCGGATGCGGGCCGCCCACCCCCCCCTCCACCCCTTTCCAGGCGCTCAAGGCGGCCGGCGTGGACGAGGTCGTGCTCGCGGTCAACTACCAGCCCAACGTGAGTGGTGGCGGGGGTCGAGGGAGGCGCGCCGCCCGCATTCTGGCCGCGCGCCGCGCGCGGCGCCCCCAGGCGCCGCCGTCCGCGCCGCCGCGATGCGGCCGCGGGCGCCGGGGGTGCGGCGCACATCCGACGCGCCCCGGGCGGGCCAAGGGGGGGTCGGAGAGGGCCGCCCCGGCCCGGGCGGCGGGTGCCGCGGGCGCGGCCCGCCGGGCCGCCGCCGGCGCCGCGCGAGGGCACCCGCCGCCCACCCGGCGACCCTCCCCCCCCCCCCCAGGTCATGATGGACTTCCTGGCCGAGTGGCAGGTCAAGCTGGGGGTCAAGATCACGTGCTCCAAAGAGGACGAGCCGATGGGCACCGCCGGCCCGCTCGGCCTCGCGCGCGCGATCCTCGACGACGGCTCGGGCGACCCGTTCTTCGTGCTCAACTCGGACGTCATCTGCGAGTTTCCGCTCAAGGAGATGCTGGCCTTCCACAAGGAGAAGAAGGCCGAGGTGAGGGTGGGGGGGGGGTGGCGGGTTGGCGGCCGCGCGCGGGCCGGCGCGAAACCGTCGGGACGCCCCCCCCGCCACGCCCCCCCCCGACCCGCCCCCTCGCGCTCGCGCCCCTGCAGGGTACCATTCTGGTGACCCGGGTCGAGGACCCCTCCAAATACGGCGTCGTCGTGCTCGACGCGGACGAGCGCGTCGAGCGCTTTGTCGAGAAGCCGACCACCTTTGTCGGCGACCGCATCAACGCCGGGATCTACTGCCTGTCGCCGGCCGTGCTGAACCGCATCGAAAACCGGCCGACGTCGATCGAAAAGGAGACGTTTCCCGCCATCGTGGCCGACAACGCGCTCTTTGCGTTCACCTTGCCGGGCTACTGGATGGACGTCGGTGAGGAGGGTGGA
>Ga0315293_10000162_pt1 | contig 57499 bp, 76 predicted proteins | sample YL17G13_20_MG_FD_203071 | JGI IMG/M metagenome (GOLD analysis project Ga0315293, IMG submission 203071) | Sediment microbial communities from Yellowstone Lake, YNP, Wyoming, USA - YL17G13_20 | ecosystem: Environmental > Aquatic > Freshwater > Lake > Sediment | place: USA: Wyoming | collected... | reverse complement strand
ATCAAAGAAGTTGAAGAACTCATTGAAAAAGAAAGAAGATACTCTGGGTGAACTACTAAATTAGTAGATATTGGTCGATATTGGTAATTCAACTAAACATATTTGAGTTTTCTGATTCCAATTTCTTTTCGAATTTCTTTCTATAACCCATGAATTCCTGTACATCTTCATGGAATTTATCCTGGCTCTCGACCATCTTTTCAATCATCTCATTTGTTTTCTTTTGCTGCTCCATCAACAAAACCATCTGTGCTTCCAAATCAAGAATCCTATCTGCCGATTTCAAATCAGCCCGTGCCTGTTCAATTGTAGAATACTCTACTTCAGGATAACCTTTTTTTGATTCATCGACCATCGCATATCCACGTTTTGTCTTGATTTTGACCATGCCATTTTTCTGGACATATTGTTTCATTGCTGGGTCAACAATCTCACGAGCAACTTCCATCGACCTATATTCAACGGGCATCGATAGATAAGCCTTGTATGTGTTCTGGAACCATTTGCGAGCTTTCCAAACATATCCTTTAAGAATGTCTTTTGCCTGGTCTAATTCGTAATCCAATAGATACAACTCTGGCAGATAAATAATCAATTCATCTGTTGACACTGTTTTTTGCCTTACAAAAGTAATGTTCAATTTTTTCAATGAATTAATTTCTGATTTTCTATCTGATAAATCATGATGCAAAACCATTTGTTCCATGCCATTTGGTCCCTTTCTTGGCTCCCAATACACATTTCCAACTGGTCTATGCAAAATCGTACAAGTATATGATAAAGCATTCAACCGCCACATCGTAACTCGTTTTCCATTCATTGTTACAATCGTGTCGTAATTACGTTTGAATCCTTCGCCCCTACCTTTTCGTTTTCCTTTGAAGCGTCCTGTTTTACGGTCACGAACCGTTTTAATAGGTTTACCTACCCTGCGTTCAATAATCTTGGCATCTTTATTGATTGTTATTCTTGCTTTCCTGCCATCAAAATAATTTGTCGTTGGAATCAAATAAGTCGATTTGTAGAGCTTTGGATTTGCATCTTTTTTTATTGGTTTAATTACTCCAAGTATTTCTAAGTTCTTTACATGCTCATTAATCGATTGTTTTGATATTTTTAGTTTCTTAGAAATCTCTATTTGAAAAAGACCTTCCCTGGTCAAATAATAATAAATCTGATATTGCCTTCGTGTCAAAACTGCTCGAACCATCTTATCTGCGTCAATGTGTGAGTCAGGTTTTTTATTTTTAGTCAATTTTATTGACCCTGACGCACTCCTTGAATTTCGAGATGGCTCCCTCTCACTCAAATAATCGACTCCTGCCCCTGCCTCACAAAATTATAGGGAAAAATAGAAATGACATTAGAGCTTAAAAGGTTTTTCTTATAAATTAACCTCCAAGAAAACCACCTGCTTTAGCTAGTGGATGAATTGGCAACAGTTGTACAACAATGCTTAAATATCCAATAAAATATAAATATATGCAATGGAACTCAGGATGTATCAATATCGACTGTATCCTTCTCGAAAACAGACTGAACTTCTTTTCAATTCCTTTAAAACCTGTAAAACAATCTACAATGAACTTCTTGAACTTTCTATCGAAACTTACAAAACTTCTGGAAAAACATTGAAATGCTATGATTACAATAAACATCTCACGGGGAAACACAGAGAACTTCATTCCCAGGTCAAACAAAATATTTCTGACCGAGTATACAAATCTTTCCAGAACTTTTTCCGCAGGGCAAAAGACTCCCTCTACAAAAAGAAAGGATTCCCAAGGTTCAAAAGCAGTATCCACAGCATTACCTATCCGCAATCCGGTTTTAAATTCATTTCCCAAAGACGACTGCATGTTTCAAAAATTGGGAATGTACCTATCGTTCTGCACAGGATTCCAAAAGGAAAAATCAAGGCTTTAACAATCAAACGAAACAAAGCAGGACAATGGTTCGCAATATTCTCCTGTGAAATTGATATAAAACCAGTTAAACACAAATCCAAAGAACAGGTTGGCATCGATGTCGGTTTAGAACAGTTTGCAACAATCTCCAATGGAATCGCTATCGATAATCCAAGGCATATCAAAAAAGCTGAAGAACGATTGAATCGATTGCAGCGAAGAGTCAGCAGAAAAATCAAAGGAAGCAAGAACCGGAGAAAAGCAATCCATCTGCTTGCAGTCCAGCATCTCAAAGTTGCTAACCAAAGAACCGATTTCCTTCACAAACTTTCCAAAGAAATTACTCAAAAGTATGGCTTTATCGCCGTTGAAAAACTCAATATCAACGGCATGGTCAAAAACCATCATCTCGCAAAACACATTACCGATGCATCCTGGGATACTTTCATCAGAATGCTGGAATACAAGGCTGTAACAAGCGGTTCCAGGCTGGTGAAGATAAACCCAAGGAACACGAGCAAGACTTGTAGCAAATGCGGGGCTATCGCTGATATATCTTTGAATCAAAGGCAGTTCAACTGCCCAGCTTGCGGTTTTGTTTGTCATCGTGACCTCAATGCATCGATTAATATCTTGAAGGTAGGGCGGGACTCGCCCGAACCTAACGCTTGTGGACATGGTGTAAGACCTTCCCATTTGAAGGCTGTCGTGGATGAAGCAGGAACTACACAAGGCAACATCTGAGTTCCATCAAATATTGCCTTTGGAAACTCTATGATTTATCGTGGAGAGGATGTCACTTTCAAATATATTTTTCGATAGATAGTTTTTTAAAAACAAATATGATTACTATCTAGTGATTGGTGTAAAAACAGGTGTCTTCACCGGACTAACTTGTTTTGTACACCAATCCTCCATCCCTTATTAACATTTTTGGTGCTAAACCTTGAAAAAGATTTATATATCTATTAAACATTATATTTCATATAAAAAATAATAAAGGTTAGATACTATGGCTGAAATTGACAATATTATTAAAAAGATGTTTGAAGAAAATCCAGAAGTTACTGAAAAAGATATAATTGATAAATTGCTACAAATTAAAGACCCACAGAGACCAGACAAATCTCTATGGCGACGAACATACATAGAACGAAGGCTATCGGAATATAGAAAAAATAATGCACCTGCTGTTGGTCTTCAGATTGAAGGACATACTATCCCAAAACATCCCGATATTTTTGCGGATTCATCGCAATCTGGAACTGTTGAAACTAAATTAAACGCCGTTGAAAATACTGTTTCTCTCAAAGATGAGATTGATGAAACTAAAAGCCAGCTTTCAGAATTGACCGACGTTGTAATTGGAATGAAGAATGATTTTGATTTTCTTCGTCAATTATGGCTTGAAAATCTATCTACTTTTAAACAAACGGTTTCTGAACTCAAGAAAGCTATGGCAATTGGTAAACTGATTCCTGAAGAGGAAATAAAATATGGAGAACTTGTTCTCAAAGAAAAGACCATCAATTCCATAAAGAAAATATGCGATGAACGGAAAATCGATGATGAAAGCGATTATATTGATACATTACTCAAGCTTCATGATGAATATCAAGATATAATGGAAAATATCGTTAAACCATTCAATTCGCTTGTATCGCTCACAAAAGAAAAAGGTGGCTCTGTATACCTTAATCTATCAATTGATGAAGCTACGGGCAAATTAAGCTATGAAGAACGCAAATTTGGACGTATGCAAGGCAGGCGAAGAAGTCTTGCTATTGGACTCGGGCTTGGGATACCGATTGGCATTGTCGTAACGCTCATCCTTGTCTTTCAAAAGATAATCACTTTTTGATGCATGATGCACAAAGATATCTCTTCAGAAGAAATAAATGAACTCCAAAAAATAACCAAAAAAGGCGTATATCGGTTTAACAACAGAAAAAAGACTCATGCCGAATATCTTGGTCTTGCTTTTTTAAAATATATCATATATGCTAATGTTTCTACCTGGAGAACAAATCATCTGAATCAATTCAAGAATTGTCCATTAACAAAAGGTCAAAGGTCAACAGCAATCTCTTTTCTCAATAAACAGAAATTAGTTTATAGCAGCGAAAACAGAAAACGATGGTTTTGTATTAAAAAAGAAAAATTGATTGATTATATGAAAATGTTGGAAAAAGAACTAGGGTTTCAATAATATAAAAAATCCGATGATTATCCCATGCTTCTCAACCTGTTTATCTCCAGCTTTAACATAAACAGATATTTTTTGTATTGTCAGAAAATGATATGTCCTTTCAAAATGGCTCCCTCTTGGGACCATATCATTCCTTGTATTGTTTAATCTGGTCACATTGGATAATGATTTTATTAAAACAGTTAAAGAAAGATTGATATCTTGCGGTGTCTGATTGTCCACGATTATCTTTAATTTCATCCCATCGGTTATCTCAATTGTCAAACCATCGTTTGCTACTGCTGAAAAAGATGCTGCCAGTATCAAAAAAGAAAAGAAAAAAGGGATTATTAAAGTTTTCATCGAATCCCTTCAGATTGCATATGTTCTGGTTGTTGAGGTCATCATTGCTATTTCGGTGACTGTTTCGGTACAAGTTATTGCATTTAATTTTGATACCACTGGTATAAGCACTGGATAATACGACCAATCACGGAAGCATTTATGGACATGCCTCACGTAGATTCCATCTTCGTAATAATTGAAATCAATGATTATTTTTTTGCATCCTTCGAACAGATGAAAAAGCTTTGTTTCCACATGTAACAATAGTGGTGCTCCGAACATATTCGTCGTCCAAGTGAATGTTTCTCCGTAATTATATTGTCTCACTTCATCATTTATCATAGTATCTTGTATGTAGCCTTCGAATCTCAAATTGTGAGAACTTGGAAATGCGGGGAAATAGATTACAATATCTTTATGATGTCCACATAATACCTCTACGCCTTCTCGTACTTCCGTATATGCATCTACCGATAGCAATGCCGATTCTCTCGTCTGAAATTCATCAAACTCTGGAATATATTCGCTTCCATCTTCTAATTCACCATAATTTATGACATAACTCATCCCTGGCGGTATTACATCCATGGCTTGAGAATGCGTTACATCTTCTTGCGTAGCCACGACGGCAGGAACAATCATAAATAGGACTACTGCAATCGCAACGATGTATCTGCCTAATTTTGTTACTTTTTTGTTTTTCATTTCATACCTCCATAAATTTATTTTTATTGTGAACATTGTTTAATTTGTAGATTTATATATTTTTCTATGAAAATTATTATGGATATGGAAAATAAAAATAATCCGATACTTTCCCCATGTTATATATTTTTTGAATCAGGATTTCTTCTGAATAAGTATGAAAAGTCATCGTCATTCTTCCTGTAAAAAATGGACAGAACATTCTGTTTATAATTGGTAATGTATTGAACAATTTATCTTCTGTTTCAACAATAATAGGTTTGTTTGTCTGAAGACAATCTACATGTATATCTGTTGTTGTATCAATTTTGTTAAATTTCCAACTGAATGGTCCAGCACCATAAAGTCTCGCAATGAATGTCAGATTATACAGGTCTTCATTGTATATACTTGTTATATTGAATTGCATCTTTCCATTTTTTTCAAAAGCCCAGGGATTGACAAGAATGACCATACCATCATTTTCTTTTGTTGTTGGTTGTAACGCAGTTGATAATGGTATTAATAAGAAGAATACGGTCACAATAATTGATATTAGACATATTTTTATTTTCATTTCTTTGACCATTGATTAAAGATGGAAGAGATTGTGTTGTACAACCTCTGTATTTTTGTTTTATTCTAGTGCCTGGTTTTGAAAGAGCTGGGCAATTTGTATTCCTGTTGAAATGTGTACTTTTATAATTACCATTCCGCCTTCGCCACCACTAAAAATCATATTTCCTTGGTTGTCTATCGATATACTTTGTAGTTGATTAAAGTATGGTTGGAATGCTGGGTCTATGCAGAAAAGTATTTCTCCAAGTGCCATATCAAGTATTGTAGCACCGGTGTTCTTATCATAGTAACCTGCATAGTAATCAGTTTCGTCGCCAACAGTGCACCATCCGCCTGCCGTCGCTATTTTATTTCCCACTATTTTGACATCATTGATGAATGATGGTACTTGTTTTGACCAATCGATATTGTAACCTGCGTCAACACAATGCAGATATCCCCATAAGCCAAAGTAGACATGGTGATTCGAATTGTCAATTGCCAATGCTGCATCATGCAATAAACTTCCTTCCAATGGAACTTCAATCATTGCATCTGCTACTGGTGCACCATTGTTTTTATTTAATGTGGTCAAACCAATTAAAACAGTTGGTGAATTTGGGTCTGTCATACAATCAAGAGATGACACAAGAGGATTGCTGTTTCCATCAATTACAATTGACATTGGATACCAGAATGGCAATATCTTGACATCATCAAACCAATCAACTGCTCCATCATATGAATCCAGTTTCAATATATATCCGCCACCAATTAGGGTTAGACAAGGAACATATATTGAATAGCCATCAGGACTAATTGCCATATCAATTCCAGTTGTTAGATAGTTATCATAGGTGTACGAACATTTCCAAAGTGCTTCTCCATTTGGATTGTATTTGAAAATATCGGTGTTTACGATTTGTGGGTCTTGGAAACTTACAACATGGTTTATCATCAAGATTATATTGTTAAGAGAATCTGTCTTAACATCCACAACAGTGAACCATGAGTTATCATCTGTTTCTTGTTGGAGAATACCGATAACTGGACCTTCGGGCGTTCCGCTTCTCATCTCGCCACCTTGACCTCCTTCATTTAAGTCGTATGATGTGATATTCTCTAAGTCGTCGAGATTAATTTCCCACATCCAAAGTTGATTTCCATTGGTATCATATTTTGTTAGATATGTTTTGTCGTAAGCAGCAGAATCAACCCATGTTATTATATTATTGTTTCCATCGACTATGGATTTTCCGCCTTTTGTGCTCATGTGGTCACCATCTGCCCATTGCTGCCTCCATAATATTTGATAGGTGGTTGATAGTATTGAATGCGAGGCTTTATATTCCAATGCGATTGTTGGTACTGAAGTTGCAAGTAGCATAACAGTTGCTATTACAACGATGGCTGCCTTTCCAAAAACAGATTTTCCTTTCATTTTTTTGTCTCCAATCGTGCTTCATGAGCACTTATTAAGTATTAAAAAAGCATTATTAAATATATAAATCTTTCTATATATTAATGAAAAAATGGCTTAAGATAAAGGGAAAATAGAAAAATAGAAAAAGAAAAAGATTGAGATGCTTTTACCGCATCTTGAGCCATTTGCGTCTTGTTTTCGGATTCACGAGTATTGCTATGAATATCACCAGGATTGCAATGATGATAATCACTATAATCCAGATGATTATCGAAAAACCGAAGAATGTTGGTAATGACGAAGGTGTGCTGTTTGCATCCAGTGCCATTACTGCTCCACCAGCAAGATATTCTTCGTAATCGGTGAATCCATCGCCATCTGTATCTGCCAAATCTGGGTTCGTTCCAATGCCCTCTTCAAATGAATCTGTAAGACCATCTCCATCTGAATCTACAGGAGTTGTTCCTCCATCATCATCGTCATCATCTCCAACCGGTGGTGTTATCGTATTGAAATCAATGCCAATGATTGCTCCTGAAAGATGCTGGTATACATTTGCCCAGACGAATCCTTCATATCCCATCGTGTCGTTCGTGCTGACTCCAGTATTATTAAATTGCTCCCATTCTCCGCTCGTGCTATTGTAGTATACAAGACCATGAATGTATCGTTCTGACCAGTCTCTAATCGCTAAATCTGCTGTTGTATAGTAAATGGTAATGTTTGCAGGTTCAGCTATCCGTGATGCATTTGTCAATCCTATTTCTATATATTTATGCATCGAACGTGTTGGATATGATGTTAATAATGTTATTGGATATGGATAAACAACGAGATTTATACTAGCTGTCGATGTTCCAGATACATTTGTATCAGCATCGTAAGAATTATTTAAATAACGTGTCGCAACGCCATTTATTTCAAGAGTACCAAATGGAATGATATCATCATAAGCATTGCTTGATAAAAGATACGGTGACGCTAATAGATGGCTTGAAACTCTGAATGTACCTTCAATTCCAGTTTGCGTATGCCCAAACCAATTGAAATATGCTGGCATTACTCCAGTCCAATTTGAATATACGGCTGTTAATGCGAATCTTTCCTCAATATCACGATTTGAGGTATTGAATTTGTTATAGAATACTGAAATGTTTGTTGCAGTTATTTTACCACTTATATTATCGAATCGTATTCCTGGTGCAGAAGAAATATGACTATAATTTCCTAAATCATTTGCCATGATTCTCATATTACGGACATATGTTGCAGCAGAAAGAGAACGGATAACTATTGGGCTATATCCTCTTGTATTATAGATAAAGTTCCATTGCATATTTACTTTGTCCGTATAATGATTTGAACCAGTAATGTTTATTCCCGCTCCACCTTGAGTTTCTGTATCATGAATTGAATTTGTATAAATATTTCCTCTATTCATTCCATCGAGTTTTATTGCAGCAGCAGATACTCCATTGCTTGTGTTAATGATTTGGTTAGCATAGAAATAACTGTCATTCAAATAACCATTTTGTGAACATATTCCTGAAGCTCCAGTACCACTGATTGTATTGCTATAAAGCGTCATATTTGAATTATTATCATGGGTTCCGTATTGATTTCTCCCAATCTGAATCCCGTTGTATCCTCCCATAATATCACAAAAATAAATACTAACATTATTACGGGAACCGTTCGTCGCAATTTCAATTGCATTTGTTCCAACAGTTAATATTGATTGAGTGACGGTAATTCCTTCTGTTGCTGAGAATGCTCCTATTTGCACATTGTTGACAGAAATATTTATAGTGCCATTTAAATGAGTATAATCGCTTCCATTTGCAGAACGTAATGTAATACTTTTTTTTAGCCCCAAAACTCCACCAGGAGATGTATACCATCCATTGTTTAGGATAATCAAATCTCCGGCTGTTGAAGAATTAATGAGATTTTGAATATTATCTCCAGAACTAAGATGGGTTGTGGTTGCACCGATTTGCGGTATGAATCCAAAGCCTACAAAAATAGATGCTATCAGCATCAAGCTTATCATTAAACTTGTTTTTCTCATTGTTTTCATAAATTCCTCACCACTTTCATATGGTTTCTCTTGTATAGTGAATCATATCATCGTTTATAAATATTCGCTGGTCAAATTCCCACTTTTGGTCGTTTCTCAAGAAAACATCATAAACGAAAAAAGACTCAATGCATTTATGAAAGCATGTGCTATGAATATTCCAAGCCATGATTTTGTCTGAAGAACAAATATTGTTGCAAAAATCCTGAATAAAAAGGCTATGAATAGACTTGGTATCGCCCATCCGTATGCAAATCCATGAGCAAGTGAAAATAAAATGCTTGTAATAAAGATACTTGCCACCATTCCGCTTTTTTCTGCAATCGTTGGAGCAAGTATTCCTGAAAAGAATCCCTCTTCGAAAAATGATGCTACCATAACAAACATTAGTATTGAGATTATCGAACCCATCTGTGCATCAAAAATTGATAGTTGTGATATGAAACCGGTCAATCCGATGAAAACCAATGCGAATGCAATACCAAGAGTAACGTTACCGACAATTTCATCGCTTTTTCCGAATCCTATCGATGCAATCCATGATTTTTTATTCGAACCTTCAAGTAGCAATCCACCGACAGCTATGATTCCGAGGAGCACATAATAAATCGCCATGTCTTTGAATGTCGGAAAATTCGGGATAATCACTATGATTAATATTACAAGTAGAATCGCTGAAATCGCATAAAGGACTGTTTTTGTCGATTTATCAAGGAACGTCCATGAACCTGCTTTCGCACTTCCGAACCAATTATCCGGTCTTCCGAATCTGTTCAGCCTCAAACTGTTTCTATTCCAATAAATAAGACCGAATGCTATGAGACCGATGATAACCATGAGTGCCCAGGATGGAATAGAACCAAAAAGTACAACTTCTTCGAATTTCATTTCCTGAGTTATATTTACGTCTTTATCGACTACTTTAATATCTGCTGATTGGGAAATATAATGATATTTTTCAAATTTAACTTGATAATCACCTGGAAAAAGCTCAAAAGAAATAGTTCCTGATTCGTTCGTGTATCCAAACAATCTTGCAACATTATTATTATCGAAAACAACTACCCACGCATTTTTTAATCCATTTTGTTTGTTATCGATGACTGAAACATTGAGTATGTATTCTTTGAATTGCGATGGAGTTCCATCTTCGCTCTGCGTTCCAAGCTCCGTTGGAAGACTTGTTTTTTGTGTGAAACCGCCAGAAAGAGTGAATATTGCACTCAGACCAATTGTTAATGCTATAAGTGTTATCTCAATCAGTTTTGCAATGTTATTTGATTTTTTCGACATTTAAATTCCTTAACACGAATCATGGTCTTTCATATATTCTTTCATCACTTCAATCGCACTTGCTTTATCGAGATTCTTTCCGTTTTTCAAGGTTCTGTATTTATTCCCCGTCGGACGAACATATCGCCGTTCAATCACAGAGAATGTATCCAATGTCTGAGGACGAATACCAAATCCACCTTCGATAGAATCCTGCAACACCATTATCCCTTTTTCACCAATTATCTTCCGTCCTCTGTCATATTCGTATTCAATCCGATATGGCAAATTTAAACGTTTCTTCCAGCATTTAAGTTTCGACATTATCTATTCCTTATTTCGTAACCCATTTGTAACTTGCAATTGCAACAATACAGAATAGAATTACCATGAAAAATACAATCATGTATAGAGAAAATGTATCAGCCGGACTCAATGCTCCGGTAGTTTCACTGTCGCTATAAACAGTATACGACAACGTATTGCTCGCCATCGGTGTTTCCGTGCTCATTGCACTGTCATAAAGAATTGCAGTAATCGTATAGATTCCTGCTTTATCGCAGTAAATCTGACCTTCGACCCCGCTCGTCGTTATCGTGCTGATAATATTCGATATTGAAATCAATTTATCGTTCATGTCTTTTACATAATATTTTACCGTTGGAACCAGATTCGAATAGGACTGTGGAAAATCTATCTTGAAATTCATGTATTCCCCGACTTTTGGATTGTCCCTGAAACTGGTCGCTGATAAAACGCTTTTTTGAATCAATATATCATTTGACTGGATACACTCTATGCACTCTGAAGTATCCGCAACATCGTCTTCAGATAGTATATGTGTCCCTGTCGAACCGAGCATTGAAATCGCTGGAGCTGGTGCTCCGCTCGGAAAAGAAGCCGATGCTAAAAGAAGAGCCATTGCCAATATGACAACGAGAGAAATCATTGATGATACTCTGCTATAAGAAAATGTCGGGACTCTTGGAAATGCTGTTTTATTGTGTTGTGCCTTGTAATATGAGAGCAATAGGATTGTTGCGATACATGATATCAATAGAGGCAGTACGAATAGGGACCAACTATATGCCTCAAGACCTTTTGTTATTTGCAGCCAGATATAGCTCGTTCCCATGCCAATGAAGATGCTGAAAAAAGACGTTATGACCAGAAGAAATTTGCTTTTACCCTCGGTCAGAATCGCATATGTTACCAAAGCTGAAAAAAAGGATAAAAGCGTCCAAGCGATTATCTGATTCTCTATCATTGCCTTCCCTCTTCATTTTTTCCGTATTCTTTTCCCGTTTTTGTAAAATATTGTCCTTTTGAAAATATAGTTACGCCAATAACAATTGCTATTCCCAATGCAATCCAGATAAAGTTTTTCGTAATCATATCTATTATGAGAACAGCCATAATACCAAAAATAACCATTCCTATAATTGCAATGGCTGCCAGTATCAATATAAGACCTTGATTTTCTTCATTTAATTTTCTCAGCATAATATCATCCAATAATTGAATCTGGTTGCTATTTAAAAATATATGGTGGTCGAAGTGGTCAATGGGACGAAGGCGGGCAATAGCAAAAAAGAAGGTGGTGTACCTTTATTGTGATGGAAATCAACAACATATTGCCATTGCCAACCAACGATAAATATATCTGTTTCTGGTTTATTATTTTTTCTTCCTTGTTTTGATTACCATTGCAACAATCAACAGTATCGCAATAACAGCAATCAAAAACGAAATGATTGCCAGTATGCATTTTATGAAAGCAACCGTTGATGCTATTTCTGTATTAGGTATTCCGTACCCATAATCATCTGGACTTCCCTTACCATAGGCTGAATCCGTAATTGATGATTCTACGATATTCAGATATGAACGACCACCATAGATGAATTTAACGATGTCCATCAACAGTTTATTCGATGCAATAACCTGTAAGCCTACTGCTGCTGCCAATGGTGCTGACATGCTCGTACCGCTCGCTACCTTTTCACCAGATGACCATGGACCTATAATCGATTCACCTGGACAAACGATATCCGGCTTCGGGTATGCACCATTAACCGGTCCTCTGCTTGAGAAAATGCAAATCAAATCATCCGATAGGTCAAGAACTGATTTTATACCCCCTGGCTGCATTGGGTCTGTCGCTCCGACTGCAACCGCATCAGCACTTGTTGCTGGAGATGTTATGGAAGATGCCCTTGGTCCATCGTTTCCTGCTGATACAGTTACAAATATTCCAGCAGAACGTAGTTCATTTACCTTTTGTGCAAACTCATCTGTCGCTGTTCCTTTTGCTCCAGCAGATATCGTTATGATATCTGGATTCAGACTTTTTGCAAGTTCCATTGATTCCAAGAATGTTTCTGGAGTGCATCTTCCGTATCCGTCGAAAGCTTTTATGGAATATTGGACTGCATTTGGAACGAAGTTCTGTATGCCATATCTGATTTCATAGTTGACAAATGTGTTATGAATCATAAATCCAGATGCATAATAATTATTGTATTTTATTGTAGATAAATCATAAAAAAAGGTATCTGTCGTATTTTTTTCTATTTTTCTTATTTTTAATCCGACAAAATCATTGAGAAATACAACATATCGACTATTCTGCATGTTATTTTTTATGTTCCTATATATTATATCTTTCTTAAATGAGACGACATAATTTCCGATTCTATCTAAAAAATTTATTAAATTCCATTTTTGTTTCAATGTTACCGCAAATAAATCATTGTTTCCTTTTTTATTACCATATCCTGCTTTTAATATTTTCTCATATGAAGATGGCAATCCCAAACTGTCCAGAATGATGACGGTTTTTTTACATAATTCTTCATTTGAAGATACAATTACACGTATTTCACCAGGATTTCTATATTTACATGATGTTTCCCAACAATATCCATCAGCATCGAAAATACCTGCAATGAAAGCTGCTCTGACATTTGATGGAGATTTCAATATTTCATCTGGAATGTTTTTTCTACTATTATTATAGCCCATTGCTAAAAACAATTTATCCAATCCACTATATATTGAAAGAACATAACTATTCTGTTTTGGTAAACAACTTCGAATTCCTTTTCCAACAGTATATCCATGTGTTTCTGCTATTTTTATAGCCTTTTCCAATGTTTCTCTTTTTTCATCATGCAACATCACTTGATTAGTTTGTGAACATACTGTTCCATCTCCAATGGTAAATCCTATTAACCATGCTAAATCTTCATCCAAGACTATTGTTTCTTTTGTCAATTTTTGTGGTCCAGGGGTCATTCTTCTATAAACAATTATTTTTTGATATTCTCCAAAATCAACTGTATTTATTGGACAGGCAATATAATCATCTATAGTAATTTCGTCTGCTCGTTTCCATATTATTTCATTGTTTACAATGACTGGTGTTGGATGCCAAGGAGTTAAAATAAGCGATTTGTTCCATATGGTTGTAATCTTTATTGTTTCATTTACTTCCACTTTATGAACAGCATTAATTTCATCAATCATTGAATATCCTTCATTTGTTAAAGATAAAGTCTCAGCATTTGTTAATTTTGTTAATCCAGCATTTGTACTTATTGGTTTAATATTTGTTGATTCATAAAAATCTTTAATTTTTATAAGACCGTCACCTATATAAATATAACTATCACCATCTATACATCCATGACCAAAAGTATCTCCACCGTTTTGATATGCATCGTTTTTCATTACTATGACTGGCGATAAATCTACTGAATTATATGTCCTTTGATTTATTCCTGAATCAATAACAACAATCACTACTTTTGAATTGCTCTGTATCGTTGCTCTTAATAATTGATACATCTCTGGAACTGTGAAAGGATTGTTCGGATATTTTGGTGGCTGAAGCGGTGGAATCTCAATCATCCCTTCAACATCTGATGCTGGGCTTCCAGGAGTTATACTTGGTCCAAATACACCAGAAATAAAATGAATCAAGGGATAGAAATCTTCGCTTCCTGCAATTCCAAAAATATCATACGGATTCGGAGAATTTCCATCTACTATTCCATCCGCTCCAAGTATGTTTTGCAATGGTCCATTATACCTATCATACGCTCCTTCACTTGTTTCATCGAAATCATCATAATAATTGCCTCCAATCGGATATGAATTGTTCCATCTGTTTGATTCTGAACCGGCATAATTAACTTCAGAATAAATCTGCGTTAGATATAAGAAATTTCCATCACCAAGAATAATCCCTATCTGTAAATCATCTATATCGTTCCAATCCCATGATGTTCCAGATGGGTCTACTAAGAATGTTGCTGTGTAGAATTCCCAATCATTTCCTGCTAGAATTGTTTTTTGAGATGTCTGTTCATTCGCCCCATCGTGAATAACTAAATAAAAATCTCCAGATTCCCCGATATCCAAATTCATTTTTATGCAAGCAGTTATTGTAATACTTCCGATTTCCCAAGTTTCAAATGCATGGTCGGTTACTTTGTATAATTCTTTATCTCCAGGCAATAGTCCTGCTGATGGGACCACCTGATATATTTGCAGAGATGCATATCCGCCAGTATAAGCATATCCTCCAGTCGAAAATACTCCAATTTGTCTATCTGATGTGTTTGTTGCTAATAATGTCATGTCTGTGCCATCGTATAATGTATAGGCTTGAATCCTTCCATTCGGGTCGGCAACTTGAAATAGTTGTGTTATGTAAAAGTAATTTGCATCTCCATCAATATAAATTGGATTTGTAACTCCAGATGTTAATGTAAAATTATATTGGAGGATAAAATTTGTTCCATTGAAAGTATAAACACCTATATTATCATTTTGGGATGCCCCTTCTTTATTATCTACTGAAACATAAATGTAGTCATTTATATCTAAAAAAACATCATAATATTGATTTGTACTGCCGAGGTATAGACTTTCATTTGTATCAATAATATTGAAATTTGCACCGTCAAATTGAAAAGCACATATTCCAGAACCTAGACCACCCGCAGTCGGGTCACGATAACATGCGTAATTAAATGTTCCATTATCCGTTATTTCTTCATAAGCCACAACATCGTTGAGACTCCCCAATAAAGTGAATGCATCTGTTCCCCCGTAATCAAAACTGAAGGCATCCATACCGGCTCCATGTCCACAGTATATATTATTGGTAACTGAATCTATGTGAACGCTTCTGTAATTGTTTCCTATATCTATTGTGTCCAAAAGAACTATATCGAATACAGCCGGAGATGTATAGGTAAAATTATACATCCTTAATCCTGATGCATAACATGCAACTGCAACATAGTTATTATTTCCAAGTTCTAGTGAATCGACTCCGATATATGTTCCTCCATCGTCAATTGTAGTTATCGAAGTATATGTTGTTGCATTGTAAACTTTTAAACCATTTGTAGTATCTGAAACGAAAATGAATGATGAAGTTCCATCAACATATTTCCCACCGCCTAAATCAATCGTATTTCCAGTACGATTCAAATCATATGTTACCCCAGGTAATGCTGCTGGATTATCGGTTATATATGTCAAATCATAATCTGAAATTGTTTCATTGACACATTTGTAATTTGAAGTGCCTCCGTATTTATACAAATCGTTTGTATCACCGTCTGCATTCGGTCTTGTCGTTAATGATGGTGAATTGCTCAAGTCTTCATCGTCTCTCCCCTGATGTATATTGCTGAAGAAATTATTGTTATAAATCAGATTGTTTTCACAATTGTTCGGTATATCATGTTGAAGATAAATTCCATTCCTATTGTCAGAGATATTATTTAAATAAATGACATTATTGCTAGAGCCTTTATAGATTCCTATTCCGTTATCGATATTGCTCGAAATATTGTTTCTGCTTACAACTGATTCTGTTGAATTTTCAGTTATATTGATTCCAGTCGCCAAATTAGATGAAATGCTGTTGTTGAATATTTCTGTCGAATTACATGCATATAATTTTATTCCGTCTTCTGAATTTGAATCGAAATAATTAAAAGTTGCATTCAATGAAGTGGCATTTTTTGCAAATAAACCAAAATTATTATCTGATATGTTGTTTCCTTCTATATGGACATTGCTTCCATTCCTGACGTCTATTCCAGAATCAAAATTAGGTGCATCATTCGTTCCGCTATTATTAATCGTGAAATTCTTCAAAACAACATCGTCTGCCGTAATGTAAACAACATCTCCTGTTCCACTCCCATCAATCGTAGTATTGCTTACATTCTCTCCAACTAACGTTATTGTTTTGTTGATAATAATATTCTCGCTGTAGATACCAGCATAAACAAACACTGTTCCGCCAACTGCTGCTGCGTCTATCGCTTCCTGTATCGTGCTTCCCAATCTCGTCTGTGTTGTGAAAGAATAGCTCTTATTCGTCCAAGTAGTTCCATCTGAAACATTGACATACCAGCGAATTACTGTCAAAGGTGGTAATGTTGAAGTTATTGCTACTATTTTCGTACCGTTCGTTGCCCCAGTCAGATGAACGTTTGTTATATACTTACATTGCATCATCCATTCCAATGCATCGTTTTCTTGGTCGAATAAAGTAATTCTTAAATTTGGATAGGTTAAAGAAACACTCGATACTGCATTTGTTGGCAATGGATTATAAACGAGCGGAGCATGATTCTTGAATTCATATGGATTCATTAGAGGATAATAGTCATTTCCAAAACCATCAAAATTATATGCTGTATCTGAAAAACCGTCTGCACCTGAAACATTTTGACCTTGACCCCGATAAATATCAGTTGCTCCTACAAGTCCAGACCAATAATTACCACCAATTGGATATGACGAATTATATTTTGAATATGAACCAGCGAAATAACGAATTACTCCTGAATTGAAATTGTTTTGATAATAATTATTTCTTTTTGAATATGTACTAGATGCATTCACAGCCCAATATGAACGTGGTTCATATGCCGTAAAATTATTCTTGATTATCAGATTATTTGAAGACATCGAAAGATAAATACAATCTTCTGAGCTATTGTAAATTATCATTCCTTTTATGCTGCCATTGCTCGCCCAACTCATGTTTATTCCTATTCTTGGATTTAAAATGGTGAATCCGCTAATGTTTGTATGATTTGTTTTAATTTTTAGTCCATCTGATGTTGCATTACAATTCAGTATTATTTGGTCGTTATTTTGATAGTATGTCCCTGAAATTCCAGAGATATTTATTGATTTTAAAATTGTCAATGATTCATTGTAAATCCCAGGATAAATAAAGATTGTCCAATTTGTATTCACTGCTGAATATGCATCAGAAATATTCCTATATTTTCCTGCATTCCACCCAGGAGTTGATGGAGAAAAATTATCATCAACGTAGACTGTATCTGCACGGAAAGTTTCTGTTGTAAACGTATAAGTTTCGTTCGTTGTTCCATCTACATCGGTTGCATTTACCCACCAAGTATATACAGTCGAATATGCCAGAGGACCAACAACATTTGCATGTTTTATTCCATCAACATCACCAATTGATGAATTTGTCGTTATGTTCGTTCCACCTATCTTCCAATCAAAAGCATCTCCGTTTATATCGATGATAGTCGCATTCACTTCTTGTAAATTTACATCAACTCCCGTAGATGTTGTCAGTGGAATTTCATTCGATATAAATGGCGGGGATGCTACTTCTCCGAACGATAAATCATCGCTCGCATGATAAGTAATATTATTTGCAATAATCCAATCCTCTTCACAGAGATATAAATATGCAAATCCTTCAGTTGGTATGTTTGTTTGAATTGATGAAATATTTGGATAATTTGCATACATAAAACAAGGCTCTGATTTACTGATACGAACTAGCGATTCTGTAATATTTGTTGGATTTGACCAAAATGATGTATAATTGCAATAAGGAAATAATGTTCCTTCATATTCTCCGATACCATTCAATAAATCTGTTTCCCATATCGCATGAATGATTGTTTTTGTTCCATTTTTAGATAAAGTAATAGACGAAGAATGAAATTCATGCGAAATATTTTCGTCTTCATAAATATCTGTCACTGTACTCCAGGTTATGCCATTAAATGACCGATATTGAATCGCCGTCACTGGAACCGTAGTAGTATTCATCCAAAGTATATGTACAGTATTATTGCAATCTACAATCATCGTTGGAAATCTATCATTATATGTATTAGAACCATCTTGTTTTGTAACATTTATTGTACTACTTAAAGAATTGCCATTGAAATTTCTATATTGAATATATGAAAAATCTCCATTATCCCAGTTTCCTTCTTCCCAAACAAAATGAACGATATCATTATTGTCAATTGCAAGCGATGGTGCTATATCACCACTATTTACAATAGTTGGGTCTGAAATATTGTATAGACTGCTCCATTGCAGTTCTCCAGTTCCAAGTAGTTCAGTCGAATATTTATATCTTATTTTTGTTAAATTTGCTGAATCACCGAGCCATACTAAATGAACTACATCTGTACTATTTATTGCTATATGCGGGTAGTATTGGTAATAAATATTATCTGCTGTTGCATTAAAAATTTGGCTCCATGAATTATTATATACTTTGTATCGTATTTGTAGCCCACCTAAACCTCCATATTCTCCATCCCAAAAAACATATATTCTATCTTTGCTATCCACAGCAATCATTGCATCTTGTTGACCAGTTGCCGATAATTTAGTCAATTGGGTTTCATTCCATGACAGCCCATTATTGTTTGATTCTGAATAATAAATTTCATAATTGCTTGAAGTTGCATTCAATTTATAATATGCAGCATGAAGATGATTATCTGATGTTCTAGCCAATATACGCTGCTTCTGTGACCCGGTAGCTCCCGTCAATAAATAATCAGTTGCAGTTTGAACTACAACATGTTCCACTGTCATCACTGAATTTGCCAATAAAAGCATGAAAATCAGCAATGAAAAAACTAGAATTGCCATTAAATTTTTTCTCATATCCTTACACCTATTGTAAAAAGAATCGAATATCGATTTATAAGATTTTGTAGACTTAATTATCTTCTTAGTCTTTTATTCAGATAAGGATACGCAACAATGACGATACCAATAATGATGATTGCAACGAAAAGCAAAATCGTATTAGTCTGAGAAATCGTTTGTTGTATCACTGATGAACTTTGTTCTGCATTCACAATTCCGTAACCATATTCTAAATCATACCCTTGTGTGCCTAAATCCGTTGCCCCGTTTCTCAGTGCATCATATAATTGTTCTGATGACAAATCATTGTTTTGCTGTACGAGCAATGCTGCGACACCGGAAACATAAGGACAGGCAAAAGAAGTTCCACTAGCTGTTGTTATGCCATTATAATCAAGAACAGGAACATTGACTCCAGGAGCAACTACATCTGGCTTATTCAAACCGTCATAATATGGTCCCCTGCTACTGAAACTCGCTATGGCATTGTTGTTATCAACTGCCCCTACCGACAGAACATTTTTTCCTCCCGCCGGAGACATCACCTGAAATGGTATCGATATATACCCTGAACGTGCCCCAGGACCGCTATTCCCCGCAGCAGCAATGATTGGTATGTTAAATTCTGTTGCAAGCCTATTCGCAGCAGCAATCGTTATATCGGCATCATGGGAGAATGCTTGCGAAGAAACGCCCCAAGAACATGAAAGTATCACATAATCGCCTGTCAATTTTTTCCAGTTTGCAACAAATTCAAATCCCTGCAATATATCTGCATTTGTAGCTGTAAGGTATCGTGCACCTCCAACGGTCTGCCAGCTAAATACTTCTATGTTCAGAATATTGACATCCGGTGCGATTCCTCTGAAATCTGGATTCTGATTTGCAATGCATGAAGCGACCATCGTACCGTGCTCATAGACATATTCACCATGAAGATGCAATCCTCCGACGACAACGCTTTTTCCATCTCTCTGCAAATCAGGATGGTCTTCTTTGATGCCAGTATCCATTACCGCTATCGTTATTCCTTTTCCAGTTATTCCCTGATTCCATAGATTTTCGACATCTAATTGCGTCGGAACAACATTTTCCGGTGTCGCTTCTGATAATTCATATGGAGCAATCATAAATGATGGTTGCTCTGAATAAATATTTTCTATATATTTGTTCTCTGCTAATTCATCCAGTTTTGATGCTTCCATATTGATTATCAATGAATTAGAAACTTCAGATAATCGATGGATGACACTCTTGATATATGGTGCTATCTCTTCCAAAACAATATCCTGCTGTTCAAGAGCATAATCTTGAGAACCAGTGAGTTCTAAAATCACATTTATGTTCCCCACTCTTTGAGTGATTGATGATATTTTGCTTTCTGCTGTAGCTGAAGAAACCTCAAATGTTCTGAATTGATATGCTGTAAATTTTATCACCCCTGAAGAAATGCCGGATATCGTAAGAATCGCTACGAGACCTATAACGACAACCGCTATGCCTCCAATATTGTATGATGTATTCTTTGTTTTTGATGAGAACATCTTTGAGAATGATGGAGTAAAAAAGAAGATGATTATTACCAAGGATATTATTGTTCCAATCGGAAATTCAAAAAAGATTGCCTGTACGCACAATAAAAGCATCGTTATTCGTGCCCAGTGCATCCCCAACAATAAACAGATTGCAACAGCTATATAGATTACCCCTAAGACAATTGGAACAAATGGCATTGAGATAATCGTTATATTTCCGAACAAAAAAGTAAAAAAGTTGTTCCACAATCCGAAGATGTCTTTGAGAAATGTTCCTAAGATGTACAATACGCCGTGCAATGCAAAATATGCAGAAATCAATATGATTGCCATTGAATATTTTAGTTTTGACATTATTTACTCCTTTTTTTATTTTAAATATTTAGTGAAATATTCTCTCTGTTTTTGATTTGCGAATTCAGTGATTCTGCTTATGTAATCATAGCTCGAATATGCAATTACATCTCCTTTTTTATTATAGAAACGTCCCATCGGATTGCCCGTTACAGATAAATCTGATTCCCAACAAGCATTTATTTCATCTATTTTTTTCATTCCATTTGGACAATCTTGTTTTGACATTATTTTCATCTCAACATGAATCGTGGTCTTTCATATATTTTTGTGCGATTACCATTGCTCTGGTTTTTGTACCAATATTTTCTTCAATTGTTCGTTGTGAAGTATAATTTACTACCCCTACTTGATAAGGATACTTTTTTTTCCAGTCCTTTTCAGTTGAGTTGTAATATCCCCTTCCCGCAAATAGATAAGGATAATCTCCTTTTTCTCCGCTCCGGTTCCAAATTAGACCTTCGATACCTTTTACCTTTTTCCAGCATTTTAGTTTTGACATCTCTCATCACCTTCAGATATTATTTTAACAGACTTTTGCTTTAATCTCTCTCAATAGATTTTTATGTTTTGCTTCATCAATTTTAAGACTATTTATTATAGAAGCAGGATACGTGTCTAAAAAATCGTGTTTGAATATTTGATAATCTTCAACAGCTTTTATTTCATCTTCGATATATGCATCCAATTGTTCACATATGCGTTCATGTTTATTCATTTTTTCCCTCGTTCAACACAATTCCACTTCTGAAATTTTCAAATCATATAATTCTCCCGTTGGAGCATGAATATTATACGAACTGTATGAATGTACGACAAAGAATTTGCCTTTTTTCCCATATACTTCAAAATCGAGCGGTTCATCATTGAAATCATAAAGTCCACCGAATGGTATTTTTTTTCGAAGATATGTTTCTTCCATCATTTCAATTTTTTCATAACCTCGTTCAACCAAACATGATTCAATACCTTTGTATCCTTGATGTTTGTCGCATTCAAATTTCCTATATCTTCCAACAGGTCTGTAATATTTCACCATCAATAATACCTCTTTCCAATTTTCACACAAATTTTTGCACCATTCTTTTGTTTTCCGCAAACAGTATCACCCATGTCTGCATCATTTATTCTCTTTGCAATATTTTTTGATATCTTTATTTTAGAATATTTTCCAAATCCTGTTTGTACATCAATAGTATTTTCTTCTTCATCTGCCCATCCATCCAGTATATAGGCTTCTATTATTTTTCCTGTTTTTGCTTCAAAAGAATAATCTCTGACCATTTGTGCTGGTTTATAACTTTTTTTCTTTGGATGTCCTGAACGAATTTTTGATGGATGCCCAAATGGACTCTGACTAATATATTTATTCATTTTTTAACCTCCTGAAATTGAATCCTTTTTCCTTTTGCTGTTTTAAAAAAATCAAGCCCGAGAAATGATGCTCCGAAGATTATTACAAGTAAATCATCGATGAGTCCCAATGGACCCAGGATTGCTTCAGGCATCAAATCAATCGGAGAAATGACATAAAGAACCACAAAAGCGAGAACGATAAGTTTCCCAATTCCTTTTGTCATCTGTCCAATTGGACCTGGAAGCAAGCTCATTGTTCTTTCTTCCTCCATCTGAATAGAATCATTGCAATTGCAAGTGCCCCGATAATCGCCACGATTTCAAATCCAGGTGTCGCCGGAGTTGTAGTTCCACCGCCACCTCCAGTTTGCGTTGGAGATAAATAAGCATAAACTGTCTTATCTGATGTCATTACAGATACCGTCGCTGAATATATATCATAACCTACTTTTGAAATAGAAATCGTATAGGTTCCCGATGCTCGTATGAATGTTGCCTTACCAGAAGCATCCGTAAACTTCGATTCATTTCCGAGAAGAACTGATACATCACTGAGAGGATTGTTCGTCGATTCGTCATAGACTTGTATCGTCACTATATGCGTTCCTGCTGGTGGTTCTCCACCACCATCTCCACCGCCTTCAATCGGTGTAAGATACATTGGTTCAAATACTGGAGATGAAACAACTGTAAATGTAACAGAGCCATCTTGATATCCTGTCTTTGTAATTGCCCACGTATAAGTTCCCGCTCCAACTACAGTCGATACTATCCCTTGCCAATTGGTGACAAGATTTCCTTCATCTGTTTGAACAGTTGCATCGCTAATAGCACTATATGTTTGAGAATCTACAACCGAAATCTGAACACTGAATTCAGTTGGTTCTTCAGGGGGCGGAGGTTCTGATGTTGTTACTTGTATTGATTTTGTCGTCCATTCTCCCCATAAACCAATGGAATCTCTTGCTCGCACACCAATTGAATGATAACCAACTGTTGAAAAAGCATATGTCAATGTTTTTGCAGTACCCGATGGAACATACGGTGTCGTCCAATACCAATTGCCATCGATAGTCCAATAATACATTAGGTTGTTTCCATCTGGGTCTGTTGCTGTTGCAGTCCAGCTTCCACCAGTTCCCATTTGAATCGAATCAGGACCCGTAACTGTTGGTGCTGTCGGTGGTCTGTTATCTGCTGGTGGCAAAGAAACGGTTACTGCCAATGCCTGCGACCATGAACTTTCAGCACCATGATTATCTTTTGCTTGTGCTTTAACATAATAAGTACCTACCGAAGTCCATGCTCCTGATTGAGTCGATTGAGAAGACCAAGCAGTTATTCCCATGCCATCTTGAAAATCGAATCTATATTGAAGTGTATCGCCACTATCTTGGTCAGAAGAAGAGGTTGAATAAGAATAAACACACGAAGTACATTTCTGCACACTCGTAGGTCCTGATGGTATCGTCGGGGTATTTGGTGGATGATTTTCCGTCAACCCATATATTTTGAACGAATGGTCAACAAACGGATATCCCAAATCAGGATTATAATTCGGAGTCCATGGAATAAATGGCGTTCCGTCATGCGAATAATATTCGCTTCCGCCCACATATGGGTCTGTATCTCTACCTGAAGACCATAAATAAACTTTCCCTCCACTTGGCTGCGTTGCAGAAAGACCCATGTGAATATACAATGTTTGTCCTGGAGAACATGACGGGTCTATGTACCCCCCTATTTCTGTTGGAAAAATGAATTCAATCCATCCTGGCGTATATTGATTTCCACTGATTTGAGTTATCGGAATCGACCATACCCCTTTAAGATATCCGTTCTGGAAAGGACCCATTTCAGTTAACCCTTTGGAAACTTCAACCATAAAATTCCCTGATGTTGCTCCTGAATTTCTACTCAATTTTAATTGCAATTTTGTTAATTGTCCTATTTGGACCACAGTAAAACTTTGTGCTTCATTGTCTTGTATGTTCCCTATTGCTATACGCCCTGCACCATCATGCGATGAATCTAATACCTCGCCTTCAGAAAGAATATTCAGATTCAATATACCCGATATATTCAATATCGAAACAATCAATACAATCACTATCGCTACGATTAGTATAGATATTGCTCCTCTTCTTTTGTTCAATGATTTTTTCTTCATTTTTTATTTCCTCCATTCGATGGAACTGCAATATTTATTACAATCTTTACAATCAAAATCAAAGCAATCACTATTCCGATTATTATTCCAATCAACATTGGATGTACTGGTAATGCAATACTTTTCCTTCCAATAAAAAATCCCATATCAAGTGAGATATACCATGGAGCAAGAAGATTATCAATTAAACTGACTTCCTCAACCTGATATTCCTGACTAAACGGAAAAAGGTCTGGAACTTCTATAATCCAAAGAGCTTCACTAAATAGACGACCTTGCAACTTCCATGTTCCTGGTGCAGAAAAACCCGCAATTTTAATGTCATATTCGTCAAACCAAACCCATGGTCCAATTATCGGTATTATTTCTTTCACATAGGTTAAAGGATGGTCTTCTTCGTAAACAACATTGCCTGTCGGGTCAAACAACGTATACCGAATGAATTTTGGTTTTGTTCCAACATTGATATGCGGATTGTAAGTAAAATGAATCGAATCTCCAGGTTTGTACGCTTCCACTGAAACACAGATGCTTGGTGAAATTAAAATTACTACAAAAGCCAGTAATAACAAGTATCTGACTTTCATATGAAATGCCTCTCTTTTGCCAAATATAATGTCGCAATTATCAATGCAGCGATTGACAGAATACCGCAAAACATCCATGCTGACGCAGTGCTTCCTTTATATTCCTGAGATGGTATTTGTGATGAATCAACATCTAAAACAGAAGTTATACCGAATTCATCTGCTGGAAAGAAATTTGTTTTTGCCCATCGTGAAATATCGCTGTTATTGCTTGGGCTTGTAATTATCGCAATGAATATTCCGAACATGAATAAAGCTAAGACACCTATTGCAACTATCTGTTTGTTTGTAACTCTGTCTTTCTTGCTCATTGAAAAATTACCTTTTTGTTATTCTTCTTCGTTTCATATAATACATAACTGCATATAGTATAACAATCGCACCGACAATTCCTCCGATTATGAAAATTATATTCGATATGCCTAAAACAGTTCCGTTTTCTTCAGCTCCGCCTTCCCGTATTGTTATCGTGATTGCAGTTGATTTATCAAGAGTGATGCTCTGTTTTCCAGATTTTGTCCCTTTTTGAGCAATGATATTGTAATCACCTTCAGCAACATCTTTGAAGTTTGCAACACCTGTCTGGTCTGTAAGTTTTTCAGTTCCACCGACTTTTACCGATGCACCCCAAACTGTTGAACCGTTATCGTCTTTCACCGTGACATCCAAATCCCAAGTATTTTCCGTTCTTGTCATAAATGATTGAACGTCCCTATCGGTTGAAGAAATAGTCCATGATTCTGTCTTTGCCCTATATCCAAGCTTCGTGATTTCAAATGCATATGAACCTTGGTCTAAATCGAACCATACCGTACCATCTGTACCAGTTGTTTTCGATGTTCCACCAGATTGAACAACTAATGCACCAGCTATCGGAAAACTATTTGATTGGTCCAATACTCTAATTGTCAACCTATATTTGCCTTCATGCATCTCAATGATTATATCGGCTGGAACAACAGATTCACGACCTGCAACATCATGTGCCCAAACCTGCAATCTGAACTGTCCCGCTCGTGGAGGAACGATTGTCGTATGGGCAATAAATGGGTCTTGATGACCTGGAGTTATCGCAACATCCTTGTAAACGAATTGATATCCATTGTCCGTATAAATTGCACGCAGAATGAATTTTTGAATCTGCTCGTTTGTATTTGGATTCGTTGCTGCTGATATATCGATTGATATAGTATCTCCCAATTCAGGGATTAAAGGACTTGTAATCATTGTTGGTGTCGGTGGTGCATTCGCTTTTATATCGATTGTATTGATATCAACAAAATCAGTTGAAAAAAGTGTATTGTGTAATTCTATTGTCCATTGGCTATTTGAAGAACCACGCACCCATGCATCCGATGGTAATATCCATTGATATGTCTCACGGAAATAATCATATGTCCATTCTTTGAGCAAACGTCCAGAACCGCCACGTAATGGAAATGCCCATAATTGCCAACGTCCAGTATCTCCAGCAGTCGCACCGCTATAGTCGGCAGAGACTTGAATTGGAACTGTTTCTCCGATTTCATACATTGGAACGTCTTCATGATTGTATCCTTCAATATTTAATGCACCATTTCCTGATGCAAGATATGCATAATCAATAGACATTGTTTTCTGCCATGTTGGTTGAAAAGGAATACTGCTACCAAATTCATATCTTGCTTCTACTTTTAGTGCACCAACGATGCTTCCTTTCAATCGAATTTCGATTGGAAGCAATTTTATTTCCTGGGCATCACCACCCACAGGATTATAATTTGTTGTTTGCCATCCGGTTCCGCCATTCACTATAATTTTTGTACTGTCATAATAATTTAATCCGACAATCTGCTGCCAATTTGGATTTTGCGGGTCAGTCCTGATATATACATTGTAATATGCTCTATTCGGATGAGAAATTTCAATAGGGCTGTTCTCATATAAATTTCCAACGATGCTTATTCTTTCGCTTAAAGCATCATCTCCATCTGCACCGCTAAAAGAAGTTATATATTTTGTATCTGGCATCATTTCCTGCTTTGGGTATCCTGTTCCTGGTATAGATTGCCCTTGCCAACAATCTTGCCAATATTTTTGTGTATTGCAATTGTTGATTGTCGATGGAGCGATTCCAGTGTGATAATCCGAGACTTCAAGGATGTTCACAATGCCTAAAAATTGCAATGCTGAAACAAGAACAATCGCTGCAATAGAAATAGTTACCACAATAGACAATAATTTTCTCGTATTCTTTCGCATATCAATCAAGAGAAAGAATCGAAAGATAGCTTATAAATATTCGCTGGTCAAATTCCCACTTTTGGTATGAAAAAATTGGTGAACTACCCCCATCTTTCGGAAGGGGACTTCTCACCCAAAAAAGTTAAAAAAATAAGATTGGGGCAAAAGCCCCGATGTTTGCTTATGTTGAGAGCGTGTAGGATACTGGTGTTGAATCACCGGCATCTGATTGGTAGACAAACACTTTGATAGTGTATGTTGCACCACTGTCATCGTAGGTGTCATCCGCAGCAGCATCAACTTTCGCCGAGAAAGTGATACCACTTATGCTTCCACCCATTGGAACTGTTCCGATGTTAACACCGTTCGTGTATGTTCCAACTCCCTCATTGCTGAGATAGAGCGGATACAGAACACCATTCCATGTCACGTAGAAAGACATTGTTGTATCTTCCAAGACTGCTGGAATTCCACCGGCTGAAGATTCTGGGTCCCACATTGTAATAAAAATGTTTGTTGCATCATCTGCTGTATCAAGATTCGATATGTTGAGTGTTGGACTTGGTGCAGCATTTGACGTATCATCCGCAGCTACTCCACCGTTTGCATCAATTTCTGTTGCAAAATCGAAAGTTCCCCAATCGGTCAGTTCAAGATACGCTGCATTTGCAGATACTTGAGATGCTAATTGATTCTGCAATTGTTGTGCTCGGGCTTCTTGTGCCGTTAATTGTGTGTTCATGTACCAATAAATGCCTCCAGCTACACCCGCCATCAGTAATGCTGTAATGACGACTGCAACTGCAACCTTTCCACTTGATTTTTTTCTCATTTCAAATCACTTCTAATAACAATAATGCATCATATCTTTAAGAACAATAAAGAATTGTAGAGGCTACAGCTATTTAAAAATAGAATCTACTGGAGAAAAATTTCTATAGTTTTAAAATGATTGTAGATTCTACAATTGCTCTTTGTCTTTTTTAATATTTAAACCTTTTTTTATTTTCAAATTTAGATTTTTTAAAAAAGATTTCTCGTTACTTCTTTTTTTATTAACTATAATTGAGAACCAGAAAGCAATTATGAAAATCAGTGAACGCTCAAATAATTTGATTTGAAAAATGTTTAGCAAATCAATAATAAAAAATGCGATTGGTATAGACACGGATACAACAAGGTATACCTGGATATTAAGCGAGATGGTATGAATTGTATAATATCTATGACCTTCTTCATACCATGTAATCAACCTGAATGGACCTCTTTTTTTCGTAAGTTCATTTATGTAACGTGTTATTTTCGGTTCAGACGAACTATATTTTTTACAGAATATGTCAAGAATCTGCTGAAGTCGAACATTTCTTCCATTGACATATTCTTCTTCAATAAAATCATATATCTCTTTCTGAACTTCTTCCTTCGATTTCGTCAAGTCTCTCCTCGAAGATATATCTCACTGTAGCATTTCAAATTTGTGTTTCATGTGAATATCATAATAATATATTGGCCTTGCGAACTACCTATCTATAATTTGATAAGTTTCCGTATTGCACACTCGCATGTGTCTTCCACATGGTCATCTGTGCTTTCAGTCGTTCATCTTGACATCGAGAGACTGTCTCATATGCGATGTTATAGGCAGCATTAATATCAGCATCTTTCTTCAGACCACAACTATGACAGAGAATATATGATTCTCCGCTTGGAAGCCATTTCCTGGTCACAAGATGAGAATTGCATACATGGCAATCATTAGAACTTCGTTCTGAAACAAGCAATGTATTATAGCCATTCTCGGCACGCTTCATTGTAATAAACTTACGCTGCCTACTATATGACCATTTACTTATTAGTTTCCGCAATTTAGGCATACCATTGCCACGAAATTGCATCTGTCTGAAATTAGTATCACCGATGCCAATTACAACACCATCAGACAATTTTGTTATTTGGTTTGCAATCTGCCAATCGTATTCCTTTGCGACATTTAATCGTTTGTTTCGCAACTGTTTCAGTTTCTTATATTTCTTTGCGTTTTGCAGTTTCGAAACAATTTCATCATATTTCCGAAGAATTGCCTGTTTTTTTTCATCGCATATCAGCCCCTCAAAAGGTACGCCATTCTTGTCTGAAGGCAGCAATACGATTCCTGCACTATGGTTCAAACCCTGGTCGATACCTCCTACGGAACTAATTTTTTTGTTTTCAAATGTTTTTTGAATTGGAATATGAACATAATATTTGCCATCTTTCTTGATGATTTCAAAATCTCTAATCTCAGCATCTTTTAATTGTTCGAGATGGTATTTAGCTGGATTTAGAGGAATATCTATTGTTTTGTATTTTATTAATGTAGATATATGAAGCCATAATGGAGAAAGTTTACTTTTTTTATTCCATTCAATTCTTCCTGTTTGTACATCTATACGACAGGGTATCTTATGATTGAATTTTGGTGGGATTGGTTCTTTTTGTAAAAATTTCCATAGGTAAACTTCATCATTTCTACGGAGAACATCTTCAAGTTTTCTCAGCCAATCATCATGCAACCGTCTATATGATTTGTGGGATTCTATTACTTTGCCGATACATTGTTCTATAAAACCTGTTGAAAGTTTTGTTTTTTCTTCAATCTCGTTTTTTCTGACAAGTTTTCGAACTCTTTTTCTTGTTAGCTCAGTATCATAATCAATAAGTTCTGAAATGTTTTTGATACAAAAAGTAATATTTTTAGTTGTATTATCTAAAATATTTTGTTTTAATTTTGTTGTTGAATAATGTATTGGTATTATAATGGTCTTTGTTATCAACATATCTATATTTATTTATATTATATAATATATATCAATCTTTCGATTATATAGGCTTTGTGTAATAAGTCAAGGGTTTTTCGGATTTCTTACACAAAGCCGATTATATATCTCATTAAAAAAATATAAAAATAATACCGCTCTTTCTCGAAGAAAATAGAATCTATTCAGTGATAATGTTTGAAATCCACGTTCGTATAATATTTATAAAATCATCCACTTTTGCAAAGAAACCGATACCGTTCTCGAACGCCGGTACGTTTCCACCTACGAGGACTAAAAAAACTAGAAAAACATAGAAAACATCCACCCTACTTATTTCCTGACTTTTTTGATTCTTGAGTCCAGCTCCAATGAATGCGAACGTAGTGATTATCATCCATGCCAAAATACCATAATTGAATTTCCATCCAACAAATGATAATGCAAATCCCATTGAAATGTAGAAAACGAATATGACTACCCAACTAATCAAAAACCAAGCAAAAAAACCTCTTGTTTTCCAGATAAAATTGCCTGCAAACCAAGCAATCAGAATAACAGCAACGATGATTATCGCATAGAACAATACATCTGTAAGATATCCACTTTGATTTGGAATAAAAAATGAATAAACAACAATGAGAAACAGAAGCAATAAAATGAGCCATGCAGCTACCTTCATCGTTGAAAGTTTCCAGACAGCACCATAGGTATCAGAATGCTCTTTTGTTTGAATCAGCTTTCTCCATTGAGATGTTCCCGCAACCTGACGAACCATCTTTTCACCAATTGAAGAATCAGATGTGTTGATATAAACTTTGGTGTCAATTACCAATATCTATTAAAATCTACTAAATTGGTTTTGATAATATTAAAAAAATGGAGAGGATTACTAATCCTCGGCTTCTTCCATGATTTCGTTTGCAACGTCTTTCGTGTCTTTTTTTGACAGACCATACTGCTTTTGAGCAGCGATTAGACACTCTTCTGGCTCTTTTCCATCATTGGTAATGCATGTAATGATTTCGCTCTTGATTTGATTCTTCTGTGCAACCGGTATCGTCATACTCCACCTCTCAAAAATAAAAAAAAGGAATTACTGTAATCCCTTTTGTGCTACTTTTGTCAGAACTCGTGCTTCGTCGTCTTCACTGAGACCATGTTCCTCAAGAACTTTTTTAATGCAGTTCTTTGGATTCTTTGTATCAACGATGCAGGCACTAACGCCTTCGATTACTTCGTCGCTAATTCTGCTTCCTTTCGCCATGTTTTTCTCCCTCGTTCATTTTGTTGATTACTTGTGTCAGAACTGTAGGCATCTGCTCCTTTTCGATTCCGTGCTCTTCCATTACTTTGTACATGCATTTCTCTGAATTCTTTTTTCCAGAGCAGGCACGAATCTCCTCAACTAATCCTTCATCTATTGCCATGGTTTTTATCTCTCCTATTTAATATATTATTATTTACCCTTTAACAATTGAAAGCATATCAAATTTGGTATTTGCATCACTTGCCCATTTCTTTTGCAAGTTCTTTTATTTCCTTCTTGTCGCTCTCATCGAGGACATAATCTTCTTCCATCTTTGAAACACATTGGTCTGGAGACAAACCATCTTCGATTATGCACGTTCTCATCTTTCGTTGAATCTCTTTAAATACATGTCCTTTTAATGCCATCGTCCACTACCGTCCATCTACTGGTATCTCCAGTCTTTTCTTTCTTTTGAACATAGAACCAATCAACATGCCAACAGTCATATGTTTTGAACGAGCAGATAGCCATAGAATAATTATGATTACGACAAAGATGATGATTACCGCTAAAATAGTTGGAACTAGTCCGAGTTCGCTTTCCGGTGAACGGATAAACATATATTTTGAATTACCGGCAGCCGTTGAAGTATCATCCACGCTCAAAGAATATGCACCTGTCGTCAATGGAGTCCATGGTCCCTCTCCCTCAGATAGCGTCAGAAGCTCTTTCGTCCCCATTGGATTTGAAATCCAAAGCTCTTCGACATCGGTAATAACATTCCCCGTGCCATCCGTTACCTGTACGACGTATCTTTTACCGCTCACGATATTCATCACTTGCATCCTGGTCGATGCATCGAGAATCATTATCTGTGCCTGTTTCGGCAGCGAGAATGTATATTCTCCCCGAAGATTCTCCAAAGAACCAACGAGACGATAATTGCCCCCATCTGTAAGTGCTAGTGAGACCAGCCCATCTGACGATGCTACCAATTGAGTCTTATAATCGTTATCAACATATACATCTATAGTTGCATCTGGGTCTGTCGCAACCGTAACAGTGTCCCCGACGGTATATGTCTCTTCTGCAATTCCTATAACCAAGTTTCCATAGACGATGTTTATACTTCCCGTAACCATCTGACCTTCAATGTTCGCTGAAACTTTCCATTTTCCAAGGGCATCGGCAGTAAATTCTATAATCCCCCTGTTATCTGTTTCATATGTATCTTTATCGCCATCTGGATTTTCCACAGCAACGTCTATGTTTCCTATTGCATCGTCACCATATGTTACCGTTACTTTGATGTCTGAATCAAAGACAGCTTCTTTCGCAATCGATATCCCTGCCAGTTTGCTCGAACCTTTTGTTATATTGAATATCTTTCTTGAATCTGCCTGTTTTATTGAATTCCCAAAAAGATACAACGTAGCAGTGCCATAAGCATCTTTGTTCAGAGAAATGATTCCAAACCCATCGATTTCAACTGGATATATAAAACCGTTCACGGACAAGAAACCTCTTGCGGTCAAGCCTCTGCTCGTTCCTGTAAAGAAAATAGCTATATCCGTTCCAGATAATGGCGGGTCGGGAAATATTTCAACTGGTGCTTGTTCTGTTTTATCTTCAATGTATTTTACCGTCACTGATAAGTTTGTCTTATTCCATGAAAAATTAATCAGACCTGATGAGATATTTACCGGAAGTACATAGGTTATAAGGATATTTTTTGAGGAGGATGCATTCAAAATAAATGAAGCTGGAATGATGCTTAAGCCGGATGCATTCGTAGTGATATTTATACGAACTGCCGTTGTGTTATGATTTGTGATAATCGCTGTTTTTAATATATTATTTCCTTTGCTTCCCGAAAAATCGAAATGGTCAGGACTGATACTGATGTTGTAAGCTGATACATTTATTACAAAAATGCTTAATAATAGAAGAATTGCCACTATTGCAATCGATGAAAAACGACGAATCATTGTCTATACCTTCACTCTTTAACAGGTTGCGGAATCAAAGATTTATTCTGGGCTTTTAGATGAATATTACCATCTTCACCGACACCAGCAGTGATGAGCCGACATCTGTTATCTGAACCCATTTTTCCACCGAGACGTTCACATGTTAATACATCGGTATCTTTTCCCAATTCAAGAATGTCTTCTCTAACTGCCACATTCTTTTTACCACCGCCAAATACGGACATTTTTTTACTCTCCTCATCAAAAGACATCTCATTTCACCATATAAAGTTTGCCCACTTTGACCACTTTATCACTTGTTAGATTCGAGCGGTCTGTTGAATCTGTAAAAATTCCTTTGAATCCTGATGATATTGCCCTTTTTTACCAACCTATTGATATAATAATCAATTTTCGTCGGTGTCTTCAACCATTGCAGATATTCCATTATGTAACCGTAGATTTCTTCGACGCTCGCCATCCCATGGTTCTCAATGAACTGCATTATATAATATTCAAATGGGTCGTACCCTCTCCTGTATTCCACCAGATGATATGCTTTTGGAAGCTCGTAACCCACCTTCCATTTCTCTGCATGTTTCAAGAGATAATAAGGACCGTCATGCATCGTTTCTATTATTGCTTTGATTATATCGATTGCATCTTCATCTGATTCCGAGAAAACACGCTCTTCAGCGAGCATGGAACGAACGATGTCTTCAATTGTCGTTACCTTACCCCTCAATATTATATGATATATAATCTGATAAAACGGATTCATTCCTGCGGTCAGCATCCCAGGCGGAATATCTTTTCCCGTCACCTGTTCTCCAGACCGTGTGACAATATGCTGCTGCTTGAAAAAACGTGGGTCTGGTTTCGGGCTATAGATGTGTGCGGTCAACAGATTCCATTCTATGTATTCCTTTCTTAGACCGGATTCATATTTCACAATAGTTGCATTCTTCTGTGAAGTCTGCTCTATCGCCTCATCAAGAGTATACCCTGTCTTTGCGGTCAATATGTATTCTGGCATGTCTTAACCTTGCCATAGTCTAATTGGGGCTACGCTTTTATCATCTATTTTGAGTTTATTGATTGTTGTAAAGAACATCTGCTTATCGAGTTCATATGATGGCTGCACTGGAATGATAATTGTATTCTGGTATTCACGAATCTTATCGTATAATTGTTTTTCCAGTATTTCCTCCGCTTTCAATATCTCTTCAGTAATTGAAGTGGGTTTTTTTTTCCACATCAGAAAAACATAATTCCAACTGCTGTCATCAAGATAATTTTCATGCAATCTGAGCAAAGGAGCCGGTGGACTGTCGAAGAACTCTTTATAGAATGAATTATACCAGCTCATTTCAATCGAACCGGTGTTTGCGTCAACATCGATAGAGTTTATAGTTACGATATGCTTCATCCTCAGTTTGTCGATGATGTTGATTCTTACCCGTCTGCAAAACGGACATTCTATCTCGTAAAAGAAATCAAGAATCAAACGCTTTTCTGGAGAAATGTAATCTCTCATAATCATCCATCCAGTAATGGCAAATCATGGAATTTTCCACCTTCAAGTTTTTCAAAGAACGTCTTTTTTTCTTGTGCATCATATGCATACGGAAGAAACACTTGTTGAATCTTGACTTGTTTAAAATCAATCTGAGCCATCTGTGCGTCTACCCAATTTTTCAAACACCGCCAAGCAACCCTTCGTGCATAATCCATGTCATTTTTACGTTTCCGTTCGATTCTTCCTTCATGCTTCTGAGGATGGTCAATATCGTAATTTATTTTTTCCATTGCTGCTTGAATGTCTATCGGCAAACGAAACGGAATGTTTTTTCTTTCAAATAATTCGATGATGAAATTAATTGCAAAAGGTCTCCCTGAAATATCATACTCTTTAAGAATTGCTTTTGCTCCGTGCTTCGCTAAATTTGATTCTATCTCTGAAATCGTTCTTTCGACGGATATTGTTGTTGAATAGTTTTTAACTGGCATCTTTTTTTCCATCCACTATCTCAATGGAAATATCTTTGTTTGTTTTTTTATAACGTAGAGATATTGAAGCAAGAATACCTGTCGAATAAAAAGATAGAATCATACCAATTAATAAAAATATGCCTATTTTATCATCTGATTTTATTTTTTCATACTCCATAAAAGCCAAAAATAGCATTGTTCCAACCCATCCTGCCGTTAAAGCCAAAAGCATATATTTTTTTTCTTTATTTATTTTTTTCATTTCTTTACCTCCTGCTTATCTTTTTCTTGTTTCAATTCCATAAAACACCGTTCTATATCACGTTCTGGATACTGACACGAACCATCTTCCCATTTGGGACACTGCGAGATAGAACAATCATCCCCCCATTTTTTCGCTTTTCTCTGACGAAGACCCCCCCTCGCCCTCATTTGTTGCAACCATGATTTCTTCTTTTCTTCCATTTTCAATCTCTTCCATTCTCTTTTTGACATAGTTTGAATTTCATCTATCCCATTTTTTGGTTTATTTTGCAATCGTTGTTTTAAACGTTCTTTTGATAATCGATGAGACATTATAAAACACCATTTGAAAATATTATTAATTTTGGTTCATAGAAAAATTGCATCCCTTTTCCATAGCATATTAATTTTATTTTTTTAACATTTACATCCATTCTTTCAATAAGATTAAAAATCATTACTTGAGTTCCTTTACTATGTATTCCTCTCACCAAATATTCATTATTTTTATAAATTATTTTATCATGTGGTTGCAAACTGTAATGTTTTTTTCTAATAGCTGGTTTGAATCCTTTGCGATTGATTTGTATACAACGATTGTTTCGTCTCACTTGTTTGACATCAAATGGTCTGCATCTTTCTTGAGATGTTCCACCAGCAATTACAAAAGCATCGTTAACATGCAATTTCGGCAGTTTCAATCCAACTCGGATACTCTTGGTAATGTACCCATATGTATGTTCACAATTAAGAATATTGATTAATTTCCATCTGATTGATGACATAAATGTTTCAGGTTTGAATTGTTTTATTTCTTTTTTGGGAATAATATCAATACCTGTATGATGTTCTTCATGACAAGTTTTACAGATGGTCAGAAGCTCTTCGGGTCTGTTTGTTGCACCTTCTTTTTTTCCGTTGATATGATGTACTTCGAGAATCTTGTCTTTCTTTTTTCCAAAACAATGCTGGCATATATGGTTATCACGATGCAATACATATTCACGGACATTCCAGAAACCGAGTTGTTCTCCTTGTTGGTATTGTTCTCCTGTAATCTCAGGATTCTTTATTTTTTGAATATCGAATTTAGCAACTTCGACAATAACTTCAGTTACAGGCAATAGTTTCTTAATTTTATTAACCAATCTAATATGAGTGTCGAGCTTATGCTTGATGCTTGGTGCAAGCCAATTTTCATCTTTTCTACGATTATCGAAGCGAGGTTGTCTATACCACAATTTGTTTCTTTTTATTCTACGATACATCATTCGTTCTTCTAATAATTTCGATATATCTGTTCTCAATGCTACTTCTCCAGAAATCAATTCCTTTTTTTCTGTTATTGCAGAAAAACCGATGGTCTTATATCCAGAATCGATTCCAAGAGTTATCGGTTGTTTTGTTTCTCCAGTCGCATAATTTAATTGTATGGTGAACGGTTTTCTGCTCATGACCTTTGCCTTGTTTTGTTTCAAAAGATGCCGTGCCTTTGCTGGATTTGTTGGCATCAACGGCTCGCCACGCATGTTTAAGACAGGTACTCGCAAGTCCTGTCCAGTCCTGCCGGACTGTTGGTTCACATCGGGGTTGTTAGAAAGAGTTTTTGAATCCTGCAACACTTGGAATGGTTTCATTCCATGTTTAATCACAGAATCACAGTTACCATCACAGCGTTCTGTGATAGTTCCGAGAAGGATTTCTCGGTTGCCACGGACTTGTGAAGCATCCGTAGGTGTGTATGTATCTCTTCTTTCTAACTTCTGCATATTCTTTTATACCCCCTAATCAACTCTTACGTCAAAAGTTACCTTTCGAGCCATCATTTTAAATGATAGCAGTTGACCCCAGCATTTCGCTTTTTTTGGTTTGAAACCATCACGTTCTTTTATCTTTTGTAACCAAGATTTCTTTTCTTCCTCACGCATTTTTCGTTTCAATTCTTTTTTTGAAACTACTGATTTTTCTTTGGAATCAAACTGCTGTAATTTCTCTTTTGAACGTCTATGAGACATTTGTTTCTTCCCCACTTTCTTGCTTTTTAATATAGTAATCAAGCCGTTCCTGTCCCCGCTCTGAAGTTGTATATGAATATCTGCAATTGTCCGTTCTTTCTGATTTCTCCACTATTTCCCTTAAAATAAGATTGTTCGATTGCAACGTCCAGAGCAAATCCCTTATTTCCTGTCTCAGATATTCCTGGTCGTGATAATCCCGTGCGATGCTTTTTTTAATCTCCGTAAATGTCATTCTACGATTCGTCAGCAAATCAAGAATAAAAATCCTGATTTTCAAATCAATACTATTTTTCATCTATAATTCCTTCCTTTGCTTTTCGTTCCATCTCTTCCAAATCATCCAAGGTCGTTTCATCTATCTCTATTGTTGATTGCTCTTGTTTTGGCTCGTCTATTGGTTTTTTTTCTTCTTTCTTTTCTTCCGGTTTATCTTGCTTTTTTTCCGGTTGCTGTTTTGCTTCCTTTATTTCTGGTTTCTGTTCGGGATGTTCATGTTCCGTTTCCTTATGACTTTCTCTTATTGGAACGAACACATCCGTCAGAGTATGAAATAGTGCTTCAAAATACAATCTGAACTGTTTTGCAATCGACACATTTACCGAGACATCTTTTACCTGTGGCATGATTCCCAAGCATTGATTCACTGCTTTGAGAACTGTATTAAAACGTGCAGGGATGTCACCTGGCATGTTTTTAAAATATGCTTCCAAATCCCTGATTTCAAGCAAATCATTTCTCAGAAGCTCCAGCACGTTTCTATTCTTCTGGTATGTCTCCTGACCGCCAGACATATTGGTTTCAGAATAATCGTCAATCAAATCTTCAGTGATGTTCTTGAGCATCGACATCGGGTCGCTCATTATCTCCCCTTGTTTCTTAGGGTCAGCAATATTGAATCTCAAAGCCTTGTTCAATTTGAAAAGATAATCAAGAAGCTTTTCCTCGCACAAACGATTTTTTGACGGATTGTTGAGATGATTCTTCCTTAAAAGATTCTCTATTTCGACAAATATCGGTTTGAACTCCTTGCAATCAATCCCTCTCGTATTATAGTAGATTGTAAGATTCATCCGTGCTGATTTCAAAGAATTAATAGCGTCCTCTACTTTATTTTCATTTATAGACTGATAAACTTCCAAAATATTATTCTTTAAATCAGTCCTTGTCGATATCCTTAGACCAACCAAGCATATCACGACTCCTTGCCAAGGAAGCCCACATGCTTTAGCTGTGGGAGAAATTGGCGAATCGAAAAACTATAAATACATAGAACATTATCATCTATATAATGGTTAAGCAGACTTTGATTTTGAGACTTGAAACAACCAAGGAACAACATGAAGAACTTCTTAATACAATGACAGCTTTCAACAACGCCTGCAACCATGTCGCTGAAGTAGCGTTTGAAAGAAAACTTGCGAACAAGGTTGCCATACAGCCGATTGTATATTTTGAAATCAGAAAACAATTCCATCTGTCCGCACAGATGGCGGTCCGAGCCATCGCTAAGACAATCGAAGCATATAAACGAGACAAGACGATTCAACCAAGATTTAGACTCGATGGTTCCATGGTCTACGACCAGCGAATCCTGTCGTGGAAGAAACTCGACAGAGTCTCCATCTTGACCATCAAAGGACGAACAATCATTCCTATTCGCATCGGTGAATACCAGAAAGCCCGCCTTGACCGCATCCGAGGTCAAGCAGACCTCATACTCAGGAAAGGAATGTTCTACCTCTGCGTCATCGTTGATGCCCCAGAGCCGTCTAAATATGACCCCATTGGAACAATCGGAATTGACCTCGGCGTTATCAACATCGCTGTTGACAGCGATAACGAAATTCATAGTAGCAAACAAATTGAGTTCGTCAGAAAAAGAACTGCAACAATTCGTTCCACTCTGCAATCCTGCGGAACAAAATCCGCAAAACGACATCTCAAAAAGGTTTCTGGAAAAGAATCCCGTTTCAGAAGGAACACAAATCATATCATCTCCAAAAGATTGGTGGCTAAAGCCAAAGACACTACTCGGAGAATCTCCCTTGAGAACCTCGAGGGAATCCGAAAGAAAACGGTTGTTAGAAAGGCTCAGCGTAGTCGCCATAGTTCTTGGAGTTTCAGTCAGCTCCGTTCCTTCATTGAATATAAATCTGCACTCAAAGGTGTTTCTGTGGTCTTTGTTGACCCGAGGAACACTAGCAGAACATGCCCAAGTTGCTTGTATGTTTCCAAGAAGAACAGAAGAACTCAGGCTGAGTTCAAATGCTGTGTCTGCGGATTCGCTGGTCATGCCGACAGCATCGCCGCTAAGAATATTGCGGCAAGGGCTGATGTCAACCAGCCCATCGTAGCGAGTGTTGTTTGACATTTTGTTCAACCATTCAGTTGCAAGCCAACGACTTTAGTCGTTGGTAGTTGACCTATCCTGTTTTTTGCGGAGATGCTGGTGCTTGAGACGATTTCTGCTCAGGTTTGACTCCTGTGATTTTAGTTACAATTGCAGTTAATGATTCCATACGTTCTTTCATATCGTCCATTTCATCATAGATTGAATTATCTCCTCCGCTCTGAGGTTCTATATCCATCATAGCCTGATTAATGTCTTTTTGCTTTTCAACTGCATGAATGATTAAATCAGATTGAGTCATACCCTCAGTTGTACCGATTTCCTGGGCGTTCGCTATCCTTTCATCCATTCTTGCTTCATGCTGGAGATTCTTTGCACGCAATCGTGTTATTGTCGATTCGAGATTGCCTATTTGTTCCTGCAATTGAAAGTTTTCCCGTGTCAATCTATTGATAAGAGATGTCTGGGTCCTTTCACGTTCAACGGCAGCAGTAGCTTGCCTTTTGTAATGGTCAGAATCAAGAAGAGATTGCTCAACTTCCTCTTCCATGCGAGCGAGCCTTCGTCTTCCCTCAGTATTTTCATCGCTCATCTGCTGAACCCTGTTCAACATATGCATGTTTGGCATGAACTGAAAATTTTCTTCAGCATCAGATAAATCAAATGTTTTCCGTTCCATGACTATGACCAAATCATCTTCATGGACTACAGTATCTTCCAACTGACCGGTCTTCGGATTCTTGCGGTGAAGCGATGTCTCAAAAATACGGTCTTCATGTTTCAAAGGAGTCCCGTTCTCCACTGCAAGACCTTTGACCCATCTCCTGCGAACACCAAGAGCTTCCTCTGGACGCATTTTATCCGATGAAACAATACCGAGCAATTTAAAACCGTGCGTGGTAAATAACAATTTCATATTGCTATCTGCTAATTTCTTCAGACAGTCTTCAGTTTTAATAACCAACGCTTGCTTGTCGAACAATTATATCTCCTCAACCTTTTCCAGTTTACTTCAAAATTCTTCCAATGTCTTCGTCATCGGCATCTTCTTCAACTTCGAAATTCTCTGCCTTGACATTCACCAACCTCGCATACGGTTTCTTATCTTTTTTAGTGAATTTCAAAATAAAAGCAAGATGGTCCCCGTATTCTATCTCCATGTGCTCGCATGTTATCGGTGAAAGACAAACCCTGTTTTTGCTCCCGACAGTCACAATGTTAAGCCGAGTCTTTGACGAATCATCTTCCACTGGTTCAGAATTCTTCATTAACTACTCTCCTCACGATAAATTTAAATCTCTCTAACAAAATGAATCGCTAATCTGTTTTTAAAGTTTGCCCACTCTGACCACTTTTCCACAAGCCTTATCAAATTGAAATTAATTACGGAGATTTATGCCCGAAATAAATTATAATGAAGTTCGAGAAAATAAAATAAAGGATATGATAATCTATCTCACATCAAATTGTAATTTAAAGTGTTCCCACTGTTATCGAGAGTCTGAACAAAAAACAAAAGAGCTAACCATACAAGATTTGCAATGGGTAAAAAATACTTTTCAAATAAAGAATGTCAACTTCATCGGCGGAGAACCTTTTCTTTATTCACATCTTGAAGAAGCACTCAATATGTTCGATAAAATAACGCTTACGACAAATGGATTGTTTCTTGCAACAAGCAGCCCACGAGTCGACCATTTCATTGACATCTTCAAAGAAAAAAGCAAACAGAAAGATTCACACGGCGGAGAAAACTTTCTCATCCAACTTAGTATCGAGGGAAACGAACAAACAACTGATGCTGTCCGTGGAAAAGGTGTCTGGAAAAAAGTAATGACAACTGCAAAACTGCTCAAAGAAAACAACATCGGATGCTATTTCAGAAGCAGTTACCATGACGGAAATCTCGGAGACATACCCTGGCTCATCGATAATACGTGCCAGCAGTTGAAAATACCTCTCCTGCTCTTCCCGCAGATTGGAATGCCTCCATTGACTGTCGAGAATCAGATACGATTATTCAAGCTCATTATCGATAAGAATACCAAAAATAAATCAAACCATGCTATCTCGCAACCACATTTCATGCAATGGTTAAAGGAGCCTGGACGCTGCGGAGCTGGTTCTGAACGGCTCTGTATCACCTACAACAAAGAAATCACGCCCTGCCATTTCGATTTGAACTATTTCCTCGGCAAAATAGGAACTCCCATTCAAACGATAAATAGAAACCGAGAAATCTTTCTAAAAACCGCTAAAAGAATCCAATCAGACTGTTTGTTCTGCAATAAATCAAATATCTGCCGGAGCGGATGTTATATGTCAAATGCAGCTCAAGGATGCCCATTAAAAGGACAATATAGCATCGAACGATACATGCACAATCAGAATATCGACATGCAGGCTGTTTCGACTCAAATAAGCAATATGAAAGGATTGTTACGAGGAAGTTTGATTTGCTAAATATATTTCAAAAAATCTTCTTTTTCAATATTTGCTTGACGCAAAATACTTGAAAGAAGCCAACGGTCTATTTCTGGATACAATGGAACGGTACAACAAACTCTTCCAGATTGAGTTTTTTTCTCCAAAGCGACATGGCTCCCTTTTTGACGTACTTCAACAAAACCAAATTTATGCAAAATCTTGATGATATCAGAACCCGACAGCATTGGTAATTTTGCCATGTAATGAAACCTTAAAAGGAATGATTGATGGATTTGAAAATCTTTTCTCGTGACATACTTCAAGATACAATTCAGTTGCTTCTTTAAGGTTCTCGATAGCTTCTTTTTTTGTCTTACCCTGAGATGCAGTACCGATTTCTGGGCATTCAGCAACAAAATATTTCTCGCTTTTATAAACAATTGCTGTCAGTTTTTGATTCATGTTAAATAAATATGTATTTATATATTTATATGCTTTTCTATCTATTTTAGGGGTGAGTATGCTTGCAATTCCAACAATACTTACCGCAAAACATCCTGACATCGTACTCATGGTCTTTGCAAATCTCGTCTTCATAAACAGGTTTCATGTGTTTTAGGCAACGAAGTATTTTTCTTTTCTTATGCCTAAGTGACATGATTATGTGACCAGATGGGATAGTTTTTCTCTCAATGTTTCCCTATCCTCGTTTTCCAGGATGATGTCTTCATCGTTTTCTCGTTTCACCTGCAAGAAAGGCACTGTTTCCCTGTTGAACTCTTCAAGGGTCGATGTATCTATCTCTTCCTCATCGTATTCAACGCCAATCTGGTCAAGTTTCTGTTTCATTTCCTTGCAATGACTACATGAATCCAGTTTGAAAAAAGTTACTTTGCACTCACCACTTTCTATGCATTCATTTAACGATTCAAGTGACATAGAAATAGCATCTAATTACAAGTATTTAAGGATGTTGAAAAGAAAGAAAAATGAAGGGTGATTTTAGCGAGAACAGATTTTTGCAGCTCTTGACAAAGCTTGACCCGCTTGATGCGGAGTGAACTTGTGTTTATGGATTTCTTTTTTCAGCTTCTCACGCTGTTTATGAATCTCGCCAGTTTTCCCACTCATACAATTATGATAATGGTTTCCTACTGTTGATTTTCGTCGTTTCGCCATCGCTTTCATCACCTAGTTAAAAAATAAAAAGGAAAAGGAATTTTTAGGAAGTTTAATGCTTCATTATTTTTCTGCCAGCAGGTCTTTTCTTAACTGGACCTCGCCCACCTGGCATCTTTGCTGCTCGTTTCTTTGCCATTCTCATTCGAGCACCACGAGTTCGTTTCAGTTTACCGCTTCCGCCTTTTTTACCGACTTTTTTGTGTTTCGGGGCACATCGGTAGGCTTTTGATTCCTTTATTTTTTTACAGGTGTATGCCTTTCCATTAAAGATTTTGTTTACCATTTTTTCTCACCACATTTTTTAAATCTTTATATCTACTACTATGAATATGAAACTTCTTTATAAATATTGGCTGGGTAAATTCCCACTTTGACCAAAAAACAAGGAGAAAACAACTTTTTTGTAGAATCTAAAATAAAACAAGTAGAATCGACAAAATGATAATTAGGTTCTACGAAGGCTTGAAGAAAAAATAATTAATGATTGTTTTTTTGAATGATTGGCTGTAAAACTTTTTCATAATATTCATTTAACATGTATTCAACTGCCTGTGATTTATTCTTTAAATGATATGCTGTCTTGATTCCTTTCAACAGATTATTCGTATGGTCACTAATATTTATCCATTCTTTAACCATATCTATTACACCAACATACAATATATATTGTAGTCTTCATATATAATTTTCTATTGCTTTTCTATGAGTTGTTTCTGTTTCTCGTGAAGCAATTGAAGATGCTTTTCATTCATATATCGTAATTCTTCATTCGTGAATGGTCTACCATTCATGTTGGTGATGATACTGAAAAACCCAATTTCTATCATATTATTCTTCATAATTTGAATGCACCACTGAATCTGAATTCCTTTTCAACAACACAAAATGCAGCTTCACGACCAATAGAATCCAATGATGCAGTTTGAGTTCTATGTCTATGCGTTCCTTTTGGCGGTTGGTGCTTTTCGATTCTTCTTGCTTGACAAAGAATCTTATCCCCCTCTATTGCATCCCCCTTTTTTCTGCCAATCATAAAAATCACATCGAAGAAATGATTCCATCTCTTTCGAGTTCATTAGTTATCTGCCATGCTTTCTTAGGAAGTATATTGAGTTTTTCGACAATTTCACCAGTTTTCACTACTTTCTTCTTTTTTATGAAATCGCATACACGTTTCTTATCACCAGTGTATTCCTTGCACATACTTACACTTTGTTCCATATACTATTATATTCTTCCTGGTTTATATTTTTTACTATACACTATTTAAACTGGAGAGAAATGTTGTTTCCAAGAGTAATCCCGTTTAGTTCCTCCGCCGGATTTTCTCGTCATCATAAATTCTTTATTTGAATCTCTATTACAATGCAAAGTAGGATAACCTTCTCTGGTATGCCCAGATGTTGGACTTGTGTATTTCATCTTCCGTTTCATTCTGAATGGATAGTTACGTCCTGGTTTACAATTGGTCATAATTTCACCTATTTTTTATGATAAGTATCCTCTTATTACTGGAAATGTTTTTCTAATCTTTTCAGCAAATTCCATTCCTTTTTTTGTTCCACCATCGAAACCTCGGTCATAATTATAAATGTTTTTCTTTATATCTCTTGTTTTCAATCCTTCAGTAATAATTAAATTTGAAATCCGACCTCTTTTAATTCCATGTTTACTTGGATTGTCAAAAACTCTTGCCTGAAAATAGTTATTTTCTATATGCCCTTCAATCCAAGGACCACCTATATTGTTAAAAGAAATATTATTTTTCAGACATTCTATTCTATCATAAAGAAATCCATATTTTTTACCAACAATTGTTGATGATTTGCATTTTTCATCTATTTTCACTTGCCCATTTTGACAAACATTTGCATCTTTCATCGTTTATCCTTTTACAAATCTTTTTTTCTTGCGACATCAGAAACGATTACAACGAATTTTTCTCTGCTCGTTCTCATGTCATTTATGAATTTATGGTAACTCTCCTGCTTATTGATACCTTCTTTTGGAGTGTGATAAAGTGTTTTTCCTTCTTTGTCTTTTACTTCAACATGCTCTTTTGTCTTCCTATAAGGATACATTCCTTTTTCAGCGAGAATTTCATGTGCTGTCTGAAGATATGCTTCATCGTAACCATATTCATATGGTCTCTCTCCAATTAGTTTTCCGTTTGCAAATACTTCAACACTATGATAAGTATTGCCCCATTGTTTATCAAACCATCTTCTGGCACTGATTGTAATGTTCGTAACTTGTTTGCATTTACCTTCAATCTCAATCTTTCCTGCTCCACATTTTGACATTTTAATCCCCCAATAAATCTGAAAAATATTCTTTTGGGTCGTGACTATCGAAAGAACTTCGTATGACCCAGCGATGTTTCCTTGGAACGCTGCTCATATCGACACGGGTGCTCGTAAACTCAACTTTATCCCCTTTTATCTTGCCACGAAGCTCGTATGAAGCATCGCCAACTTCAAATCCGACATCATCGAAAACAACTTCATAAAATACCTCCAAGGATACCCGATGTTTTAACATCGGGAGGAATTGGAGACGTTTTTCATAAATCAAATTACAACGCCTCCTGTTTTTTCTTCTTGTTCTTTAATGGCTTTTGCAAAGACTTCTGCGACCTGGGGAACAACGCTGTTACCGAGGCATCTAATTCTGTCCACCCTATAGGGAATCCCATCAGCCATTCTACCCAATTCGGGTTCAACTGACCACCAACCTGATCGTTCAAATGATGTCTTTGTATCTGCCTCTTGCTTTCCTGTTTCCAATCCCTGCAAGTTGGTGTCCCCCATACATACCTGGTAAGACCACCTGTCGGATTCTTTTTTGATTCCGTTGCCAATGGAGTCGGAAACAGTTTTACCGTTCTTGACAATGATATTGCGTTGTCCTTGCTGTTGTATTGACATTTCTCCTGCGCTCTCGGTGTCGGAAATAACTTTACCTTCCCCGTCAACGTCAGCGTCTTTCGACCTTTTATCCCGTTTGAATACTGATAATCTCCTGTTTCGTGACTCCTGCAAGTAGGCAATAATAAACAACCTGTCCCTTTGATGAGGCGCACCAACGGAGGAAGCTGATAAACAATACCATTCCGCATCATACCCGAGCGAGGCAAGGTCACTAAGGACAACATTGAGTCCCCGTCCACGGAGTGCTGATACGTTCTCAATGAATGCGTATCGTGGTCGTAGAACCCTAATCGATTTATGATAATATTTCCAGAGTGAACTACGACTCCCCGTGATGCCAGCTCCTTTTCCAGCGAAACTGATGTCTTGGCAAGGGAAGCCTCCTGTAAGGATGTCAACCTTCTGTATTGTTCTAAAATCAACTTTTGTAATGTCGTCATAAATAATGGCATTACACCAATGTTTTTTGATGACTTCTTTTGCGTATCTATCGCATTCGATGAACCAGATTGTTTCAAACCCTGCTTTCTCGAAACCGAGTTCGATGCCACCGATTCCTGAGAAGAGAGAACCGACATTCAATTAACTCCCCCCAACTTTGTCTGTGTGAAGTTCCCGATTTTAACCTCTGGATTACCAAAGATAGAATACTCAAAAACATCTTTCTTACCCTGCTGTTCAGCAATGTATCGTGCTACCGCTTCCTGGGATACATGCCCTGCTGAACCACAATAGTAACCTCTTGCCCAGAGGCTTGGGAACTGTTTACGATGTTGGTCGTAGAGATACTTCAGCCAGGGGAAATGACTACGCAACTGCCTACTGCTCTCGCCCTTTAACTGATGAACAATATCACAAGGACGGTGTGTAGGCTTTGCTCCAACGAACAGATGGATATGGTCAGGCATAATCTCCAAGGCAAGAAGCTCAAGCCCCATGTTCTTGCATTGACACGTCAGGATGTTCCTCAGAGCCACAGCGACAACCCCCTTGAGCAAACAACGCCTGAACTTGGGTATCCATACCAGATGATAGTTGATGTTATGCTTACAATGAAAACCTGTCCTGACGACAGCAATCTTAACATCAAGTTTCTGCTTCTGTGGATTGAAATGAGGATATCTGTGTAACATGGACATTTCTCAGCATATCCTTCTCCAAAATTGTAGTCCTCTGGTTTTACATCAGCAGTATCAACCCAGAGCTTTGCTATTTTTTCTTTTATCGATTCTGAAGCCATGTCAATCAACAAAAGAATCCAAAGACTGCTTATAAATATTTGTTGGTCAAAGTGGGCAAAAAAAGATAAAGAAAAGACCGTTACGTGCTTGAATTCAAATGTACCCATCCCAGTTAAAAATATTCAATCTTCTGAAGAAAAAAAACTTTACTTTGAAAGAGATGCAAAAACAAACCGGTCTTTCACTAGACGGAATCAGGGGCAGGGTCTCAGAAATCAGAAAGCAAGGATACGACATAACAAAAATCAATGGAAAGTTCCATCTCGAAACGAATAAAAAAATAACAAATACCAAAAAAGTCCTTCGATATGTCGAAACGCAAAATCAATTCGGATTCAGAATAACAGTCGATGAGCTAATCAATAAAACAAAACTCACAAAAGAAGAGATTTCTGAAGTCCTTTCATACCTCTACCAAAAGAAACAATTACTACAAATCACATCAAATCAAGTTATTATTTATAAATCTTTTCGATAATAGTTAAATAGTTGATTCAGCTAATATATTAACATATAGTCGACTATACGACTCCATTATTGGGGAAGTGGGAGTCTCCTGCCTCAAAGGAAATAACTCTCACTTTGCCAACCTATTTTTAGTTTTAAGGGGGAGGCAATACATTCCCAAATTTCTCAAAAAAAGTTCTTGACCAGAACAAATCCTTTGGAGGAGGAGAAAATATTTTTTCATTATTGTTCTGTGTCATAGCCGACTCCATTTTTAGCGAATACATTTGGGGTATATATTGTTTGCTAAATTTTTTCAGTCCATGCTTTTCTCAAGCTTCAACCATGCCGATGTTGGACCTTCAATCGTGATAAATAATGTCTTATATCCAGTCTGAGATAATACTCTCGAACCTGTAATAATGGCAACTCCAAAACCAGATGCCAACTGCTTCCATATCAATATCGCAGAATTCATCGTATTCTCATTTCTTGAGAGATTCCATCTTGACATCAAAGACTGAAAATACATTTTCACTAGAGTTAAACTATCATTCGTCCCAAAGATTCTAATCGTCAAGCCCATCGATTCCAATTGAGGGACGTTCACATTCTCCCCGATGAGAAACTGATTGACATCCGTGAACTGCAATTCGGTCCCATTTTCATAGCCCTGAATGCTCTGGGTTAAAATCGGAATTTGTATAACACCGATATAACTAAAAATAAGGAATAGCACGACTGCAATTGCACCGAGAGCAATTAGAACCTTATGAATTCCTTTCATCTCGTATTCACCAAAAAAAGAAAAAAAAGGGTCTACCACCCTCGCCAATCCATCAATTTTACTTTGCAGGCTGCCATCGAATCCTTGTGCGTCAGCATGATAAGTTCAAGTCCCATCAATACGATTCCAGTGAGACCCACGAGCGACATCGAAAGAATCATTGCCCATATCGCTAGAATGAATCCGATGAAGATGATTGCAAATGTAATCCACCAAGCATATGTATTGTGTTTCCATAGGAAATATCCAAGCACTATATACAGACATGAAAAGACTATCCCGAATATCGCTGCTGGCAAGAACATTGCACTTAAATCAGGGATGCCGATGCTCAAACCGAGCGAGGTCAAGGTTCCGCCCATTGCAAGAGCCATTATTGCTGCAACGAGAGAGATAACTGCTCCAATCCAAATTAAACCACATACGAGGGCTATGCCCCATTTTTGCTTCATTTCATAACCTCATGGCATAAGATGAACAAATAAAGATTTAAAAAAGTATGCTGGGGCGATTACCACTTTGACCACTAATATTATAAATAGGCACTGATTGTCCAGAAATCTATTAATACTTACGAATAAAAATGATAATCATGCTTGAAAATATCACAATCTACGGTATACTTACACTTAGCTATTTTGCAATACAGCTTTCCCTATGCCACAAATATTACCTGAAAACAAAGAAACGCAAATTCAAAAACTACGACGATAAAAAAGTTGCAATCGTAATCCCATCCTACAACGAAGATTTCAACGACCTCGAACAATGCATCGTATCCGCACTAGAACAAAACTACAACATGCCGATAATCACAATCCTAATCGATGACGGCTCCAAGAATACACACGATTTTGAGATAGAATACATAAAACAAAAATACAGCGATAAAAAATTCATCTATATCAAACTCCCAGAAAACAAAGGAAAAAGGAACGCACAGAAAATCGGATTCGATTATGCAGATTGGGTTGACATAATCATCACAGTAGACAGTGATACCGTACTAGAATCCAATGCAGTCAGAAATATCATAAGAAACTTTGATGATGAGAAAATCGGAGCTATTACTGGAAATGTGAAAGCAAAAAGAAAGAATCTTTTAAGTATGCTCATCTATGCAAGGTACTGGTCAGCATTCAATCAGGAACGGGCAGCACAAAGCCTGTTTGGTTCCGTTCTCTGCTGTTCTGGACCGCTTGCTGCTTATCGTAATTCAATCATACAGGAAATCAAAGAAAAATATATTGCTCAATCATTTTTTGGAACAAAATGCACCTATGGAGATGACCGACATCTCACAAACCTCGTCCTTGAAAAAGGATACAAAGTAATCTATGAACCAAATGCACATGCAGTTACAAACGTCCCAATAAGAATCAAACCATGGCTCAAACAACAGACACGATGGAACAGAAGCTTCTACCGTGAGATGCTGTGGACTTTCAAATATATCATCTTCAAATGGAAATATGCGAATCCCTATATGATTTACGATTTAATGATGCAGGCTGCCCTTCCGCTTCTTTTGATGTTCGGATTGACACTTTTATTGATTAATGCAGCATTAACAAACGTAATGATTCTTTTCGGCTATCTTTTAGTTATCGTGATTATTGCCCTACTGCGTGGACTCTATGCATTCAGCAGAACAAAAGAAAAAGTTTTCTTCCTGTTCCCATTGTATGCGTTCCTGCATGTCTTCCTGCTTCTACCTGTAAGACTCTATGCGATTTGCACGTTGAAATCAAGAAAATGGGGAACAAGGTAACAACTATCAAACAAGATATAAATAGTTCCTAAAACAAACACTATTTTGCAGAATGGTCTCTCTCATATCTTTTATCACCATAAAAGAAAAATTCCTTTTTGCTTCCCTTCTGCCACACTCTCTTTTAAATTTTTTCTAAAAAATTCGGCAGAAGCTTCGCAGCTATAATCAAAAACAATATCGGAAAAACAACATAGGTAATAATGTAAAGAGCTGGACCACCAACCCCAACCGTCTTCCATAACAGACCGATGATATAATCTGATGCACTCACACCGAGATTAGAACCAGTTTCCAAAACTCCGCCGATAGTAACAGCATACGGGGGCATTATAATATCGAGACCAAGTATGAGAAATGTAAAACCAAGTGATGTTTTCAACTGCTCGAACAAATCTACTTTTCCATTTCCAAGTTTTCCCGTTATGATTGCTTTCAGAAAAATGAACAGAAAAAAATACAAACCAATATTGAAGATGAGAAACTGGAGTATTGCGTAATTGGTTCCAAGCACATTTACGACAAGCGGAAGCAGACCGACGAACCAGACCATGGCAAAAACCGATGCTGCCAGAATATACATCATTTCCTGCTTGTGAAGATTCAATATATTCCAATTCATGTTTTCACCTACTTCAAAGCATCCCAAAAACGAGTCGGGATGACATCCAACGGGTCGTTTCCATCATTAAAATTCTTCGCTTGCTTCATTGTCAATTTTTTTTCGAACTCCAATGCTTCCCGTTCTATGATTCCCCAATTCTTAGGTTCAATATTATTCTCAATTGTAGAAATATGCCCAAGTTCGTTTGATATATCGCCAAGCTCGCAATGAAGAGCCATATTCTGCAAGTCTTTTTTGATGAGAGAAAGATGACCGGATAAGGCTTCTGTATTCTGATTCCGAGCATGTTCTCTCACACGCTCGATTTCAAAGATGATTTCGGTAGCTAAATAACCACATTGATGTACTTGCCCCATAATGATGATATCTCATTGCAATTTAATTAAATTTCTATGCTACTGATTACCGTTAAACTGCTTATAAAAGTACAGAAACATTTAAATATATACCAGATTATAATAATATGTATATTTGTTGAAAGGTGAAAAAAATGAAAACAAAATATAATAAAACGATAGCAGGTGCTTTTGCAGTAATATTCTTAGTAATTGCTGCATTACCAGCGATAGGAGAAGAACTGATTAGATACTCCCCAGGAATCCCAGGTTCAATTGTCATGATGAAAGAAACAACGCAACCGCAATACAACTACGATTACAATATATTGTGGCAACAAACTCTGCATGAAGGATGGCTTTCAGGTGGATTGAGAAATGCCATCGATTCAGACAACAATATCATCGTAAGCGGGGTCAACGAAGAACAAAAAGGTCTGCTGATAAAATTGGACACAAATGGTAATGTTATTTGGGATACAACTGTAATACCATCTTCTGAAGCAACATACTTATCCGAATATTTTGCAATGCCTCTCGAAAGAGATTCTGGAGACCCTGAACTTACATATGCAATGGTTCAGAAAACATTGAACACAATCAACACAATATCTGGAGATTATCCTCCTCTTGATGTTGTCGTGGATTCCCAAAACAATATTCTTGCAAGTGGTGTTCTGCTACCCGAAGGTTCTGACATAGGCGATATGGGCATTGCCGTCCTCGTGAAATATGACACAACTGGCAACATGCTCTGGAACAAATCATACAATTTTCTACCGCCATCCAGCGAGAATTATACATGGTGCTTTGGTTTGACCGTCGATTCGGAGGATAACGCAATATTACCGGTATTTGCTGTCCGTGACAATATGACAAGCCCGTTCCTTTGCAGTTTTGTTTTGAAGATATCTCCAGATGGAGATATAATCTGGATAGCACCAAGATTAGCAGCATTATATGATGATGCAACCGTTGATTCCAGTGATAATGTCTACGCTTGCGGGATGTTCTATTTGCAAGCAGATGCTCCCATGGTCATAACAAAATTCAGTAAAAATTTTGGTGTGCGACTTGGTGAAACAACAACTCCAATCACTGGAACTCAAGGTACTTTTTTGATATCCATAAAAACAGATACTACTACTGGAAAATTATATACCTGCGGTGCAACAATCATTGGCGATGGCGAAGGTGTTTTTGCATCATTTGATACAAGCCTCAATCTGTTGAATCTGCATGTTTATACAGATATTCCACTTATAACCGATTTGGCATTCCTAAATAATAATGATATCGTCATATCATATTTTTCTGGATATCTATTTGATAATTATAAGGCAGCAGTAGCGGGCAAAAGCAACGGTGCACTAAAACTTTTGATTGACCTCGGCGAATCTCTTCATGGTGGTATTCTCGGTCTTGATGATTATACGAAAGGAGTTTCAGTCGACCATAACGGCGATGCCATTGTTACAGGTGGACGAGGCGGAATTGTAACCCATAAGATACACATAACAATTATCTCAATAATCCCACCGATATTCAGGGTCTATGAACAAGCACAACAACAATTGATGAGATAGATGGGGAAACTTAATATCCTCTCTCACCTTTTTTTCTTTATGTCCGAAAAAAATTTTTTAAAAAAATCTATTGTTTTCTTCGTTTTTTTAATTGCAGCCATAGCAACAATCACGCCATCAATGGCATTTGTTTCTGATGCAAAAACAATCTATGTCGACCAAAAAAATTCTGGAGGACCATGGGATGGAACTATTGAACATCCTTACAGAACCATACAGGATGCTGTTCTGAATGCAAACAATGGAGATATTGTATTTGTTTTTGAAGGAGTTTATGAAGATACTACACCTATATTAATAGATAAATCAATCAATCTCATTGGAGAAAATAAAAATAATACTCTCATTTATAAATTCAGTATCTATGAAGCAATATATGTTTCTGCTGATTATTCTTTAATCAGCAACTTCACAATCATACATCATGACCGAACGAGACCAAGTTATTCTATGGCTGTAAATGCAAACCACGTCAAAATAGAAAACATAAATTTCTATGGTCTCCTTTTAAATATTCCACAAGGATTAAAAGTATCTGATTCCAACTATTGTGTAATCAATGACTGTTGTTTTGGAGACAACCATGGATTCGGCATCGGTCTCAATGTTTATAATTCGATGGATAACATCGTTACCAATAATACATTCTATCATTGTTGTCCAATTGCCATTTCAATGAATAATTTTACAAAAAACAAATTTGAGAATAACAGCATATGGGGAATCGGCATTGGTTTATCAATCACGGATTCTTCGAACAATAATGTCATCAATAAAAACAGAATCGAATCGTGCCAAATCTGTATCAGACTCAACAATTCAAATGACAATCTGATTACTAATAACAAGTTCGGAGGGAACATCCTTGCCACTTTCACTGATTGCAGGAATGGATGGAACCAGAACTACTGGGAAAAAGCACGAATATTTCCGAAGCTCATCTTTGGCACGATACACATCGGAAAGATAAAAATGCTCTCTCTGAACATTGATTTGGAACCAGCCAAAATATTTATAGATTAGGTGAAATGAAAATGAGTTTTGAATATATCAAAGAGCATTATGGACTTATATTTCATGAGGGAGACAGAGTAAAAACTATTCATGGAAATGGGACTGTTATTGGTGCTACATGCTACATAAAAGTAAAAGTCGATGGATATGATATGGTTCACAATTTTCATCCAACAGATTTAGAACTGATTTCTAAAGAGAAAATACAATGAAAACGGAATGTCCAAATTGTCATAAAAAACTGTTGATATGGATGAATCAGAACCGATGTGCGATAGTTGCGGATGGTGTCAATAGATTGAGAGGAAAAAACAATGACAAAAGAAGAAATCAAACCAAGATTACCAGTAAAAGGTGAATACGTTCGACATCAGGGAGTTCTAATCGATGTCCGTAAAATTCAGCCACCATTACCAAAACCAATTATTGAATATATCTTTGAAGAAAGATGTGCCCGAAAGGAGATTAGACTCAAAGATGGAACCGTGTTAAAACAAATGGAAACGTTAAACGATTTCTACGGTCTCGGAACAGGAGAAAAAACAGCAATAAAAGAATTAGAAGAATACTGTAAAAAGAAAGGAATCAACAAAGATAGCGATATTGAAGCATTTGTTGTAAGAGAGACAAACCACATTGCTAAAAATCCAGAAAACGGACCAAACTTCTATGACAAAACCTTCTTTAATTTCGGGTACGCAAAAACTTATCCGATTGAAAAACACGAGGAAATAGATGTTTGGAGTTCTAAAAAGGGACTAATTATTAAAGAGGAAAAACAATGAAGTGTGATGATTGTGGTCGTGAAGTTGACCCAGAATGGATATATTGTCCATGGTGCAAAACAATAATAGATTAAGGAGAAATAAATAATGATATGCCAGATATGCGGAAAGGAAAACGAATATTTCATCTGCATCGAATGTTTGGATAAAGAGAAAAAATCTTTATAAAACCATTCAAAAATTATTTATCGTGGTTACGCATTACTCTTTTTGTAGCTACCCTAGTATCACCTACCTTTGCTCAACCGAGCAAACGTAGGCTCAAGCTAAGTAAATGTTCCCCGTCGTTCCTATGGGGACGACGGATGACAATATAATCTATGTGAATATCATGACAGAACACAAACTCTTTGAAATCAATGTCAAGAACAAAAAACACCTGGCTTGTTGCGGGACAATCAAAGAAGTCGTAAAAGACATAAAAGCCATGGAAGACCACATGAACAGTCTGCAAACAGAGCTTGCAAAGAAACATGATGTTCCCGTCAGCGTTCAAGAATCTATTGCAAAACATATCTCCCAGGTTCAGCAAAAACAAAAAGAACTACAAGACAAAGCTGAAATCTGCGGGTGTATATAATGGCATTCATCGATATTGAAGTTCTCGGTTTTAAAATAGATGATTCTCTTCTTTTCAAATTATTGCTCGGCGGTATTTGCATACTAATCCTTCTTTTCGCATATGGATTCAGTGGCTTCTCAGACTGGGCTATGAAATCTCTGGTCATCTGGTCTGGTGTCACCATGATAATCATACCGCTCTCGTATGCATTCATAAATGAAGAATGGGCACTCAAATATATCATCATGATTGTAACTGGTTTTCTTATCGTTATAATTTTTGGCATTCTTTCTAAAATTTCAGGTCCAGACCTTTTCATAAGCGTCGTTCAATCACTCGTCTGGATGACCGTGTTCTCAATAATACTTGATTCATTTAAAAAACGTCTACAATAGCAAAACTTAAACCATTTTTTAAGTTACATTCATTGAGGAAAAGACTTATTACAATTAAGAAAAAACCTGAAAAGGTCACTTTAGAAGAGCTACCAAAACATGCGATGAGACTATCACTCCATGGCATCAAACTACTCATGGTTATAATCCTTCTATACATCATTGCAGGAACAATCATCTTACTCGTAACACAAGGATTCAGCTTTCTTCAGAATATCATCACCTTGAGCATCGGAGGCTTCTTTGCGTTCTTCATGGGATACTTTGGCTGGATATTTGCTGAAAGCATTATGAAATCGTTTAATGAGAAGATGAAAAAATGAGCGATAAAATCGAAACAATAGAAGAATACCTTGTTGATATTACGCTAGAAACAGGTCATACAATAAAGACCATCTATAATTTCAATTTAAACCGAGTTATCAAATCATTGAAAAAAAGCATCGATGATTCAACATTGTATCCTATAACGAAGAAAAAAATAAATATAATCATCGATAAACATTTTAATGTTTCAATGAATGAAAAGACCGCACCATCAAACAAAACAAAAGATTATCTTGAAGAGATGAAATCCTTAAAAAGAGACTTAGAACATGCAAGCACGATAATAGATGATTTTATAGTATTGAAAGAAGGAAAGTAATGACTAAATTATTTAGACCAAAACCAAAATGCCCGATATGTAATATTCTGTTGAAAAAGAAAAATGGAAGACTCGAATGCATTTGCGGTTTCCATTGCCATCCGAAAGCTGACCGATGCTGCAAATGCGGTATTATTTTAGATGAAGAAAAATAAGGAGAATTTTGTATGAAAGTAGAAACAAAACCATTTAAGCAAATAGACCGAGAATATCGTATTACATCAGCAGAATTAAGAAAAGCATTAAAAATCGAAGGAGAAATAACTGATATTGGATTGGAAGCTGGAAGAAGTCCAGCAATGGAAGAAGACGGAATCTCTGCCGATACAGATGTCTGGTATATCAAGACCAAAGAAATAGTGACATCCTCCCACGAATAAATTCGTGGGCTTCCAGGGGTAAAATCAGAAATGTTGAGTTTCAAGTTCTCACCCCATGTAGTTCCTGCTTCAACGAAACTACTTGCTTATCTTTTGCAAGACAAG
>Ga0315293_10000161_pt1 | contig 57533 bp, 58 predicted proteins | sample YL17G13_20_MG_FD_203071 | JGI IMG/M metagenome (GOLD analysis project Ga0315293, IMG submission 203071) | Sediment microbial communities from Yellowstone Lake, YNP, Wyoming, USA - YL17G13_20 | ecosystem: Environmental > Aquatic > Freshwater > Lake > Sediment | place: USA: Wyoming | collected... | reverse complement strand
GCCCGGTGAAGCATACTGGAGGCAATCTGGGCCATGCGCGGCACGTCAATCAGCGGCTTGAGCAGCGGTTCATCACCCATGCGGATGTTGATCGTAGCCATGCCCTTGGCATAATCACCCATGCGTTCCAACTCGGCGCTCACCTCGAGGATGGAAGCCAATAAACGCAGGTCGTGCGCCATCGGCTGCTGCGTGGCGATCAGGATCATGACCTGGTTCTCGATGGCGAAGCGCTTTTCGTTGATCTTGGCATCGGCAGCATAAATACGGCGCGCCGCCTCCAGGTCACGCTTCTTCAACGCTTCGACTGCATCCAGGGTCTGCTGTTCAACCAAGCTGCCCAGCAGAAGAAGTTCATCCTTTAGCTGCTGAATGTCATTTTCGAAGGTTTTTCGGAGCATCTTGCACCTCGTTTCTTCGGTTTACCAATTATGGGGAATCAACCGAATCTTCCCTCAACATAATCTTCTGTGCGTTTATTCTTCGGATGGGTAAAAATCTCTTTGCCTCTGGCATATTCCACCAGTTCGCCCTGCAAGAAGAAGGCGGCGTAATCGGCAGTGCGGGCGGCCTGCTGGACGGAATGCGGTACTAGCACGATGGTGTAATCCTTCTTGAGTTCCTGCAAGGCCAGTTCTACCTTGCCGGTCGAAAGCGGGTCAAGGCCGGAGGTGGGTTCATCCATTAATATGACTTCGGGTTGGTTTGCCAGGACACGCGCCAGGCACAGCCGCTGCTGCTGTCCACCGGAGAGGGCAATTGCCGGATCGCCGAGACGGTCTTTGACCTCGTCCCAGAGCGCGGCCTGGCGGAGGCTGCGCTCGACAGCCTCGTCTAGGCGGGATTTGTGCTTCTCACCAGCCAGTTCCAGGCCATAGGTCAGGTTGCCGCGCAGGGTCAACGGCAGGACGACCGGGCGGGCGAATACCATCCCGACCCGGCGGCGCAGGCTAATGACATCCGTCTTCGGATCGAGAACATCGTCCCCGTCGAGCAGGATGCGGCCCGAAGCAGTCTTGATCTCGGTCAGATCATTCAAGCGGTTCAGGCAGCGAAGCAGCGTGGACTTGCCGCCGCCCGCCGGACCGAACAGCACTGTAATGGCATTGGCGACAATATTCATGGTAATGTCACGCAGCGATTCTGTGCCGTCGGCGTATTGGAGGGAGAGGTGTTCGATGACTATCTTGTCCATTGATTTACGATTTCAGATTGACGATTTACGATTGAAAACCAAGGGCAGATGACTGGTGACTGGACACTGATTACTTTTTCACTGCTTCTTTGATAACCTTCTTCACCCTCGTCACCTGAGCGCCCTGCAAATCTACCATGCGCTTCTCCAGCACAGCAATGAACTCGCCTTTGTTGGCCGCATTCACTGCCGCGAGAGTTTTTTCGGAGTGTTGGGGTACATCCTTGGGGCGACAGGTGGTGAGATGGTTCAAAAGGTAGGGGAATACCTCTGCGTGATAGATCTCGTTCTTCGACGCCACGATTGCCAGGATTTTGACGCCGCTATCAATGGTAATGACGGAGCCGGTTTCCATTACCTGCTCGATTTCCCCAACGCGCGGGTAAATCTCATCGGCTTTCAGTGCGGCAATCGTGGATAAGGCCAGCATCGCGCCCCAGGCCATGCGATTGTTGCGGCTCTTCATGAACTTCAGGAAATCATCCACATATTCCGCGATCAATTCCGGGGCGAGGTAGCCGATCTCATACAGAACTTTTATGCAATCGTTGGCAACATTGCGATCTTTATTCCAGAGATTCTCGGCAATCTCCCGGATGCCTGCAGTGTCTTTCGACTCTACCAGATCTCTGGCGAGTTCCTGATTGAGCACCTCGTCGCGCCGGTTCTGGAAGTAAGCGATTTTATTCAAGACAGTCATAAGAACACTCCTTACGTTTTACGCCTCACATAAATCGTAATGCGTAAAACGTAAGATGCACCTCTACCATTGTCTCTTCGCTCTCGCGCGTGACCGAATCACTGTTGCAATCAGGTTCATGCCCAGCACGAAGGCGATCAACACCAGCGCCGTGCCGTACTGGATCTGGATCGGCATCTCCGGCACCTGCGTGGAAATGACGAACAGGTGGTAGGGTAAAGCCATCGTGGCGTCGAAAGGTGAATTGGGCAAGCGCGGCAGGAAGAAGGCCGCGCCAGTGAAAAGGATGGGCGCAGTTTCACCGGCAGCGCGTTCCAGCCCGAGGATGACGCCCGTGATGATGCCGGGCAGAGCCTGCGGCAGCACGATGCGGCGGATGGTCTGCCAGTGCGTGCCGCCCAGCGAGATGCTGACAGTGCGGAAGGCCTGCGGCACGGCGCGCAGGGCCTCTTCTGCCGCGCTGATGATGACCGGCAGGGTCATGATGGCCAGCGTCAGCGAAGCGGAGAGCAGGCTGGTGCCGAACTTCAGGAAGAGCACGAACAGTCCCAGCCCGAACAGGCCATAGACGACCGAGGGGATGCCGGCCAGATTGATAATGGCAATGCGGATGAGACGCGTCAACCAATTCTCTTTTGCGTACTCGGCGAGATAAATTGCGGCGGCGATGCCGAGCGGGACCGAAAAGACGGCCGTGCCCAGGGTGAGATAAAACGTCCCGACGATGGCCGGCAGGATGCCCCCGGCGCGCATCCCATCGCGCGGCATGGCGGTCAGGAACTCCCACGAGATGGCGGGCGCGCCTTTGGCGATGATGTAACCGAGTACACCGATGATCGGGACGACGGTCAGGACGGCTACCAGCGTGATAAGCGAAACGCCTAGGCGCTGGACGAGGAAGCGATCAATGTTGAAGCGGCGTTTCATGACAGCACACTCTCAGCGCGTTTCTTGGATTTGAAGACCACCGACGAAGCAGTGATATTCACTGCCAGGGAGATGAGGAAGAGCACCAGGCCAATGAAGAACAGCACATGGTAATGGGTGCTGCTGTTGGCGACCTCGCCCATTTCGGCAGCGATGGTGGCCGTCATGGTGCGGACGGGGGAGAAGATGGATGTCAGTTTGACTGCCAGCACTGGCGCGTTGCCGGTGACCATCATCACGGCCATTGTCTCGCCGATGGTGCGTCCGATGCCGAGCATGAGCGCCGTCAACACGCCGGAACGGGCGGCAGGGAGAGTCACCCGCCAGATGGTCTGCCATTTGGTGGCACCGAGGGCCAGCGCCCCCTCCCGGTAACTCTGCGGGACGGAGTCCAGGGCGTCCTCGGCGATCGAGACGGTGGTCGGAACGGCGATCCCGCCCAGGAGCAGCGCCCCGGCCAGGGCGGTCAGACCCGTTGGCAGGTCTAGGAAGACCCGCAGGAACGGCGAGAGAACCAGAATTCCCAGGAAGCCGAGCACCACCGAGGGCAGTCCACCCAACAGTTCCACCAGCGGCTTGAGGATTTCACGCATCCAGCGCGGGGCGATTTCGGAGAGGAAGACTGCCGTCCCAATCCCAAAAGGGATGGCAATCAGCATGGCACCCACCGTCACGATGAGCGAACCGGTGAGGAGCGGCAGGATGCCGAAGTGGTTTTCGATGGGATACCAGCGTTGGCTGAACAAGTTGGCGAGCGGGACTTCGCCGAGGGCTGGCAAGCCTTCGCGCAGCAGGAAGAAAAAGATGAGGGCGACAAAAACGATGGCCGAATAACCGCAGGTTTTGATCACTGCGGTGATGATGGTCTCACGCCAATCGAGGGATTTATCCATAATTTTTTCATACGCAGGAGCGGGTCTGAGACCCACCCCTACAAGTTATTTTATCGGCACGAAACCCAGGTCAGCCACAATGGCCTGGGCTTCGGGGGAAAGAATCCAATTGATGTAATCTTTGATTGCGCCGGCCGGTTCCCCGGCGGTGTACATGTACAGGTCACGGGCGACCGGGTAGGAGTTGTCGTTGACCGTCGCGATGGACGGGATGACGTACGGCCCGCTGGCATCGCGGGCAACAGCAATCACGCTGTTCATCAGGTCGGGTGGAACATAACCAAGACCGTCGTAGCCGATGGCGTTGGGATTCTGGCGCACCTCGTTGATGATGCCTTCCGAAGATGGCAGGAGCAGTGTATCGGTCGAGAAAAGGGTCGGGTTGTTCTTGTCGCCCAGGCGCAGCACCGTTTCCAGGAAGTAGACGTGCGTGCCGGAATTGGTCTCGCGCGAGAGCCGCACGATGGGCCGGTCATCGCCGCCAACCTCTGACCAGTTGTTGAACTTGCCGCTGTAGATGTCAGAAATCTGCTGCAGGGTCAACTGCCGGACCGGGTTTTCGGGATTGACGATAACAGCAATGGCATCCCGTGCAACGGTAAACTCGACCGGCGTGATGCCATTCGCTTCCGCCTGCTGCTTTTCTTCGCTTTTCATAGCACGCGAGGCGTTGGCAATGTCCACCGTCCCGTTGACGAGGGCGGCAATCCCGGTTCCGGACCCGCCTCCAGTTACCGAAAGGCTGACGTCGGGATGTTCGGCCTGGTAACGCTCCGCCCAAGCCAGCGCCAGGTTGACCATCGTGTCGGAACCTTTATTCTGGATGTAGGCGGATACCTGTTTCGAGGAAGACGGCTGGCCGGTTGAGGGGCCGCAGGCAGCCAGCAGAACGAGAATGAGAGCAATGCTGATGAGCCTCATTGGCTGAATTATAGCTGATTTAATACAGCAAGTGATTATCGAGTAAAATTGAATCCGTGAGCGGATCCCCCATCTTCACTGTCCGAGACCTGGATTTCTACTACGGCAAAGCGCTGGCCCTGTCCAAGATCAACATGGACGTTCTGCCGCGCCTCATCACGGCGCTGATCGGCCCTTCGGGCTGCGGCAAGTCCACTTTCTTGCGCTGCCTGAATCGGATGAACGACACCATCCCCGGCGCCCGCGCCGAGGGGCAGATCCTGCTCGAGGGACAGGATATCAACGCCGAAGGCGTAGACGTGGTCACGCTGCGCCAGCGGGTGGGGATGGTCTTCCAGAAGCCGAATCCTTTTCCCCAGTCGGTGTACGACAACGTGGCCTTTGGTCCGCGCGTGCTGGGCATGGTACAAAGCAAATCCCAATTGGACGAAATCGTAGAGAAAAGCCTGCGCGACGCAGTGTTGTGGGACGAGGTCAAGGATCAATTGAAACAGAACGCCCTGGGCTTCTCGCTCGGCCAGCAGCAGCGGATGTGCATCGCGCGCGTCCTGGCGGTCAAACCGGAGGTGATCCTTTTCGATGAATCGACATCAGCCCTCGACCCCATTGCCACATTGCACATAGAGGAGTTGATCAGCGAACTCAAGCAGAACTACACCATCGTCATCGTGACGCACAACATGCAGCAGGCCGCGCGTGTCTCGGATTTCACCGGCCTGTTCTGGCTGGGTGAGCTGGTCGAGTTCTCCCCCACCGATCGGATGTTCACCCGCCCGAAGGAAGAGTTGACCGAGGCTTATTTGACGGGGCGGATGGGTTAGAACAGTATCCAGTGTTCAGTTTTCAGTGAACAGTAGAAACGGGGGGAAAACTACTGTACAGCGTCCAACGCCGCCTTCATCCGCTCCAGCGCCTGCATCAACGTTGCGCGCGGACAGCCGAAGTTCAGCCGCGCGAAGCCCTCGCCGCCAAGGCCAAAGGTCGCGCCGTCGTTCAAAGCCACTTTCGCTTTATTCAAGAAGAACTCGTAAGGCGACCCACTGATCTGCCCGTCTCTCAACAAGTCGTTGCAGTCCAGCCAGGCCAGGTAGGTGGCCTCTGGCAGGGTGGTGCGGACGCCGGTCAGGTTCGCCGCGACGAAATCCACCAGCGCGTCGCGGTTGGCGGTCAAGTAGCGGCGCAATTCACCCAACCACTCGTCACATTCGCCGGAAAAGGCGGCCTGCGCGGCGACCATTCCCAGGCTGCTGACGTGCAGCGTCAGGCGCTCGACTTCTTTCTTGTAGCGCTGGCGCAGTTCATCGTTTGGAATAATGGCGCATCCACAAAACAAGCCAGGCACGTTGAAAGTCTTGCTGGGCGCGACCAGGGTGATCGTCCGCGTGGCAACCTCCGCTCCGAGTGTGGCGAGGGGAATATGCTGCGCATCATCCAACAGCAGCTCGCTGTGGATCTCGTCCGAGCAGATGAAGACGGCATTTCGCAGGCAGATTTCCGCCATGCGGGTCAATTGTTCGCGGCTGTAAACCTGCCCGGTCGGGTTGTGCGGCTGGCAGAGCAGGAACAGGCGTGTGCGCGCCCCGCCGGAATTCAGAGCGGCTTCGAAGGAGTCGAAATCTACCTCATAATGCAGAGTATGCTCATTATCCACCTGCGCGCCCTTTGCGGGGTATTGGGCGAGCAGCGCCAACTGGCGCACAAGTCCTACTTTCTCGTGCACACTCAGAAAAGGTGGATAGACCGGCGTTTGGATCAAGATGCCGTCACCCGGCTGGCATGTCACACGCGCCGCTATGTTAACCCCGCTGATGACGCCAGGTGTGAGAACAACCATTTCAGGCGTCACATGCCAGCCGTAGAGCCTCTCCATGCGCCGGGCAACCACTTCCAGCAGTTTCTTGGGCGGAGCCTCGTAGCCGAATATCCCGTGCGCCACCCGGGCGCGCAGAGCCGCAAGGATCGGTTCCGGAGCGGGAAAGTCCATGTCCGCCACCCACAGCGGCAGAACATCAGCGGGGTATGACTCCCATTTGTCGGAATTGCTGCCGCGCCGTTCGATCACCTGGTCAAAGTCATAATTCATCGAAGCTCTTCTGGGCGTGGACTGGATTGCATATGCTCTGGTATTTTGCGCCGCACGGCCTGGGCCTGGTTCTCGACAAAGTAACCCGGCAAGGTGGCCCACACACGGCCGGATGGGAGGATCAGTTTGAGGTGGGCTACATCGTACTCGCCAAGGGATTTGACCAAGCGGATGCTTTTAAACCGGCTGTAAGGGAGCGTGTCAACAACCCATACCTTTCCAAATGCTTGCCGCTGCTTGACGACGTGCTGTTCTTGTGCGTTGAACTCGATCTCCGTCCAGTTAGTTTGGGCAAGCAGGGCCGCGACGAGCAAGCCTGTTCCGACCAACAAGAAGAAAATGAAGCCAACGATGTCCCTGGCCGGCCTGACGAGCGAATAGGCCGCCACGCCCAGCGCGACCAATCCAAAAAGGGATATTGCGATGGCCGCGTCGCGCCACTGCCGCCGGGTACGAGTAAAGATGAGACTATCCGGCGTCACCTGGAAAAGGGTGTAGTAACCCGACCTTTCCGTCAGATACAACCTCCTGAAACACAGTTTTTCCGCCCTCTATAGCATTCCCAGCCGCGTCGCGCGGACGGACCTGACTACGGATTCAGCCAGGCAAATGTCGCCAGGATGGGGGCGAATATATCCGATTCGGCCGCCTTGTCGAACAGCGGCGGTGGGGTCGAGTAGTTGCCCGGGTTGGTGGAGTGCAGGACAAAGGTCAGGCTAGCGCAGACGTTATTTTTCGACGTTGAATAAGCTAGCCATTCGTAAAACTGTCCAGCCCCTGCATCCGCGCCGCTCTCCTCTAAAAATGGAATATCATTAACCGTCAGCGGTTGAGACTGACTAACCCCAGGATTCTGGCTCACACAAGGATCGGCATCCTCCGTCACCGCCACGTCAATGAACTTCTCGACAAGGTTAGTGCCCTGGGTGACAGGGAGCGAAATACGTGCCGAATGATCCTGCTGGCTGACGATTTGCCCTTGCGCGGGATACCGGAACGTGAAGCCGTAAGTCTGATCCGTGTACGTTTGCCAGTTGGCTGGTACAGAAGCTGTCGGTGGGAGCGTCGGTTGCTGCGTGGCTAGCATATCGAGAGGCATTACCGGCGTTGGAGACTCAATCACCACTACCGGCGTGACTGCTGGCGAGGGCGCGGGCAGGTTGCAACAGCCCGCCAGTACGAAGGCCAGGGTTAACACCAACACAATCTTAGAACAGGATCGCATGACTACCTCCTCTATGGGCGTCTCGAATTTCACGCCGTCATCTCTTCCAGGATATGCGCCAGCTTCTCGGCCAGCATCGAACGGCTGAAGTGCGCCTCCACGTAGCGTCGTCCTTTCAAGCCCGTCCTGCGACTGCGCGCCGGGTCGCTGGCCAGGGCGCGTATGGCGTTCGCCAGCGCGGCCGGGTCGCCGGGCTGGGCGAAAATCCCGCACTCCGCCGCCTCGACCATCTCGTGGATGACGCCGTCAATCGCCAAAACTACCGGTCGCCCAGCCGCCATGTAATCGAAAACCTTGTTCGGGTAAGTGGTCTTGTATTCGTCCAGCGGCTTCAGGATGGCAATACAGGCATTGGCAGCCGCCAGCGCCGCTGCCATGTCGTTTTTCGGCACGGGAGGTACGAATGTCACATTCGTTAGCCCCATCGCCACAGCCTGTTCTTGCAAACGCGGCTTTTCCTTCCCGTCGCCGAGCAGTACGATGTGTATCCCTGATGTGACAGTCACTTTTGACGTGTCTATCACCTCATCTTGCAAGATTCTTGCAGCTTCCAGCACCACGCCCAGATCGTTGGACATGCCGTGTGCGCCCGCATAAAGCGCCACGAACCTGTCTTCAAGATGATGCGACGCCCGGAACATATCCCCGTTATCGGCGGGATCGAACATCCCTGGCTCCGCGCCATTCGGGACGAGTTCCACACGCTTCGCCCCTCGACTTTTCACATGCGCAATGAACCCCGGGCTGTTGACCATCACCCGGTCGGAGTGACGGTAGAGAAAGCGCTCCAGCCATTCGGAAAGCCGGATCAGGGTTCGGTTGCGCAGCACGCCTACAGCGATGGCAAAGGCCGGCCATAGGTCGCGCACCTCGAACAGGAACGGGACGCGCTTGAGCCGCGCCAGCAGCCAGGCCGTCCAGCCCTGGAAAATTGGCGGGGAGGTGCCCCAGACCAGGTCTACCTTCCTCACCCTCAGCCCAACGACAAACGAGGAGAGCATAAAGCTGAAGAACACGAAAACGCGATGGACGAAGGATCTGTGCAAGGCATGGTAGGTCGCGGTGCGCAGGATTGTCACCCCGCCCCCCCCTTCGTCCCCCCCCATTTCGTTCCGAAATGGGGGGGGAGTAGAGAGGGGGGTCCCCGTCAGATAGCTCACCGGGCTGGCGATGATCGTCACCCGGTACCCGCGCTGGGCCAGGCAACGCGCCAGTTCGTAGTGACGCGTCCCGCCCGGTTCGTCGAGGGCTGCAAAGGCCTGGTGGATGAGGAGGATGTGCATAAGGATCAGTAATCAGTGAGTAGCGGGAAAAGCGAATTCGCTGGTGAATTTTACCGTTTCGACTGAGGCCGCTTCGACCGCGAAAGAAAGCACAGGAATTCTAACACCATACGTTGGCGAGACCCAACCCATGACTGGTGAAAATGAGCCTTCACCATAAATCAATTTGCCAGCGCGGACAAGCGAGATTCGAGAGTCGAGAGTCGAGAATGGTGTCACCCTCAAAGTCACCCAACCGAGTGGCGACTTCAAACGAATCTCGAATACCGGTTCTCGAATCTCGATTTTCCACTCCCAATCCGATAACAACCAATTCAGGCGAAACGTCAAAGGCTTCCGCAAGCGTCGCAGGATCAGCATCTCATCCTCCACCTGCCACCGCTCATCGGCGTAGACCGTGATCACACGCTCGTGACGCACACCCAGCCGCTGGTAACCACGATGACGGGCAGAGACGCGCTGAAGAATGTGCTCATCCGCAGAGATAGAATCTTGGCGGTAAGCGTTCACCCAGTCGAGGTAGAGAAAACGACCTGCGCGGGTCATCTGGTCACAGCCATTGACGGTCACCGTATTATGCACCAGCGCAGTGGTCAGGCTGTTGTCCCAGGGAGCGGGGGCGTTATACAGGTAAGTGCCTGCATCCTGGGCAACGTTCAGGCCGCGCCACCACAGATCGAGGTGCAATTGGTCGGCGTGGGAAGGACGGGAGGTGAATTGTGCTGTACGCAGGTAAGCCCAAGAATTTTTGGCATACAGGTGATCGCCAAGATAGCGCTCTGTGCGGAGATATTTCTTGCTTTCCAGTGGAACGCCGAACCAGAGCGACATCTCGTCCCAGACGCCGCGCGGTAGTTGATAATCCAGAAATGCCTGCGCAGCCGCCTGCATCACCGGGCGATAATCGGCAAAGGGGGAAATTGTCAATGGGAAGATGTAGGCCCCGTCATTCGCGCCAAGATTGGGCACGCAGCCAGAGGCCGGATCGAGCAAGGCATAGAGCCAATGTGTGGCCGCAGTGAGGCAGTCAAGCGTCTTCCGCGGAAACCCTTTGTGTAACTTCGTGTCCTTCGTGGTTAACGCTCTTACCCACAGCGCCACCTGCAACATCAGGCGGTGATAATTCGTGCTGTGCTGACTGTACTCGCCATAGCCATCAATCTGGGCTTGAAAGCCGCGGTTGAGCCACTTCCAGCCGAGGTCGCGCCACCTGGCTGTTTGCGGGTGCTCCGGCAGAGCCAACCCGGCGGTGTAGAGACCAGCGGCCTCGGTGAGCAGATGGTTGTTTTCTTGCGAGCGGGCATAGACGAAAGTCGGTGTAATGCGTAATGCGTGATACGCAATGGATCCCGCCAGGCGCGCCAATCGCTCCAGCGTGGAGGCAGGTGACTCAGCCAGGACCTGCGCCGTCCAGACGAAGGCCATCAACCGCAACGCGACTTCTTGCCCTGACATCCAGTTTGGCCCAAGGTAAGGTGGATTGGCATCCAGGAAAGTTTCCGCGTAATGCCATAAAGCCTCGGCATATTTTTCGTCACCGCTGAGATGGTAAGCCCTGCCCAGAGTAAATGCCCAGCCAAAGCGCGCCGGCTCCCAAATGAATTTAATATCTTCCACTGATGACTGATCACTGATGGATGACGACTGTCTTGTTTCGTAGATTGTCCAGTGGTGCAGAGGCTCGGCAAAAGCAAACCGGAGCGGGACAGGTTCGCCGCCGAAAAGGCGGACTTTGCCCGCGACGATTTCATCTGCGTCCGCCAACAGTTTTTCCCTGCTGTCTTTTCCTAGAACCTCTAGAAGTTCATCTCGACTTGGAAGGTTGAACAAACTATGAATCTTGACGCTCGAATCACGATTCTCTATTCTCGACCCTCTATTCTCTACTCTCCCATAATGTCCCGTTGCCAAACCAAGCCGGTATAGCGCGTTGAGCGCCACAGGCTGGAATCCGATCTGGCGAAGGGTTTTGAGGGCAAGGAGAATGCGGTTCATGAGGAGAGTTCAACCACAGATGAAAAGGATGAACACAGATTACTTCCGGATGGATTTTATGAACTGCTCGATCACCGGTTTGATCGGTGGGCTTATGTTTTCGGGAATGTTCGCTTTCGCAAACCAACGCCAGTCGGTGTGTTCGCCGTTCAGGTTGATTTCACCGCGCCAGTCATGGGTCAAGTAGACAACGGTCACGTTGTAGACTTCGTCGCCGTTAGGGTAGCGGTAGAACAACTCCGGGCCGGAGAAGACACCGAACAGCGACGCCTCGCCAACCTCCAGCCCCGTCTCTTCGGCGACCTCGCGCCGGGCCGCCGTTTCGACGATTTCCCCCGGCTCCACGGCCCCGCCCGGTGGGCCCCAACAGCCGCTATCGGAGCGTTTGAGCAAGAGCAGGTGGTTCTTGCTATCCACGATTAGCGTCGCTGCGCCGACCATCAGCAGCGGGCGATGGCCGACCAGCGGGCGCAGTTCTTCAAAGTAACCCATCAGGTAAGCCTTTTGACCAGGATCAGGCACGGGTTGTGCTCATCCCAGATTTGTTTGAACTCTTCCAGCGGACGAAAACCCAGCGCAAGGTAGAACGCCCGCGTCTGGGCATAGGCGGGATCAGGGTTGGTCGGGCCGAGAGTCTTGACCTGGAGGTATTCAACCCCACGGCTTTTCAGATAGGCCTCGGCCTCCTGCATCAACGCCCGCCCGATGCCTCCGTGACGCGCCTCAGGCCGCACGCCCATCACGTAGATTTCCGCCGATTCTGGGTAGTGCTGCTTTACGCTTAAAAAACCAATCACCTGCCCGCCGGATTTCGCCAGGAAGGTGGGCAGGCTGTCAATCTCTTTTTCGTAGCTCAGGGTGGCAGCCTCGATGCCGAACCATGCCGGCAGGAGGCGGAGGGTAGGCTCACAAAGGTTTGACTGCCCGAGGAGGGGGCCTTCGATAGCGAATTTCATGAATCTACACGCGCGGCGTGAGATGCCCCACTTCGTCCGCCTGGAAAACGGCTAGTTCGGGCATCGGGAAATGTCGGGCGTTGGTCGTGACCAGCGGTGCACCAACATGCAAGGCCGACGCAGCGACAATGGCGTCCGCATCGCCTAGAATCACACCTTTCACGCGCCAAGAGCGGATGAGCTCCCCAGCCAGGTCAGCGATCTCTCTAGTCATTGGGATGGTTTCAAGAGAGTCGAGCAAGTCGAAGGTTTCGCGACGCTCGCGTTCCTGCATGCCGCGCACAATTTCAAGGCGAGTCATTGCGGAAATATAAACATCAGCCTCGTCTGTCAGGCGATCTGTTAGTTCCGGATAGCCTGGCTGACTACGCAGGTGAAGAATCAAAATTCCCGAATCGAACAAATAATCAGGCATCCTTTCCCCATTCTTTTGAAAAATCACGCGTAAAGCCCTTGCGACCTTCTTCTATCCAACGATTAACATCTTCAAAAGTCGCTAATTCAGGGTGATCCTCATCCTTCCACGCACCCGCGGACGCTTTCAGCGCCGCCTTGAGTTTGCGGCGGCGCAACTCGCGCGCCAGCACTTCCTCCACGAAGCGTGTCCGTTCGCGCGCCGGGATGACGCGGCGCAGTTCATCCGCCAGCGGCTTGGTAAGATATAGATTGAGTCGTTCTCTGATCTTTGGCATGACACAATCCTTTTGCACTATATATTTGCACCATGATTATACACCAACCTGCCCTCCGCAACGCAAGGACTCAACTGCCGCAAAAGTAGCTTTCGTAACGCCAATCATCTGCTCGTACAGGATAGGCGGCTGCCTCTCCTCGCGGATGGCCTTGACAAAGGCTTGCCACTCACCAAAGTGACCCTTATCCTGCTTTAGCGCGGACTTGACGACCTTGCGCCTGCCGTCCTGCACCATCTCCAGCGAGCGGAAATCATCCAGAACAGCCACGCGCCCGCCGCAGAAGACCTCGACGCGCTCCTTGGGAAAGGCTATATCGCCATTGGCGAGGTAGTCCACCACGCCAACCGAGCCGTCAGGGAAGGTAAAAGTCATCGAAACATTATCCTCGCGGTATTTGCCATGATCAGGCAAGGCGCGAGCGCTTACACTCAGTGGCACCTGCCCCACTAAAAAGGTGATGAAATCCACGAAGTGACAACCTTCGCCGACGATGCGTCCACCTCCCTGGGCCGGGTCGTGAGTCCAGTGGTTGAGGGGAATGTAACCAGCATTGACGCGGTAGTGCACGAAGAGTGGCTCGTGACGAGTGATGAGTGAAGAGTGGAGGAGTTGGGCGAGAGGGGCAAAGCGGCGATTAAAACCAGTCATCAGTAAACAGTTATCGGAAATCAGTAACTGATCACTGATCACTGTTAACTGATCACTTGAAATGGCCAGTGGTTTTTCTACAAACACATGCTTCCCGGCCTGCAAGGTTTTGACCACTAACTCAGCGTGCGTATCGTGGCGGGTGAGGATTGCAATGGTGTTGATATTCGGGTCGTTGATGATTTCATCATCGTTGGAGGTGGCGTAGGCAAAGCCGAATTTCCGCGCCGAGTGCTGGGCGTGCAATCCACCTGCTGAGGCGATGCCGACCAGTTCGACGCCATCCACTTTCTTCAGGGCGGGGAGCAAGGTAGCGTTGGCGAAGAGACCGGCTCCAAGCACACCAAGTTTTACAGTATCACGTTGCCCTGTGCTACGAAGTACCGGAAACGTGACACGTGATACTGGAGCACTTGACACTTCCTGAGGATAGGTGAGCAAAACGCCGAGAAACGCCTCTTTCTTCTTACCAGTGATCACTTCGTACGCTTCATCCGCTTTTTCGATGGGGAAGCGATGGGTGATTAGACTTTCAACTTTCAACTTTCCACTTTCCAACAGCCCCACCACCGCTTCCATGTTGCGTCCTTCCGTCCAGCGCACGTAACCGAGAGGATAATCCTGACCGCCTTCCTCGTAAGCACTATCATAGCGACCTGGGCCATAGGAGCGCGAGTTGACGAAGGAGAGTTCTTTTTCGTAATAGATCTTGCGGGGAATGGTCAAGCCCACTGCGCCAGTGGCGATGATGCGCGCCCGGTCACGTGCGATGACGCCGGCCAGCTCCACCGGGTCAGCAGAGGGTGTATCGGCGCAGATGAGCACCACGTCCGCGCCGCGGTTGGCGGTAAAGGCCTGGGCGGAATCCACAGCCTGGTCGCGCAAACAAGCCTCGGCACCCAAACGAGTCGCAAGCGCGACACGCGCGGGGTTGATGTCAATGCCCAGGACGCGGCACCCAGCCGCGGCGGCGATCTGAAGCGTCAATAACCCCAAAAGACCCAAACCGATCACCGTCACGCACTCGCCAACCTGCGGCTCCGCTAAACGAAAACCGTGCAGGGCGATGGCGGCGAGGGTGGTGAAGGCAGCGGACTCGAAATCAACGCCCTCGGGAAGGGGTGCGAGCAGGTTGTGCGGCACGAGGGCATACTCAGCATGGACTGCGTAACCGCCGCCCGCACAGGCCACACGCTGGCCGACCTTGAAACCGGTGAGGCCCTCACCCAGCGCGACGATCGTGCCCGCCGAGGAATAACCCAGCGCCATCGGCTGGTCGAGGCGGTTGAAGGCGGCCGCGACGGTGGTGAGCAGGCCTTCGCGGCGGGCTTTGTCGAGCACCTGCTTGACGAGGTCGGGGCGAGAGCGTGCTTTGCCGACCAGCGATTTTTCAGCAAATTCCACCACTATACGCTCCGTGCCTGCCGAGATCAGTGAGGCGGCAGTTTTTACAAGCGCCATGCCAGGACGCGGCGCCGGAATGGGGATTTCTTCGACGGTGGTCTTGCCGGTTTTCATATTTTGGATTACTTGTTTCATTCGTTTCCTGTCCTTGGTCGTAGTCGGGTAGAGTATACCGCAAGAGCACTCAAATCAAAGCTCTCCCGAACCATCTCGACCGCCTGTGTATTGCTGCATAATAGCACAAGCAAAATCCACCTTATCCAGAAGGAAGCAAACATGTCAACTAAAACCATTGGAATCGCCTTAGTCGCTATCGGCGTACTCGTGCTGGCAATCTCTTTATTGGCAGACTACATTGGACTTGGCTCTGGCCCAGCTGAAATCGGATGGAAGCAGCTAATAGGGGCGAGCGTTGGCCTGGTGGTGGCCGTCGTGGGGGTTGTTTTGGCTCTTCGGAAAAAGAAAAGCTAAGTGGTATTTCTTTAATATACAAGATTCGTATAGGACGCGGATGGGCGCGGAAAACGGGAAAAAATCAAAGATAGCCCTATTTTTTCACATCTCCTTGCCATAAAACCGACATACACCGTTTGCGCAACCAAGAAAGACAGGGGGCGAGTGCACCGCTCCCTGTCATGTCGCTTCCACTCAGGCGCAAAGGATACTATTGCTTCTCATAAGGTGTGCCATCCGCAGCCGGCGGGATGGCGCGCCCGACCAGGCCTGCCAGCACAATCATGGTCACCAAGTAGGGAGCCATCCCCAGGATTTGCGAGGGGATAGGCACTTTCAGGATCTGCATCTTGACTTGTAATGAGTCGGCAAATCCGAAGATAAGGGAGGAAGTGAACGCCCCAAAGGGATTCCATTTGCCAAAGATCATGGCTGCCAGGCCGATGAAACCTTTGCCAGCCGTCATGATCTCGTCGAAGCGCCCGACCGAGCCTAGGGTAAAGTAAGCCCCGCCCAGCCCGGCGATCATCCCGCCAATGATGACGTTAACGTAGCGCATCATGAAAACGTTGATGCCCAGAGTATCGGCTGCCTTGGGGTGCTCGCCCACTGCCCGCGTGCGCAGTCCCCAGGGAGTATAGAACAAAAGAACATGCAGCACAATGACCAGCAGGATCGTCAGGTAAACGATCAGGTTGTTCTCGAAAAAGATGGGGCCCAGGATTGGGATCTTCGAAAGAAGGGGGATGGGAATGACCGGAAAGGTGCCGGAATTATTCAGCAGGTCCCCGTTCCTTTCGAGGAAACGGGATGAAATGAAACTGGTGATGCCCGCGCCGAAGATGTTGATCGCCACCCCGCTGACAATCTGGTCCACCTTGTATTTGATTACCAGCACGGCATGGATGGCTGCGACGAGCGCCCCGGTCAGGAGAGCCACAATCAGGCCCACATAAAGGTTGTGGCTGAGCGTACCTGCCATCACTGCGGTTTGGGCAGTTATGAGCATGATGCCCTCGATGGCGATGTTGACCACCGCGGCGCGCTCGCTGATCACGCCGCACAGCGCAGCCAGGGCAATCGGCGTTGCCCGCACCAACGAACTGCTCAACATTCCCACCAGGTTGAACGACTTATCGCGCGTCGCCCAAATGAGAAAGGCGACTACAAAACAGAAAGCCACCACGCCAACCATGATGCCCGTAGAGCGGATGCCGCGCGCCAGTTGCCATGCGCCTAGAAATACAGTAACCAGGATCAGGATATAGATGGCAGGTTGGACAGGCAGGGTAAGGTCGGGGATAGGTAATGCCTGGGAACGCATGGCATTCATGCCAAATGTGGCCTGCTGCCCGGCCTCTGTATCCACGCCGAAAAGAAACAGGATCACCAATCCGATTGCGATGAGTATCAAGCCTGGCGCCAGGCGGTTGCGAACAAACAAGTTCTTCCTGCTTTGCTGGATGATTTCAGTCGTCATTCGGTCCTCGACACTTGTCATGATCTGCAAATAAACACAGTCGCTGAGGTGCGCCCCACCTGGGTTACTTGCCCCAGCCTAGGGTGAGTACCGTCTCTTCCACACGCGCGACGCGCAGACGGTAAATGGCGCGGATGATTGCCGGCGCGGCGACAAAGATGATCACGAACCCCTGGATGACTGAGATAATGTCAATCGGGATGCCTGCCATGGACTGCATACGCGTCGCCCCGCCGCGCAGGAAGCCGAACAGGAGCGCAGCCAGGACAACACCAATGGGATGGCTCTTGCCTAGGAGGGCCAGGGCGATCGAGTCGAAGCCATACCCCGCTGAAAAACCCTGCCCCACCCAATGATCCACGCCGAGCACCTGACTGGCCCCGGCCAGGCCAGCCAGCGCGCCGCTCAGCGTCATCACCAGGACGAAGGTGCGGGTGACGCTCATTCCGGCATAGCGGGCGGCATCTGGGTTCGTCCCAACGGCGCGGATCTCGAAGCCCAGGGTGGTCTTGAAGAGGAACCAATACACCAACGCCGCCACCGCCAGGGCCAGGAAGAAACCGGCGTTGAAACGTAGCGGATCGGAGAAGATGCGCGGCAGGAAGGCCGTATCCTGGATCACCGGCGTGACCGGGCGGTAGCCGCTGGCCATCATCGGCCCGGTGAGCAGCCAGTCGCTCAGGCGGAATGCGATCCAGTTCATCATGATGGTGTTGACCACCTCGTGCGCGCCGGTCACAGCCTTGAGATAGCCAGGGATCGCTCCCCAGATGGCGCCTCCCAGCGCCCCGGCCAGGATGGCCAGCGGCAGGTGGAAGTACCACGGCATTTTGAAGGCATAGCCGACGTAAGCCGAGCACAACGCCCCGATGAAAAACTGCCCTTCAGCGCCGATGTTGAACAGGCCGCAGCGGAAGCCCAGCGCCACAGCCAGACCGGCGAAAATATATGGCGTGGCAGTTACCAGGCTTTCGGTGAAGGGATAGATGGCTTTGAGCAGCAGCGCGTTGTCGCCGGTGGCAGCATAGGCCTGGATGGCCTTGACAAGCGTCACCGGGCTTCCAAACGCGCCCGTGAAGAGCGCCCCGTATGCGCCAAAAACGGCCTCGATTGTGGAAAGCAGGGCTGCGCCGGGGGCGCTGAAGAAGTTTTTATAGGCCGCGAGAACGTGAGCATCGGTGATGATAATGATGATGGCCCCGAATACCAGGCCGGTAAACACGGCCAGGGCAGGGATCAGCAGGGTCTGCCCGGCTTGTGACCAAAATCCGCGCTTGCCTTTGGAAGTCGGCTCTTCCTTATCAGCCGGTTTCGTTGCCGCCTTCTTTTCGACATCTTTGCTTTTCAAGGTGAACTCCTCCTAGAAGACTCGCTCCACTTCGGCTTCCTCGGTCGTGCGAGGCGTAGTTTCGAGAGCCTCGGCGGGCTTTACACCTGCCATCAACAAACCCAGGTACTTCCTATTGACGCCTCCCGCCGGGATGATGTCCACGATTTGCCCCTTGTACATGACCGCGATCCGGTCGGAGAGGGCAATGATCTCGTCCAATTCGGGAGAAACCAGGAGCACAGCCGTCCCTTCGTCCCGTTTCTCGACGATGCGGTTGTGGATGTATTCGATGGAGCCGACATCCAGTCCGCGCGTCGGCTGGGAGGCGATCAACAGCTTGATGGGGCGCGAGAACTCGCGCGCCACGATCACCTTCTGCTGGTTGCCGCCGGAGAGCGTCGAGGCCTGAACATAAACGCTCGGCGTGCGCACGTCGAACTGGTCAACCAGTTTCATCGCCGTGGAAACAATCGTGTTTTCCTGGAGGGCTATGCCACGCGCATTGGGAGGTAGATAATAAGAACAAAGCACCAGGTTATCATGAACCGGAAAAGAGAGCACCAGGCCGTGTTTCTGGCGGTCTTCTGGGATATGGGCCACGCCTCTTTCCAAGATTTTGCGGGGAGAAGCGCGGCGCACCGGCTTGCCCAATAGGCTTACAGTTCCGCTGACCGCAGGCAGCAAGCCGGTGAGCGCATAAACCAGCTCGGTCTGTCCATTGCCCTGCACGCCCGCGATCCCCAGCACCTCCCCCATATGCACGTCAAAAGATGCGCCCTGCACGACGAGGTTCTTGCGCTCGTCACGGACATATAAATCCTTGACTTCGAGTGCGACACCCTTTGGCTTGGCGAGTTTCTTTTGAACAACCAGATTTACCTGCCGGCCGACCATCATTGCCGCCAGTTTCTCCTGGCTGGCCTCTTGCGGTGTGACCGTCCCCACCACCTTGCCGCCTCTCAACACGGTGATGCGGTCAGCAAGCGCCATGACCTCCTTGAGCTTATGCGTGATGAAGATAATGGACTTGCCCTTGGCAATCAGGGAGCGCAGCACCTTGAACAGCCCCTCGACCTCCTGCGGGGTCAGGACTGCCGTAGGTTCGTCCAAAATGAGAACATCCGCCTGACGATATAAAACCTTGATAATTTCTACACGCTGCTGTGCGCCGACCGGCAGGTCTTTAACGTAGGCATCCGGGTCAACCTGCAGGCCGTGCTGCTCAGAGATTTCCCGGATGCGTTTCGCCACCGTGGCGAGGTCCAGAAAAATCCCATTGCGGGTGGTCTCCACTCCCAGCATAACGTTTTCGGTGACGGTCATCACCGGGATGAGCATGAAGTGCTGGTGCACCATACCTATGCCGCGCCGGATGGCATCGCTCGGGCTGTGGATGTCCACCTTCTCACCTCGAACAAAGATTTGACCCTCATCCGGTTTGTAAAGGCCGTAAAGGATGTTCATCAAGGTGGTTTTGCCCGCGCCGTTCTCGCCAAGCAGGGCGTGGATCTCACCTTCTTCCAGGGTTAGATCAATATGGTCATTTGCCAGAACACCAGGAAAGGCCTTGGTAACCCCGCGCAGTTCGAGAACTGGTGGCATGAAATCTCTCCAATGTTATCTCATAGTACAAAAAGGATCGGGGGAAATCCCCCGATCCTTTTTTATTCAGGTTGCTCGGTAGATCACGGAGCGGCCAGCACGGCGTCCACGGTAAGTGTGCCGGCAATCAGATCCTTCTTGGCCTGTTCGATCTCGGCTTTCAGGGCAGCCGGGACCTGGCTGTCGAAGTCATGGTAAGGAGCGAGGTCCACACCGCCATCCGCGATGGTGTAGGTAACAACGCCGCCCGTGAACTTGCCATCAATCACGTCCTTGATGGTGTTGTACACTGCCACGTTGATCTTCTTCAGGACGCTGGACAGGACGACCTCTTTGTACTCAGGAGCGGAGATGTACCAATCCTGGTCCACGCCGATGATCAGGCATGCACCGGTCTCTTTGCAGACCGCAGCCGAGCCGAGGCCAACCGGGCCGGCTACCGGCAGGATAACGTCACCGCCTTCCTGCATGATCGACTCGGCGAAGCGGCGGCCATCGTCGGTGGACTCGAAGTTGTTGGTGAACAGACCCTGGGCAGTGGCATTATCCCATCCGATCACCTGGACACTGGTGCCATGCTTCTGGTTGTAATACTTGACGCCAGCCTCATAGCCCTTCATGAAGATGGTCACAGTCGGGATGGGGATGCCTCCATAGGTGCCGACTTTGCCGGTCTTGGTCATGCCAGCCGCCAGATAACCGGCCAGGAAGGCCGCCTGGTCGGTTTGGAACGTCAGGCCGCGCACGTTGGGCAGGTCTACATCGGAACCGCAATCCTTGCCAACCACCGCGCCAGGCCAGCAGTCAGGATAGGCATAGTCCACGATGGCGAATTTCTGATTGGGATTGGCTTTGGCAGCGGAGGCCGTATCTACACCCAGCATGAAGCCAACGGTGACAATCAGATCCATGTCCTCATCTAGGAATTGCTGGATGTTCTTGGCATAATCTGATTGTTGCTGGGATTCCAGATACTTGCCCTCGATGCCAAAATCGGTAATGGCCTGCTGAATGCCAGCCCAACCGCTGGCGTTGAAGGACTTGTCGTCAATGCCGCCCATGTCGGTCACTTCGCCAGCGAGGAAGCCTGCACCGGGCTTCGGAGCGCAGGCGGACAAAACCATTGTGGCCACTAAGAGAATGGCCATTACAGTATATAGCTTTTTCATAATTCTTCTCCTCATTTGTAATATTTATGCAGAATTGTTTGATAGAGACAATGTACGTGAAGAAGGGTCAACTTATGTCAAACATCCACCTCCTCATGAGTAGAACGAATAGTCGCCAGCCCCTTGTATCCATCCAGAATAAGTATACAGCGACTTCTACCTTTGTGCAAGTCTTCGCAACCACGTTCTGGGAGTTCAGGGTTTTGTTGGAGGCACTTCGGTCTTGATCGTATTCTCTTGCAAACCCTGGTTAATGTCTTCCATCCTGGTTTTGACCTCGGCGGGCACCTGCGAATCGAGATCATGGAAAGGAGCATAGCTGCACTCGCCAGTATAGTTGCCGCCCGGAAACGCGCTGGTGCCAGCCTGGGCATCCCTAGCCAGCACGATCAACGCGTAAGTTCCAGGTTTGACCAATTTCACGGCGCTGGAGAGCAGGAGAGGGGCCGCCTCGGATTGCAAAAAATACTGATCCATTTCTGCGCCGATGACGTAGATTCCGCGCTGGGCGGCCGCGACGACCGCGCCGTCACCCGTCGTGCCGCTGCCGCCGAAGAGCACATCAAACCCCTCGTCAACCATGATGTAAGCAGTCGTCGCGCCCCAATCAGGGTCGAAGGACGCTTCGTCGAAGTCGGCATCGTTATGGTAGGCAACGATCACCTCGATCTCAGGGTTGATATATCGCGCCCCAGCGCGAAAGCCCTCCCCGTAACGCCAGACAGGTGGATAGGCGTCCGCGCCCAGCACTGCGCCGACCTTGCCCGTTACGGTCATTTGTGCGGCCAGGGCGCCCGCCAGGAAGCCGGCCTGATCCTCCGGGAAAACCAAACCGGCCAGGATAGGCTTCTCGGCGCCGGCTTCCTGGAACTGGTCTACGCCGATAAAGTAGACCTGAGGGTATTCTTCCGCAGCAACAGTCGTTGCTTGGCCCAGGGCAGAGCCAACCGTCAAGATCACGTCGTAACCAGCATCGGCAAAGACGGCTATGTTCTCGGCGTAGTCCCTCGCATCCCTGGTTTCGATGTAATGAGCCAACTGGACGAGGCCCTCTGTTTGCGCCTGCTGGACTCCTTCCCAGGCAGACTGGTTAAAGGTATGGTCATCTACTTTACCGACGCTGGTCACCAAGCCAACGCACACGATCTCAGGCCTGGCACAGTCAGGATTCGAGGAGGAGCAGGCCGGGAGGAAAGTCGCGACGAGCAACAAAACTACGATCGTGAACCACGGCCTTTTCATCGGACCTCCGGGCTGCCACCGTTAAGCGGCCTTTGCCTCGCCGCGCTTCACGCCGGTCATGCTCCACAGGGCCAGAGCCATGAAAACCGTGCCGAACAGCCACAGCCAGCGGTACTGGTTGCCGAGCGCATCTACAAGGACGCCGCCCAGGGTCGGGCCGAGGATGGCCGCCAGTTGGGAGGAGAAGTAATACAGGCCTGTGTAGGCCCCGATGCGCCGCTCATCGCCGTGATCATAGACCAGCGGCAGGCTGTTGACGTTCACCAGCGCCCAGGCTGCCCCGGCCAGCACCAGCACGAGGATGAGCGTCACTGCGCCCTGGATGATGAAATAGCCGAGCAGCGTCAGCAGGACCAATCCAATCAGGCCGATGCGGATGACCGGCGCGCGGCCATAGCGGGTGCCGAAGGAACCGGCCGGCACTGCGAACAGGATGAACGAGATGGTCATCGTACCGATGTAAATAGATGCCGTTCCCGCTTTCATGCCCAGCGTGAAGACGGCAAAGGATGAGAGGCCGGTCTCCAAAGCGTTGAAGGCCATGAACCAGAACAGGATGCTCAACAGGACGAACAGGCCGCTCTTGTTGGGATTGGCAAAGAGTATTTTGATATTATCCAGCACGCCGCCGCGATTGGTTTCTTTCTCCTCGGCGGCAATCTGGCGCGGCTCGCGCACGAAGATCAGCACCGTTAACAGGGCGACGATCGTGGCGGCAGCCCCGGCGAAGAAGGGCGCGTTGCGCCCGAGGGCGTTGAAGAGCATCCCGCCGCCAAAATAGGCCAGCAGGCCGCCCACACCGCCCATCAGATTGATGACGCCGTTGGCTTTGCTGCGATTCTCAGCGTCGAAAAGGTCGCCCAGCCAGGCAACGGTCGGCGAGCGGAACAGCGCCATGCCGAAGTTGGTGACGAGAATGAAGGCCATGATCGCCAGCAGAGTCTGGGCGACGGGGATGAATACGAAGGCCAGCAGGGCAATCGGCGCGCCCAGCAGGATCCAGCCTTTGCGGCGGCCCAAGCGATTCCAAGTGTGGTCGCTCTTTGCCCCAGCCCAGGGGGCAATGAACATGTTCAGGATGTTATCCCAGGTCATAATGAACATGGCCAGGGCAGGCGCCAGCCCGAAACCGACAATATCGGGGATCTCGCGCCCTTCGGCTAGCAGGCGCGCTTCGAATTCGGGATTGCCCGCTTGCAGGAAGATGGGGATATACTGGTTGAAAATCGGCCAGATGATGCTGATCCCCAAAAAACCGAAACCGAGCAGGAAAGTCCTGCTCCACGGAAAGCGTTGATTTGCCATGACAGTTGTTCCTCATTTGTTGGATTGATGTTGGATTGATGGTTGGCCTTTCGGCGGGTAAGAAAACCGCCCTATGTATATCCGTGTTCGATCAAAAACTTGCGCTCTTTTTCGCTCAATTCGGCCGTTTCAAGTAAATCTGGCCGCCGTTCCAACGTGCGCAGCAGCGACTGCTCACGCCGCCACTTTGCAATTTTCGCATGGTCACCGGAGAGCAAAATCTCCGGCACAGGCCAGCCGCGGAATTCTGGCGGACGGGTATAGTGTGGGTATTCGAGCAGGCCCGAAGCGTGGGAATCGTCTGCGGCTCCGTCTGGGTCGCCGAGCACACCGGGGATGAGGCGCGCAACCGCGTCAATCAGGATCATGGCGGGCAACTCGCCGCCGGTCAGCACGTAATCGCCAATCGAGATTTCATCGGTCGCCAAGTGCGCGCGTATACGCTCATCCACGCCTTCGTAGCGGCCGCAGATGAGGGCCAGGCGCGGGTGGGCAGAGAGTTCAGCCGCCACTTTTTGGGTGAAGACGCGTCCCTGAGGCGTCAGCAAAATGATCGGGCAGGCAGCCTTGAGCTGACGCGCTGAGCCTGTCGAAGCGGAAGTCGAAGGGCCGAGCACGCTTTCGACCGCCTCGAAAACCGGTTCGACTTTCATAACCATGCCGCCGCCTCCGGCGTAAGGTTCGTCGTCGGTGACGTGGTGGCGGTCGTGAGTCCAGTCGCGGATGTTATGCACGTGCACGTCAATCAACCCGCGCTGATGGGCGCGCTGGAGTATGCTGCTTGCCAGGTAGGGGTGGAATACATCGGGTAAGAGCGTGAAAACGTCAAACCGCATGTATCCATTCTAGCATAAGAAAGAAAATTCGCAATAGCCCTAAACGATAATTCGCAGGGATGGCTCCCACGCCCTGAGAGACCCTTCGCTGCCAAAGAATGGCGGCTCAGAGCTTGCCCTGACGAAGGAAGGGGTGACAAAACCCGCCTTTTCCTAGAACAAATGTCCAAGATGCGTTCACCCTGTTAGCTAAACCAAGTCATCTTGACGCGCCTTAAGGGGCAATGGTAAGATGAACGCATGTATCTGCGTGGCTCGAAATGGAGTATGAAGCGACGGCGGCAGCCGATCAACTTTTTCCGCATCGTTCTGTTGCTGCTGCTGATCGCGATTGGCGTCTACGTGAACAAAGTGGTGATACCAAATGTGCCGCCGCCGTTCATCCCGACCCCCACCGCCACCCGCGACCCTGAATCATACGTGGCTGAGGCGGAGAGGCTTTTCAACCAGGGCAAACTGCTGCAAGCCATCGAGTTGTATCAGGAAGCCATCCGTATCAAACCGGATGATCCGGCGACATTCATTGCCCTGGCACGCGTCCAGGTTTTTGCCGGGCAGTACAAGGAAGCCCAAACCAACACCGAGAATGCGCTGCTGCTGAATCCCAACAATTCGATGGCTCACGCGGTACGCGGCTGGGCGTTGACGCAGGATAAAGATTATCTTGCCGCAGAGGCCGCCATCAAGCGCGCCCTGGAGCTCGATGCCAACAACGGCATTGCCCATGCCTATTACGCCGAACTGCTGGGGAACATGTTTCTCGATAATACCGGGCCATTCGATGCCATCATCCTGGCCGGCGAGGAATCCCGGGTCGCAACGACGCTGGCGCCCAATTCACTGGAAGCGCACCGCGCCCGTGCTTTTATCCTGGAGATTACCGACAATCGTGAAGAGGCAGTGAAAGAATATGAGAATGCCATCGCCATCAACGGCAACATCGCGGACTTGCACCTGGCGCTCGGACGTACATACAAGGCCATGACTGTGTTCGATAAGGCCATCGAGGAGTTCACCCTCGCCAACACGCTCAACCCTGCGGACCCCACGTCGGCTCTCTACATCTCGCGCACCTACGCCTCCGTCGGCGAGTTTGCCAAGGCTGCGCAGTATGCCGAGCAGGCCGTAAAAGTGATGCCCACCGATCCTTACCTGCGCGGCAATTGGGGCGTGATGCTTTACAAAGTCCCCGATTGGCCGAGTGCGGTCAAGCAGCTATCCCTGGCTGTCAACGGCGGCGCGACCGAGGATGGCCAGGCCATTCAACCGCTGACCCTGACCGGTGACGATGCGCGCCTGGTTGAGTATTTCACAACTTTCGCCCTCCTGCTGGCACGCATGAACCGCTGTGGGGAGGTGCTGCCCATTGCCCAACTGATCCTGGGGAGCGTACCGTTAGACGAGATCGCGGTCTATAATGCGCAGGAAAGTATGCGTATTTGCCAGAACAACCTGCTGACGCCATCCCCGCTCCCCCAGCTATCGCTGACTCCAGGAATGACCCCTACGCCATGAACGTGATGCCACGGCGTCCGCTCTTTCAACAGCGCCGGCGCACCAGCTCATACCGCGTGTTCGTTTTGGTGGTTCTGATCCTGGCCGCCGCCTGGTTCGCCAGCCAAGTGGACAAGGGGATTATCAAGCGTCCTTTTCTGCCGACTCCCACGCCAACGCGGACGGTACAATCCTTTGCCCTGGAAGGAGAGGCGTCCTTCGCTGCCGGCAAGCTCGAAGAAGCTATCACTGCCTATCAGGAAGCGGCCAGGGTTGAGCCGTCCAACGCCGAAGTGTGGGCAAAATTGGCCCGCATCCAGACTTATTCCTCCAACTTGTTGACCACTGACGCCCAGCGCAAGGTGCGTCTGAAGGAAGCCCTGGATTCGATCAACGAAGCCATAATGCTTGCCCCGGATGACAGTACGGTTCACGCCATGCGCGCCTTCGTGCTGGACTGGAATTCCAATCCCATCCTGGCCGGCGACCAGTCGCAGACCCTGCTCCTGGAAGCTGAGCGGGAAGCTCTGCACGCCTTGCAATTGGATAACCAGAACGTGCTCGCCCTGGCTTTCTATGCTGAAATCCTGGTGGATGAGCAGAAATGGTCGCAGGCCGAACAAGTCATCCTGCAAGCGTTTCAGCGCGATCCAAGCCTCATGGACGTGCACCGCGTCTATGCCTACGTGCTCGAATCCACCATGCGGTATCGGGAGGCCATCGAAGAATATCAAAGGGCTATCGAGATCAACCCCAACCTGACCTTTCTCTACATCTCCGTAGGCGCTAATTACCGCCGGCTCGCATTCGATAGCACGATCAAGAACGAGAGGGATAGCCTCTATGAGACCGCCCTGGAGTACTTCGCCAAGGCCGCAAAACTGAACAAACAACTGGAGATCAAGGACCCGATTCCCTACATCGCCATCGCCAAGACCTATTCTCAGCAGGGCGATTTCTTTACCGCCGCGCTGAATATCAAGAAGGCGCTCGAGTTCGACCCCGCGAACGCAAACATCTATGGCCAACTGGGCATCATCTATTTCAAATCCCGCAACTATGAAGGCTCGATCCCAGCCCTGAAGTGCGCCGTGCGCGGCTGCACAGCCAATGAATCCTGCCAGGCGCGTTTCGGCAGCGATTGTAGTGAAGATCAAATAGGGGTGGAGGTGCAAGCCCTGGCCCTTTCGCCGAATACGGTCGTTTACTATTACACTTACGGATCTGTACTGGCGGCCCTCAGCCGCCCGCAGCAGAACTACTGTCCCGACGCGCTGACCGTCCTGGACCAGGTGCGCGCCGCGTACGGAGGCGACCCGACCATTGCTGGCATCGTGGACGCCGGTGAGCAGATCTGCATTTCGCTGGCCCAATCCCTGGTTCAGACGCCAACCCCTTACTTTACCCCAACGCCGCTGCCCACGCCGCGTCCGTAACCCGCGGGCATTTGTGAACGCGAAAGACGCGAATGGTAGCCTAATGGCTACCAGAACAAGAGCGAAAGGCGTGAAAAATATCTTAAATCTGCGCGTATTTCGCGACCATTCGCGGTTTTCGCGTTGGTCTGATGGGGTGAAACACACAATTTTCATGGGGCAGAATATCAGAATTTTGTTAGAATCTCGCTTTCGCCCTTGACGGGCATCTCGAAGACAAGTATGATAGCCTTTGGCACTCTATAACAACGAGTGCTAAATTGCTGAAACCTTTTATTCCAGGAGGCGAATAATTATGGCACTATCCCTTAAACCCCTCGGCAACCGCGTCGTGGTGGAACCCCTCGAGCAGGAAGAAATCACTGCGGGTGGAATCGTCCTTCCCGAAACGGCCAAGGAAAAGCCCCAGCAGGGTCTCGTCCTGTCCATCGGCCCGGGCGATCGCGACGAAGATGGCAAGCGCATCCCCATGGATGTGGCCGTCGGCAACAAAGTTCTGTTCGCCAAGTATTCCGGTACCGAGATCAAGATGGATGGCAAGAAGTTGCTCATCCTGCGCGAGAGCGACTTGCTCGCGATCGTGCAAGGCAAATTAAAGTAGCCTGCGGGCTATAATAATCCCAAAATATATCTGGAGGAATTGAATTATGGCAGCAAAACAACTTGTATTTTCTGAAGATGCGCGCCGGCGGCTCAAGAACGGTATTGACATCGTCGCCAACGCCGTCGCCACCACCCTGGGCCCCAAAGGCCGCAATGTAGCGTTGGACCGCAAGTTCGGCTCCCCCACCATCACCCACGACGGCGTGACTGTGGCCAAGGAAATCGAACTCGAAGACCCCTTCGAGAACATGGGCGCACAACTCTTGAAGGAGGCCGCTACCAAGACCAACGACATCGCCGGCGACGGCACGACCACGTCCACCGTCCTGGCGCACGCCATCGTGACCGAAGGTCTTAAGAACCTGGCCGCCGGTTCCAACCCGATGCGCCTGAAGCTGGGCATCGAGCAGGGCACGGATGCAGTCGTCGGGGCGCTGCGCAAGATGTCGCAGAAGATCGAGACCAAGGAAGAGATCGCCTCGGTCGCCACCAACTCCGCTGCGGATGCCGAGATCGGCAACCTGATTGCGGACGTGATGGACAAGGTCGGCAAAGACGGCGTCGTCACCGTCGAAGAGTCCAAGTCATTGCAATTCGAGACCGAATATGTCGAGGGTATGCAGTTCGACCGCGGCTACATCTCGGCTTACTTCATCACCGATCCCGAACATATGGAGGCGGTGATCGCCGAACCCTACATCCTGGTCTACGAAAAGAAAATCTCCGCCGCGACCGATATTGTCCCGTTGCTCGAGAAACTCGTCCAGATTGGCAAGCGCGAGCTGGTCATCGTCGCCGAGGATATAGATGGCGAAGCCCTGGCAACCCTGGTGCTGAATAAGTTACGCGGCATGTTGAACGTGCTGGCTGTCAAAGCCCCTGGCTTCGGCGACCGTCGAAAGGCCATGCTGCAAGATATCGCCGTCCTGACCGGTGGGCAGGTCATCTCCGAAGAGACCGGCCGCAAGCTAGAGACCACCACCATCCAGGACTTGGGCAAGGCCGAGAAAGTGGTTTCCGACAAGGACAACACCACCATCATCGGCGGTAAGGGCGATTCGGTTGCCATCAAGGGCCGCATTGACCAGATCCGCGTCGAGATTGACAAGTCCACCAGCGATTACGACAAGGAGAAACTCCAGGAACGCCTGGCCAAACTTTCCGGCGGTGTAGCCATCATCCGCGTCGGCGCGGCGACCGAGACCGAGCTGAAAGAGAAGAAGCATCGCGTCGAGGATGCCCTCTCTGCCACGCGCGCGGCCATCGAGGAAGGTATCGTCCCCGGCGGCGAGATCGTCTTCATCAACGCCGTCTCTGCGCTGGACAAGGTGAAGATGACCGGCGAAGACGAAGCCATCGGCGTCGCCATCGTCCGCAAGGCGCTGGAAGCCCCAATGCGCAAACTGGTGGCCAATGCCGGGCAGGATGGCGCGGTCATCATCGAGAATGTCCGCCGCAGGGCCAAGGAAAAGCAAAACAAGAACATCGGCTACGACGTCATCACTGGCGAATACGTGGACATGATCAAGGCTGGCATCATTGACCCGCTCAAGGTCGTACGCGGCGCCCTCGAGAATGCCGCCTCTATCGCGGCCATGATCCTGACCACAGAGTGCCTGGTCACCGATGTCTCTGAGAAAGAGAAAGCGCCTGCCTATCCCCCCGGCGGCGGGATGGATTACTAAAAGCAGATCCTGGTAGCCTACAGGCTGCCATAGTCAGAAACCCGGTTTCTTCGAGAAACCGGGTTTCTTCTTTCAGGTATAATCTTGCGCATGACCGCTTCGACACCGAAACCATTTTTCACCTCCATTATTCTTCTTGCCGCGCTAACGCTATCCGCTTGCGGCATGGCGACACCGACTGGCACGCCCACGCCCTCTTCGACCCCCCTCCCGCCCACGGCAACCCCGATCCCGATGGCGGCAACAGTCAATGGGGAGGGCATCACGGAAGCAGAATTCGAGGCCGAATTGGCCCGCTTCCAGTCCGCGCAGGCGGCTTTAGGGAACATTGTTTCTCTCGAAGAGGCCACCCACCGGGTGATATCCGACCTGGTTGACCAGGTGCTCCTGGCGCAAGGCGCCCAAGCGGAAGGTTTCAGCCTGGACGAGGCTACGGTGCAGAGTCGGGTGGATCGTTTGGCTGAACAGGTCGGAGGTCAGGATAAGCTGGCCGCCTGGGAGTCGCAGCACGGTTACAGCGACGAGTCATTCCGTCTGGCACTCAGCCGTCAAATCGCGGCAGCCTGGATGCGCGATAAGATCATCACCGCCGTGCCCGAAACCGCCGAACAGGTACACATCCAGCAGATTTTGCTCTATAATTCAGATACAGCGCAAACAGTGCTGGAGCAAATGAAATCCGGAGCAGATTTCGAAATCCTGGCTGCGCAGTACGACCCCGCCACGCAGGGCGAATTGGGCTGGTTCCCGCGTGGCTACCTGCTCCAGCCGCAGATCGAGGCAGCAGCCTTTACCCTTCAACCCGACCAAATCAGCGAGGTTATCCAGACTTCGGTGGGATACCACATCTTGAAGGTACTCGAACGCGATCTCAACCACCCGTTGTCCCCTGATGCTCGCCTGACGCTCCAGAACCAGGCACTGGCGAACTGGCTCCAGGAGCAGCGCGCCAGGAGCGCGATCACCCTGACACCCTAAACGGGAGAAACCGCAATGGACAATTTTGACATGCAGACTGTAAAACGTCCCCTCAATCCAATTTTGTGGAACATTGCAACCATCGTCGTCTTGATCGGCACCCTCGCTCTGGGCATCCTCTTCCTGGACATTTTCATCAGTCCGACCTCCAGTTTGAATCCTTTCCCACCTCCTCCCGCGCCTACCCTGCTACAATTCCCAACCGCGACGATCACGCCTCTCTCCTTACCTGCCACCTGGACCCCCAGCCCGACCGTCGCGCCCAGCGAGACCCCAACGCCGAGGCCAACTTATACGCTCGAGCCATCGTTCACGCCTTTTTATCTTACGACTGAAGAAAACACGCCCACACAGACGGAGATATCCACAATCACGTCTACCACCACTCCCATACAAACTCTTATTACCACGACGCTCGCGACGCCCACGGCCAGCCCCTCGCCGACTGGTATGGCATTCGCCGCGACGGTGGATTATATTGCCAGCACCACCTATCATCCCGACTCCGGTTGCAACTGGATGGGCGTGGCCGGGCAAGTCGTGGATAAGAACAACAGTCCCATTTTATACCTGTCCATCCGCCTGGGCGGGAAGGAGGGAGATCAACCCATTGACTTTCGCGGCCTCAGCGGCACCGCGCCCACTTATGGCCAGAGCGGGTTCGAGTTCGTGCTTGGCATCAAGCCAATCGCTTCCACCCAATCACTGTGGATCCAGTTGTTCGACCAGCAGGATATCATGCCCCTCACGGATAAAGTCTACCTAGACAGCTTCGAAGACTGCGCGAAAAATTTAATCATGGTGCGCTTCAAGAAAGTACAATAACAAAACCTGGGTTTTCTCAACCAGAGTAATTTGGAAAAAAAGTGCGGCCTCATGGCCGCACTTTATATTGCGCTGCTCCTCTCTACCCCCTTTGACCCCCTTCCCCAACCCTCCCACCCCCCTTACCTCCCTCCATTCTCACCCTTCATCAACACGGCAATTTCAGCGTCGAGTGGGGACGATAATGGGGGGACAAAGGGGGGCGGAATGGGGGAGAGCAAGGTGGGGGAGATCACACCGCCAAGTTCCAGTGTGCATACTTGGGATTGTTGCCGCGCACCACATCATAGAAAAGCTTGCGCAGAGTTTCGGCTACCGGGCCCATCTCGCCGCTGCCGACCGGCCGGTGATCCACCCTGGAAACCGCCGTCACCTGTGCGGCCGTGCCGGTCAGGATCAATTCGTCGCAGATGTAGATTTCGGTCCGGTCAATCGGTCGCTCGACAACGGCCAGTTTCAACTCGTTCTTTGCCAGCTCGATGACCGTCCGCCGCGTGATGCCCTCCAGGATGTTCTCGGTCACCGGTGGAGTGATGAGCACGTTATCGCGGACGATGAACAGATTCATCGCGCTGCCTTCCGAGAGATGACCATCCTGCGTCAGTACCAGCGCCTCATCGAAGCCAGCCCGCGCCGCGTCGGTCTTAGCCAGCGCCGAGTTGACATACGCCCCGCTGATCTTGCTGCGTGCCGGGATCATGTTGTCGTCAATCCGCCGCCAGGAGGAAATCGTCACATGGGCGCTGGTGTCATTCTTGATATATTGACCGAAAGGCATGGCGAAGATGGTCAGTTCGTCGGTCAAGTCGTGCAGGCGGACGCCGATTTGTTCATCCGCCTTGTAGGCCAACGGGCGGATGTAGATATTCTTCTGGTAATTATCTTTACGCAGCAACTCTAACGTCAACTGCGTCAGGCTTTCGGGCGTGTGATCGAATTCCATGCACAGTATACGGCACGAATTCAGAAAGCGGCGATAATGATCCATGGGACGAAAAACGAAGAGCTTTTTCTTCTCTTCGTTCCAGTAGCCGCGCAGACCGCCGAAAACAGCTGTGCCATAGTTGAACGCATGGGTTGCCACACCGACCTTCGCCTCGGAATAGGGGACGATCTTACCCAGGAAAAAAGCGTGCTTTGGAAGCTCCATAGACACATCTCCGTATGGGATTGGATGCAGCCCCCTTCTGCTGGATAATTATACCCGAAACGCACCGCCGCGTTCCAGACGCTGTGCCTGCCGCCCGAAAGGAACCCATTTCCTCTGAGGAAACAGGGTCCTAATTCTTGACAGCCGCGTATCATTGCGTTAGAATTATTTCGATATATATCGAATTAGTTATTCGTGGATAAAACTATGGACACTTCACCCACAATGCTCGACTTTGTCAAAGCCCTCTCGGATGCCGACCGGCTGCGCATCATCGGCGCGTTGAGCCAGGGTTCCCTCACCGCCGCGCAGTTCGCTGGGCAACTCGGTCTTCCCTTCCGCGATGCGATCAACCACCTGGCCTTCCTGGAGCACGTGCGCATCCTCCCGGCCCATGCGGCGGATAGAAAGCAGGATGAAGTTTACGAACTGGATTCTGTCTTTCTCGAAAAACTCGCCCGCCAGCAGTTCCAGGGGACGCGCCCGGCCTACATTCCCGCCCCGGAAGTGGAGGAGACGGCGCGCCGGGAGCTGTCCGCGCACCTCAACCCGGATGGCACCATCCGCCAGATTCCGCGCCAGGCTGGCAAGTTGCGCGTCATCCTGAACTACCTGATCAACGCTTTCGAGGTAGACAGAGTCTATACCGAGAAAGAAATCAATGCCATCCTGAAGCCCTTCAACGAGGATGTCTCCAGCCTGCGCCGCGACTTGGTGGACGCCGGTTTGCTCGCCCGCGAACGGGATGGCTCGCGCTACTGGAGGAAATGAAATCATAACCGATCAAAATGTCGAATTGGTCACCTTCTTCAAAGCCCTGGCCGATTCCAGCCGCTTGAAGATTGTCGGTTTGCTGGCGCAGCGACCTTATGCGGTGGAGCAACTGGCCGCCATGCTCGACCTGCGCCCCTCGACCGTCTCGCATCACTTGTCTCGGCTGACCGAGGCCGGCTTGGTCAGCGCACGCGCCGAGAGCTATTACAGCGTCTATCAACTGGAAGAGAAAGCCCTGGAAGAAAAAACGCGCCGCCTGTTCTCGCACGAGGATCTGACTGCGGCTGCCGCGAACGTGGATACCAACGCCTTCGACCGCAAGGTCATCGCCGATTATTCTCTACCAGATGGTCGCCTGAAGACCATCCCGGCCCAGCGCAAGAAGCTGGAAGCGATTTTGCGGCACGTGGCGGAGGCCTTCGAATCGGGTGTGAGATATAGCGAGAAGCAGGTCAATGAAATCCTGGCCCGCTTCCACGAGGATACCGCCACGCTGCGGCGCGAACTGGTTGGTTATGGGTTTATGGAACGCGGAGGAGGAGGGGGAGAGTATTGGAGAAAAGAGAATCGAAATTAAAGATTCAATAAGGATGAACCGTGAAGTACGCAAGGAGTAAAACTTTGCGTTCTTCGCACTTTCGCGGTTATTCCTTCCGCGCGCGGAGCGAGAAAGATTCATCACCAATCATGGGTGTATGTAAACCCTCTGCCTCCAGCGCCATCACGCGGCTATTGGCAAAATAAGAAAAATCGAAATCTGTCGGGTCGCCAGCTTTTTTACCGGGGATGGGCATCAGCCGGGCGGTGAGGGGCTTGTCCAACCGCAGTGCCAGGGCGGAGAGGTCGAGCAACAGGGCAGATATTTGCTCAGCGGTTGTGTCTCCCGGTAATGGCACCGTATCCAGCCCCGCCCCGCACACAACGGAATACAGCAACAAGTCCTTTATGGAAAGTGTTCCCTCAGCAGCGCGTTTGGCAAGGATGGCATCTTCCAGCACCGGCAGCATCACTCCGCTGAAACCGGCATGTGGGAAGCGAGCGCGCTGGATGGACTCGGCCAGGAGAGCGGCAGCGGCCAGCGAGCCGTGCAACCCCACCCTTGGCACACCCATTCGCTCGAAGGCCGCGCCGATTGATCTGGATTCCTCTGGGTAGGGAGCCAGCGAGTAGTCAATGCCGCCGAAATGCAGGCTGTACCTGTACTTCAGCAAATCAGCAACCGCGATCAGTTTTCGGGCGTGTTCCTCCATCGCCGCGATCAGTCCCTGCTGTCCCTCGGCAATCGTCTTTGCCTCCGAGAAGGCTTGCACGGCCAAATCCGCTGCTTCGGTCGCCAGCGCAAAAGCGGGCACATCCCCCTCATGATAAGCAGCAGGAAAGAACGGTGCGCCGGGCGGGACATTGGCTAAAGCAGCAAAACGCAAGTTGGCGAAGCCGTCCGAAGTAATGGGCGCACAGCGGCAGATCACCTCGGCGCAAGCGCGCACTGCGGAGAGCGAGAGGCTGGTTTTGGAGTCCGCCATCCAACCGGAGAAGAAGACGTTCTCCGAAGCTGCAATGGCTTCTGGAATGACGAGGTAACTATACGGAAGTTCCGGCAACGCCGGCCCGAGCGCGGCGTAGTCAATGCCCGTTGCCTGGATGGCAGCGCCCATCATGCGGGCCAATTTCGGCGTTTCGGAAATATTCCTTGGCCCGAGCAAGGTGGGAAAAGGCACGCTCGCCAGACGCACTGTCTGGACTTCGTACCCGGCGGCTTCGAGAGCTTCCCTGGCCTCCGCCAGGAACGCGCTAGCCGCCTGGAGTATCTTGACCTCCAGCGGCCAGCCCGGATTGCAGAAGTAGGTGATCGAACGGATTTTCATGTTTTGCCTGCAAAGTTGAGAGCCATGCTTTCGTCGTAATGCGTGAAGCGTAAAGCGTAATTACGTTTCACGTTGCCTCACTATCTCGAACATGAGAATGGCTCCTGCTACAGCAGCATTCAAGGATTCAGTCTCGCCAGGCATGGAGACCTTGACGCAAACATCTGCCATTCTGCGCGCCTGCTCACTTGCTCCCTCCGCCTCGCCACCGACGATCAGCGCCAGTGGGGCGCGAAAATCGGTCTCCCAGCAGGAGTGGCCATCCATGTCAGCCAGGAATACCTTCAATTTCGTCGACTCGCTGATTCTCTGAATCTCATCCCAAGACAAGGAGTGTATCGGCAGCCTGAAATGCGCTCCCATGCCAGCGCGGACGACCTTCGGCGCAAAGGCGTTTGTCGTTTCGGGCGGGATCAATACGGCCTGTACGCTGGCTGCGGCTGCTGTCCGCAATAACGTGCCGAGGTTGCCGGGGTCACGCATCTGGTCGGGGATGAGGATGAAGTTAGGAGATAGGGGATAGGGGATAGGAGCGAATTCGAGGATGGCGAGGATACCTTGTGAAACCTCTGTCTCGCTGATGGATTGGAGAAGTCGCAGTTCAACTTCTTCGATATCCAAACCTTCGACCTTCAACTTTCCAACCAATTCCTGCCCACGCTTGCTCAACTCGGAAGAATAGAGCACAAATCGAAAAGGCCAGCGTGCAATAAAGGCTTCTTCCACCAACCGCACGCCCTCGGCCACAAACGCGTCCGCCTCACGACGGTTTTTTGTGCGGCCCAGTAGGGAGCGAACAAGTTGGATTTTGGGATTATGCGCCGAAGTAATCATGCCAGATTTTCAGAAAGACATCCACCGTCGCCTGGTCGTAGAGTACAAGTCGCACCAGCTTCAAGCTGGAGGTAGGGTACTTGGAGAAATTCTCCCGGATGGCCGAGAAGATCACACCCGCAGCGCGCTCCTTGGGGAAGCCGAAAATGCCAGTAGAAAGGGCGGGCATGGCGATGGACGACAGGCCGAGACGTTCCGCCGCTTTCATGGACCCGGTCACTGCTGCCATTAATTTGACATTTTCTTCACCGCCTGGACCCGTTCTTTGGGTATCGCCCCAGACCGGCCCCACGGCGTGGATCACGTAGCGGCAGGGCAGGTTCCCGCCCGAGGTCCAGGCCGGTTCGGCATGGGTCACCGTGCCGTGAGTCCGCACCCACTCATCCGATTCCCGCTGAATGACCTCCCCGCCGCGCCGGACAATAGCCCAGGCCACTCCACCGCCATGCTGGAGATGTTCGTTGGCCGCGTTGACGATTGCATCCGTCGTTTCAGTGGTGATGTCGCCCTGGACGAGTTGGAGGGTCTGTCCGGAGGGGAGGGTGGTTTCAGTCCGAACGATGTTCATGCGGATATTTTACCCCCTTTAAATGCTTGGGCGGGGTCTAAGACCCCGCCCAAAGTGAAATCTTTGGTTAATGCCTTATTTCGCCTTTGCCACCACCGCAGCAAACGCCTGCGGATCGCGCACGGCCAGGTCGGCCATCATCTTTCGATTGAGGGTGATGTTAGCATTCTTCATCGCCGCGACCAGGCGGCTGTAGGTGGTGCCGTTCAGCCGGGCGGCCGCGTTGATGCGGGCGATCCACAGCTTGCGCAGGTCGCGGCGGCGGAAGCGGCGGTCACGCGTGGCGTACCACATGCTCTTCAGCATCGCCTCGTTGGCGCGCCGGAAAAGCAGGTGCTTCGAGCCGCGCTGACCTTTGGTGTACTTCAATACTTTCTTGTGACGACGGTAGCCGTAAGGGCCACTCTTTACACGAGCCATTGTTTACCTCCTGCGAACCTCCGGGCGTCGGCGTAGGTTTTGCCTACTATCCAGTTGCATACACCCGGCAGCCGCAATAAAAACGGATACGAAGCCTCAGCGGGCGCGACGTGTCGCGCCTCTACTTGAGGTTTGGCGCTAAGCGCCGGACGCGCTTGATGATGCCCCGCCCTTTGACAGGTACCATCTCGGCGAACAAGGCCTTGACGCGCTTGGATCTCTTTCGGCGCAGGTGAGCCTTGCCGCCTTTGGTGCGCACGATCTTTCCGGACCCGGTCACGCCGAACCGTTTCGAGGTGGCCTTGTGGGTCTTCAGCTTGTACTTTCCTTCTTTCTGCTTGCGCGGCACAGCAAATACTCCTCTCACAAAAATTCCGCGGGCTTGACCCCGCGGTTAGTTCACGATCTCAGCAGACTTCTCTTCAGCGCTCTCTTTGGGGACGGGTTTCTTCTTTCCTCGAGAGGGAACGAGCATCATGGACATTCCCCGGCCTTCGATGGCGGGCGACTGTTCCACCGTGCCCACTTCGGCGAGTTCCTGGGCAATCTCTTTCAAGTCTTCCAGAGCTATTTCAGGGTAGGTGATCTCGCGTCCCCGGAAGCGGATCGTCACGCGGACTTTCATCCCGTGTTCCAACCAGCGGCGGGCATCGTCTACTTTGAACATCCGGTGCGCGTCGTTGGTCTTGGGGCGCAGACGGATTTCCTTGACTTCGACCTTGGTCTGTTGCTTGCGAGCCTCGCGTTCCTTCTTCGTTCGCTCGTAGAGGAACTTGCCAAAGTCCATCACGCGGCAGACGGGCGGGGCGGAGTTGGGGGCAACCTCCACCAGGTCGAGTTCCGCATCCCGTGCGATTTGCAGGGCCTGCTTGATTGGCACAACGCCGATGTTCTCACCGTTGGGGCCGATCAGACGAACCTCCGCAACCCGGATGGACTCATTTACTCTAAATTCATTAGCGCTGATAAGTCTCTCCTTATCTTTAACAGAAGTCCAGCCAAGGGCTGGCTTTAGCGGGCTGATGATACCATAAGTGCGCTTGACTCGTCAATAAAAGGGTCGGGAATTTTTTACAAGGATTTTACCTCTACGCCATACTATGGTTACTTGATGCTGATAAAATTCTAATCGTAAGCTCTAATCAGAAAGGAGAAAACAAGCCATGTTGAAAATTACTGCTCTGCTCAAAAAAATGTTCCTGCTCGCCCTGATCCTCGCCATCGGACTGGCAGCCGTTCCGGTTACAACCGTATCCGCTGCCGGTCTCAACGATCAGGACAATCCGCCGTCCGACCATCCCATGATAGACGCCCTGCTGGAGAAAGTTTGGGCGCGCGAGCAGGCCATCTACCAGCGCCAGGATGACCGCCTGGCCAAGGCCGACGAGTTCTTCGCCAAGGTACAAGCGGGAATTGACAAGGCCACAGCCAAGGGTTACGACGCATCCGGGATCCGGGCCGCGCTGGACGCCCTTAAGGCAGCTGTTGAAACGGCCAGGCCGATCCACCAGATCGCCGCCAGCATCATCGCCTCTCACGACGGCTTCGATGCCACTGGGAAAGTGACTGACCGCGCCCAGGCCCGCGAGACCGTCAAGCTGCTGGGACAGTCGCTCAAGGATTATCGCAGTACCGTCGGCGACCCGTTCAAGGCTTTGCGAGAGGCCGTCAAGGCTTTCCGCGAGGCCCACAAGCCGGTCAACCCGTAAAGTCAGCGAACCTCCCTAAAGAAAGACATGACTCACCCCGAATTCAAGCTTCGGGGTGAGTTCTTGTATCAATAGCCCTCCGTACAATATCCAACCTTTTCGGGTATCATCGGCTATATATAGTGTGAGCACTCGTCGAAAAATATCTCCGGGAGGAAGATGGACGAAGAACAAGCCATCCAGCGTTTGAAACGCGGCGATGTCGGCGGTCTGGAGATTCTAGTACACCATTACCAGGTCAAAGCCGTACGCACAGCATACCTCATCACCCGCGATGCGGAACTAGCCGAGGATGTGGTGCAGGAGGCTTTTCTGAAAGTCTGCCGCGCCATCCGGACCTTCGATGCAACCCGTCCCTTTGAACCCTGGTTCCTGCGCAGCGTAGTCCACGCGTCAGTTAAATCCGCCCAAAAGACGGCGCGGCAAACCCCGCAGGGATCAGAGTGGGAAGACCTGCTCGCTGCAGACGAATCCGTAGAAGCACAGGTCGAATTGGCTGAGTTCCAGCGTCAGGTCTGGGATGCCATGCAAAGTCTATCTCCCCGCCAACGCGCCGTCATCGTCCAGCGCTATTTCCTGGATATGAGGGAAAGAGAGATGGCCGCCAAACTCGAAACCGCTGCCGGCACAGTCAAGTGGCTATTGAATGCAGCACGGACGCGGTTGCGCGCCCTGCTGCGCAAGGAGGTGGAAGAATGACGCGCGAAGAACGCCTCCAACAGGCTCTCGAAGGAATTGCTGCGCAGCAAGTCCCCGAAACGACAAACCTCTGGCCGCGCCTTGCAGCCCGTCTCGAAGAAAGGAAATCCCTCATGCAAACCCTGCGCGCCCGACCCGCTTTAGCGCTCTTCATCCTCCTGCTCGCCCTGGCGTTGTTGACCGGCGTGGTCTATGCTGTTGGTCGGCTGACCGGCTACATCCCTGGCGTGGGGATCATTGACTTGAGCGTGCCATTGCGTGTGCTGGCCGAACCGGTGACGATGACGCGCGAGGGAGTTACGCTGACCGTCACACAGGCCGTTCTCAGCGCGGATAAAACAGTGATATTCGTAAAAATCGAGGGTGTCCCCGCGGACGCTTATCCAGAGGGTGAACTTGGTGGCTGTTTCGGCAAGGTGGACTTGAGCCTTTCGGATGGAACGCTTCTGGAAGGCGGCTTTATTTCAGGGGGCAATTGGACCTCGTTCGAAAGCCGTCTTGAGTATGGCGCGGTTCCGACGCATGTCAATGATGCTGTGTTATTGGTTGCCTGTATTGGTGGCACAATGCCGGGCGCGCTGCCCGAAAACTGGGAAATTCCATTGCGCTTTGCGCCCGCGCCGCCCGATATGACGATCGCGCCCGTCATCGAACTCTCCCCCCCCGCCGCGATTAATCCCCCCGCCGAAGATGTGACAAGTACGCCTGTCCTGTCCAATACAATGACGCGTAACGGTATCACTTTCACGTTCAAGAAATTCGTAGAAGTGGAAGGCGGCTATCAACTGTATGGCAGTCTGGATTTGAGCGGGGCGACCCTGCCGGCGCAAAGTATTTTCAGTTATTTCGACACGATGGCTGTGATCAAGATGACCGACGCCAATGGGAATCGAATCCCATTCGAGGAAACGCGCTTCGAGCCGCAGGACAACGCCGTTTACGACCCCAACAAGGTTGTGTGGATTTATCGCACGGATCAAAAAGCCTTCGCCGCGCCGCTCACGCTTACCCTTTCGTGGGTCGAGATGCAAATCTTGCCGCAAATCCCGTTCGAACTCGACTTGGGCCCCAACCCGCAAATCGGCCAGACCTGGGAAATCAACCGCGATTTGACTTTCGAGGGACATACCGTCCGCTTGTTATCGGCTCAACTGTTGAAGAGCGACGACCCTCAATGGGCTTCTTCTCTCAAGTTTACCTATGAAGATAAAGAAGGCGGCATTTATATCAATGTAATGGATGATGTTCCGCAGACGCCTCTGATAGAAGTTACAAGCGGCGGAGGCGGCGGTGGCGGGCCTCTTGAAATAAAGTTTTCCTGGATGAATTATGGGGAAATTCCCAGCGGCCTGCGCCGCTTCACCATCAGAGCGGATGTGCCGTATCGTATTAACGGTCCGTGGCAGGTCGCCTGGAATCCGCCGTCCACAACGGAACCCATCCCAACGTCCGCGCCCGAGGCGTGTCTCACGTCTGAAAAATGGGAGCAGACTAAGGGTCAGCACGAAGCGCTACCCGTCGGCATGGGCGGGAAAATCCTGTTCACCACAGACGCCATGCCGCCGGATATCAACGTCTTCATCGTCAATTTGGATGGCAGTGACCCGCGCGGGCTGGTCAATGGTTACTACCCGGCGCTTTCTCCCGATGGAACGCACATAGCCTTTATGTCGCAAAATGTTTCCCTGAACATACTCGACCTGAACAACGGACAAACTATTCTGCTTGAAAACGGCACGAACCCTGTTTGGTCGCCTGATGGTTTGCGTATATTGTTCTATAACCCACCGGATGGATTGTATTTGGCGAAAACCGATGGCACAGGCATGCAAAAAATCGAAACGGGTTCGCCACGCGTCAACCCGATTGGCTGGCTGCCGGATAATCAGACGATTGTCTTTGGCGCGCAAGTCGGCGACATCTACAACCTGTACGAACACGTTTTCAAAACCTACAACCTGCAAACGGGCGAAACGAAATCGCTCTTTCCCATCACCATCAAGACGCCAAGCGGCGCTATCTCGCCGGATGGGCAGTGGATTGCTTTCAACGCCAGGCTGTTCGGAGCCAATCTGGATGGCGCGGTCTTTATCTCGCGACTGGACGGCTCGGAGCGCAAACTGGTTGTTGCTAATCTGGATAATACGCTTGCATTTCATCCGGTTTGGAGCCCAGATGGGCAATGGTTAATCGTCAGCGTAGTAGAGCCTTATAAACCAACCAGCCCGGTTTTGGTCAATCCGTTTACCTGCCAGCTCATCCCGTTGGCGGAGGTTAAGGGGGAAATACAGCAGTGGATACCGTAGGGCATGAGCAGACATCTGAAGTCTTGAAGACTTCGGATGTCTCTGGAATGTCCCCCCTTCCTGCAAGTCGGCCTACTGCCGGATGGGCGGGTGGTGATTTATCTCGATACGCTCGATTTTTACCAGTAACTCGCCAGGCGGAAAAGCAATTAAATTCAGCCCCCCGTTTTCTTCGAGAAAACGGGGGGCTGTTTAACCTACAGCTCGCTTGCCCGTCTCGCGATCCGATCCTTCGCCCGCGCAATGAACTCCGCCAGCGGAATGTTATTCTGCTGGCTTCCATCGCGGACGCGGAGCGAAACCTGTCCCGCCTTCATCTCGTTCTCGCCGACCACCAGCATGTAAGGCACTTTCATTACTTGTGCGTCGCGGATCTTGGCGTTCATGCGCTGGGCGCTCAGGTCGGCGCTGGCGTGGAGGCCCTGCTCACGCAACTGACTGACGATCCCCTCGGCGTACTCGTTCTGGTTATCCGTGATGGGGATGACGCGCAGGTGCTCCGGCGAAAGCCAGACCGGGAAATTGCCGGCGTAGTGCTCAAGCAGAAATCCAACGAAGCGTTCGTGGGTGGAGAGCGGGGCGCGGTGGATGCACAGCGGCGTCTCCTCGACGCCGTCCTTGTTCATGAAAACCAGCCCGAAGCGCCCCGGCTGGGCGAAGTCCACCTGGTTGGTCGCCAGTGTGAATTCCTTGCCAATGGCGCTCCAAACCTGCCCATCAATCTTCGGTCCATAGAAGGCAGCCTCGTTGGCGGCTTCTACGAACGGCACACTGCCGTTCGTCATGGCGCGGCGCACCATGTCTTCCGTCTTGAGCCACAGGCGTTCGTTGTCCACGTACTTCTTGCCCAGGCCTTCCTTGCTGTGCAAGGACAGGCGCATGACGAATTTCGTGATGCCAAACAAGTCGAGATATTTCTTGTACAGGTCAATGACCGCCATGAATTCCTGCTCGAACTGCTCCTCGGTTACATAAATATGTGCGTCGTTCATCTGCATCGAACGAACGCGCATCAGGCCAAACAGTTCGCCAGACTTTTCGTAGCGATAGCACGTCCCGTACTCCGCCAGGCGGATGGGCAGGTCTCGGTAGGAGCGCGGCTTCGAGCCGAAGATCTTGTGGTGCATCGGGCAGTTCATCGGCTTGACGTAGTACTTGACGCCCTCGATCTCCATCGGAGGGTACATAGACTCGGCGTAGTAGGGCAGGTGGCCGGAGTGCACGAACAGGTCTTCTTTGGCCAGGTGCGGGGTGCGGACGCGGAGATAGCCTGCCTTTTCCTCCATCTCTTTTGCCAGCCGTTCCAATTCCTCGATGATGACGCCGCCGCGTGGCAGCCAGAGCGGCAGGCCGGGGCCGACCTCGTCCTCGTAGATGAAAATTTCCAGTTCCTTGCCGAGTTTGCGGTGGTCGCGCTTTTTGGCCTCTTCGAGCATAGCCAGGTACTCTTCGAGTTCCTGGGCCGTCTTCCAGGCCGTGCCGTAGAGGCGCGTCAGCATCTTGTTCTTCTCGTCGCCGCGCCAGTAGGCCCCAGCGATGGACATCAGCTTGAAGGCCGAGGGATTGATCTGGCGCGTCGTCTCGACGTGCGGCCCACGGCACAGGTCCGTGAAGGTATCGCTCTGGTAGATGGAGATTTCGGGTTTCTCGGCCTGCGGGTTGCCATATTCGTCGAAGCCGCCTTTTTCCAAGCCCTCGATCAGTTCCAGCTTGTAGGGCTGGTCTTTGAAAATCTGGCGCGCCTCTTCAGCCGAAACCGCCTTCCTGACGAAAGGGTGACTTCCGGCGATGATCTGCCTCATGCGCTTTTCGATTTTCCCCAAATCTTCGAGCGTGATGGGTTGGGGCAGGTCGAAATCATAATAAAAGCCGTTCTCGACCGGCGGGCCGATGGTGTACTTGGCCTCAGGGTAGAATTCCAATACCGCCTGCGCCATGACGTGCGCCGTCGAGTGGCGGATTCTATACAACTGGGAATCTTCGTAACGTTCTTCGGGTTGATTGGACATTTTCTCTCCTTTACCCTCACCCCCGTCCCCTCTCCCATAATTGGGAGGGGTGCAGGGGTGAGGGCGGAATAAAAAACTCTCGCCCAAAATTCGGGGCGAGAGTCAGTCTCACGTGGTTCCACCCGATTTGCCCTCCGGGTCAACCCTTGCGAAGGTTCGCAACCTTCGCAAGGATGCCAGGATGGCATCTCTTGGACTGATAACGGAGTCGCCCGTTTCCCTTACTAATTGAACACTGGTCACTGGTTACTGATCACTGTTCACTGTTCTGTTCCACGCTCGCGGGCGGTTTTTGGCGGTGCTCCCCGGAGAAGGCTCTCAGTCATCGGCCTGCTCTCCCTGTCGGTTTGCGTACCGCTTACTCGTCCCGGTCACAGCGTTTGGTTGATTGTGTGGCTATTATATGCCGGTTTGGATGCTTGTCAAGCGTCCGCAAGAAGAGGCTGGGAAAGGAATCGCCCTTCCCCAGCCCGTTAGACAATGCTTCTGGCTCTTTATTTCGCCATGGTGGCAGGCACCCAGTTTGCAAAGCTGGCCAGGTGTCCCCACAAGGATGTATAGAAAGTGACGGCCCACAAGAGGGCAGTGACCAGCACCACGAGAGCAGCAATGAGGCGGAAAGCTTTATTTTTCTTCAGCAGGCTGAGAAGAGGAGCTGCCAGCACACCGCCCAGGCCGGCCATGATAAAACCGATGCCGGAAAGGATGGGTTCCTTGGTCAGGCCAAGCGAGATAATGCGGATGCCCACGATGACGGCGTCCACTCCGGCAAAGAAGCCGTAGATGGCCACAGGAATCAAATCCCAACCCTGGCTCAAGGCGATGGCCGCGCCGAGGAAGACAGCGCCAAATAACGTGGTCGCCTCGCCGTAGCCGATGTTGTAGCTCCCAGGCAGGGGCCAGGTAAACGTCAGCGTCAAACCCAGGATTATGCCCAGTAGACCGACGACACCGAATCCGGCAGCGTAGGGACGCTGGTCTTTGGCATCCATGCCCGCGTAGATGTAGTAAGCCAGCAGTGCGGTGCCTGCGACCAGGTTGATCATGATGAGGGTAAGATAGTCAATAAACATGTGTCACTCCTGATTTAAATGAATTAGTTTTGTCAATTCTTATTATTATAATCTAATATATCTAATTAAAGGACTCTTCTTATCAGACTCTTAAGTTCGGACGGGCTGAGAAACAGAAAAAGCCCCTCGCCAGGGGCTTTTCTGTGGGCGGAATAGGGCTCGAACCTACGACCTCTGCTATGTCAAAGCAGTGCTCTAACCAACTGAGCTATCCGCCCGAATAGTGTGGCATATTATAACGAGGGTGCCTGGAATTGACAAGAAGAGACTTGAAAAAAATTGGCCCCCCATGCGGGGGGCCTTTGTTTCAAACCTTTCTGCTGCTATGTCTTCTTCAGTACGGGAAGGCCGTTCGGCGTTTCGATTACTTTGTATCCAGCCGGCACTGCCTCGAGAACGCCCGCCTTTTTTTCCTTGGCGAAGTAGTAGAGCGTTTGGATCTTGCCGCTCTTCAAGGGGGTACTCTTACAGTGCAAGAAATAAGTCACGCCGCGTTTGTTGGTATAACTGAATGCCATACGAACCTCCTTCTTGGCGAAAGAACTTGTGCGGTTTTACAGCACAAGCCGATAAGACGATCACATTATATCCCTAATTGAAGAAGATGTCATCCTGGTTTTAGAACTCAAGATCGCAGTAACCGGTCTAACTCCTCGAAATCCACGCGCGAGGTGAGGTCCAGGCTGATAGGTGTGACCGAGACCAGCCGCCTGGCGCGCAGCACGTAGACGTCGCTGCCTTCCTGCTCCTGGTCGAGAAGCTCGACCCGGTGGTAACCGACCCTTCCCGGCTCATCCCACGTCTTACGTTTTGGGCGAAGCGGCTCGTAATAGCGTTGAGGGGCAACGCGCGTGACCTGCCAGGGAGTGTGCGGCGTGGCGCCGGAGGGCACGTCCACTTTGAGCAGGGCAACATCCTTGGGAAATTGCTTTTCCAACAAGAGGCGGGCAAAATAGGCCGTGAAATGGGCGGCAGTGGAAAAATCCACTTCGTTCGAATATGAAAGATGGTGCTGTTGCTCCGTTTCCACGGACATAGCCAATGCAGGGATGTCCATTGCGGCCGCCTCCAGGGCTGCTCCAACCGTCCCGGAGATGGTGACGCCGGTGCCGACGTTCTCGCCGTAATTGATCCCCGAAACGACCAGGTCAGGCCGCTCCGGCATGATCTCCAAAATCCCGTGCTGGACGGCCTGCGCGGGTGTCCCGTCGACGGCATAGACTGTCCAATCCTTGCCGTTCACGCTCACGACCTCGGGCCGGATGACGCCATCCGAGCTTAATGGCAGGCTGCGTCCGGTGCCGGAGGACTGGTCGCGCGGCGCGGCCACGGTCACAAAGCCGAGGGTCGAGAGTGCCTCGGCTGCAGCCCACAGTCCGGGGGACTGGATGCCGTCATCATTGGTAAGCAAGATTTGACATTTACCCATATGTAAAGAAAAGAAGCGGGATGAACCCGCTCCCGGAACTGGCGCCCCTTGCGCGATTCGAACGCGCGGCCTTTTGGTCCGCAACCAAACGCTCTGATCCGCTGAGCTAAAGGGGCAACTGGTCAGTGAGGAGGATTTTAATCCAGAATCCAGGGCTGGTCAAGAGACGGACGTTTTTATTTACCCGTCTTGAACGCCTGTGCGGTCTGGAGGACATCGTGCGCCGAACGCAGCGTTCCCTCGCCGACCTCGCCGAGCATCTGCGCCAGTTCGAGTGTGCGCGCCTCGCCCTGCAGCCTGGTCACCTGCGTGACGGTGCGCCCGTCCTGGATGACCTTTAGCACCTGCCAGTGATGGTCGCCGAAGGCTGCCAACTGCGGCAGGTGGGTGACGACCATCACCTGGTGCTGATGGCCGAGGCTCCACAGTTTCTCGCCGACTACGCTGCCGACGCGCCCGCCGATGCCCTGGTCTATTTCGTCGAAGATGAGCGTGGGGACCTGGTCGGCGCGCGCAAGCATGTTCTTGAGGGCCAGCATCAGGCGCGAGGTCTCGCCGCCCGAGGCGATCTTCGCCAGCGGTTTCAGGCCCTCGCCCGGGTTCGGCTCGACCAGGAATTCGACCTTATCCAGGCCGCTGGCGTCGAAGGCCAGGCGCTGGCCTTCAGGCGTGGGCAGACCCTCTGGGTCGGGGCGCGCCTGGAAGTCCACCGCGAAGCGAGCGCTGGCCATGCGCAGGTCGTCCAATTCGATCTCGATGGATTTGCTCAACCGGTCAGAGGCTTCTTTGCGCTTCAGCGAGAGGGTCAGGCCTTGCTCGGCCAGTTTGCCCAGGATTTCGGTTTCGGCCGCTTCCAACTCGGCCAGGCGCTCGCTGGCGTGGGAAATGTTCTCCAGTTGCTTGCGGGCATCCGCGGCGAAGGCGATAGTGGATTCGATGCTGCCGCCATACTTGCGCTCCATGCGGTAGATCAGGTCGACGCGCTCCTCGACCTCTTCGAGACGCTTGGGATTGAACTCGATAACCTCCAGGTAATCGCGGAGACCGCGCGCCAGTTCGGCCAGGGTCTCCTCCAGGTTCGTTGCTTGACCCGCCAGGGCAGACTGCGCCGTATCTATCTGGCTCAACTTGGAGAGGAATTGGGAAGCTCGCCCGATCAGGTCGCTGGCAGCCGGGGCCTCCGGCGTGCCCTCGTCGAGCACGGTCAGAGCTTGCTGGGCTAATGAGGAAAGCGACTCGGCGTTGGCCAGGCGGCCGCGCTCATGGCGCAGCTCTTCGTCCTCGCCGGGGCGCAATTTGGCGGCCTCGATCTCATCCGCCTGGTAGGTCAGCAATTCGGTGCGCCGTTCGGCATCCACCTGGGCCTGGCGCAGATCGTGCAGCTCGCGGCGGATGGCTTGCAAGCGGACATAGCTCTCGCGATAAGCAGCCAGCAGGGACTCGACGTCCGCATAACGGTCGAGCAGGCTCAGGTGGGCGCGCACGTTTAGCAAGGAAAGGTGCTCGGACTGGCCGTGAATATCCACCAACAGCTCGCCCAGCTCGCGCAGGAGGGTCAGGTTGACGGTGCGGCCGTTGACGCGGGCGACGTTGCGCCCCTCGCGGCGCACCTCGCGGCTCAAGGTGACGTAATTTGGGTCGTCGAGCAGGTCTTCGCGTTGGAGGATCTCGTTGGCGGGTTGGCGCTCGGGGCCGGCCAGCTTGAAGGTCGCCTCCACCCGCGCCAGGTCCGCATCGGAGCGGATCACTGTCAGGTCGGCGCGCCCGCCCAGCACCATCTCGACCGCGTCCATGAGGATGGATTTGCCCGCGCCGGTCTCGCCGGTAAAGACCAGCAGGCCCGGTCCGAAATCCAGGTCGAGGCGGTCAATGATCGCAAAATTTTGGATACGTAATTCGGTCAGCATAAATATCTATTTGAACAGTTGAATGCCCGAAAGACGGTAGTAGACGGTGGGCGCCACCAGCACTAGGTAGATACCCTGGAAGGCGATCCCGAAGAAATCCAGTACTAAGATGCGCGTCAAAAGGAAAGGCAGCGCGCCCAGGATGACAGCGGCCAGGACGGTGAGGAACAGGGAGCGTGAGCGGTGATGCTGCGTCACGAAGTGCGCGGCTTCAGCGATGACAATCCCGGCCGTGGGCGCGCCCGCAATGACCAGGAACCAGCCTATAAAGCCGATGCCTCCGACAAGGATGGTCAACTCACTGGCGGCGAGCGAGAGCAGCCCGGCGACGACAAAGCCGAGCAGGTAGTCGTACCACTGGGCGGTATCGAAAATCTTTTGCTGGCCGCGCACGCATTCTTTGCAGCGATAGCCGGTCGGTGTGCGGATGGCGCACTTCGGGCAAATCGGTTTCTCACAGCGGTTGCAGCGCAGCCTCGTCGCGATGGCGGGGTGGTTGGCGCAATAGAGCGGTGTTGTGATTTCGGTCATCTCGGTAGGCTTATGGTCGGATTCTGGTTCATGTGCGCGGTTAGGTTGCGGTAGAAATAACCCGGATCGCCAAAGCGGACGAATTTCGCGCTGTAGTCGCCAGCGCGTACGTCAACGCGGTCGTCCTCAGCCAGGTTGATGGGTGTCTGGCCGTCCACGCACAGGACAGCGTTGCCGTCCTCTTGTACTGTGATGCTGACCGACGAACCTTCCGAGAGGACGACACCGCGATCTACGGATAGGTGCGGGGCGATCGGGACGAGGAGAATGTTGCGCAGCTCCGGAGGCAGGATCGGCCCCCCGGCAGCCAGCGCGTAGGCCGTCGAGCCGGTCGGCGTGGCCGCGATCAGGCCATCGGCGACGTAGCTGGTCAGCAGATGCCCGTCCACGCTGGCAGAGAGGCGCACTGGGCGGACGAATTGTCCGCGGCAGACCAGAGCCTCGTTCAGCGCGTGCCAGTTCCCCAGTGACTGGCCCCTCCGCCAGTGCTCGGCGCGGAGCATCATGCGATTCTCGATCCAGGTTTCGCCTTTCAGCAGCAAGTCGAAGGTCGCGCGCCATTCCTCGCGACGGATCTGGATGAGAAAACCCAGCCTCCCCAGGTTCACGCCCAAGATAGGCACGCTCCACGGTGCGCACAGGTGGGCGGCGCGCAGCATTGTGCCATCCCCGCCGACTGCGATCAGCAGGTCGAACTCGGTGCTCTTGACCCGCTTCCGCAGGCTGACGTCGTCCAGCGTGCCGGAGATAGCGGCCAGGCCGCGCCCTCGGAGGAGGTTGGCAATCACCTCAGCTTCGGTGATCGCCTCCGCCATTATGGGATGGGCCGCCACCACGATGCGCTTGGGGAGGAAAGGAAATTCGGGCATGAAGATAATTATACCTGTTTTGACCTAACCCCCCGTTCCCCCCTTCCCTATCAGGGAAGGGGGGAACGGGGGGGGGATAGGTCACGCCACCCTCTGATCGCACACGCCTCGGAATCCGCAGCGTACACAACGTTGGGCCTCTTCGTGCGAACGCTCCACGGAGGCGCGGTACTCGTCGCGGCGCATGTCGGCCAACACGTCTAGCAGGGTCGCTTCGAGCTGGGGTGTATAGTCCACGGCGAAATCACGGCCTGGATAGTGGATGATGCCATAGGGCGGACGCTTGCCGAAGGTTTTCTCGACCAGCAAGCAGTAAGCCGCCAACTGGAAGATATGCGAATCGTAGGGCGCGTCCGGCGTGCGCCCAGACTTGACCTCCACCGGGATGACCTGCACATTCTGCTCGACCAGGTAATCCGGCTTGCCGGTCAGATCCAAAAGGCGGTCGTAGAGCGGCTTTTCGACCGCGCCCCAGGTGCGCGTGTCGGTGTAGATGACCCGCCCGCCGGGCAGGCCCGCGCCGCGTCGCTGACGCGAGGAGAGCCAGAATAGGATGAAGGCGAGGAGGAGGAGGGCGAGTCCGAGGTAAAGCGTAGTCATCAGTAAAAGTAATTATTGAGCAGTGAACAGTGAGCAGTGTTCAGTTTTCGGAATATTCCGCCTGGCGTTAGATGATACGTCTCGTGCAGAACGCGGCAAGCAGCACCAGCGCGACCAGTAAGAGAATGAGCGCCAGCGCCCGCGTAAACCCAGCGGCGATGACCCTCCGTCCGTGGGCGCGGTGGAGTTCCGTCCCGGCGGTCAGCTCAGCCTGGTTTTCCGGCTCGATGCCTTGCAGCCGGTACCACCAGGCGCGGGCACAGAAAAGGTACGAACCAATCTCAGAAGCACGGATGGTGCGCATAGTAGCACAGTTATTCTATTTCATCTGGTTTTAGAAAGCGGAGCGTTAGTGCGGTCAAGGTATAGTCGCGCAGCATCGAGCCAAACCTGGACTTGCTGAAACCGTGCTGGCGCAAGGTGTAAAACACCGGCACCTCGACGATCTTCAACTTCCGGCGACAAGCGTTATAAGTCAGGCGGATGAAATACTCCCCGTAGCCGCGGAAGATCCCGTCTAAATCCAGCGAGAAGAGCGCCTGGCGGCGCACGGCAAAGAATCCGCTCAGGCTGTCGCGAATCCCATGCCTCAAGACCAGTTGGATGAACCAGTTGTAGACCAGGCTGAAGGTGTAGCGCTTCCGGTCTTCCATCCCGCCGCCCGTGACGAAACGTGAGCCGATCACAAGATCGTACTCATCCAGGAGTTCGACCATCTGCGGGATGTTGGATGGGCTGTGGTTGAAGTCGGTGTCCATGACCACGATCTTGTCCCCGCTCGATTGCTGGATGCCGTACCGGATCGCCGTTGCCAGACCTCGTTCCTGCGTGCGGACGAAGCTCCTCACCTGGCCCCCTGGCCTGGCCGGATGCGCCCGAACGGCCTCGGCAGTTCCATCCGGGCTGTTGTCGTCCACGGCCAGGATTTCGATTTCCCGCCCTATGGGGAGCAAGCTGGTTTCGATGGCCGAGATCAGATTCTCGATGTTATCCCGCTCGCAATAGGTTGGTAAAATCACCGAAATATCCATATCAGGCCATTTCCCTGATCGCCTGGACGATGCGCTGGATATCCTCTTCGCTGAGTGTGACCGCCGAGGGCAGGTTGATGCCGCGCCGCGAGAGGTCTTCGGCGACGGGTAAAGAGATATCGGCTTTATAAGGCGGCTGGATGTGGATCGGGTAAAAGAAGGGACGACTGTCAATGTTCTGCTGGCGCAGGCGCGCCATCACTTCGTCGCGGCTGAGAGGAAAATCCTTCGCCAGCAAGATGGAATACATCCAGTAGACCGAGGTGGCCCAACTGGCTTCCGGCGGCAGGGTGATGGAGTCAATCTCACGCAGGCCCTGGTTATAGGTCTGGGCGATGTGCCGTTTCTTAGCAATAAATTCTTCAATGCGCTCCATCTGTGCCACGCCCAGTGCAGCCTGCAGGTTGGTCATGCGGTAGTTGTAACCGATCTCGGTATGCCAGTAGCGTTTTTCGGGTGACATGGCGTGGTCACGTAAGAAACGGACTTTCTCGTCCAGGGCGTCGTCGTCGGTGGTCAGGAGTCCGCCCTCGCCGGTGGTGATGATCTTGTTACCGTAGAAACTGAAGGCGTTGATCTCCCCCAGGCTGCCGACGCGCTTTCCCTGGTAGCGCGCCCCATGCGCCTCGGCCGCGTCCTCGATCACGTGGAGGCTATGCTGCTTTGCCAGTTCGAGGATTGGGGCCATGTTGGCCGGATGGCCGTAGACGTGGACAGGGATGATGGCCCGGGTGCGCGGGGTGATCCGGCAGGCTGCATCCGGAGGGTCGAGGTTCCAGGTCTCGGCTTCGGAATCGGCGAAGACGGGGGTCGCGCCGGTGTAGCGGACGGCGTTGGCAGTGGCGATAAAGGTCAAGGTCGGGACGATGACCTCGTCGCCTGCGCCTATCCCCAGGGCGACCAGCGCCAGGTGCAGGGCCGTCGTACCGTTGCTGACCGCGATCCCATGCCGCACGCCGCAAAAATCAGCGAAACGCTGCTCGAATTCCGCGATGTATTTGCCCAACGAGGAGACCCAGCCCGAGCGGACGCACTCGCTGACGTAGGCCTCCTCATTGCCGGATAAAAGGGGTTCGGAAATGGGGATGAAACGGCGGGGAGCATCCATAAAAGTTTCTCGAAGTACCCTCAAAAATGCACAGAGACATTTTGGCGAACCAAGCTATTTTAATCCATGTTCGCCTCTTGCATGTGACCAGTATTCTGGATCTCATCACGGGAGGATAAACCGCGAAGACGCCACCCCCAAAGAAAAGAACGGGGGCAGGCGAACGCGAAGGAAATAGAAATATATCTTTGCGGGCTTCGTGTCTTCGCGGTGAGTTTGTTGACTGGCGTTCCACTAACAATCGGGAGGAAAACCATTGAAAAGATAACCGCCGAGTAGGCCTTCGGCGAGTATAATCGCGGCATGACGGATAAACGCCCGATCCTAAAGATTATCCAGGATGGCTTTTCTGCCCTGGTCGAAGCCTTCTTCCTCCCCGCCCAGGAACGGGTTTTTGCTTGGTTTGACAGACTTTGGTCAGCCGCTCTTTACCTGTTGGGGCTGCTCCACTGGTGCTATTTTCTGAACTGGGGCAATATTCCCTTCGACCTGCACGACTGGCTCGATACCGGCGCCTATTTCAGCTTCCTGCGCCAGGCCGCGCTGACGAACCAACTACCGCTGCACATCGGCTCGGCCCTCTCCACGACCGATCGCTACCTGGCGCGCCCGGATACGCTGATCTCCCCGCAGGCTTATTTGCTACGCTTCCTCGAACCGGGACCCTTCACCCTGGTCAACGTGCTGATCTTGTACTCGGTCGGTTTTGTAGCCCTGCTCCTGCTGAAAAAACGCTACAGCCTGGCTCCGGCGGCGTTTACTGCGCTGTTCGCCCTCTTCAACTTCAATGGTCACATCACCGCTCACTACGCTGTCGGCCACTCGGAATGGATCGGTTACTTCTTCCTGCCTTTCTTTGTGCTGCTCATCCTGAAAGCCCTGGAGGGCGAAAGACCCGGCTGGCGCTGGGTGCTGCTCGTCTCGTTGACGCTCTTCGCCATCACCTTGCAGGGCGCTTTCCACTTCTTCTTGTGGTGCCTGATCTTCCTGCTGGCCTGGGGAGTGTTCTCCCCAAAATATCTCGTTCCAGTCCTCGAAGCAATCGCTTTCAGCCTCCTGCTCAGCCTATTCCGCCTGCTACCTCCAGCGGTCGAGTTCATCGGCGGCGGGAAAGGCTTCATCTCCGGCTTCCCGACCGTCACCGACATGTTCGCCGCGCTAGTGGTGCTCAAATACCCGGCGGAAGCCCTCTCCGGCCCGTTCAAGTCGCTGGGCTGGTGGGAAGTGGATACCTACATCGGCTTGATCGGCCTGGCCTTCCTGCTCTACTTCGGCGTCTACCGGACCTGGCGTAGGCAGAGTCCTATCCGGGCGCTGCTGGCTCCGATTGCTGTCCTGACCTTCCTCTCGATAGGCCAAATTTACACTGCCATAAACCACCTGCCCATCCCCCTGGCAGACTCGGAGCGTGTGGCAGCCCGCTTTCTAATCGTCCCTGTAGTTGTGGTAATTGCCCTGGCTGCTTTCAACTTCCAGGAATTATTAACCGAAAGGGGTTATCGCGGCCTGACAGAGCGAATCTTGTATCTGGGGCTGCTGATCCTGATGGCGCACGACCTGTATCAGCATTCCCGCATTTGGCGGGTGACCAACATGTACAAGCTGTTCCCAAGCACACCCGCCGACATTCAATCCAGCGTCGTCAACCACCCCGACCCGGTCTACGTCACCGCGCTGGCTGTTGGCGCGGCCGGCACCCTGCTGACGTTGACTGTACTCCTGATCCTGTCGCTACGGGAACGGCGGCAGGCAAAGAGGCACATCGAGAAATAACCGACCATGTCAGAATTCCACTTCTATCACCCCATCGAAGTCCGTTACGGCGACCTGGACCCGCAGGGCCACGTCAACAACGCCAAATACATGACTTACTTCGAGCAAGCGCGCGTCCATTATCTCCTGTGCCTGGGCCTGTTCGAGGAAGACCATTCTTTCATGAATATCGGCATCATCCTGGCCGATGCACACGTGACCTTCCTGGCATCCATCCGGTTCGGGCAGCCCGTGCGTGTTGGCGTGCGCACCTCGCGGCTGGGCAACAAGTCCATGACGATGGAATACTGCCTGGAAGACGCTGAAACCGGTCAGGAATTGGCTACCGGCTCGGCGGTGCTGGTGGGGTATGATTACCGGACGAACGAGACGATTCCCATCCCAGAGGAGTGGCGAGAGAAGATCAACCGGTTCGAAGGTTTACAGGTTGCAGGTTGAAGGTTCAGCCAGCGATCTCAACCTTCGACCCGACACCTTCAACTTTCAACACGAGACAGGACCAACCTATGCAACTTCCATCAATTGACACTCCCTACCTGCTCGACTTCCTCACCCGTCTACTCAACACCCCCAGCCCGACCGGCTTTACCGAACCAGCCATCTCGTTGACGGAGCAAACCCTCAAAGCCTTCCCTTTCCTGAAGCTTTCGCGCACCCGCAAAGGCGCGCTGGTGGCGCGTTGGGAAGGCGACCCTTCGACGCGCTCAGGGGACGACGCCCCGCGCGCCCTGACCGCCCACGTGGATACGCTCGGCGCGATGGTCAAGGAAATCAAGTCCAATGGGCGGCTAAAACTGACCAAGGTCGGCCATTTTGCCTGGAACACGGTCGAGGGCGAAGGCTGCACCGTCTTCGCCGCCAAGGGCCGCCAGGTGCGCGGCGCCATCCTGCTCGACAAAGCCTCCGGCCACGTGTACGGGCCCGAGGTCAACGAGACCAAGCGCGACGACGAGAACATGGAAATCCGCCTGGACGCCCGCACCGCGTCAGAGTTCGAGACGCGCGGCCTGGGCATCGAGGTCGGGGATTTCATCGCCTTCGACCCGCGCGTCGAGGTAACCGCCGGTTTCGTCCGCTCACGCCACCTGGACGATAAGGCCGGCGTCGCGTCCATCGTGGCTGCGGTCAAAGCCCTGAGCGACGCCGGGCTGAAACCCGCCCAGACCACCTATCTGCACATCAGCAACTACGAGGAGGTCGGCCATGGGGCGGCGGCCGGCATCCCGCCCGAAGTGCATGAACTGGTGGCGGTGGACATGGCTGCCGTCGGCGAGGGCCAGGCATCTGACGAGTTCCACGCCACGCTGTGCGTCAAGGACAGCGGCGGGCCGTACCATCACGGTCTGTCCACGCGGCTGCGTGAGCTGGCCGAGAAGCAGAACATCCCCTACATGGTGGACATTTACCCCTACTACGGCTCGGACGGCGAGGCCTTCTGGCGCGCGGGCGGCGATGTGGCTGTAGCGCTGATCGGCCCCGGCGTGGACGCCTCGCACAACTACGAGCGCACGCACACCGAGGCGCTGGTCGCCACGACCAAGTGGATATTGACATATTTGCTCAGTGATTAAACACGAAGGTTTTCCTTCGTGGTGAAGATAAAGAGGAAACTATGCTACTAGATGCGAGCCTGCCCCCCGTTTCGCTGAAAGATGTGCCGGCTATTGCTCGCGCCGCGGAGAAATTGGGCTTTTCCGCCCTGTGGACGACCGAAACCCAGCACGACCCATTCTTGCCCTGTGCGCTGATCGCCGAGCACACACAGAAACTGAACTTTGGCACAGCCATTGCCGTCTCCTTTGCGCGCAACCCGGCGAATTTAGCCTACACCGCCTGGGACCTGGCGGCGCAGTCCGGTGGACGCTTCATCCTCGGCCTGGGGACGCAGGTCAAGGCGCACATCGAGCGCCGCTTTGGGATGCCCTGGCCCGAATCCGTGACCGGCAAGCTGCGCGAGCAAATCACAGCCATCCGCGCCTTCTGGGATTGCTGGCAGAACGGCACGAAACTGGATTTCCGTGGCGAATACTACAAGCTGACCCTCATGTCGCCGTTCTTCAACCCCGGACCCCTCCTCTCGCTCCCCTCTCCTGGTAGGGGAGGGGATGGGGACATCCCCATCTACATCGCCGGGGTGAATACCGGCTTGGCGAAACTGGCCGGAGAGACCTGCCAGGGATTCCATGCCCACCCGTTCAATAGTCCGCGCTACCTGCGCGAGGTGATCTTGCCAGCCATCGCGGATGGAGCAACCAAAACGGGGCGCAAGCGCGAAGATCTACAGGTTTCAGTCACAGCTTTCGTGGCGACCACGCCCGAAGAGCAGAACTTCTGCCGCGCCCAGATTTCGTTCTACGCCTCCACGCCCTCGTATCGTCCAGTCATGGCCTTGCATGGCTGGCAAGAGGTGGCCGAGAAGCTCTCCGCCCACGCCTCCAAAGGCGAGTGGGGCGAGATGTTTGGACTGATCAGCGATGATATGCTGCGCGAGTTCTGCCTGATTGCAGACGAGGCCGATCTGGCCGAGGCGTTGAAAGAAAGATACCGAGGAATCGCCGACCGGCTGACTCTGTACCTGCCCTTCACGCCAGGAGAGAAGGATGCATTCTGGCAAAAGATGGCAAAAGAGTTCAATGTGTAAGGAGGCCCAATGGCCACCTTTGACTGGATCACCGCGAGCATTGTCATCGTCAGCTTGATCTATCTCAGTTTTGTCCTGACCCTGGCCGAGTGGCTGGCCGCGCTGCGCAAGGGACAGGCTGTTACCTTGCTGCCCGAGCGCAAAGGCGGCACGTGGCCGTTATGGACACAGATCGGCATGGTCATTTTGGGACTGTTGCTGTGCGTGCCTCTCTTTTATTACCTATGGATTCCCCTGGCGAGATTGTCTGCCAATACGGCAAACATCCTAGATATTCTTGGGCTGGTCATTTACCTGGCCGGATGCGCTTTTGTGCTGTGGGCGCGCCGCACGCTCGGCAAAATGTGGGGCCTTAGCACCAGCCGGAACGTGAAACTGCTCGACGACCATCAACTCGTCCAGAGCGGTCCGTTTGCGTTCGTGCGCCATCCAATGTATTTTGGCTGGTGGGCCGCCATGTTCGGCTTGCTCCTGCTCTACCCGACGTGGGTAGTGTTACTCTTCTTAGTGTCCTCGGTGATGGCGTTTTTCGGTCGCGCCCGCCGAGAAGAAGTCGCGCTGGCAGAAAGGTTCAGCGAGGCCTGGACGGAATACAAAAAACACACCAGGTTCCTGATCCCGTTTATTTACTGATCCCCAAACTCTAATCTTCCTCATACAAAAACCGCCTCACTTTTTTGGTACAATCAATCCAGATACATCTTGTCTGATTGTGTTCTATACACAACCCCCAAAAAAGCGGGGGCAGGCGGGCACCAAGTGTCACGAAGGAAAAGATAAGAACTTTGTGCTCCTTCGTATCTTTGTGTTTGTTTCTTTATGGAGTATCTCCTCAAGAAGTAGGGGAAGATGGGAGGTGTGCGGGCGGCTTTTG
>Ga0315293_10000160_pt1 | contig 57629 bp, 47 predicted proteins | sample YL17G13_20_MG_FD_203071 | JGI IMG/M metagenome (GOLD analysis project Ga0315293, IMG submission 203071) | Sediment microbial communities from Yellowstone Lake, YNP, Wyoming, USA - YL17G13_20 | ecosystem: Environmental > Aquatic > Freshwater > Lake > Sediment | place: USA: Wyoming | collected... | reverse complement strand
TTGCCTCCGGCTTCCTCCGGACCCCGCCTCACGACGACGCCCTTGCCCTTGGCTACGGTGGGTGCCATCAACCCCCGGGAAGGACTTCCACCTTCCAAGTCAGCGCCCATGCTGGGCGTACACGACAGCGGCGGGCTCCAATGAAGCCCGCCGCAGGATTCCGTCGGATGGTGCAGCCGGCTACGCCGCCTGCTTGACTCCGGCCGCGGTCTTCAGCGCCTCGAGCCGGGTCAGCTTCTCCCACGGCAGGTCAAGGTCGGTGCGGCCGAAGTGCCCGTACGCCGCCACCTGCTGGTAGATCGGGCGGCGCAGGCCGAGATCGCGAATGATCGCCCCCGGACGCAGGTCGAACAGGTCGTTGATCAAGCGGGCGATCTCGTCGTCCGGGAGCGTGCCCGTCCCGAAGGTCTCGATGTTGACCGACAGCGGGTGCGCCACGCCGATGGCGTAGGCGATCTGGATCTCGCAGCGGTCGGCCAGCCCGGCAGCAACGATGTGCTTGGCCACCCAGCGCGCCGCGTAGGCGCCTGAGCGGTCGACCTTTGTCGGATCCTTGCCGCTGAACGCGCCGCCGCCGTGACGGCCCATCCCGCCGTACGTGTCGACGATGATTTTGCGCCCGGTCAACCCGGAGTCGCCCAATGGCCCGCCGACCTCGAAGGAGCCGGTCGGGTTGACGAAGATCTTCAGGTCCTTGTCCACCAGGGCCGGAGGCAGCACCGGCTTGATGATCTTGTCGATCACGCCCTGGCGAAGTTCGTCGTACTTGATGCCCGGCGCATGCTGCGTGCTGACCAGGACCGTGTCGACGCGCTTGGGGCGCCCGTAGGCATACTCGATCGTCACCTGGGACTTGCCATCCGGCCTCAGCCAGGGCAGCTCGTTGGCCTTGCGGGCCTCCGCCAGCCGGCGCGCCAGGCGGTGCGCCAGGTCGATCGGCATGGGCATCAGTGACTCGGTCTCGTTGCAGGCGAAGCCGAACATCATCCCCTGGTCGCCAGCGCCGATAGTCGATACCTCTTCCTCGGTCACGCCGTTGCGCGTCTCGAGCGCGTGGTCCACGCCCTGGGCGATGTTGAGGCTCTGGCGGCCGATGGCCACTTGCACGGCGCAGGTGTTGCCGTCGAAGCCCTTGGCGCTGTCGTCGAAACCAATGCCGATGATCACCTTGCGCGCCAGCTCGTCGAAGTTGACGTGCGCCCGGGTCGTGATCTCGCCCATCAGGATGACGAAACCGGTCTTGGTCGCCGTCTCGCAGGCGACGCGCGAGCGCTCGTCCTGAGCCAGGCACGCATCCAGGACGGCGTCGGAGATCTGGTCGCACAGCTTGTCGGGATGCCCCTCGGTCACCGATTCAGACGTGAAGTGCAGGCGCGGTGAACTCATAAAGGTCGTGCTCATGAACAGCCTCCTTGAACGAAACGCCCCTTCCTCGTGAGAAGGGGCGTAGACGCTGTCATGGGCCACCCTCTCATCTTCCAGACTCGGTCTGCCGGAGTTGGCACCACGTCCCGCAAGGGATAGGTTGCCGAGGCTTCACAGGGCCGGTCCCTCTGCCTCTCTGGATAAGAGTCTTAGGGGCTATTCGGTTGTTGGCGGGTAGTCTATCATGCCGCCTCCAGGGTGTCAAATCGGGACCCGGATTGGGGTATTCGGGCACGTGGGTACCGCCCTCCCTGGCACCGGCCTTGCATCACAGTACGGACTCGGCCGGCGGTTTGTGCGGGGGGACCGAGGTGACCTTGACAGGAGTGCGCATTCCCGGATGATGGAGGTCAGGATTCACGCTCACCTGCGAGCGTTGGACCATGGCGGACAGGGCTGGGGCCTTGCCGCGCGTCGCGCCCGGGCTGGCCGGGGTAGGCGGGCATGAAGCGGTCGAATCGGGTACGCCTCGGACGGGGATTGGCGCTTGGCATCGGGGCCCTGGCCCTGCTGCTCCTCAGCGGCCGCCCGGCCCTGGCGACGGCCGCGCCTTCCCTGCAGGCCTCGACAGGCGCCGTCCAGGGCACCGTGCTCGACGCCGAGACCGGCATGCCGGTCGCCGGCGCGCTCGTCCAGGCGTCGGACTTCGCCCTGCAGACGACGACCGACAGCGCCGGACGTTTCGCCTGGCCGGCTATCCCGCTCGACGGCGACGCCGTGCCGGCGGTCGTCGAGGTGACGGCCGAGGGCTACGGCGCCTGGCGCATCGAGGACGTCCGCTTCCGACTCGGCGACACGCTGATCCTCGACGTCTCGCTGGGCGCGGAGCCGGTGACCATCCTCGTCCCCGGAGCGCGGTCCGCGGACGGCTGGCCCACCTTCCCCATGGGCGGCGCGGCACTGGACATCCCTCAGCATGACCAATCGGGGCTTCCGCTTCCGACGACGATCCGAGTGCGCGTCACCGGATATGCCTACTGCGACCTTGCCCGGCCATACACCGTCCAGACGATCGACTTCAAGGAATACGTCAAGCACGTGCTGCCCAGTGAGTGGGTGGCCTCCTGGCCAACCGAGTCGCTGCGCGCCGGTGCCATGGCAGCCAAGATGTACGCCTGGTCGTACATCGCCGCCGGCGGCAAGTGGTCCGATGCCGACGTGTACGACAGCACGTGCGATCAGGTCTACAACCCCGCCGTCTCGTACACCAGCACCAACAATGCTGTCGACTTCACGTGGAACTGGCGCTTGCTGCGCAGCGACGGCCAGCACCTGTTCCGCACCTTCTACCGCAACGAGTACAGGCAGTGTGAAGGTGCCGGGCTTGCCGGGCAGTGTATGGGCCAGGTCGAATCGATGGATATGGCGTATGACCTGTACACTTGGGATGAGATCCTGGCCGTGTTCTACACCGGAAGCAAGTTGACGCCGGTCTACCTGCCGCCGGGCGGCTTCTCGCTGCGCTACTACGGCAACGGGTACGGCGACCTCGACCGGGTCAATGTCGCCATCGACGATCCGGCTACGACCGCGCCCGGCCCGCCGTCGGATGTCGGCAGCACCGACTTCACGCTTGAGTGGTGGATGAAAGTGCCGGCCGGGGAGAATCCCGCCGCGCTGCCGGCGTGCGGCGCCGACGATTCGTGGCGCCGGGGCAACGTGCTGATCGATCGCGACCGCTTCAGCCAAAACGGCGACTACGGCGTGTCGCTCGGCGGAAACCGTATCGTATTTGGTGTCACCGGCCCTGACGGCTCGCAGCGCACGCTGTGCGGGACGACATCGCTGGCTGACGGCCAGTGGCATCACGTCGCCGTACAGCGGCGCGTTTCGGATGGCTGGATGTCGATCTACATCGACGGCGCGCTGGACGCCGAGGCCGATGGACCGGACGGCGACATCGCGTATCCCGATGATGCCACGCCCCTTAGCCTGTGCGGGTCCGGCGGGACGTCCGCCTGCGCCAACGATCCGTACCTGGTGTTCGGCGCCGAGAAGCACGACCAGACCCGCTCGACCTACCTGTCGTTCCACGGCTGGCTGGACGAGATCCGATTGTCGACCGTCCTGCGCTACGCCACCGCCTTCACCCGCCCGGCCGCGCGCTTCGCCGCCGACGCCGATACCGTGGGCCTGTGGCACTTCGACGAGGGCTACGGCAACGTGATCCACGACGACTCGGTGCCCAACGGCCCGAGCCTCGGCGATCGCAACTACGGCGGCGTGACCAACGGCCCTGAGTGGACTGATGATACCTTCTGGTACGTCCCACCGCCGACGCCATCTCCGACGCCGACGGTCGGTCCGACGCTCACTGCAACCGTCACGCTGACGCCGACGCAAACTCCGACTCCGACACTCACCCTGACCCCGACGATCACTCCAACGCCGACGCCAACGCCGGTGTTCGAAGACGTCCCCTTCGGCTTCTGGGCGAAGGACTACATTGAGGCGCTGTACGACGCCGGCTACGTCGCCGGGTGCAGCACCTCCCCGCGCCTGTACTGCCCAACCGATTACCTCTCCCGCGCCGAAAGCTCGGTCTTCGTACTCAGGGGCAACTACGGCGCCATTCCTTCGCCGCCTTACTCGCCGCCGGCCACGCCGTCATTCGCAGATGTCGACCCCGCTTTTTGGGGCTACGGCTGGATCGAGAGCCTCTACCGGGATGGCTTCACCGCCGGATGTAACCTCAATCCCATGATGTACTGCCCCGGCAGCACCCACACTCGCGCCGAAGGCTCGGTCTTCTTCTTGCGCATCAAGAACGGCGTGGCCTACACTCCGCCGACGCCAACGGGCATCTTCACTGACGTCGACACTGCCGCTTGGCACGCCGGTTGGGTCGAGGCCGCTTACAACGAAGGCCTGCTGCCGGCGTGCAGCACCACCCCGCTCCAGTTCTGCCCCGATGGGCCACTCGACCGCGCCTGGGCGGCCCACATGATGGTCCAGGCCAAGGGCATGGTGATCCCGTGATCAAGCCGCGCCCCTCGCCACCCATCGGGCGGACTTGCCAGTCCATTCTGCGAGTAGCTCTCCTTGGCGCGGCGCTCACCGTCCCTGCGCTGCTTGTGCTCACGCTTCCTGGCGAAGGCAAGGACACGGCGTCCGTGCGACCAATGGCTTCACTCCCTGGACGCGAGTCCTTCGGGCTCGGCGGCGGCGGCAGCGCGCAGTCCGGCAGCTCTGGCTCGCCGACTCCGGCCGAGCTCGGTTACGCCCTCTCGCACGGGCTGACGCTGCGCTCGGTCGTCTGGGCGGTCGAGTCGCTGCGCGATTGGACGCCCTTCGGCCCGCCACTGCAAGCTGCCTGGAACGTCCGGATGCTGCGCCAGGGCGCTGCCGAACCCCTTATCACGGACGATCAGTTCGTATGGGGCCCGAACGTGGGCGCCTTTGAGGTCGGCGCGTTCCTCGCCGGACGAAGCTCGCCCCTGGCGAACTACACCGAGGATCTTGAGCTGTGGGCCTCGTATTCGAGCGTCAACCCGCAGGTGCTGCTGACCATCCTGGAACTGCGCTACGGGCTGGTTGACCACTTCCCCGACGGCGCCGACCGGGCAGCCGTTCGTTCGCAAATCGAGACGACGGCACTTGACCTGGCGACAGCCTTCTACGACCACCTGTACACCTGGGGTGCCCGCGCGGAGGGTCCGGGCTCGGATCGCCCGCTGCCGTCCTTGGCACTGAACGACGGGACGATCGTCACCCTAGACACGGCGACGACCTCCGGCACCTACGCGCTCCAGCAGGTCCTGGCGCAGGGCAGCGACACGGCATCCTTTCAGGCGCTCACCGCGCCGGCCAACGCCAGCGGGTTCGGTGCTGCGTTCGCTACGCTGTTCCCTGCCACTGACCTGCTCGCCCAAGATAACCCGGTGAACCCGGCGGACCTCCCGGCCGACACGCTGCTCCAGTTCCCATTCCCGCTGGCCGACACGTGGGGCTTCTGGGGTCCGCATTCCTGGAACGGCGGCAGCGCGCCGCCCCCATACTCGTCGATGGATTTCTATGACGGCGGCGGGACGTGCGCCGCGCCGCCTGGGCTGTATGCCGTCGCTGCCGCTGCAGGTTCGTCCGTCCGCCGCGGGTCATGCTGGATGGAGATCGACCACGGCGCGGGGTGGACAACCTCGTACTACCATCTGCAGAACCTGGTCGGCGGGGGAACGCAGATGCGCAACGGCCGGCTCGGCTCGATCGCCTGCGAGGTATGTGCCGGCGGCTTCGCCACCGGCCCGCACGTCCACTGGAGCCTGAAGTTCAACGGCTTCTACACCAGTCTCGATGGCGTCAAGCTCTCAGGCTGGACGATCGACGTCGGCTCGACGCCCTACGACAGCGGCAGCCTCGAGCGCGCGGGGGCCTTCAAGTACCCGCCGACCACGATTCTCAACGACTACCACACGTACTATCCGACCTTCAACACCTCACTGCGGTTCTACGGGAATGGTATCGGCGACATCGACCGGGTCAAGATCCCAGTTGATGATCCACTCAACACCTACTCGGGACCGCCGATCGATGTTGGGACCACTGACTTCACGCTCGAGTGGTGGATGAAGGCGCTCCCAGGCGACAACCCCGCCCCGGCGGTGACCTGCGGTGCGAACACCAACTGGATCTACGGTAATATCCTGGTCGACCGCGACCGCTTCAATCAGGATCGCAAGTATGGTGTCTCGCTGGCCGACGGGCGGATCGTCTTCGGGGTTAGTGGACCGGGCAGCGGCGACGTGACACTCTGCACAACGACGCGCATCGACGACGGGCAGTGGCACCACATCGCCATCGTCCGCAACCGCTGGGACGGGACGACGACGCCCGTGCTGGAGGGCGAGGTCTGGGTCTTCATCGATGGGCATCTGGAGGCGCACGCGGTCGGCCCCATCGGTGACATCTCGTACCCGGACAATGGAGTCCCGCTCAGCCTGTGCGGACCATCCGGCGACCAGCCGTGCACGGCCAGCGATCCATACCTGGTGATCGGCGCCGAGAAGCACAACATCAATCCGGCGCTCTACCCTCCGTTCCGCGGCTGGATCGACGAGCTGCGCGTGTCCAACATCTTGCGCTATATGGCCGACTTCGCGCGCCCGACGGCGATCTTCGCCGTCGACGCCAGCACGATCGTCATGCTGCGCTTCGATGAGAATGCCGGCGCGGTCGCCTATGACACGTCCGGCGCCGCCGCAGGCCCGAGCAACGGCCTGGTGCGCATCGGTGGATCGCCGCCGGGTCCGGAATGGTCGTATGACGTGCCGTTCTCCGGCGCCGGCCCGACGCCGACCCCATCGCCGACTCCAACTGCGACGCCAACGCTCACGCCTACGTTCACACCCACGCCCACGCTGACCCCGACACCCACAGCCACGCAGACGCTGACGCCCACGGTACCCTTCACGCCGACGCCTGCGCCGATCTTCGACGATGTCCCGTACGGCCACTGGGCGAAGGGTTACGTCGAGGCACTGTACAACGCCGGCTACGTCGCCGGCTGCTCCACCTCGCCCCGCCTGTACTGCCCCGACCGCATCCTGACGCGGGCCGAGTCCGCCGTCTTCATTTTACGGGGCGCCCACGGCGCCATCGCTTCGCCGCCGACCACTCCGCCTCTCACCCCGTCCTTTGCCGACGTCGACCCCGCCTTCTGGGGGTTTGGCTGGATCGAAAGCCTGTTCGCCGAAGGCTACACCGCCGGCTGCGGAACCGACCCGCTCGTCTACTGCCCGCTGCGCAATCACACGCGCGCCGAAGGTTCGGTATTCTTCCTGCGCATCAAGAACGGCGTGGCCTACGCCCCGCCGATACCCACCGGCATCTTCACCGACGTCGACCCCGCCGCCTGGTACGCCGGCTGGGTCGAGGCCGCGTACAACGAAGGCCTGCTACCGGCCTGCAGCACCACGCCGTTCCAGTTCTGCCCCGATGGCCCGCTGGACCGCGCCTGGGCTGCCTACATGATGGTCCGAGCCAAGGCCTTGCCGGTTCCTTGATTGCGCCGACAAGGCGCAATCGAGACTCTCGCCTCCCCCCGCCGCTGTCGCCTGGTCGTGACGCTCGCCTCTCCCCGCCGCCGACGCCCGTAGTCGCAGCCTTCAGGCTGCGCCCCGCACCGCCCTCCGCGCCTATTCTCTACGCCGGGCCTCGGATCCGGGCGGGTCGGTGACCCGCCCCTATGTCCTGTGAGGGACGACGAGGCGCCTCGACGAGCCTTGTCCGAAGCGACCGGGATGCACATCGCGAGGAATTCGCGTCACCCGCCACCGCTGCCCGTAGTCGCAGCCTTCTGGCTGCGTCACCTTCCGAGCTCCGCGCACACTGCTCGCGGCGCGCACTTGACAGGCCATGACGCAGGCTGAAGCCTGCGGCTACATGCAGCTCGGCAGCCGCTCGCGTCCCTGCGAGCATCCCTGACATCGAGCACGACCCGGGGTTGGAGGGCTGAGTGACCGCCGACGCTTCGTCGAAGTGCGACCGAGTTCTTGCGGGTTCAGCGCGCCTCGAAAAGGAGCACGTCGACGCGCGTGGAGCCCTCAAACGAACGCACACTCACGAGCCGGCCGTGCTCAGCAAGCCAGGTGCGCTCGTCTGCTTCGAGGTAGTCGGGTGCGGAACTGGTGGCGATCAGCCAGATGCGCCCGCCACCCGCCAGCAGCTCATCCAGCAGCCGGATGACATCGGGGTGCAGCGCGGCACCGGCGGTCCCCTCGGTCCCGGGGATCTCAAACGGCAGCGAGTACCAGAGCGCCTGACTCTTCCACGTCGCCAGCATGCGGAACCATGCCGGTGTACCGTAGGCGTCGACCAGCACGACGTCCGTCGGCACCAGCCCGGCATCGACATAGGCCTGCGCCTGCCGCAGCTCCTCGACATCGGTATACCACACTGGGTCGCACGGCAGTGCACTTGCGGTTACGGCCAGGATCGCGACGGATGCGCATCCCGCAACGAGCACCATAGGCCACGCACGTCGCGTCGGCCGTGTCAACATCGCACACCCGGCAATTGCCCCGAGGATCCCGGCGACAACCGGCACCAACCAGTTGCCCACGCCGGCGCGCGCCAGCCGTGTCCATACCAGGTCCCACGCCTCCAGCCGGAGAAGCCAGGCGATCTGGTGCAGCGGTAGCAACCGGCGGATGTCCCACGCGCCAGTGTAGGTGTACGGCTCCAGTCCAAGAGCACGGATGGACTCGTACGCTGTCTGCCAGGGGATGAGGACGGCCGAGAGCTGGACAACGGCGGCGAGCGTCGCCACGCCTGCAAGCACCCACCGCCCTGCGGCCGTGGCGCGAAGCCTTGCGATCCCCGGCGCGGTGAGCAGCATCAGCCCCGGCACGACCGGCAGCATTGGCCGTGGCCCCCACCCTACCGCTCCGGCCCACTGCTGGCGGTAGAACAGCACCTGCGCTAATGCCAGACCGATACTCGCAAGCAGCACGGCGCCGGCAACCGCGGCCTCGTCCCTCCACCAACGGCGCGGCACGGCCAGCAGCAGGAAGAGCGCGGGGCAAAACAGGAACAGACTGCGTGCCGGGCTCACGAATGGCCCGAGCGTACCTGCGATCAGCGTCGCACCATCGAGGCTGCCGAGGAAGTGCTGCGCCAGGCTCAGGTAGTAGCCCATCGTGAAGCGCGCTAGCGGTTCGGGCTTGGGGAGCCCCAGCAACAGCAGGACGAGCAGGGCGGCTCCTGCGCCCCAGGTTATCCAGTGTGCGCGCGAACGAGGCGAGGCGCGTTGGACCGCCACCAGAAGCATCACGCCAAAGGCAGGGACGAGTACAAGGGCGGCATTCTTGGCCGCCACCCCGATCACGATCCCGACAACAAGCACGATCCAGCCAGCGCTGGTTGACCCCGGCCCCGTACGGGTGATGCGCACCCAGCCATGGAACGCCAGCGCGGAGCCGAACATCGCCAGCGGGTCGCGGAAGTAGGTCGTGGCATACGGCCAGGCGAACGTGCCGAAGCCAAAGAACAGCGCTACGGTCGCCCCCACGCCGGGCGTGAATCCCATCGCATCGACGCTCAGCACGAGCAGGGCGCCTGTCGCAGCGGTGAGCAGCGCGTTCTGAAGGAACAGCGTCTGCGCGGCGCCCCACCCCAGCGCCATCGCCGCGCGATACAGCCCGGCGCCCAGGACGGCCTGCCCCGGCTCGATCTGCGTCGCTGCCGCGCCCATCGCTTGCAGGTCGCGCTCGCGCTGATTGCCGAAAGCCTGCGGCTGCTCGAGCCGCCCCCACAGCGCCAGGCTCTGGGCCCGCGCGGCAAGGATGTGTTCGTCGTCGACGCGGAACGTGCCCTGGAACGTCAGCAGGTAAAGGCTGAGGAGGGTAAGGAACACGGCGGAGGCCGTGGCGAGTGCCTGGGTTCGGTTCGGGGAGAGAGGCTCAGCCGGCATGGCCGGGCTCACCCGCCGGCCGTGTGGGGACGTCCACCGGCCGCGCCCGCAGCCAGGGCTCGCTCGATCGCAGGGCCAATCCGGCGCTGGCCAGCCACAGGAGCACGTACAGCGGCGAAGCCAACAGGGCACGCAGCGTCCGGGCGGGGTGCTCGGTCCATGCCACGGCCGCCAGCACAACCGCCGCGTTCCATGCCAGCCATGTGGTGAGCGGGATCGCCGCAAGCCTCAGCCACGGATGGGCGCCCACGGCCGACCACAGCAGCGCGTCCAGCGCTGTGCCCAGCGGCAGGATGAACGCGCGCGGCTTTAGGAGCACGGATGACAGGATCGACCATCCTGGAATGCCCCGGCACAGCGTCGCAGCCAGGGCTGCCGGCTGTGCCCCGAGAAGTTGAAGCTGACCCTTCAACCAGCGCGCGCGCTGCTGCGCGGCGAAGCGCGCGTTCGCCGGCTTTGGATCGCGCAGCCGCGCCGAGGGCACCCATCGGCTTGACAGGCGGCGTCCCGCGGCCAATACCGTCAACTCGGCATCTTCGACCGGTGTGCGCAGGCCGGGGGCCAGCGCCTCGAGCGTCCCGCGGCGCCATGCCATGCCCGTGCCGCGCAGCCGGACCGGCCAACCCCAGCGCGTGCGCAGCGCGTCCCCGACGCGCTGGTCGGCGATCTCCGAGAGTGCCGACAAGAGCGCAATGGGCGAGTCCGACGTCAATATGGGCACGAGCTGCGCCTGTGCGGCGTCGGCGCCCGACGCCAGCGCGGAGGATAGCGCCGCGATACAGCCAGGCTCAATCTGGCTGTCGGCATCCAGGATGATGATCGTTTGGCCGGCCGGTGCGCTGGCGTGTGTCTGACGCAGCCACCATGCCAGCGCTGCACCCTTGCCCGTAGGCCTGCGGGCGGGGCATTCGAACACGCGTGCACCCGCCGCCCGCGCCACGGATGCGGTCGCGTCACGGCAGCCGTCGGCGACGACGTGCACCGCACCGCGCCCTCCTAGCTGCTCCTGGACAAGACGGATCGTACCGGTCAGGACCTGCGCCTCGTCCTTGGCGAGGATCACGACGGAAATGTCCGACGTACCCGCGCCCGGATGCGGGATGAAGGTGGACACATCCGTCTCTGGGTGCATGGGATCTCGCACAGACCTAGGGACCCGGGGTTGGCGTCCGGAATCGCGGGCACGGCGTCCCCGGGAACCGGTAGCGGAATACGGCGCAGGCTTGCGTCGCTGTGGCGGCGAAGTCCGGCGTGGCGGTGGCTGGCACGGGTGTGTTCTCCGGCGACGGCGAGACACTGGGCGCCACGGTAGCCACGCAGGCCGGAGCGCACGTCGGGCAGGCCGGCAGGAAGGAGGCCGTCGGTGGACACAGTGCCAGCGACGTCGGCGCGGCCACGCCGCCGCCGAGATCCAGCCAGCCGGAGGCGTATAGCCCGATGCCCAGGATGGCGGCCAGGGCCATGCCGATCAGGATGCCGACGATCAGCACCAGGCGGAACGACCGATTGGCCGAAGCCGGTTTGGAGGCCCTGACGGCGGGATGGGGTTGAGTCGAGTCGTCGAATGCGGCTCCGCGTTCGAAAGTCACCTTGGTCTCTCCTTCCGGCATACCAACATCGGCGCGGCCGCCGCCCGTAGCCCCCGCTGGGGCGGCGCCGTGGTCTGTCGTGGCGTTCAGGGCGCCGGCGTCACGGCCGGCATCCCCATCCCCTTAGCCTGCGTCATCATGTAGGCCGCCCAGGAACGGTCGAGCGGGTCGTCCGGGCAGAAGGCCATCGTCGAGCTGTGGCAGACGGGCAGCAGGCCTTCGTTGTAGGCGGCCTCGACCCACGCCGCGTACCAGGCCGTCGGCGACACGTCGCTGAAGACGCCCGTTGGTGTAGGCGGTAAGTAGGTCACGCCGTTCTTGATGCGTAAGAAGAACACCGAACCTTCGGCGCGGGTGTGGTCGCGCAGCGGGCAGTAGATCAAGGGATCGGTCCCGCAGCCGGCGGTGTAGCCGTCCGCCCACAGGCTTTCGATCCAGCCGTGTCCCCAGTAGGCCGCATCGACATCAGCGAACGACGGCGCCGGCGGCGCCGGGTGGGGCGGCGCCGGGATGGCGCCGTAGGCGCCGCGCAGGATGAACACCGCACTTTCAGCGCGGTTCAGCACGCGCGACGGGCAATACAACCGCGGCGAGGTGCTGCACCCGGCGACGTAGCCGGCGTTGTACAGCGCCTCGATGTAGTCCTTCGCCCAGTAGCCGTAGGGGACATCGTCGAAGACCGGCGTGGGCGTGAGCGTGGCCGTGGCCGTCGCCGTTGGCGTGACTGTGGGCGTCAGCGTGGGCGTAGGTGTCTGTGTCGGGGTCGCGGTCGGCGTGGCCGTTGGCGTCGTCGTGGGGGTGCGCGTAGGAGTGCGCGTCACCGTTGCCGTAGGGGTAGGCAACCCATCCAGATACGGGAGGGCGGCATTGACGCGGATCCGCGGCTTCGTGATGGTCCCGCCTTCCCGAATGTCAGTGACATACACGCCGCTTGCGGAAAGAGCATTGAGCACATCCGCGAAGCCAGCCCCGGGGAACTTGCTCTTCAAGACGGCCCAAGCTCCAGCCACATGGGGCGCAGCCATGGATGTGCCATTCCACGGGGAATACGCTGGGCCTGGAACCGATGAGATGATGTCGACCCCAGGCGCCCAGAAGTCCATGACGCTGCTTGCGTTGCTGAACGACGCCACGCTATCGGAGTCTGTCGTGGCCCCGACAGTGACGGCTGCGGAAATGCAGCCCGGAGCGGACACGGCGTTCGTCGCTCCGTCGTTGCCGGCAGCGATGACGGTTGCAGAGCCGTTGTCGGCCAGGTTCCGGATCGCCTGGGTCATGAGGGGGAACGAGCTATCACAGGGTGATGTGTACAGATCCCCACCGAGGCTCAGGTTGGCAGCGGCGATAGGATAGGTCTCCCGTTCCCAGTAGAGCCAGTCAAGGGCAGCAAGCTGGTCGCTGGAGAAGGACAGTGCGCACGGGCTGCCGCCGACGCCACAGTAGATGTCGCTATTGAAGCGAGAGAAGACCTGGATGGCAATGAGTGAGGCGTCCTTGGCCACGCCCGAGAACGTTGCCTCCTGCCCAGCGGCGATTCCGGCAACGTGTGTACCGTGGGCGCAGCCATCGATGGTGAGGCTGCAATTGACCCCGGCACCCGCGCCAATCTGGGTCTCGAGCCCGTTGGGGCACACCGTCGTCGATCCATAAGATGGGGCCGTTGACGAAAAGCATGCTTCGCCGGTCACCTTCCCCATCAGGAACGGGTGTGACTTGTCAACGCCTGTGTCGAGGATCGCGATGGTCTGCCCGAATCCAGTGAAGCCGGCCACCCATGCCTGGTCGGCCCCGATGAGCGGCACGCTCTCAGCCAGACTGGGGGCCATCAAGACGTCTTCCTCGATGGACAGGATGTCGGGGTTTGAAGCCAGGCCAGCGAGCGTCTCGGCATCTACCTCCAGGACGATTCCTGGCAGCGTCGTCAGTCTACGGAGCTCCCGGCTGGCGTGCTTGTCAATCTGGGAGAGCAGCTTTTCCTGCGCGCGGGCGATACGGTCGCGCTGGGCACGGACCTGCGAGCGAGGGAGTTTGGCCTCGGGCACGGTACTCAGGTCGAGCTGGACGATGACGCGTTGGGTGCCCCCCTGCTGCAGGCGTGCCTGCAGGCGGGCGACTGTGTCGGTGGTCGCCCGGCGGATGGCCAGCCGCTCGACAGCCGGGATGGAGGCAGCCGAGGTTCCCGCGCCCATGCTGGCAGCGGCACCCAGGACGACCCCCAGCGCCAGGACGAACCCGGCCAATCGCGACCTGGAAGGGTGTCTACGCATCGTGAGCTCTGTCGGACCGCGAGGCTGTTGCACGAGGCATGCCTCGCAAACCTCCCTTTATTCTAATGCCCCACGGCCAGGGTGCACCCTAGCCCGTTGGGGGGAGGCGAAGAATGGCAGCTTCCGGGCCATTGGTCGAAAGCTCCTACCACCATGCGCGCCGAACGGGTCGCCTGGCTCACCACATGTGGCGGCAAAGGTCATTCGCGCCCACCGCAATGATGAATCTGGAAGTGCGCACCGCGGACGAGCCTAGTGACACGCTCAGCTGATTTGGCCGTGCGCTCTCGTTGGCGCGGAAGACTACCTGTGGCACGGTCGGAGCCATGCTCGCGAAGGCTCTCGATGCCTCGGAGTCAGCTACGGTCACGTGGCGAGTCGTCTCAGAGCCTCCACCAAGATTGGCAAGGCCACCGAGGGGGCGTGCTTCTTCAGGATGTCTGTGCGCGCCCTGATGCCACACGCCTCCCGCAGTGTTGAGTCCTCCAGCAGGGCCTTAACGCACAGCGCCGCATCCTTCGCGGATCCGGGCTTGTAGGTCTTGCCATGCCGACCGTCCTCGACGAACTCGTGGAAAGCAGAGCGATCTGGCACGACGACTGCGCAGCCCCTCGCCATCGCCTCGGCGACACTCAGCCCAAAGGACTCCTCGCGGGAGGTAGAAAGGACGATGCCTCCAGACTCCCGGACCATGTCAAAGAACCGTGGCATCCTATGATGGGGGAGGCCCGAATACCAGCGGAAGTGGCCGAGAACGCCCCGCCGCTCAGCTTCCTGCATCAAGCTGGTCGCCCCGCCTTCTTCGTTGCTTGTACCGACAATCCAGAGTTCAGTGCCGTCTCGCATCTTCCGCAGGCTTTCAACCACCTTCAGGCAGTCTCGCCAGTTCTTCAACTCGTCAAGTCGCCCCACCCATGCCACCACTTGACTCGGCGGCGTGTCCCGCACCGTGGCAAGATCCGAAAGGAAGGTGCTTTGCAGAGGATTTGGGATGACGAATGTCGGGGCAGTCTGCCGCGTACGATGCGCGACCAGTGAGGCCTGGTACTCAGTCGGCGTAAAGAACGCGCGCACTCTCACGCGGTCTATCCATCGGAGGTAGACGCGGTTCTCCGGGTACGGGGTGTGGATCTCGACAATCAGTGCTCGCCCTACGACCTCGTCTCTCAAGGCGGGCAGCGCCTCCTCGGTGTCGAGGACCGCGACCACATCTGGGCTAGCGATCTCAAGATGACGCTTGAGCTCGTCGATTCCTCCTATGTGGATTCTCGACGGCGTATCGTGGAACATTCCGCGGCCGGGTCCATCACGCAAGAACCACGCGTGCGCATCCACCCCGAGCGAAGGAAGGCCCTCGAGGCGGCACCCAAGCACAGCCTCTGCCCCCCCAAGGCCGAGGTACTTGTAGACGAAGAGCGCCTTCATGACTCTCCGCCAAATAGGGAGAGCTTCTCCCCGATCCGCTGCGCTCGTGACTCAATCAGGTCTAGGATCTGGTCGGAACGACTACGCCAAGAGGACTTCGCCGCAAATGACAACCTGGCTTCCTTCAGACGCTCTTTCGTGGAAGCAGCTGCCTCGATCGTGAGGATCAGCTCAGTGCCACTGGAAGCCTCCAGCGCAAGCCCTGCAGCTGTAGCCGGGACCGGGGCGCCTACTGCGACGACGGGGAGGCCCATTGCCATGTACTCATACAGCTTGATTGCATCTGCCCCTGATGCCAGACGTCCCTTCTTGAAGGGTATCAAGCCAACGTCCCAGTTGGCCGCATAGGATGCGAGGTCCTCCTGCTTCACCTTCCCCATGAGTATCACGTTCTGGGGGAGGTTCGTCAGATCGCGGTCTGCGCCATACCCGATGATGTGCCATACCCATTCGGGACGGGCCTTTGCCGCACCGATAACCAAATCCCAGTCAAACCAAGATGATGTCAAGTGGCCGAAGTACCCGACGGTCAGTTCCCCTCGCGGCAGGACACGCGGCAGACGCACGCGGCCGATCGAACTTGGTAGTCCATTGGGAACCAGGTCGACTTCAGCCCTTCCAAGGCCCCGAATCCGTTCAATGAGCGTGTCGTTTACGCCCAACACGAGATCGGATGTGACCAAGAGGTGTTGTTCGAACCCTTGCTCATACCACGACGCCTGCTGGACGCTATGGAATCCATCCCAATCGTCGATCACGTCATAGACCGTTACCCAGCCGGAAGCATGCGCAGTGGCCGCAACATGAAATAGGTCCGGGTGAGGGAATTCGAATACGACGACACCAGGTCTACGGAAGCACCTTCGGAATAGCTGGCTCGGACCATGGACTGCTAGATCCATCGGAAACTGGAGGATCCCTTCAGTGAGCCGATCCTGTACCGTCCAGGGTGTCTTGTCCCACCGCCAGTTGCAGAACACTACAGGTATGCCAGCTTTGGCGAATTCGAATGCCAAGTTGGTGGGACGTTGGCCCTCGCTCTCAATCAACTGCGTGGCGGAGAAGAACACTACACTTGAAATGGTTGGATGAAGGCTCACTGCCTGTGCCCCAAACTGCATCAACGCGAGCCTTGCGTCGAGAACACCAGGCTCGAGCCCGCCCAACTGTCCCGCTGTGTAGCTCTCCCAGGTTGCCTCGTGATCCTGACTAGCCTGCCCCCCGCGATCCAGCCCCAACGGGCGGGAGAGGAGCTCGAGCCCTCCGCGAAGGAAGGGGTGTAAGACGCGGTATGCTACGCGGCGGCGGCTTCCCTCTGGCGCCAGCTTTCCCAGCCAGCGCCAATACCGCCGAATCAGTTTCACGCCGAAACTGCCTCTCAGTGCCGCGTAGTCATACTCCATGCGATGACGGTCTGCCACCAAGTAGTCTCGCTGTTTCCGGACACCTTCGAGGTCCGCCTGATTGGCCCGAAGCTGCGCTTTCGCTTCTTGCGGTAGCCGTGAATACATGGCCAGTGCTTCGCCCAATAGGCCTGAACCGACGAAGGACTTGCGTTCACCCACTAGCCTCAACGCCTTTTCAACCGACTCCTCCGCCCGCACGTTCATCTTGTCTCTGGCAATCCTGCTCTCAAGGCGAAGGCGTACAGCGTTGTCGAGTGCGCAGGTAAGCCGGGCGGAGAGCACCTCGGCCTGGATCCCTCGCATTGGCAGGCAGAACTCATCCATCCCACTATCGACCATGAAGGCCTGGATCTTCGGGTCATACGCCAACGCTACCGCCGGCACGCATTCCCGTGTGGCCGCAACGAGCGAGTGAAGGCGCATCCCAAGCACCAAGTCGCATCCTCCAAGCGCATCGTTCACCCCGAGGAAACCTAGCCCTTCGCTGAGGATCCGCGCTGAGGTGCCCCGCTTCATGCGCGAACGGACCGATGATGCCACCCTCCGATCGTCGTGGAGCTCGTCAGGGCCATCCTGGAAGGGCACGAAAAGGAGTTCGCCACCCGTAGCCTCGACATAGGTATCCAGCGCGCGAGCGACCTCGCGCTCCCAGAGTCCCTGGTCTAGTCCAATTGACCAGTGCCGGAGGGCGACGCCCAGGAGCGGGCGAGTACCACTTTCGTCCCTTTGCCTCTCTTGGCCGGCCGGTCGGAGAAGATCCAGCAAGGCCAAGTCGCCCCCCGCGTGAATGCGGCTGGCATCTACACCGCATGCGGTCAGCAAGGCAAGGGAGGCCCGATCGCGCACAGACACGAACGTGGCCAATTCAACAAGCTCCCGAACCGCTAGCCGAGCCTCAGGTGAATGAAGGGGGCCTACTCCCATCCCTAGCACCGCACTGGGCACCCCAAGCATCCGAGCAAGAAGGATTGGTCCCCCATATGCGCTTATGCCATCGCTGCTCCCGCTGAGGAATCTGCTCCGGTTAAAACCCCAGTAGTCCTGGAACAATCCGCCCCCCCCGACGACGACAAGCGACGCCCAGCCTATTGAGTCGACTTGCCCCTCCAGGTCATCCCACCCGAGGGCAGTCACGGCGTGCTCGCTCACCGTGCGCGCCGGGTTGTATGAGAGGACGCGGAAGTCGGCCGATGAGTCCCGCCTTCGCATCGCCACCAACAGCGAATGAAGAATTGCCTCATCCCCAGCGTTGCCAGCGCCGTAATAGCCAGCGATCAGCGCCCGCAGCGTCATAGCCCCACCTCGCCGCCCAAGACGCGGGCGAACCTACTGCAGGCGGTGCAGTGATCGCCGTCGACAAGACGCCAGGCTATCCCACCACAGTGCAGGCAAATCGCGGGCGGCGGGTCAGCCTCGCCAATGCGCCTCTGCCAGTCCTGCGTCCAGGCACGTGCAAGCGTGTCAGTGTCCAGCGCCCAGGCTCTCGCCCTCCCGCCAATCTCCGATCGCACCTCCGGGTGCATATGCAGCCACAGAATCCTCTCCGCGGCTTCGCGGCGGGATTCGGTCAAATGATGGTCGCAGCGGACGATCACGCCATTCACGCCATCGGTGATCAGTTCCGGAAGCGCTCCCACGGGACTGGCGAGGACCACGAGCCCAGCTCGCATCGCCTCGACGACCGACAAGCCGAAGGGTTCCTCGCGATCCTGCATCTGCAGCGCGTACGTCGAACGGAGCAGGAGCAGCACTAGGGCGCGCTGGCCGAGCAACCCATGATCGCGCACGCCGTCTGCCCGCGCCGGCGTCGCATCGGCGTCGCCCCATAGCCGCGCGCCCCCCGCAACCTCCAGGTGGAAGCGCGGCTCGGCGCGCCGGAGTTCGGCCAACACGGCCAGCGCCGTCTCGAGCCCTTTCGACGGATGCGAGAAGTAGACCAACTGATAGGGATCACGCTCGGGCGCGGCAGCCTCGGCGGCAATGAAATGCGACGGCTCGTAGCCGTTGTAGGAGACAAACAGCTTCGCGGCGGGAACGCCCCACACTTCGACGGCGGCCCGGCCGAGAAAGTTGCTGACGGCGTACAGCGCGTCGTACGCGAGCCGGCCCAGGCCGATCGGTGCCTGCGTGCCATGGGCCCAGACGATACGAAGCCGGGCTGCGAGGTCGAGCTCCAGCGCCGGCGTCAAGTCGAGCGCGCCGCCGGAGGTGTTGAAGATGGCGACGTCGGCCTCGAGACGCCCGACGTCATTGAGTGGCTGGTACTCGACGCCATCGATGGTCTCGCGCCGGGTGCAGTTCACAATGTGCGTGACCCTATGCCCCATCCGTGCCAGCGCCCACGCCATGCGCACCCGTGCCGTCACCCCCCCGCCGACGCCGAGCGCGTCGGGCGTGCGCCCGTCGTACGTCAAGTGCCGGTCGGGGCAGTACAGGACGACGCGCAGCGGCACGGCAACCGGCTCCTCAGCCGCCAGCTCGGACTTCAGGCGTGCTGGTACGCACCCAGCACCTCGTCTACCGAGCCGACGGCCGCCAGCCGGCCGTGCTCCAGCCACGCGGCGCGGTGGCACACCTGGCGCACGGTGTCGGCCGAGTGCGACACAAACGCCATCGCCGCGCCCTGCCGGCGGTAGTCCTCCATGCGCCGCAGGCATTTCTCCTGGAAGCGGGCGTCACCGACGGCCAGGACCTCGTCGACGAGCAGCACCTCGGCGAAACGGCACGTGGCGACGGCGAAGCCGAGACGCGCCACCATGCCGGTCGAGTAGGTCCGCAGCGGGGCGTCGATGAACGACTCCATCTCAGCGAAGGCAACGACGTCATCGAACACGGCGTCGATCTCAGAGCGTGTGTGCCCGAGCAGCGTGCCGAACAGGTAGACGTTCTCGCGCCCGGTCAGCTCGGCGTGGAACCCGGCCCCCAGGTCGAGCAGCGCGGCCAGCCGGCCCCACACAACGACGCGGCCGGAGGTCGGGTGCAGGACGCGGGCGATGGTCTTGAGCAGCGTCGTCTTGCCGGCCCCATTCCGGCCAACGATACCCAGGATCTCCCCCGGCCGCACCTCCAGGCTGACGCCCGAGAGGGCCCACAGGTCGATGTACTCGATCCGCCCTTGCGCCCAGCGGATGGCGAACTCCTTGAAACTGGAGACGCGCTCGCGCGGCAGCCGGTAGCGCACCGAGACGTCGGTCAAGCGGATGGCGGCCGGATCAGACACGGTAGGCATACTCGCGCGCCCTGCGGGTGAAGATCCACCAGCCGAGGACCAGCGCCACCAGCCCGGCGCCGAAGGCGACGGCCAGCGTCGCGCCGTCGGGCAGACGGCCCTCGTATAACACGGCGCGGAAGCCCTGCACGAACCAGAACATCGGGTTCCAGCGCAGCCAACCTTGGACGGATTCGGGCAGCAGCCCGATCGGGTAGATCACCGGCGTCAGGTACAGCCAGGCCGTCAGCAGCACCTCGTAGGTCGGCATGACGTCGGCGAAGTACACCGCCGCGGCCGACAGGGCCAGTGCCACGCCCAGGGTGAACAGCCCAACGGCCAGGACGGGAATCGGCAGCAGCAGCCAGGACCACGCCGGCGGGACGCCGAGCACCAGGGCAATGATGGCGTAAGCCACCAGCGCCAGGACCAAGTTAACCAGCCCCGTGCCCAGCGCGGCGAGCGCGAAGATCGACTTGGGCAGGAAGACGCGGGTGATCAGCCCGCCGCCCCACAGCAGGTCGCTCATCGCCGCCGTCGTCGACTGCGCGAAGAAGTTCCATACCAGCAGCCCCGAGAGGACATACAGCGCGTAATCGCGGGCTGGGGCGCGGAAGAGCTGCGAGAAGACCAGCGTCAACACGGTCATCGTCAGCAGCGGGTTGATCATCGTCCAGGCAACGCCGAGGATCGAGCGCTTGTAGCGCGCCTTGACCGAGCGCGACACGAGCTGGACGATCAGGTCGCGGTAGCGGACGAGCGCCTGACCCTCCTCAATGAAGGGCGTCGCCCGCGCTGCCGAGTCGTAGCACGGAAGCACGGCATCGGGCGCCGAGGTAAGGCCGTCCATGGCGAGGCAGTCTAGCACGATTCAGACGGAGGCTTCAGTCGTGCTCGTGTTCCGCCGGCGTGAGCGTCTCGGCGCCATCCAGCCGGCCGGCGAGCTTGGCCGGATTGTGGATCAGCGTCGGGAAGCAGCGCGAGCAGATCCAGCCCGCCGCGCCGCGGAAGCGGATCGACAACAGCACGGCCTCAGCCTCGCTGCGCTGGCAGTTCAAACACACGGGAACCGGCGATGACGTCTGCAAAGGTACCTCCACGCTTTGAGACCGGCCCGGGGTGTTGCCCCGGGCCGGCGATCGAATGACTTCCAGGCTGGACGACGTTCGGGCTAGCCCCCAAAAAGGAGCGCCCACCACACCTGCCACGCGCTCGGCAGCGGATCCCGGGGCGGCGCGGACGCCGGCGTGGGCGTGACAACGCCTGCCGCCGGTAGCGGGATGATCAGCTTCTCGCCGTCGCGCACCATGCGCGCCTGGCTCCGCGCCCACTCCTCGACCTGCGCATCGGATCCCGCCTCGGCCAGATCATGCTGCAGCTCCGCCTGCTGTGTCTCGAGCGCCGCCGTCTCGGTGTGCAGCACATCGGCGTCGCGCTCGAGCTCGCGGGCGTTGCTCATCCGCCGGTTCAGGTCTCCAAGCAGCAGGATGCCACCGACAGCGGCGGCGAGGATCCACAGCCGGGAGAGGCCGAGCTTGGCGAGCGGTCCTTGACTCATGGCGATTCCATCTTACTCAAGCCTGCACGTTGCAGCAAGCGTGCCCCCCGCCCGGAAAGCAAAAAGGCCCCGCAGGGCCTTGGTGCCGAAGGAGGGATTTGAACCCTCACGAGCGCAATGCTCACTGAGCCCTGAACCCAGCGCGTCTGCCAATTCCGCCACTTCGGCTCTCGGGCGGTATTCTACCCTAACCCGGAGGCTTGTCAACGGTCAGGGCCCGCACCCCGCCTCACGATGGTTCACCCCCAGCCCAGCCCTCCCCCTTTCAGGGGGATGGAGGGGGTCACCGCGCGGTCATCTTCTCGGCTTCATCGAGCCGCAGCGACAGCACCCGGCTGGCCGAATCGTCGCCCATGCTGACGCCGTACACCACCTCGGCCGTCTGGATCGTCTGCCGGTTGTGGGTGATGATGACGAACTGCGTGTCCTGAGCCAGCTCGCGCAGCATGTCGCAGAAGCGGACGACGTTGGCCTCGTCCAGCATGGCGTCCACCTCGTCGAGCACACAAAACGGCGTCGGCGACACCTTGAGCAGCGAGAACACCAGCGCGCAGGCCGTCAGGCTGCGCTCGCCGCCGGAAAGCATCGCCAGCCCGTGCTCGCGCCGGCCGGGCAGCCGCGCCTCGATGTCGATGCCCGTGTTCATCAGATCGTCGCTGTCGGTCAGAACCAGCCGCGCCGAGCCTCCGCCAAACAGCCGGGTGAACACCTGGCGGAAGGTGACCGCCACGGCGTCGAAGGTCTTGCGGAACTCGCGCTCCATCAGGTGATCCAGCTCAGCGATCACCTCCTGGATCTGCGATTCGGCCTTGCGCAGGTCGTCGAGCTGCGTTGTCAGGAAGTCGGCCCGCTGGCGGACCTCCTCGTACTCGCGCCGTGCCTCGACGTTGACGGCGCCCATCCGTCGGAGCTGCAGCCGCAGCCGCGCCACCACCCCCTCCAACTCGGGCGGGACCTCCTCCACGCGCGGGAGGGTCTCGACCCAGCCGGTGAGCGGCAGCGGCTCCGGCCCGGTGACGCTCTCCTCATACTCGAAGGCCACCAGCCCGAAGTCGTCCTCGATGCGCTGCTGCAGCGAAATCAGCTCCTGCTGGCGGCGCGCCAGCTCGATCTGCGCTTGCGAGTGTGCCCTCTCAGATTCCTGCAGCTCGGAGCGACTGCGGGCCTCGGCGGCTTCGTGCTCGGCCCGCTCGGCCTCGAACTGGCGCAGCTGCACCTCGAGCGCGTCGGACTCGGCCTGCATCTCCGCCAGCGCCGACTCGATGACCTGGAGTCCAGCTTCGGCTTCGGTCAGGTCGCGCCGCGCGGCGGACTCGGCGGCGGAGCGCGCCTGCGCCCGGAGGGCGCGGTGCCCAAGGTCCGCTTGAAGGATCGACAGGCGTGCATCGGCATCCGCCGCCCGCGTGGCGGACTCCCCCGCCGCCGTGCGCGCCAGGTTGACGTTGGCTTCGAGCTGCAGCAGCAGCGCCGCACCCTCGCCGCCCGAGAGGCGCAGCCCAAGGGCATCGACCTCGGCCTGCCGCGTGCGCTCCTCGGCCTGCAGCGCCGCGCCGCGTGCTTCGGATTCCCCGCGCTCGCGGTCGGCGCGCTCGACCTCCTGCGTCAGCCGCAGCCCGGCCGCCGCCAGCGTCTCGATCTGCGCTTCCTTCGATCGCAGGTCGACAGCCACCTGCTCCAGGCGCAGCCGGACGTTTCGATCGAGCGCAGTTGCGTCTTCCGCAGCACGGGAGGCTTCGGCCAAACGTGTCCGGGCCAAATCCAGGTCGCGGCGGACGGCATTCGCACGTTCCACCCGCTGCTCCCGCTCGTCTAACGTGGCCTGGAGCTCCTCCTCGATCTCGGCCAGCGATTCGGACGGCCGATCCTCTTCCGGCACGCCCGCCAGTACGTCGCCGGCGGTCGAAAAGACCTCGCCCCGCATTGTGACGACCCCCGCTCCAGCGGGCAGTGTGCCGGCCAGCCGCCGCGCTTCGCCGCGCGTGCGGACGACGAGCGTTCGTCCGAGAAGGGCTTCAACGGCATCACGAATGGACTCATCGGGCCGGGCCAGCTCGGCAGCGTTACCCAGGTTGACCGGATCCAGGCTCGCCAGGCGCGGCGCCGGCGCAGCCGCCAGCGCCTGCGGCACCAGGCTGACACGCCCGGTGCGCGGTGCCTCAGCCAGCCAGGCCAGGGCTCCCTCGACGCTCTCGGCATCCTTGAAGACAAACCCCTGCGCCGCCTCCCCCAGTGCCGCGAGGATAGCCGTCCGCATCTCGAGTTCGGGATGGATCAGAGAGCCCAGCCGGCCGATCGAGCCGGTGACCTCACCGTCGTGGATCGCCTGCTCCAAACGGGCGCGCCCCAACTGCGCCTGGCGTGCTTCGTTGAACAGCACCGAGCGGCGGGCTTCGAGAGCCGCCTGTCGCGATTCCACCTCGCGCAGCGACTCCTGCGCCGCAGCGAGCGACTGCTCGAGGCCGGCAACTTCCTGACGCACGGCACCCTCGGCCTCGCGCGCCGCCTGCAGGGCGCTCTCGGCCTGCTCGACCGCCCGCCGTTCGTCAGCCAGCTTCTGGCGCGAGCTCTCGGCTGCCGTCTGCGCCGCCAGGTGCGCGGCGCGAGTCTCACTCGTCTGGGTCGAGAGCGACTGCAGGCGCGCATCGGCCCGCGCCAGCTCCGAGCGCCAGTCGCCGCGCTCCTGCTGGAGCGCATCGAGCCGCGCCCGCGTAGCGGCCAGACGCTCCTGCAATCCGTCGCGATCGAGGTCGGCCAGGTCAGCCGGCCCTTGCAGGCGGTTGAACTCCTCTTCGGCGGCAAACAGTGTCTTCTGCCGGCCGGATGCATCTTCGCGCGCGGCGGCTAGCCGCTGGGTGAGGTCGTCACGTTCGCTCTGCACCTGGGCGGTCTCTGCCTGCGCCTGGGCTTCCTGCTCGGCCAGGCCGCGCAGGCGTTCCTGCGCCACGGCCACTCGGCGTCCAAGCGTCTCCCTCTCGGCGAAGCGTGACGACATGCGCTGCGAGTAGGCATGCAGCTCGGCTCTCAGGGACTCGATGCGGCCGCGCACCTGCAGTAGCGAGGTGTCCAGCCTGTCCTGCTCGAGGCGCAATTCGTCGCGCCGCTGCGCCTGCTGTCCGGCTTCGGCATGCGCTTCGGCCACCTGCTTCTGCACCCGGAACCAGTGGAAGCCGTACCAGGTCCTCAGCGCCGACTTCAGATCGTCGCGCACCTGCTCGTACTCGTGCGCCCGGCGTGCCTGGCGCTCGAGGCTGCGCACGCGCGGCAGGAGCTCGGCCAGGATGTCCTGGACGCGCTCCAGGTTGCGCTGTGTGGCCTCGAGCCGGCGCAGTGCTTCCTCGCGCCGCGAGCGGTACAGCCCGATGCCGGCGGCTTCCTCGAACAGCCGCCGCCGTTCCTCGGCCTTGAGCGCCAGCACCGCGTCAACCAGCCCCTGGCCGATGATCGTGTAGGTGCGCTGTCCCAGCCCGGTCTCGGACAGCAGTTCATAGACGTCGCGCAGCCGGACGCGCTGGGCGTTGAGGAAATACTCGTTCTGGGCGTCACGGTAGGCGCGGCGGGCGACGGTCACCTCGGTGAATTCGATCGGCAGCCAGCCGTCGCCGTTGTCGAAGGTGATCGTGGCCGAGGCCATGCTCGCCCGCGGGCGGGTTTCCGACCCGGCGAAGATCATGTCCTCGGTCTTCTTGCCGCGCAGCAGGCCGTAGGATTGCTCACCGAGCACCCAGCGGATGGCGTCGGCGATGTTGGACTTGCCCGAGCCGTTGGGGCCGACAATGGCCGTGATCGTCCGGCCGAAGTGGAACTCGGCCTTCCCGGCAAAGGTCTTGTAGCCCTGCAAATCGAGGGCCTTCAGGCGCGGGGACTCGCGGCGCGGCGCTTCCATTCCGGCTCAGGCCTCTCCCTGCGGTGCGTGGTTGACCCGCGCCAGCGCGTCGGCGGCCGCCTGGTGGGCCGCCTCCTGCTTGCTGCGTCCCTCGCCCCGGCCCATGGGCTCGGCGCCGACGGTGACCTCGACGACGAACAGGCGGGCGTGGTCCGGTCCGCTCGCGTCGACGGTGCGGTAGCGCGGCGTCTCGCCGCGTTCGGCCTGGGCCCAGATCTGGAGCAGGCTGCGCGGATCGATCTGCGAGTCGTCGCCCAGGATCGCCTCGACTGCCGTCAGGAGCCGCGGCTCGACGAAAGCCTCGACCGCCTGGATGCCCTGATCGAGGACCAGCGCGCCGAGCACGGCCTCGAACGCGCCGCACAGCAACATGTCGCGCGTTCGCCCGCCGGAGGCCTCTTCACCCCGGCCGAGGCGCAGCGCCTCGCCCAACCCAAGCTCGCGGGCGAAGGCTGCCAGTTGCTCGGTGCGCACCAATGCCGAACGCAAGCGCGTCAGCTTGCCCTCGTCCATTTCGGGGAAGCGGCGGTACAGCCAGGCGGCGCTCAGGAAGTCCAGGGCGGCGTCGCCCAGGAACTCGAGGCGCTCGTTGTCCTCCAGCGCGTCGCTGTGCTCATTGAGGTACGAGCGGTGCGTCAGGGCGCGCCAAAGCAGGCCAGGGTCCCGGAAGGCCAGGCCGGCCCTTCGGGCGAACTCCTCGGGTGCCACGGTCGATTCTCCTCGAACTTGGGGGACGCGGACAACCCAGCGCCTGGGGTGCCGGCGTTCCTCCGGTTCGGAAATGCTCGTGGGGGCGATTCTAACGCGAGAACTCCCGGATGACCAGCACAGCGTTGTGTCCGCCGAAGCCGAAGGCGTTGCTCACGGCGATCTGCACGCGCCCCTCACGGGCGGCGTTGGGCACATAGTCGAGATCACACTCGGGATCGGGTGTGTGCAGGTTCATCGTTGGCGGGATCAACCCCGTGCGCAGAGTCTGCACACACAGCACAGCCTCCAGCGCGCCGGTGGCGCCCATCATGTGCCCGGTCATCGACTTGGTCGACGAGACCGGTATGCGGTAGGCCTCCTCGCCCAGCGCCGCCTTGATGGCCCGCGTCTCCGCCAAGTCATTGAGCGGCGTGCCCGTGCCGTGGGCGTTGATGTAGCCGACCTCGTCGGGCCGCACGCCGGCGGAGTCCAGCGCCTGCCGGATGGCCGCCGCACCTCCGGCGCCGTTCTCGTCCGGGGCGGTGATGTGGAAGGCGTCGGCGGTGGCGGCGTAGCCGGCGATCTCGGCCAGGATCGAGGCGCGGCGCGCCCGCGCGTGCGCCTCGGTCTCCAGGATCAGGATCGCCGCGCCCTCACCCATCACCAGCCCGTCGCGGTCCTTATCGAACGGCGACGGCGTGACGTACGGCGTGTTGCCGCGCCGCGACAGCGCGCCCAGCCGGTCGAACGTCGCTAGGCCCAGGCGCGTGATCGTCGCCTCGCTGGCGCCGGCGATGACCACGTCGGCCATCCCGTTGCGCAGGTGCAGCCAGGCCTGCCCGATGGCATCGTTGCCCGAGGCGCAGGCCGAGCCGACGGTGAAGCACGGGCCGCGCGCGCCCAGGTCGATCGCCAGATGCCCGGCGGCGCCGTTAGACATGATCATCGGGATGGTGAACGGGCTGACGCGTCGCGGGCCGTCGTGCAGCAGAATGCCGACCGAATCCTCGATCGCCCGCAATCCACCAATGGCTGACGACACGATCACCGCCACGCGGCCGGCGTTGGCGTCGGTGATGGCGAACCCGGCTTGCTTCAGCGCCTGCGCGCACGCGGCGGTGGCGAAGATCTGGAACCGGTCGCGGCGCCGGGTCTCCTTGACGTCAACGTACGCCGTCGGATCGAAGCCTTTGACCTCGCAGGCGAACTGCACCGCCATGTCGGAGACCTCGACCTGCCTGACAGGACCGACGCCGGAGACGCCGTGTGTGATCGCCTCCCAGGTCTCATCGACCGAGTTCCCAACCGGGTTGATCGTGCCCATGCCGGTGACGACAACTCGAGGGAGCATCGCGCCAGCCTCCTGAATCGTGAAATCGGGGGTAGTGGACCCGAGAAGGTTAACCCTTCAGGCGGCCGGGGGTTGTGGTGGGGACTTGAAGCCGGAGCCGGTGAGGATCGCGACGACCGGGTCGGGGATGTCGTTGAGCACATGAAGGACGGCAGGCCAGACGACGGCGGAGGTCGGCTCGACATTCAGCCCGGTGCGCGCCAGCAGGTCGCATCCCCGCAGCAGCTCGTCCTCGCTGACCACCACCATCGTGCCTTGCGTGGACTCGACCGCCGCCAGGACGGCGTCACCTCGCAGCGGGAAGCGCACACGGATGCCTTCGGCCCGCGTCTCGCCCTCCTGCACCAGCGACAGCCCGGTGCTGCCGGAGGTGTAGACCGCCCAGACCGGCGCGCAGGCCTGGGCCTGGACGCCGATCATACGCGGCAGGTTGCCGATCACACCCGCCCGCAGCAGCGCCTCGAACCCGCGATGAATCCCCACGAGCAGACCCCCGTGCCCGACGGGAGCCAGCACTGCTCCGGGGGCTTGCCCGAGTTGCTCGACGAGCTCGTAAGCTAGGGTGGCATTGCCGGCAAGCCCGTGCGGCAGGTAGGCATGCGAGGCATAGACCGCGCCGCCCTCGGCCGCCTCTCGGACCGCCGTTGCGGCCGCCGACCGAGGCCCGTCGATGGCCACCAGCTCGGCGCCGCAGGCTTCGATCTGGGCGCGCTTGGGTCCCGAGGCCGTCGCAGGGACGAACACGCGGGCGCGAATCCCGGCCCGGGCGGCATAGGCGGCGAAGGAGGCTCCGGCGTTGCCCGACGAGTCCTCGACGGCCTCCGTCACCCCGGCCGCCGCCAGCGCGCTGACCAGGACCGCCGTGCCGCGATCCTTGTAGGACCCGGTTGGATTCAGGTGATCGCACTTGAAGTGCAGGACGCGCTCGCCGACGCGCACGGGGAGCAACGGTGTGCCGCCTTCACCCAGGCTGATGAAATCCGCGGACGGGGTGAGCGGGAAAGTGGACCGGTAGCGCTGCAGCCCGCGTCGCTCGGCCGCAAGTGGGAAGGCCGACGGGGCAACCCATGGCGCGGCGTAGTCGTAGACACCGCCGCACGCCGGGCAGCGGTAGGGGAGCAGGTCGTCAGGGTAGGCTCGGCCGCAGCCGGTGCAGCCGAAGGGCCACGGCTCCGGCGGACGGCCGGGGATCACGGCCGCCGGTCCTCCGGCTGGGGCGCGTAGTCGCCCTCGATCCAGACCTCGCCGTCCGGGCCGATCTCCTTCTTCCATACCGGGACGATTTGCTTGAGGCGGTCGATGCCATAGCGGGCGGCCTCGAACACGCCGGTGTCGCGGTGTGCCGCCGTGCAGGCGATCAGCACCGTCGGCGTCCCGGGGTCGAGGAGCCCAATCCGCTGCACGATGGCGATGCCCTCGACGGACGGCCACCGCGAGCGGATCTCGTCCGCTACCTGGCGCATCTTGGCCTCGGCCATCGGCCGGTAGGCTTCGTACTCAAGCGCCGCGGTTGAGTGCGCCGGACCGCGGCGCGTCTCCGCGCGCACCATGCCCGTGAATACGCAGGCCGCGCCGGAGGTGGGAAGGGTCAGCCCGGCGAGCAGCGCGTTGAGGTCGATCGGATCCTGCGTGATGTGGAGCACGGTCGGGCCCGGTCCGGAGCCGCCGGAGACCGGCGGGAAGATCGCCACCTCGTCGCCGTCGGCGATAGGGTGGTCCCCAAAGGCGAAATCGCGGTTGACGGCCATGACAGCCGATGGCAGCGCATCGGCCAGCGCCGGGTGGCGTTCGGCGATCAGCTGGCGCAGGCGCGTGACGGTGAGCGGGCCGTCCACCTCGAGGGTCTCGCGGGAGATGCCGGCGCGGGCGCGCAGAATGGAGAAGTACAGCAGCGTGAGGGTCATCGATCGGGTTCGAGCACCAGGTCGCCGCTGCGGCCCCCGTGCTTCTCGATCAGGCGCACATCGGTAATGCGCGCCCGGCGGTCGATGCCCTTGATCATGTCGTAGACCGCCAGCGCCGCGACGGTCACCGCCGTCATGGCTTCCATCTCGACCCCGGTCCGACCGGTGGTGCGCACGGTGGCAGTCAGCACCGCGCCGGGCAGTGCATCATCGTAGGCAAATCGGACGTCGACCTGGGTGAGCGACAGCGGGTGGCAGAGCGGAATGAGCTCGGAGGTGCGCTTGGCGGCCATGACGCCGGCCAGCTCGGCCACGGCGCGCAGGTCTCCCTTCTTCAGGTCACCGGCGCGGGCCAGGCGCAGCGTCTCGGGCGCCATGAGCACGTGGCCGCGGGCCACGGCCCAGCGTTCGGTCTCGGGCTTGCCGCTGACGTCGACCATGCGGGCACGCCCGCAGGTATCCAGATGGCTGAGCTCGTCGCCGGGCATGCGCGGATTATACTGCCCCATGGGCGGAGCGACTTCCGCAGTCCTTCCGACTTCGGAAGTCGCTCCGGTCGCCTTGACGCCCCTTCCCGGGCCTGCTATAATCCCTTCTACGCCTGCCCCGAGGGCAGGCGCTTCCGTGACTTGAACGAAGGAGTTGGACCATGCCACCGCTTCCCAAGAGAAAGCACTCCAAGGGGCGGCGTGATCGTCGTCGGGCCCACGATGCGCTGGAAACCCGCTCGCTGGTCACCTGCACCAACTGCGGCGAGCAGCACCAGGCACACCACATGTGCCTCAAGTGCGGCCACTACGCCGGCCGCGAAGTCGTCGAGATCAAGAAAGACTGATCCCGGCGGGGCCGTGCGAGTGCACGGCCCCTTCGATTCAGATGCCGATCGATCCCCGCACCACCGCCTTCGTCTTCCCCGGCCAGGGTTCGCAGTTTGTCGGCATGGGCAAGGTGCTGGCAAAGACCGATCCGCTGGCGGCGGAAGTCTTCGCCCGGGCGGACTTCCTGCTGGGTCTCTCCCTGAGCACCTTGTGTTGGGAGGGGCCGGCCGAGACGCTCAACGACACGATCAACACGCAGCCGGCCTTGCTGACGCACTCGGTTGCCGTGCTCGGCGCGGTGCAGCGCAGACTGCCTGATTTCCGCCCGGCGCTGGTGGCCGGGCACTCGATGGGCGAGTTCTCGGCGCTGGTCGCCGCGGGGGCGCTCGGGTTCGAGGAGGCGCTTCGGCTGGTGCTTGAGCGCGGGCGCGCCATGCAGGCTGCCGGGCGTCAGCAGCCGGGCGGGATGGCGGCCATCCTCGGCCTGGAGGTTGAGGCGGTCGTCGCGGCGTGTGCGCAAGCCACGGCCGAGGCTGGCGCGGTCATCCAGCTGGCCAACGACAACTGCCCGGGCCAGCTGGTGATCTCGGGCGACGGCGCGGCGCTCGATCGGGCCCTGGAGCTGCTGACGGCCGCCGGCGCCAAGAAGGCCGTGCGGCTGGCGGTCAGCATCGGCGCGCACTCGCCGCTGATGCAGCCAGCCCAAGAGCGGTTGAACCGCGCCCTGGCAGCCGCCGGGTTGGCGGACCCACGTGTCCCGATCGTCGGCAACGTCGACGCCGCGCTGCTGGAGACAGCCGATGCGATTCGCCATGACCTGGAGGCGCAGCTGACCTCGCGCGTGCGCTGGACCGAGTCGATCCAGGCGATGCGCACGGCGGGCGTGACCACGTTCGTCGAACTCGGGGCTGGGAACGTGCTGTGCGGGCTGATTCGGCGCATCGACCGGGCTGCAGTCACGCTGGCGGTCGACGCCCCGGAGAGCCTGGCCCTCCTGACGGCTTAGCATGCGCAAGTTCGTGTTCGCCCTGTTCTTCCTGCTGGCGGTCTACTTCCTCCTGACACGTTTCACCGAAGTCGAACAAGTTGCCCTGACGCTGCAGCGCGGCGATGTGAAATGGATCGTGCTCGGCATCGGGCTGCAGTTCGTCTGGCTGGTGAACGTGGCGGCCTGCTTGCGAGCCTGCTACCGCCTGCTGGGCGTCGAAGAGTCGATCGAGAGGCTGCTGCTGCTGGCGCTGGGAGCCAACTTCGTCAACGTCATTGCCCCGGCTGCCGGGGTAAGCGGCTTGGCCGTGTTCATCACCGACTGCCGGGCGCGCGGCAAGCCGACCGGACGCGTCACCTCGGCGGCTGCGCTGTCGGTCATGTACGACTACCTGGCCTTCATCATCGTCCTGGCACTCGGGCTGACCGTCCTGTTCCGCCGCGACCGGCTGGAGGCGGCCGAGATCTGGGCCTCCATCATCCTGCTGGGAATCGCCTCCGTCTTTGGGTTCCTTCTGTGGCTGGGGATGCACTCGGGCGAATCGCTCGGCCATGCGCTGGCCTGGATGGCACGGACGGTCAACCGCGTGGTCTGGCCCCTGCGCCGGCGCGCGTACCTGTCGGAGGACAACGCCCGTGCCTTCGCCATGGAGGCCGCCGACGGGCTGGCCATCGCCCGCCAGGCGCCGCGCGGCGCCATCCTGCTGCCGGCGGCGCTGGCGCTCAGCAAGCAGGCGCTGCTGATCTCGATCCTGTTCATGGTCTTCATGGCTTTTGGCCAGGCCTTCTCGGTCGGGACGCTGGTGGCGGGCTATGCCATTGGCTACCTGTTCCTGATCGTCTCGCCGACACCGTCCGGAATCGGGTTCGTCGAGGGCGCCATGACGCTGGCGCTGACGACGCTGCGGGTGCCGCTCGCAGCGGCGACGATCATCACCCTCGCTTACCGCGGCATCACACTGTGGTTGACCCTGTTGTACGGCATGGTCGCCATGCGCTGGATCGGCCACCAGCCCACGGCCGCGGCCTAGCGCCCCCACCAACCTCCCCGACCCGCCGATTCCCCACCCTCATGCCGGTGCGAGGCGGGAGGTCGCACAGAACCCGCATGCTATAATCCTCGCGTCCCTCCGGTTTCGACGATCATGGACCTCGTGAAGGCTCCTCCCTTCCTCATCTCGCCCCTTGCCGGGGCGCCGTTCCACATCGCCCTCGCCTTGGTCCTTGCCTTGTTCGCGGCGCTGGCGCTGACCATCCGCCGCACCGCATCGGAACGCGTCGGCGGGCGCTGGATGGCGGCGGCCGGCGTGCTGGTCCTGGCGCATGCTTTGCTGGCGCTGGCCGGTACGCTCGTTGGCGGCGGATGGTTCCCGGAGGGCAGCCTGCGTGTCTTCGAGGCCGCCGCGGCCGTGGAAGGTGGGCTGCTCCTCGGCTGGGCGGCAGTCCATTCCGGACGGAGCCGTGTGGCGCTGGCCGGCGTGATCGTCGCCTCGGCGATCGTGGTCGCTGTGGCCGGGACGCTGGCAGCCTTGGCTTACAGCGCGGCGCTGCCAGCCGGGTGGGAAACCTATTCCAGCCTGAGCCTCGCCGGCCTGTCGACCGCCTTTCTCGTCCTGCTCGTCTTGCGTCGTCCAGCATCGTGGGTGTTTTACGCGGCTGCATTCGGGGCCCTGCTTCTGGGCAGCGGCGCCGATGCCACGCTGGGGCTGGCGGGCGCGGCGCAGGGCGACCTGCTGCACGTCGGCCAGCTCATCGCCTATCCGACCCTCGCATACGGCGCGCTGCGTGACCTGCTGCGCGCCTGGCGCACGGCCGGCACCGAGCCGTCATCGCTGCTCCCCGGCCTTCCGAGCGACGTCGCCCCATCGGTCGCTTCCGTCGGCGACCTGACCGGCCTGCTGGTGACCGAAGACGTCGGCGACCTGGCCGAGCAGCTCGTCGAGGCCCTCGGGCGCACACTGCGAATCGAATTCTGCGCGCTGCTGACGCCGCCCGATTCCACCGGCCACTTCACCCTGGCGACCGGATTCGACCTGATCCAGGAGCGACCCATCCCCGGCGCAGCCATCGACGCGCAGCAGTGCCCGGCCATCGCCGCCGCGCTGGCCGCGCGCAAGCCGCTGATGCTCGACCCCGAGCGCGACGACGCGGACCTGCTAACGCTAAAGGGTGTGCTGCACTTGGTGGCCGTCGGCCCCGGGCTGCTGCTGCCGATGCACTCCGGCTCCGAACTCCACGGAGGGCTGCTGCTCTTGTCTCCGTACGCGCGTCGGGCGTGGTCCCCGCTGGAGCAGCAGGCGCTGCTGGCCGCGGTCACCTCGCTGGCGCTGCGCTTCTCGCGCTTGAAGATGCATTCGATCGACTACGCGCTGGCCAAGCAGGACACGATCGTCCGCCGCCGGCGCTCGCGCAGTGCGCCTCCCTGGCGCCCGCAGGCACCGTTGGCGGCCGGCGTGCCCGAAGGTGGGCCACTTCCAGACATCGACCAGCTGGCTGGCGAGCTGCAGCTGGCGCTGCAGGAGCTGGCCGATACACGTTCCCAGTTGGCGTCGCTCGGGGGCGGAAGCAGCCTGCGCGGGAGCGAGATGGCGCCCGACTCCGAGGCCATCACCTCGCTGGCGCAGGAACTGCGTCAACCTCTGTCGTCGATCCTGGGGTACACCGAGCTGCTGCTCGGCGATTCGGTCGGCCGACTGGGCGGTACGCAGCGCCAGTTCATCGAGCGCATCCGCACGGCCATCGACCGCATGCGCATGCTCTTGAGCGACCTGATGCAGGTGACGGCCCTCGAGATGGGTGAGCTTACCCTGACCCCCGCGCCGATCGACCTGCTGCATTGCGTCGAAGAAGCCGTCACCCAGGTAGGCAACACGCTGCGCGAGAAGGACCTTGGGCTGCGGCTGGACTTCCCCGACGAGGTGCCGGCGGTCATGGGCGACATCAATGCCCTTGTGCAGATCCTGGTCCACCTGCTGTCGAACGCCGCCGGCGCCTCGCCGGAGGGCGAGGAGATCGGCATCCAGGCGCGCGTGCTCGATTCCGAGCCCAACGGGTTCCTGCTGCTGTCGGTGAAAGACAAGGGCGAGGGCGTCTCGGCCTTGGACCTGGGGCGCGTCTTCGAGCCGCTGTACCGGGCCGACAACACGCTGATCTCCGGCCTGGGCGACCACGGTGTCGGCCTGGCGCTGGTGCGGGCGCTGTGTGAGGAGCTCAGCGGCCGCGTGTGGGTGGAGTCCGAGGCCGGCGGGGGCTCGACGCTCAGCGTCCTGCTCCCACTGGCACACCCGGATGCCGCCGGGACCGGAGATGCAACGCTGTAAGCCCGCGGCGTGATCCGAATCGAGGAGGGCGGGGGCGATGAAGGCCGTGGTCGTCTACGAATCGCTGTGGGGCAACACCGCCGCCATCGCCCGGGCGATCGCCGAAGGCCTCGGTCCGGAGGCGCGGGCCCTGTCCACATCCGAGGCATCTCCGGCCGCCCTTGCGGGCGTCGATCTCCTTGTGGCCGGTGCCCCAGTGATCTCCTTCGCGCTCCCCACGGACAGGGCGCGGGACAGCATCGGCGCGAATCCGAGCGGGGCTCGCCCCCCGGCCGATCTCAGCCACCCGTCGATGCGCTCGTGGCTCGGGCGATTGCCCGAGGGGCACGGACGCTCGGCAGCCTTCGAGACACGCCTCCGCTTCTCACCGGGAGGCTCGACGTCAAGGATCCTTCGCGGGCTGGAGCACGCCGGCTATCGCCGGATCGCGCCGGGGCAGCGTTTCATCGTTCGGGGCGCATACGGCCCGCTGCGGGATGGCGAAACGGAGCGGGCGCGGCGTTGGGGAGTTGAACTCGCCAGGGCCATGGGGTAACAAGCCGGCGCTCGCCTGCGCGTCCCGCCACCGCCGCATCGCGTGCACAGCAGACCTGGCTGGCGGAACCGGTCGGTGAGCGCGTCCAGGTTCCCGATCGCGCCATGAGCGATCCGAGCCCGAGCCGCCTTGCGGTTGAACTCAAGGCCGCGTGGCTGTCACCAGAGTTGCTCGCTGTGCCGGCGACCTGCCAACTTGGAGTGAAGTGTGTTGCTTGCCGCCAATACCTGACTTGCATGCGGACGAGCCTTACCTGCGGTTGGATCACCCACGTCCTTGGTAGCGACTCCGGAGTGTCCCGATGATGCCCTTCTCAACCGTGATCATCACGCTTGCCCTGGTGTTCTACTCGATCGGCGTCTGGAGCGAGCGGCTCGCCGGAAGGCTGAAGGCGTGGCACCTTGTGTTCTTCTGGCTCGGACTCGTGTGCGACACGTGGGGCACCGGGTTGATGTTCGAGATGGCCGGGGGAATGTCCTTCAACGTACATGCCGTTACCGGCGTACTGGCGATCGTCCTCATGCTCCTGCACGCGATCTGGGCGACGATCGTCCTGGCAAGGAGAGACGAACGCTGGATCGTCAGGTTCCACCGATTCAGTGTGGCGGTCTGGGTGATCTGGCTGGTGCCATACTTCAGCCCGATGGTGATCGGCCTAGAAGGGTAGGCCTGCAGATGGATGGGCGGATCGTCCTCGGGGTCGAAGGTCACGAGGTTCTCGCCCATGCCGGTCGTGCCCGATGGCCCGGCGTGATGGTGCTGGGTGGTTTCCGATCCCACGGATGGTACGGCTCTCGGCCGCCAAGCCGCACGGCACGCGGTCGTGAGCCGTTCATCGTCGGGTCGGCAGTGAGGAGGGCGCCGTGTTGGGCATCGAAACGGACTTGACAGGCCTCGTCGTGTGGGTCCCCGCGTACCTGATCGCGGCGGGTGCCGTGCTGCAGCAGGCCACCCCTTCCGCGAAAGGCTCTTCCGATCCGTCCGCCGAGGTCAATACGGCCGAAGCAATCGTGAAGGCGTATGTCTCCGCCTACGAAGCCAAGGACGTGCGCAAGTACCTGTCCCTCTTCTCCAGGGAGGGTGATTTCCTCGACTACGGGGTTCAGGTCCACGCGAAGGTGAGGGCTCTCAAGCTGGAGCTTGGCAGAGCCTTCGCCCGGGGAACCTTCCAGTTCCGAGTCCACTCCCACTTCGTCTCCGCCGACGGCCGCTTCGCCGCCCTGCAGGCCACGTACACGGACCTGGCCCGCGGTGGAGAGCCGGTTTCGGTTCCCACGCTCGCCATCCTCGAGTTCGGCGAAGGGAAGATCATCAAGGAAATCCTGTACTACGACGGGAGCCAGTTCAAGCGCCACTTCCATGGCGCCTGACCATTGGCCGGAGGCCAGAAGAACCGGACGTACAGTCGGATGACCTGGCGGGGTTGGCCGCCGATGAGCTTGTCCGGCCAGCCGAGCCGGCACAGACAAACCCGTTGAACTCGCATGCACGCCGACCACCCCGGCTCAAGGCCGCCGGGGGCATGGAATCGGGGCGACCGACGGAGAGCATCGTGGCGCACACCCTGGGGCACGTCACGCTCCTTGTCCGGGACTACGACGAAGCCATCGCCTTCTTCACGCAGGCCCTCGAGTTCCGGTTGACTGAGGACACGCCGCTTGGAGAAGGCAAACGTTGGGTTCTTGTCGCCCCGCAGGGACCTGCCGGCACGAGCCTGCTCCTGGCCCGTGCTGTGACTCCAGAGCAGGAAGCCCAGGTCGGCAACCAGGCCGGGGGCCGCGTGTTCCTCTTCCTCTTCACCGATGACTTCGAACGCGACTACGCCGCAATGCGGGAGCGCGGCGTGGTCTTCGCCGAGACGCCGCGGCATGAAGCGTATGGTACGGTCGCCGTGTTCGAAGACCTGTACGGCAACAAGTGGGATCTGCTGGAGCCCCGGCCGGCGCTCCACGCTGGATGATCTTGACGGACGCTGCGGGAATCGTTCTGGCAAGTGCGCGCACCGTACTCGCCGCATCCTGTGGTTGCCGTTCTGGCGCACCGCAACCGTAGAACCGGCAACGGCTTGAGAAGCCGCGGTTGCACCGATGTACCGCACACGTGCAGGTGAGCTCCGCGAGTGCGGGAGCCGCGAGGCTACTCGCCGGATGAGACTCCGCCGGACCCGCAGGATCGAGGATGAGACCCCCTATGAACAGTCGGACCCGGTTCCTCCCCCCCATAATCCTCCTTCTGGCGCTTCTGGCCTGCGGGCCATTGGCATTGCCCACCCCTTCGTCCAGTCCGGTCCCCACTTCGCACCCAACGACGCTGCCGCCATCTCCTGAGGAACCGACCATCAGCCTGACCCGTGAGATTCCCGAGGCCACCACGGTGGCCGCCCCCACGCAAGCTGCGCCCCAGCCGGCAACCGCAGGCCATTTTCAGCCTGGCGACTCCATCCAGCTGGACTCGATCACCATGACCGGCCGGACCGAGGGTTGGGGCCTGAGCGGTCCGTACGTGCTGACGACCGCGGACGGTGGAAAGACCTGGCGTGAGGCCACGCCGGCCCAGAGCTTCCTCCCCGGCACGGAGAACCAGGCGTACGGCGCGTTTCTGGATGCTCAGACCGCCTGGATCGTTTTCGCCGAGAACGGCCACATCCTTCCCGACGCAGCTATCTGGCATACGATGGACGGCGGCTACACCTGGACTCCCGGGACGCCGCTGCTGCACGAGGTCGTCGGCGACAGCGTGTGGGCCGAGTTTGCCGTGCTCGACGCCCGGAACGCGTGGGTGATGGTGCGCGGCGTCTACGTTGGAGCCGGCACGCACTTCAACCATGAGCTCTTCCGTACGATCGACGGCGGGCTGAACTGGACATCCCTCGATGGCGAGATCAGCAGTGAGTACACCGGGATGGTCTTTGCCGACACCACGTTCGGATTGCGCTCGCTGCAAACCATCCGCGCCTATTCCGCCGCACCGCCGGCCTACGAGGTCACGACCGACGGAGGCTCCACGTGGGAGAGCCGCGAACTGCCACCTCCGCCCGAGGCGCCCGACCTGTTCACTCAGCTGCCCTATTGCGAAACCTACCAGCCAGTCCTGCTTTCCGCCCGGTCTATCCGCATGCTGGTGGGCTGTTTTGACTCCTATGACCCGCCCAGGGAATCCACGAGCTACTTTTACTCTACCCAGGATGGCGGCGCGAGTTGGTTGACGGTCCGCTTGCCGGACAAGACGCGGGCTGCGGACGATCGCTTGCTCTGGTTCGGTCTCAACAACGCCCTCTTGCTTGGGCGGGACATGTACTTGAGCACTTCCGACGGGCAGACGTGGTCCTTCGTCAAGACGGTCAACTGGGACGGGCAGTTCTCCTTCAGCGACCCGCAGTACGGCTGGGCGGTCGCCCGCTCGAACGGGGAGGTCGCGCTGGTGCAGACCACCGACTGGGCCGCCACATGGAGCGTGATCAAGCCGACGATCACCCGGTAGCGATGGCGTCGGGCGGTCGAACGGAGGGGCGTCGACCACCGTCGCCCACGTCGTCCGGACGAGGCAGACACTCGTCGGGGTTCTTCGCCCGCAGCGCGGGGTGTCCACTCGATGGCCTGCAGGCTCTGCGTGCCCCCTGGCCGTGGTGTCCCCCCTGGCCGCCGCGCGCCCGACCCGGTACGCCACAGACCCCGGTCTCGCCCGACCAGGAAGACCAAGGACCCGGAGGGGGTCGCTGCGTTGTGACCGACCCTCCGGGTCCCGCACGCTTCCGCTGCGCGCGAGTGTGGTTCAGCCGCTGCCAGGCGCCGTGGTCGGCAGGGATCGGCAGTAGTGCTCAATCGCCTGGTGCAGGAAGGCTGGAAGGTCCTTGTGTATCCTGGTGAAGAACGCAGCAAAGCGCGGGTCCTCGGCGTAGCCATACGCCAGACCGAGCAGGATCTCGCGATTGGGTTCATAGAACCAGCGCAGGTTCTGGTGCCAGCGACCGATGATGATCTGCACCTCCTCGCTGGCAGGGTCGTTCCCAATGCGGGCAGCCAGGTCGCGGTAGATCTGCCCCGCCTCGGCAAAGATGGCGGCCTTCTGCTGGTCCGAGTACCCGTCCCAACGCCGTCGCGATCCCTTCACGATGTCGTCGCCCCAGCGCTGCGCCGCCTCCAGTTCGTAGCGCTGCTGCGTCTCCTCGTCGAAACCTTCGAACAGCTCCTGCGCGCTCATCTCCACCTTCCCTTTCGTGTGTTGAAGCGTCTTGTCAACCGTGCGGATCAGCCCCTCCAGCCGCTCGATCCGGTGGTGCAGTGCTAGCCTATGGGCTTCCAAAGCACGCACCACGTCGAAGTCCGGGCGATCCAGCATGGAGCGGATCTCGTCCAGGCCCAGATCGAGCTCGCGGTAGAACAGCACCTGCTGCAGCCGGAGCACCGCCTCCTCGCCGTAGAACCGGTAGCGATTCTCGCCAACCGACGACGGCTCGAGCAAGCCGATCTGGTCGTAGTAGTGCAGGGTGCGACGGGAGATGCCGGCCAGGTCGGCAAGCTGCTTGACGGTGTACGGCATCCAACATCCCTCGCTCTCAGGCGATACGATAAACTATGACGTAACGTTAATGTCAAGTGGCAATCCCTGCAAGACGGATATCCTGACTACCTGTGCCCGGGGATCTCTGTCGACACGTGGCGAGGGGCGTTTCGATGCACACCAGCCTGGGTCGTCCAGGTTCGGGAACCGCGGGCGCCCGAATGCCGTTATGATGATTAACTTGGTGCGGAACTTGCACCTCGCGGAGGACCATGAAGCGCATCGCCGCGGGTTTCATGCTTACTCTGGCCGCCAGCCTCAGCGCCTGCTCCGGCCTGGCCGGAGGCCTGTTCGCACCCGGCGTGCCGCTGGTCACGGCCGATCCGAACGCCCCGGCGACGCCCACGGCCTTCATGCCCATGCTGCCGACCGAGACACCCATCCCGACGGCAACGGCCACGCCCGGGCCAACGGCCACCCCCACCCCGGTCAATCCGTGGGGTTCTTTCCCGGGCCCGATCGAGCGGTCGGCGATCGAGATCCCACCGCCGCTGCCGCCGCTCAGCCTGGGCAAGGGCGCGGTGACCATCGCCCTTCTGGGCTCCGACATCCGCCCCAATGACGGCGGGTGGCGCACGGACACGATCCTGATCGTCGTGCTCGACCCGGCGGCCGGCACGGCCCACATCCTGGCCGTCCCGCGCGACCTGTACGTCTACATCCCAGGCTGGCGCGTCGACCGCATCAACACCGCCGACGTGCACGGTGGGTTCGAGATGCTGGCGCAGACGATCGAGTACAACTTCGGCATCCCGATCGACCACATGGTGCGGATCGACTTCTCCGGCTTCACGCGGCTGGTGGATTCGCTCGGCGGGCTCGATGTGCACGTGACCGGCTACCTCAATGACGAATGCGGTCGACGCTACTGGACCTACTCGCCGGGCGTGTATCACATGGACGGCTTCACTTCCCTGTGCTACGTCCGCATGCGCAAGGCATCGAGCGACTTCGACCGGCTACGGCGCGAGCAGGAAGTCCTGCTGGCGCTGTTCGACCGGGTGGTCAGCCTCAATGGCCTGGCGCGCATCCCCGAGCTGTACGACCAGTTCCGCAGCCTGGTCAAGACCGATCTGGAGGTCAATGACCTGCTGCCGCTCGTCCCACTGGCCACGTCGCTCGCCGCCGACCGGACGCGCCTCACTCTGCATCGCGTCGATACGACGGTCGTCACCTCGTGGCTCGTCCCTTACTCTGGCGCAAACGTGCTGCTGCCCAACCGCGACGCTTTGCTGGCGATGTTGCGCACCGTCTTCGCGCCGCCTGCCTGACCACGGCACTTCATCAGCCTTCGCGGCCGCCTCCCGGCGGCCGTTGTGTTTGGGCATTGACCACCTGACAGGTGGCGCGGCCACCTGTCAGGTGGTGGCGTCGGTTGACATTTCGGCCCCTCGTGTCTATGCTCACGCCCGGATGCGGCCTCGAGCCGATCCAACCAGCATGCCGAAGCCGAAGGACGAGCTGCCGCTCTTTTCGCAGTCCCGTGTCGAGCCCGCCTCGACGGCGGCCCGCACCGCGCGCCTGCACGGCGACGCCAGCCTGAGCGCCGCGCTGCGTGCCTGGGAGGAGGCGCTCACGACCAATGGCCGCTCGCCTCACACGGTCAAGGCCTTCGCCGGCGATCTGCGGCTGCTGGGCAAGTTCCTCGGCTCGGGTGTGGCCCTCAACTCAATCGGCACCCACGACCTGAAGAACTTCCTCGAATGGATGCTCCACCGGCGCGGCGTGCCGTGTTCCCCCAAGACGTACGCCCGCCGGATCACGTCCATCAAGGCCTTCTTTCGCTGGCTGGGTGAGACCGGTGTCCTTTCCGAAGATCCGGCGGCCGACGTTGCCCAGCAGAGCGTGCTCAGCCCGCTCTCGGAGGTCCTGACACCGGACGAGATGGACGCCGTCCTGCATACCGCCGAGACCCAGCGGCGCGGGCCGAAGCCGGACCCGCGTCCGTACACGTTGCTCAGCCTGCTACTGCAGTCCGGGATCAAGAAATCCGAGTGCCTGGCGCTTCACCTGCACCACATTGACCTGGGAGCCACCGGAGGGCCGATCCTGTTCGTGCGCTACGCCGAGGTGCGCAAGCGCTACCGCGAGCGGCGCTTGCCGCTGACGCAGGCCTGGGTGACGGCTTACCAGGAGTATCTGGCGCAGTACGCGCCGCGTGACCGCGTCTTCCCCTACTCCCCCCGCCGCCTGGAGTATCTGCTGGAAGACATCGGCACCGCCGCCGGGCTGGAGAAGCACCTGTCCTTCAACATGTGCCGCTGGACGGCGGCGCTGAGCGACTACCGCGCCGGCAAGGACAAGGACTACATCCGACAGAAGTTGGGGCTGTCGAAGATCCAGTGGCGCGAGGTCGGCGCCAAGCTCGACCGGCTGGCGCAAGACTGACGCGTGGGATGGAGGGCAGCGGCAGGTAGCGGGTGGCAGGAAGCGGTCAGCGGGACAAATCACCAGCGACCCGCATCACGGTGCGGGTCGCTCGTTGCTTGTGGCACATCGCGAGCGGCTCAGAGCTGAATACTGAAGGCTGCCAGCTTTCAGCCGATTGCCCACCGCTGACCGCTGTTCGCTACATCTTCTTGACGACGATATCGGCGATCACGTTGGCCGCTGCGTCGCCGCGGTCGGCGGCGTTCGACAGGTGGCGGTAGATCTCGCGCAGCTTCAGCATCTCCACCACGTGATCGATATCGCGCGGGGACTTGAACAGATCGGCGATGGCGTCGCGGTAGACGGTCTCCATCCGGTTCTCGAGCGCCTTGGCGCGCACGGCGTGGTCGGAGGCGACGTGCGGGTGGTCCTCCAGCCGGGCGATGGCGTTGTACAGCTCGCGGGCGGCGTCGGTCATCAGCGACACCATGCGCTCGATGAAGGCATTCGGCTTCACGTTCAGCAGCGCCATCTCTTCGACCGTCGAGTAGGCATAGTCAAGCACATCATCGACGGTCAGCGACAGGGCGAAGATGTCCTCCCGGTCGATGGGCGTAACGAACGTCCGGTTGAGCTCGTCGATCAGGATGCGTCGAACCTCGTCGGCCTGGCCTTCGACGTCCGACACCTGGCGGGCAAGGCTCTCATCCGGGTTCTTCACGTACTGCAGCAACAGCTGCATTCCCTGCAGCGAGTACTCCGCCTGCTTGAGCAGCAGGTCCGTGAAGCGGTCGGCCTTCTTGCGGGTGAAGATGCTCATGCAGTCCTTTCGCGTCACCGCCGGGCCAGCCGGGGGTGGCCTCACTGCCGGGCGCCTGGAAGGGGCGCACTTCGGTGTGCAGGTTGGGTAGATTATAGCCCGCTTGGGCGGTGGTGAGAGCCGGGGAGCGGGATCGCCGGACGCGGGGTCCGCCCACCGCCCGTGTCGCACCACGCACGGGCATGAGAAGGTGCGCGCTGGAGAGAAGCAGGCTGCTCCACTGCCCCTGGAGGCACTTCAGGCCTTGGCTTGACACCCCCCGCCCTTCCCCGGACAATAGCGGCGATGAGCGGCGAGATCGCACCCCATCGTTCCGGATTCGTGGCCGTCGTCGGACGGCCAAGCACCGGCAAGTCGTCGCTGCTCAACGCCGCCCTCGGCCAGCTGGTGGCGCCGGTCTCGCCACGGCCTCAGACGACGCGTCGCCGGCAGCTCGGGATCCTCACCCGGCCGCAGGCTCAGATCGTCTTCGTCGACACGCCGGGCATCCATGCGCCGCACGACCGGCTCGGGGAGCGCATGAACGCCGTCGCCCGGGATACGCTCAACGATGCCGACGTGGCGCTGGTCGTCTTCGACCTGTCGGCACCCCCGGGCGCCGACGACGAGCGCGCCGCGGAGCGAGTGCGAGCCTCCTTCGCCGGCAAGCCCGTCTTGCTCGCCCTCAACAAAGTCGACCTGGTGCCAGCGCAGCATCTGGCCGAGCACGTGGCGGCCTACTGCCGACTGCTGCCCGAGGCCGAAGCCTGGGCGGTCTCGGCGACGCGCGGCGACGCCTGCGCATCCCTGTTTGAGCGCCTCGAAGCCCTGATCCCCGAAGGGCCGGAGTACTACCCGCCCGACGAGCTAACGCAGACCTACGAGCGCGAGTTGGCCGGCGAGCTGGTCCGGGCGGCGGCGATGAGCCTGCTGCACGGCGAACTGCCGCACAGCGTGGCGGTGAGCGTCGAGTCGTTCACCGAGCGCGGCGACGACCGCGCCACGATCACCGCCGTGCTGTATGTGGAACGCGAATCGCAGAAGGCGATCGTCATCGGGCGGCACGGGCAGATGGTGCGCGAGATCGGCACCCTTGCCCGGCGCAAGATCGAGGAGATGTCCGGCCGGCAGGTCTACCTCGACCTGCGGGTGAAGGTCCTGCGGGGCTGGCGGCAGGACGAAGCCGCCCTGCGCCAGTTCGGCTACCTGCCCCATGAGCGCTGAGCCGCCGCCCGGCAAGCCGAGGCGCCGAAAGCCCGCTGCCCGCCGGCGGACCAAGAGCAGCGCCTTTGGCTCCCCGGGGCGCACGAGCCACGACTCGTCGAGCTTCTACGCCAGCCGGATGTATGCCGCCCCCGACGCGCGCGCCGCCCCCGCCGCCGAGCAGCCCATTCCCAAAACGCACCTCGACCGCGTCCTGTGCCAGTCGTCCGAACGTATGGCCGGGCTGCCGGATTGCAGCGTCCACCTGATGGTCACCTCACCGCCCTACAACGCCGGCAAGGAATACGACCAGGACCTGACGCTCGACGAGTACCGCGAGCTCCTGCGGCGCACCTTCGCCGAGACCTACCGCGTGCTGGTCAGCGGCGGCCGGGCATGCATCAACCTGGCCAACCTGGGACGCAAGCCGTACATCCCGCTGCACGCCTACGTCGCGCAGGACATGCTCGAGATCGGCTTTCTGATGCGTGGCGAGATTATCTGGAACAAGGCCGGCAGCGCCAGCCCGTCCACCGCCTGGGGTTCATGGCGCTCGGCCGCCAATCCCGTGCTGCGCGACATTCACGAGTACATCCTGGTATTCTCCAAGGAGACCTTCGCCCGGCCCGGCAAGGGGCACCAGAGCAGCCTCAGCCGTGACGACTTCCTGGATTGGACCAAGAGCGTGTGGACGTTCCCGGCCGTTTCCGCCCGATCGGTCGGTCACCCGGCTCCCTTCCCCGAAGAGCTTCCCCGCCGGCTGATTGAGCTCTACACCTTCCGCGACGATGTGGTGCTCGATCCTTTCTGCGGCTCGGGAACCACGTGTATGGCGGCCAAGCGGCTTGGACGCCATTACGTCGGCTATGACGTCGACAAGGAGTACGCCGCCCTGGCGCGGCGCCGGCTGGCGCAGGTTCGGGTATGAGCGGCACGGAGGGCGCCATGTATCAGTCACCGTTCGCCTCGCGCTATGGGTCCGACGACATGCGCGCCGTGTGGTCCGAGGCCGCCCGCCGCCGCACCTGGCGCCGCATCTGGCTGGCGGTAGCCGAGGGCCAGGCCTCCGCCGGGCTGGTGACGCCGGCGCAGGTGGAGGATCTCCGCGCCCATCTCGACACGATCGATCTGCCGCGCGCGGCGGCCCTCGAGGCGGAGATCGGCCACGATGTGATGGCCGAGCTGCGCACCTACGCCGAGCAGTGCCCCGTCGGCGGGGCTATCCTGCATTGGGGACTGACCTCGGCCGACGTGCAGGACAATGCCGACGTCGCCCGCCAGCGCGCCGCGTTGGGGCTGCTGCTTGGACGGCTGCGGGGCGTGCTGCTCGCCTTCGCCGGGCAGATCGACGCCACCAGCGACCTGCCCGTCCTCGGCTACACCCATCTGCAACCGGCCGAACCCACGACGCTTGGCTACCGCCTGTCGGTCTACGCTCAGGACCTGCTGGGGCACTTCGAGTCGCTGGCGCGCCTCAGGTTGGCGCTGCGTGGCAAAGGCATCCGCGGGGCCGTCGGGACGGCGGCGCCGATGGTCGAGATGCTGCAGGGCACCGGCGTCACACCCGAAGCGCTCGAAACCGGTGTGCTGCTCGCATTGGGCATCGAAGCCCATGCCGTCGTTACGCAGACATACCCCCGCGTCCAGGACTACCAGCTCCTCGCCGGTCTGGGAGCGCTGGCCGCCTCGTTGAGCAAGTTCGCCTTCGACCTGCGCTTGATGCAGTCGCCCGGTCTGGGGACGGTGGCCGCGGAGCCCTTCGGCGAGCAGCAGGTCGGCTCGACAGCGATGCCGTTCAAGCGCAACCCGGTGAGAGCCGAGCAGGTGTGCTCGCTCGCGCGTCTGGTGTCCTCCTTCGCCGCCGCCGCGTGGCACAACGCCGCCGACGCCCTCCTCGAACGTACACTGGACGACTCAGCCAACCGTCGCAGCCTGATCCCCGAATCCTTTCTGGCCACCGAGCAGATGCTGATCTCAACCGAGGCCATCGTCACTGGGCTCGAGATCAACGAGCGACGGGCGGCCGAGTTGTTGGAGGCACATGGGCCGTTTGCCGCCATGGAGCGTATCCTCTCGGCGCTGGTGCGCGCCGGCGCCGACCGGCAGGCGATTCACGAGCGGCTGCGCCAACACGCGCGGACGGCCTGGGAGGCGGTGAGTGCCGGCAAACCCAATCCTCTCGAAGGCCAGCTAACCACCGACACCGTGCTGCTGCGGTACGCACAGCCGGCCCGGATGCGCGAGCTGCTCGACGTGCGCGGCTACGTGGGCCAGGCGCCAGAGCGCGCACGCACCCTGGCGCGCACACTCCGCCAGCGGCTCGGAGCTGCAGAGCCAGCGTGAGACGCCTCCGGCCGGCACAGTGGGGATTCGCGCTCCTGACACTGATCGTCGGCGCGGTTTGCATCCGCCTCGGCTTCTGGCAGCTCGACCGGCTCAACGAGCGGCAGCAGCGCAACGCCGCGATCCAGGCGGAGCTCGATCGGCCTATCATCGATCTCAACGCCGAACCGGTCCCCGCGGAGGGCCTGGCGTACCGCCGGTTGCGCGCCCACGGGACGTTCGATCCCGAGCATGAGATCGTCCTCAGCAACCGCTCGTACTCCGGTCAGGCCGGCGTGCATCTGGTCACACCGCTGCGCCTCGACGGGATGGACGCGGCGGTCCTGGTCGACCGGGGATGGATCCCCGCCAGCCAGGCATCGGGCGAAGCACGCGCCGGGTTCGCGCTCTCCGGCACAGTCGAGGTTGTCGGGCTTGGCAGACCATCGCAGGACGAGCCGTCGATCGCCTGGCTGGCCGACCCGACCCGCGGGCCGGACGCACCTGCCCTCGACAGCTGGCGCTTCCTGAACCTTCCGGCCATCCAGGTGCAAATGCCCTACCCGTTGCTGCCCGGCATCCTGGAAGCCTCTGAGCCGATCGGCGGACAGCCGCTTCCGAAGCCGCAAACGGAAATCGATGTCTCCGAAGGGCCCCACATGAGCTACGCCATCCAGTGGTTCGCCTTCGCCGCCATCGCCCTGCTCGGCGGCGCGGCGTGGATGGTGCGCAGCACCCGCCCACGATTGCCGCGCACGCAGCCATGACCCCGAACCTGGTCTGGCCCGCCGTCGCTTCAGCCGTCGCCGCCATCATCGACTGGATCGGCGTTGCCACGCGGCGCGTCCGGATCGAATACGGTGCCAAGCCGGCGGCCATCCTTTTCCTGATCGTCTGGATCCTACTCGCCGTGCCGCCAGCGACCGCCTGGAGGCTACCCTGCGCCCTTGTGCTGGCGGCGCTGGCGCTCTCGCTCGTGGGCGACATCCTGCTGATGCTTCCATCGGCGCAGTTCATCGCCGGGCTTGTCGTCTTCCTGTTGGCACACCTGGCCTACATCCTGGCCTTCAACTGGGGTCGCGGCTTTCCCGGCGCCGCACAGGGTTTGGTCGCCGCCGGCGTCGCCATCGTCCTCGTCTTGATCATGCCGCCGGTGCGGGCAGGGCTGCGCCGCGCCGGCCGGGCAGCACTCGTCGTCCCCGTCGCGGCGTACGCCGTCACCCTGGGCGGAATGTTGTGGTCCGCCCTCGGCACGCTGCTGCAACCCTCCTGGCTGGCGCACGGCGCATGGTGGATCGCCTTCGGCGGGCTGGCGTTCTTCGCTTCGGACATCTCGCTGGTGTGGGACCGCTTCGTCGGCCCGATCCCGGGCCGGCGCGTCACGACCCACATGCTCTACCATGCCGCGCAGCTGGCGCTGACCGGAGGCGTCGTCCTCTCCCTGGCAGGCTGAGATGTGCGTCGCACGCAGGCCTCGATCCGGCGGACGTCATCGAACCGCGCGCACTTTCCGGTTGGTCGTTCTATTCGCTGCCTTCGGACTGACAGCCTGCGGGTCAACAGCCGGGCTGGAGACAGCGCCAGCGGCAGCAACGCCGGGGTCAGGTTCGAGGCAAGCGGCGATCCCTTCGGACGCCGTCAAGCGGAAGCCCGCAGATGACGTCTACCCACCGATCCTCCACTCCGCGGACTACGCCGACCCTGTCCCCATGCCCGGGCCGGTCAACACGGCTGGCCTGGAGGATTCACCGTTCGTCGCCCCTGACGGCCGGTTCTACTTCGTCTTCACGCCTTCGGCCGCCGTTCCGGCCGAGAGGCAGCTTCTCGACGGCGTGACCGGCATCTATATGGCCACACCCGGTGACGTCGGTTGGGAGAAGCCGCAGCGCGTCCTGCTCCAAGATGCAGGAAAGCCCGCGCTCGATGGCTGCACCTTCGTCCGCGCCGACCAGTTGTGGTTCTGCTCGGCTCGCGAGGGATGGACCGGCGTTGGGTGGTTCGCCGCCAGCTGGCTGGATGGCGCCTGGCAGGACTGGCAATCGGCTGCCGCCCTGCTCCCTCAGGATGGTCAGGTGGGTGAACTGCACTTCGCGTCGGACGGGCAGACGCTGTACTTCCACTCGGACCGGCACGCCGGCGCCGGGGGGAGGGACCTGTGGATGGCCGTCCGCGACGGCAGCGGGAAGTGGTTGCCGTCGGTCAACGTTCCGGAGATCAATACCGAGGCCGACGAGGGTTGGCCGTACGTCACCCCGGACGGGAATGAGCTCTGGTTCACGCGTACTTACTTGGGATCACCGGGCGTCTTCCGGTCCGAGCGAGTGGGCGATGCATGGTCCGCGCCGGAGCTGATCGTCGAGCGATTCGCCGGCGAGCCGACGCTCGATGAACAGGGCAACCTGTACTTCGTGCACCACTTCTACCGCGACGGGACGATGCTCGAAGCCGACATCTACGTCGCCGCACGCAGGCACTGAGCCCAACACAGTCCAACACAGCATAATGCCGCGGCCCGAGCCAGCGGCGTCTGCCATCTGCCACATTGGGAACTGCGGAACGCAGGAGCCAGACGCCGACGCCCGTCAGGCGCGGGTGAAGTGCTCGGCTTCGAGGGCGCGCCAGTCCACGGTCTCGGGCAGGCGGAGCCAGGCGGCGAGGAGCGGCGAAGCGCGCCGGATCTCTTCCGCCAGACGCAGCGCCACGCGCCGCATGGCGAAGTGGGCGTTGGCTGCCGAGCGCAGCTCGATTAGGTGGTAGGCCTGGCGCAGGTTGAAGGTCATCAAGACGCGCCGGTTGAACCCGTTGGGGACGACGTAGGCCGCCACGTCCGAATTCCACGCCGCCAGCAGTCGGTAGGCCTCCGCGGCAGCTTGCATAGCCCGATCGTACGCCGGCTGGATCCCGGCCTGCGTGAAGAGGCGCGGGACGGCATAGCCCAGATTGGCGGTGAGGCGCTGCGGCGTTTGCGTCATCAACCGGTGGCGCTTGAGCTCGAAGTACGCGCCCTGGTCGAGAACGACCTCGGCCGAGGACGTCTGATGTTCAAGGGCGCGCAGAGGAATGTCGAGGCGGCCGAGCCGGCCCAGCAGTGCCTCGGCCAGCTCCTTACGGCCCCCGGAGTCCAGCCCGTGCACATGCGCCTCGAGCGCCTCGATCCCGGCTGAAGCGTACGGATACAGCGCCGCGGCCAGCACACGTACCTCGCCCTTTGGGTCCTCGGCGGTCAGCGTCAGCCAATCACCCTGTCCCCCGGCCGGAATCGCATCGGCTGCCGCCGCCAACGCCGCCTCGGTTTCCTCGAGGTAGGGCGAAGGGCCGGCGTACTTGAGCAGCGTCGGCACCTCGCGCAGCGCGGCGGCCTGGACCTCGGCGCCGATGGCGCGCACTTCGCCAAGCCGGCTGGCGAGCATCTTGCGCAGCGCGTGCTCGAGCACACGAGCGTTGGCCGTCATGCCGACGTTGGCCAGCGATGCAGCGGGCAGCAGGTAGCGGGCGGCATCGACGTAGCGCGAGCGGATGCGGCCGTCCCATTTCTCGTCGCTCTCGCCGTCGCGCTGCGGGTGCGCCTGCTTGACGACGCCCGCCAGCGGTTCGAGCGCCTCATGGTAGGCGGCAAACAACTGGGCACACGTTCGGCGGTAGATCTCGGCGTGCGGCGTGCCTTCGATCTCCGTCGGAACGTAGTACCCCTCGGGCTCCCACTTCTGATAGCGGGTCGACTTCTCGGTATACGATGCCAGGCGGTTGGACTCGATCGTCTCGACCGCCAGCCGCGAGATGTTCTCGAACGCCAGATGCAGGACGGCGTGCTCGGCGACCGAGGCATGCCCGTATCCGACGACCCACTTCTCGTGGAACTCAGCCGACGTTTCCTCCGAGAGCTCGGCGGCGATCTGACGGAAGGACTGCGGCGAGCGCGAGGTCTTGGCGAAGGTGACGGCGATGGTCTCGGGGGAGAGCTGGCGGGCGGTCAGCAAGTAGACCTGGCGCGGGAAGCGGTCAGGCATGGCCGCCCTCCGGTGAGGCCAGCAGGGCGCGCGCCCGGCCGATGTCGCGGGCGATCTGCTCGCGCAGCGCCTCCGGGCCGTCGAAGCGGCGCTCGTCCCGCAGCCGCTCGACGAAGATCAGCGTGATCTCCTGGTCATACAGGTCGATCTGCACGTCCAGCAGGTGCGCTTCGATGATCGGGCGCTGCGCGTCGAGCTCGAACGTCGGGCGCAGGCCAATGTTGGTGACGGAGGCGAGCCGCTGGCCTCCGGCCAGCACCCAGCAAGCGTACACGCCCACGCCAGGATAGGCGCGCTCGTCCCAGAAGTCGAGGTTGGCAGTGGGATAACCGAGGCGGCGGCCCCGTCCCGCACCGCGCACCACCTTGCCCGGCAGCGTGAACGGCCGGCCGAGGTACGAAGCCGCCCGGGCGACGTCGCCCGAGCGCAGCGCCTCGCGCACGCGTGTCGAACTGACCGCCTCGCCGCCCATCAGGAACGGGGACACGACGTGCAGTGCGAACCCCTGCTCGCGGCCGGCGGCCTCGAGAAACAACCGGTTGCCCTCCCGTCGGTGCCCGAGGGCGAAGTCTTCCCCGACCCACAATCCCTTGAATCCCAGGTGCTGCCGCAAGCGCGCAAGGAAATCGCCGGCGCTGATGTGCGCCAGGGTCTGGTCGAATGGCTGGATGACGACGGTATCTACGCCCAGCGCCGTGAGAGCAGCAGCCTTCTCGTCGGGGGTCATGATGTAGAACGACGGTCGCCGGCCGCGCAGAACGACCGATGGATGCGGGAAGAACGTCAGCACGACGGCCGGAACGCCCATCTGCCGCGCATCGTCGACCATCTCCCGCACCAACGCCTGGTGACCACGATGCACGCCGTCGAACGACCCGATGGTCAGAACGCTCGCGGGCAGATGCAGATCGTCGAGGGAGGCGGCGCGCGACATCAGGCGTTTACTCCAGGAAGACCTTGCGCGGGTGCCACATCTGCCCTTCGTCGGCGGATTCCAGGATGGCCACCAGCTCACCCTGCGGATCGAGCCCGCAGGCGAGGCCGGAGGACTCCGGCGCTGCCGCCACGCGGTGCCCGCGGCGGATGCGCTCCACTTGCTCGGCATCCAGGCGCACACGGACAAAGCCAGGGAGCGCTTCGATCGCCGGGAGAACGGAATCTACCCAGGTCCCATCCAGGAAGGCGCGCTCCAGCCCATCGAGCGTCACGGCCTGGCAGATGTCAAACGGCCCGGCTTTCGTCCGGCGCAGCGCCGCCAGGTAAGCCCCGCTGCCGAGCCGCGCGCCCAGGTCGTGCGCCAGCGACCGAATATAGGTTCCGGCGGAGCACTCGACCTCGAGGGACAGGTCCGGCGGCTCGTACGCCTGCACACACAGGGCGTAGATCGTGATGGTCCGCGGCCCGAGCTCGACATCCTTCCCGGAGCGCGCCAGGTCATAGGCGCGCTGGCCGGAGACCTTGACCGCACTGAAGGGAGGCGGGACCTGCTCGATCTCCCCGGAGAAGCCCGGCAGGGTGGATTCGATCTGCTCGCGTGTGGGGATGGCCGCCGAGCGGCTGACGACCTCTCCGTCGCTGTCGTACGTGCGGGTTGCAGCGCCGAAGCGCACGACGGCTTCGTAGCGCTTGGCGGAGGTTGAGATGTACTCGCTCAACCGGGTGGCCGCGCCCAGGCACAGGACGAGCAGCCCGGAGGCGCGCGGGTCGAGCGTCCCGGCGTGCCCAACCTTGCGAATGCCGGTGCCCAGACGCACGCGATGAACGATGTGATGCGAGGTCGGCCCGAGAGGTTTGTCGACCAGGATCAGGCCGAAGTCCTTCACGGCGCGGTCTCGAGCGCGGCCCGCGTGGCGGCCAAGACCGCCTGCAGGATGGCGTCGTGCTCGCCGCCGACCATGGCTCCGGCAGCGAGGTCATGCCCTCCACCGCCGAACTGCTCGGCGACGCGGGCGACGTTGATTCCCTCGCGGCTCCGCCAACTGATCTTCGTCCGCCCGCCGGTCTGCTCGACGAAGATCAGGGCGATGCGTGCGCCCTCGATCGTGGCGAGCAGGTTGATCAGGTCGGCGTCATCGTGGCCGCGATACTCCGACGACCGTCGGTCGTCGAGCGTCAGCGCACACCAGACCAGTCCGTCGCGGCACTCGAGCCGGCCAAGGCCGCGCGACCAGTAGCGCAGCGCCGCCAGGTTGTGCTGGTTGAGGGCCTTCTCGTAGATTTCCGTCAGCGCCGCGCCGCGTTCCATCAGCCCGGCGGCCACTTGCAGGACGCGCGGCGTGGTGCTCGCAGTGCGGAAGCCGATGGTGTCGGTGACGATGCCCGCCAACAGGCACGTGGCAACATCGGTATCGATCGTCCAGCCCAGTCGAGGCGCCAGGTCGAAGAGGACCTCGGCCGTGGCCGACGCCTGAGGCTCGATCAGGTTCACCTCGGCGAAGCGCGTGTTGGTGGGATGGTGGTCGATGTTGATCGCCGGGCGCAGATCGGGAGGCAGGCCAAGCCGGTCGAACGTCGAGCAGTCGACGGTCAGCAGCAGGTCCACGCCGGGGGTCAGGTCGCGCCGGATCGTGCCGGCGCCGGGGAGAAACCGGAAGCGCGACGGCAGGCCGTCCGACAGGATGGCGTCGACGCGTTTGCCCACGGCGCGCAGGGCGAGCGTCACAGCCAGCAGCGAACCGACGGCATCGCCATCCGGGCGCTCGTGCGAGACGACCGCCACGTGCTGCGCTGCCGTCAGACGCCGGCGCGCCTTCTGGACGTCAGCCCTGGCCAGCCCCGCCACCGGTTTTCCGATCCTGGTCGCGAACCGCCTTCAACAGGGCGTCGATCCGGGTCCCCTGCTCCAGGGACTCATCCCAGCGGAAGCGGAGTTGCGGGAAGGCGCGCAACTGGATGCTCTTGGCCAGCGCCGAACGCATGAAGCCCGAGGCGTGCCGGAGCCCCTTCAGGATCTCCTCCCGCCGCTCCTCGCCCAACGTGGCCGTGACATAGATCGTGGCGAAAGCCAGCTCGCGATCGACTTCCACATCGGTGACCGTCAGTCCCTCGAGGCGCGGGTCGTTGACGCCGCGAAGCAGAAGCTCGGCCAGATCGCTGCGGATGCGCTCCGCCACCCGTCGAATGCGTGTGTCCGTCGGCATACGGCCCTCAGCCGGCGCTGAACTCTTCCTCGGCATAGCATTCAAGCACGTCGCCGGTCTTGAACTCGGTGAAGCCCTTGATCCCAATGCCGCACTCAAAGCCGGCGTGGATCTCGCGCTCGTCTTCCTTCTCATGCTTGAGCGACGTGATCGGGCCGTCGTAGATCTCGGCTCCGGTGCGCACGACCCGGCATCGGGCGCTGCGCTTCATGTCGCCCTCCACCACCAGGCAGCCGGCGATGTTGCCCAGCTTGGGGATGCGGAACACGGCGCGCACCTCCGCCCGCCCGACGACCACCTTGCGCACCTCGGGGGCAAGCATGCCCTTGAGGGCCTTGTCGATGTCCTCGGTCAACCGGTAGATGATGTCGTACTGGCGGATGTCGACGCCTTCCGCCTCTGCCAGCCGGCGCGCGGCCGGATCGGCGGCGACGCTGAAGCCGATGATGATCGCCTCGGAGGCGGCCGCCAGCATCACATCGTCGTTGCCGATGTTGCCCGTGGCGGCGTGCAGGACGTTGACCTTGATGTCGCCGGCGCTGAGTCCGGAGAGCGACGAGACAATCGGCTCGAGCGATCCCTGGACGTCGGCCTTAATGATCAGGCGCAGCTCCTGCGCCTTGCCGGATTGGAAGGCTTCGAAGACCTGGTCGAGCGTCAATGCGGCGGACTTCTTTTCCGGCACGTGGACCCCGGCCGCGCGTTCCGCCACCTGGGCTCGGGCTTCCTTCTCGGACGCCGCCAGGGTGAACAGCTCGCCGGCCGTGGGGACATCCGACAGCCCGGTGACCGCCACCGGCATCGACGGCGTCGCCTGCTGGATCGGCTTGCCCTGGTAGTCGAACATGGCGCGCACCTTGCCCAGCGCCTTGCCGGCCAGGACAACGTCGCCGACCCTTAAGGTCCCGTTCTGAACCAGCAGCGTGGCTACCGTGCCGCGCGTCCGATCGAGCTCGGCTTCAATCACCGTCCCGAGCACCTTGCCCTTCGGGTTGGCTTTGATCTCGGTGCTGTCTGCCGTCAGCACGATCGCCTCGAGCAGGTCCGGCAGCCCGGTGCCCACCTTGGCCGAAACCGGCACGACCATCGTCTCCCCGCCCCACTCGTCGGTCGTCAGCCCGGCGTCGGACAGTTCCTGCTTGACCCGCTCGGGGTTGGCGTTCGGCCGGTCGATCTTGTTCAGGGCGACCAGGACCGGAACGCGCGCCGCTTTGATGTGCGCCAGCGCCTCGCGCGTCTGCGGCATGACGCCGTCATCGGCCGCTACCACCAGGATGGCGATGTCGGCTCCCTGGGCGCCGCGGGCTCGCATGGCCGTGAAGGCGGCGTGTCCCGGCGTGTCCAGGAAGGTGATCAGGCGGTCCTTGTGCCGCACCTGGTAGGCGCCGATGTGCTGGGTGATGCCGCCCGCCTCGCCTTCGGCGACGTTCGTCTTGCGGATGGCATCCAACAGCGACGTCTTGCCGTGGTCGACGTGTCCCAGGATGGCGACGACCGGCGGCCGCGTGACCAGCGAGCTCGGGTCTTCGTCGCTGATCAGCCGCCGCCAGCCGGAGGTGGACGCCTGCTCATCACCGGCCTCCGGCGCCGGCGCCTCGGGAGGTTTGGCTTCAAACCCAAACTCCTCCATCACGATGGCGGCCGTGTCGAAATCGATCTGCTGGTTGATGTTGGCCATCACGCCGTTGGCCATCAGCTTCTTGATGATGTCAATCGGGCTGATGCTCATGCGATCGGCCAGATCGCGTACGGTCAGGGTCGAGGGGACTTCCAGGACCTTGCGGCCGCTTTCGCTCATACCGACCTCCCAGTCCATCCGGGCGGGGCAGCGAGCAGCAGCCGGCGCGCGTCAGCGCGGGGAGGCGCTCGTCATGTCGTGCCCAAGATGTCGTCGCCCGAGTCAGGCGGCCTGAACATCGTCCGGCAGGCCCTGCGCCACCGCCGTCAGGTGCTGGCGGTCGGCGTCACTCAGTTCGGTGTGCAGCGCCCGGGCGAGTGCGCCGCGCAGCCCGGCGTCCCAGCACGACCGCCGGTCATGCAGGTAGGCCCCGCGCCCCGCGGCCTTGCCGGTTGGGTCCACCCGCACGCCCTGCGGCGAGCGGACAATCCGGATCAGGGCGCGCTTCGGGAGCACGCTTCGACAGCCCACACAGGTGCGGACCGGTATGTGACGTACAGGCTGAGTGCGTTTGGCAGCCATGAGGCCTTCTCAGGCCGAGCGAGAGCCGTGGAGGCTACAACTCGCCAGTGTCCCACCCACCGCCCCGGCCAGGCTTCCTCCGCTTCTGAACCACCAACCCGCCGGTGGCTTCGTCGAAGACGACCGTGCGGGCGCCCTTCTTCTTCTTGCCCTTCTTCTTCTTGTCCGCCGCGCTGCCTTCGGACTCCTCTTCCTCTTCCAGAGCTCCCTCAGCCGCCACCGCGCTGATCTGCTCGGCAATCGCCTGGAACGCCTTCTCGAGCGTGTCGGCGCCTTCGACCGGGACCGGCTCGCCTTCGGCGGCTACCACCTCGGCTTGCGCCTCGGCCGGCGCAGCCTCGACCACGATCTCGGACGGAACCTCGGCCTCGGCCGCCGCCGCAACCTGAACCGCCGCCTCGGCCGCGACCGCTGCCACAGCCTCCGGCTCGGGAACCGGCTCCGGCTGCGGATACGGATGTGAGAGCAGCACGTCGCGCAGTTCCTCGACAACCTTCGGGCCGAAGCCTTCCAGCGCCAGGAGCTTGTCCGGATTCATGCCGAGCAGTTCGAGGACCTTGCCGCAGGAGTCGTAGTTGGCTTCGGTCAGCGCGACCAGCACACGCTCGGGCAGGTTGGCCTGATCCAGCGGCGTGTTGTAGGCTGTGGGCGGGATCTCTCCGCGCACCGCCGCCAGCTTCTCGAGATAGGCCAGCCGGCGGGCGCCGCGCCGCGCTTCGACCTCGCGCTGTACGCGTTCGACGAACGACGTCAGGGCGGTGTATTCCTCCGGCGTCACCGGCCGCCCCTCTTCCTTCTTGGCCAGGATGGCCTCGATGTGAGGCAGGCTCTCGGCGAAGCGCTCGATCAGATCGGTGTACAGCGGGTCGGTGCGCAGCCGGTTGAGCGACTCCGACGCCGCTTCGATCAGGCTCTTGATGTCGATGCGCCAGCCGGTCAGCCGGGCTGCCAGCCGGGCATTGACCCCAGCACGGCCGATGGCCAGGCTGAGCTGGTCCTCCGGCACGACCACCAGCGCCGTGCGACCACGCTCCGGATCCTCGTCCAGGTAGACGCCGGAGACGCGTGCCGGGCTGAGGGCCTTCAGGATGAACGTCGCCGAGTCGGAGTTCCACTCGATGACGTCGATCTTCTCGTCATTCAGGTCGCGAACGATCGACTGGATGCGCACGCCGCGCAGCCCGACGCACGCGCCGACCGGGTCGATCCCGTCGCGCATCGCCGCCACGGCGACCTTGGCGCGCTTGCCGGCCTCGCGGGCGATGGCCTTGATCTCGACCAGCCCGGTGCTGATCTCCGGCACTTCCATCTCCAGCAGTCGGCGCAGCATGTTGGGATGCGTGCGCGTGACCACGATCACCGGCCCGCGCGACGACTTGCGCACTTCGAGGACGTAAACCCGGATGCGGTCGCGAACGCGGAACCCTTCGCCGGGGATCTGCTGGTTGCGCGGCAGGATCGCTTCCGCCCGGCCGAGCCCGACGGTGACCGCCTGCGGCGTGATCGAGTGCACGGTGCCGTGCACCATGTCGCCCTCGCGGTCGACAAACTCCTCGTACTGGGCGTCGCGTTCAGCCTCACGCAGCCGCTGCAGGATGACCTGCTTGGCGGTCTGTGCCGCCACACGCCCGAAATCCTCGGGCGTCGAATCCACCATCACCATGTCGCCCAGGGCGGCCTCGGACGCCACGGCGCGGGCCTGCTCCAGGTTGGCCTCGGTCTGCAGACTCTGGACCGAGTCGACGACTTCCTTCTCGGCGAACATGCGCACCTCCCCGGTCTCGGGGTCGATGCGCGCCTCAACGCTTTGCGCCGAGGAGGCGTTGACCGAGCGGCGGTAGGCGGAAACCATGGCCGCCTCCAATGCCTGCATGACCGTCTCGCGCGACAGGCCAAAGCGCTCGGTGATTTCGTTGAATGCCAGGGCGAACTCGCTTTTCATGCTCTTTCGTTCCTACACCTTCGTGGGCGACGGGGCCGTACACGCAGAGAAGTGGGGGCCGCCCACTTCTCGAACAACCACCTCGAATACCTACATCGCTATCTTATCACACTCCGGGAACGGCTGCAAGGAGGCGTATTCACTCAGCTATTATGTTACCCAGGGGGCCTGGTTCTCTCAATTGATGATGTTACCGAGGGAACCATGGCTGCCAACGACCCCATGACCATTGACGAGCGGCGAAAGTACTTGTTCGGGATGCAGAAGCGCTACCGCGGAGCCACCCGCCAGGAAAGGGCCGGATTGCTGGACG